>Ga0180215_1000273_pt1 | contig 70545 bp, 76 predicted proteins | sample eDN3rd37CBELigBY_FD_128871 | JGI IMG/M metagenome (GOLD analysis project Ga0180215, IMG submission 128871) | Enriched backyard soil microbial communities from Emeryville, California, USA - eDNA 3rd pass 37_C BE-Lig BY (version 2) (version 2) | ecosystem: Environmental > Terrestrial > Soil >...
ATTATATGTCGGGATCAAAGTGATTCAGAAGTTAACAGATCCTCTTTCTGAGATGAAGCAGGCAGCCATTCATGTTTCTAATGGGAACTACTTAACGAGACTTACCGTTCATTCGAAAGATGAGATAGGTGAATTAGCTGCAGCCTTTAATCATATGGCTGAATCCATTCAAAAGGAAGATGAACGAAAAAAGGAGTTTCTCGCAAATGTTTCACATGAATTAAGAACACCTATAAGCTATGTGAAGGGCTACAGTGATGCACTTCTTATGGGACTTGTACAGAATAAAGAGGATAAGAAGCAATATTTGCACTTGATTCATCGAGAAGCAGGCCGAATGGAACGCTTAGTTGGTGATCTGCTTGATTTATCCAAGCTTGACAGTGATGAATATGAATCTCAGCTTGTCAAAATACCGCTGCCGCTGGCACAGCTTATTGAAGAAGCGACAGAAAAATATGGTCATGTCATGAAAGAAAAGGGACTCGAATTTCAATTAGATTTAGATCCAGAGATTATTATTAATGGTGATGAGGGACGGATTGAACAAATAGTACTTAATGTGATGGACAATGCTATTCGCTATACAGAAAAAGGCGGTATAAAAATTGAACTAAAAAAATCAGGGGCTGAATGCTGCATTTCGATTCAAGATACAGGTAAAGGGATCCCTGCCGAGGATATCAATAAAATTAAGCAGCGCTTTTATCGTGTGAATAAAGCAAGAACTCGTTCTGATGGGGGGACAGGTCTAGGTCTTGCGATTGTTGATAAGCTGGTTATACTGCATGGCGGACATGTAAAAATTAGCAGTGAAGTGAGAAAGGGAACGACGGTTGATATTTATCTTCCGATGCTAATAGATTAACAGGAGCGTATTAATTTGTGATAGGGGAATTGGAAAATGAAAACGAAATTATCTGTAGTATTGCTTATTGTATTAGTTTTCCTTACTGCGTGTACAGGCAGTAAGGAAAGTGAGGAAGTGGAGCCTCAATTTTTAGATGTAAAACTAAGTGTGAACCCTGAACAGGGAAATATTAATGAGCCAGTTACATTTGAAGCAAAGGTAACCTATGGCGATAAAAAAGTAACAGAGCCTAATTCAATCGATTTTGAGATTTGGCGTGCTAACGATGAAAATCATGAGAAAATCATACCAGAGCATATCGGTAATGGTGTTTTTAAACTGGAAAAAACATTTACCGTTGAAGGAACCTATTATATATATTCGCATGTAACAGCTGAAAATATGCATAGCATGCCTAAAAAGGAATTCGTTATCGGTACGCCGAGCGATCCGGAAGATAGTATTACTTCAACAATTATGGAGTAATCAAAACGATACATTGCTGATAAGAAATTGAGAAAAAGAACAGTCTCTTATGGAGTCTGTTCCTTTTAATTTTCAGTCTCTTTATTAATCTTAATTGGGATTTCTTTAGCATCATCTATTTGAATAGGTAAAATTAGTGTGAAAAGACCGTTTTGAAATGTATGGCGAATAGATGGCTTTATGACGGGGAAGGGGAGCGCAATTTCTTTTTTAAATGCTTTGCTTACTCGTTCCTTAATAAAATAATTACTGCCTGTTTTCAATGTATGATAGCTACCTTGAATAACTACATTGCCCTGGGATAATGAAACTTGGATATCATCCGTGGTTAAACCTGGAAGCTCTAATTCGAGAATGAGAAGATGATCTTTTTGGTATAGGTCACATGGTGGAAAGGTATCGTTGTTTTTGATGAAATTTTTTTCAAAATTCATTTTTCCTTCTTTTGCAAGCGTATCAAGGTCAAGGACCTGATTCCAAAATTGATCCTGTTGAAATTGCTGTGTTAAAGCAAACCATTGTTTTAGTTTTTCTGGATTCATACTGTTCTCTCCTTATAAACATTATGAGTCTTGGCCCTTCAAGAGGAGATGTTAAAGTAGTTCAGTCACATTTATTTCAGAATAATGTGTATCAATGTCCTTTGGAATTTTTATTTCAAGCGTATTATCTTTAAAGTTAGCTGTGGTCCCTTTTTTCTTCACTAAGGACGGCAGTGGAATCGAGTGTTTATTCCCTTGCTCAGGGATATTTTCTAATAAAAGTAAATGTGACGTGTGGGAGAGCTTTAGTCTTGTTAACCAGTCTTCAGAGTCAAGGTTTATCCGAACAAATATATTGTCATGGGTTTCGAATACAGAATAGTTAATTTTGGAGTTCCCTTTAGCCGGGACATCTGTTTGAGTATAAGGAAATCCCTGAAAATGCTTCATCATTTCCTGTGGGTTCATATTGTTTGGAAAAGACGGCTGAAATACTTTACCCATTATATTTTGCACAAATTGATTTATCTCTTCAGGCTTCATATTCTTTACTTTTGACTGTACCTCTTTGTCAAAGGGAAATAAATTCCATGGAAACATTGGATTCATCCTTCCTTCATATTACACATTGTTAATTTATTAGCAGAAAAGGTCCAATCTATATCAATTCTTACTAAAAATATAGTATGCAGAATAGTGCAGAGGGTTAAAAAAACCACACACTGTTATTAAATGTAAACCAGTGCGTGGTTTTCATCGTTATAATGGATTGCGCAGGACCTAACTAGCACGAGCCTTTCTGTACACGAATTTTTTTCTCTGAATATAGAGAAGTCTCCCTAAAAGGCTAAGCGCACCAACAGCTAAACCGACAATTAGCCCAATCCAATAACCATATGGTCCTAATTCTGTATATTTGGCTAGTAAAAATCCAAATGGCAGGCCGATAATCCAATAGGATAGGAACGACATATAAAACGTTGTATTAACATCTTTATAGCCTCGCAGCGCTCCTTGTATAGGAGCTTGGATAGCATCCGATAACTGGAAGAAAAGAGCAAATAATAAGAAATGAACGGACAATTGAATAACTTCCGGATCCTTCGAGTAGAGACCTGCGACTTCTGTTCTGAATGCAAGGATGATAATCCCGCAAATACATGCCATCAGAATGGCAACACCAATACCAAGTAAGCTATATTGCTTGGCATCCTGGTAGCGTTTTGCCCCAATTTCAAATCCAACTAATATAGTCAGGGTCATAGCAATGCTTAAAGGAATCATATAGAGCAAGGAAGCAAAATTCATTGCAACTTGATGTGACGCAATGGTAATTGTGTCGAATTCACTCATAAACAGTGTTACAGCTGAAAAAATACTTGTCTCAAAAAAGATGGAAAGTCCAATCGGAACACCGATTTTAAGGATCTCTATTATTTTAGACTTTATTATTTGATAGGAGCCTCGAAAAATGCTATAGCTCGAAAAAGGCATTTCCTTATGAACAATCAAGATAGCTATCAGCAATAATACCCAATAGGTGATTGTAGTTGCATATCCTGTCCCCACTCCGCCTAGTTCAGGAAATCCTGCTTTACCAAATATCAGTAAATAGTTTAAGACGATATTAATCGGTAAGGCAGATAAAGTAATGAACATCGACACACGAGTTTTGCCAAGTGCATCAATGAATGCACGAATGGCATTGTACATAAATAAAGGAATAATTCCAAAACTTAATGCTGATAAATACTCAAATGCAACTTTTTCAACGTTGGGATCAAGGCTCATTCTGTTTAATAAAGGTTCCAATGCTAGGAATCCTATCACAATGATACATACAGCCATTATAACGGCAACATATAATCCTTGAATGACTGTCTGACTGACATCTTTCTGTTGTTTAGCGCCAATCAACTGTGAAACAATGGGTGTAATGCTAATTAAAATCCCTGTTAAGCCAGTTGAGATAGGGACCCATAAAGACGATCCAATTGCCACTCCAGCAAGATCATTGGAACTATAGTGACCGGACATGGTTGTATCAAAGAAATTCATAGAAAACATTCCAAGCTGCGTTATGAAGATAGGGATTAATATAATAAATAATTGATGTAATTTTTGTTTTTTACTTTTTGTTATAATCATCATTCTTCCTCTGTTTCTCTCATTAGCTACAAAACTAAATTATACCACAATAGTTAGTAAGAGGTAAGGAATTACGATTGAGGATGCTAGCGAGCGGAAAAGATAAAAAGCGGCTGACCCAATTAAGGTCAAACCGCTTGTATTGAAAAAGTGCTGTAACTAGCTGATACACCCGTATTTTTTGTGTCCAAGAAGTATGTTTGAATAAAATAGTTGATGCTATGCTTCCAACCTATGAGTATCCTCGATTGTTTGTCTTTTCGTGTGTAATGTATAAAGATCCTTAGGGATTTCGTATAATTTAAAAATGTTTCCAGTAGAGTTTAATTGTTCAAAAAGGGATTTACGGGATTCTTGAGCATTGATGGTGTAGGGAAGTTTTTCAGCGGCTTTTTGAGAGCGGATATTTTCTGTGCGGATGCGCATAAAGACGGTTTCTATGTTAAGCTCATAGAACAGTTCTTCAAAGAAGGCAGCTTTTGCACGCTGGTTATATCCTTTTCCGTGATAGCCCTTACCGAGCCATGTTCCTAAGAATCCTGCATTTTCCTGTATATCGTATAAACTGATGGTTCCAATAGGTGAGCCCCAATCATCTAAAATGGTTCTTGATATTAGCTCACCACGTTCTTCAGCCTCAATCATCTGCTTTGTTATAAATAAAAATTCCTCGTAGGATGCAGCTTTATGACGCACAAAAGGGAAGACATCTGGATGTGTCATCAAGTCATATAATTCATGGCATTCATGTAGTTCGCGTTTCTTTAGCACAGTTATTCCCTCCATTTGAGGGCAGTTTTACTCCATGACAAAGAGTTACAGCCCACCCTCGAAATTTTTTATAATCTTACTAAAAAATTTCGGGGTGGGAATCGAACCCACTAGAACCAGTTTGACTGGTGGCGCACCATTTGCCTTCCCAATTACTTAAACACAATATGATTTTTTGAACGTAAAGTAAGCAAAATCGTCACAGATGTTTGCTAAAATCGTCTCCTTTGATAAACAACTTATTTGTATAAATAAGTAACATATCTAATCGTATTTTACATAAAAAAATTAAAAAAGAAAATGTAGTTTTTGTAAATTATCATGAAAGTTTATGGACAATTTTTGACAGCAATTCATTCTTTAGCTAGAAAAGCGAATTCACCGTCGATCATTGTCCATTTTGGTTTGGCCATGAAATGAAAGGGTGGGTGCGACCAAAGTACAAGGTCAGCATCCTTTCCAGTTTCAATGCTGCCGATTTTATGATCAAGCCTTAAATTACGGGCGGGTAAAATAGTAATAGCTTCCAATGCCTGCTGTTCAGAAAGGCCTTCCCGAACAGCAATAGCTGCACAGATATTTAAATAATGAATGGGTATATATGGATGGTCTGTTGTGAGGGAAACTTCTATATCTTTTTGCATTAAGATGGGATAGGTCTCCCATGTTTTGTTCGCGAGTTCAACCTTGGATTTGCGGGTTAAAGTGGGACCAACCGATACTTTTAGATTCAAACCTGTTAGTTCCTTTACAATCAGGTGGCCTTCTGTACAATGTTCAATACGTAAATCGAGATCAAATTCATCTGCAAAGCGAATGGCGGAGAGTATATCATCTGCACGATGAGCATGTATTCGTACAGGAATTTCCTTCTTTATGGCTTTTAATATAGGGGAGAAACGGAGCATATCAGGATAATCGCAATATTGTGCTTCATAAAAAATTTCGCGCAGCATACCCATAATGCCCATTCGTGTGATCGAGTCATTTTTTCCGTGACTGTGAACCCGTTTGGGATTTTCACCAAGGGCAATTTTTAGACCTGCTGGTTCCTGTAAGATCATTTTCTTTATATTAGTCCCTCTTGTTTTTATGACAGCAGTTGTTCCACCGATAATAGTAGAGCTGCCAGGCATTACATGGACGGTCGTAATGCCTGCTTTAACAGCATCTAGAAAAGCGGGATCAAAAGGGTTCACACCATCGATTGCTCGCAGATGGGGGTTTAATAGACCACTTGTTTCATTTGCATCATTGCCGGGCCAACCGATCCCCTCATTATACAAACCGAGATGTGTATGAACATCAATAAAACCAGGTAATAGCCAAAGCCCGCTGCATTCTACAATTTTTGTATCTGAACCTATTGGCAGCTGTGCTGCAATTCGCTTTATTTTACCGTTTTCAATCGATACATCCCCGAAGAAGGGAGATGCTGTGATTGGGTGGATATGGGCGTTTTTTAATAGAATTATCTTACTAGTCATTGTGAGAACCTCAATGTATTGGATTTGCCTATTAAGAAATGAATAGTCAATAGGATTTTCATCTCAATAGTATATGTAGCAAACAGCTATTTGGTTAGAAATATGAGTTAAAAAGTACCTGTGAGCTGTAAAGCTAGAATAATGAAGCCTAAAATCCATACGTATACGGCAAATACTTTTAACGAGTTTTTTTGCAAATATTTAATCATCCATACGATTGCAGCGTAACCAAATAATGCTGAAGCCAGTGTTGCTACTAATAAGGCGCTGAAGGAAATTGCTTCAACATGTCCGGATGCTAATTCACCAACCTGAAAAATAATTCCGCCCGCGATCGCTGGAATAGATAATAAAAATGAAAACCATGCTGCTGTTTCTCGGTTGAGTTTTCTAAATAATCCTGCCGCTATAGTTAAACCTGATCTGGAGACAGCAGGGAAAATTGCAGCCGCCTGAAATGTCCCTATAAATAAAGCATCCTTATAGCTGATTTGTTCCATTTTCTTGCCGCCCTGTTTAACGCCGTCAGCCATCCAAAGTATGACACCGGTAAATAAAAATTCCCAGCCAATCGTAACACCTGTTTCTGAAATTGAATCAAAGAAATCGTTTAACAAGAGTCCGACAATGACTGCTGGGATTGTTCCAATGACCAGTAGCATAGACAGATGTCCAAACGGTTTTTTCAGAATTTGAACCAGCTCATCCTTATAAACGACAAGTACAGCCAATAATGTCCCAACATGTAGCATTGTATCGAGGAAAAGTCCTGCTTCATCCAGACCAAATAAATGTCTTCCCAAGTACAAATGTCCCGTACTGGAAATGGGTAAAAATTCAGTTAATCCTTGAATCAATCCTAAAATAAAAGCTTCTATTTTAGACATCATGAATCAATCACCCTCAATTCATTTCTTACTTAGTGAATATGCATAGATAAGGTTGTCTTTCTCAAATATATTCACAATCACTAAATCAAGAACAATTAAGCGTATCCGAAGGATAAAAAGATGAATCCTTTCTGATATGAGAACGTAATATAGTTGGGAAATCTTTTAAATCGTAGTTTATGGACGTATGAATTGCCGATAGTAAATAAATAAAAAGAGAGGGGAAGATGGAAATGCCATCACAAGAAGAAAGAGTATTAGCAGCAATACTTTATGTTGCGAGTTTCTTTACTATTTTTATTGGGCCGCTTATTATTTGGTTAATTAAAAAAGATGATTCAGCCTTTATTGATTATCATGGGAAGGAATATTTTAACTTTTTAATTTCGTATACAGTCTATACAGTTGTCAGTATTATTCTCATGATCGTATTGATTGGAATACTAACGATCTGGCTTGTTGGAGTTTACGTGTTTGTGTTTACGATCATTGCAGCTGTAAAGGCATATGAAGGAGACACATACAGAATTCCGTTTGTCTTTCGCCTAATTCGTTAAAATAGTAAAAAAACTGCCTTGCTAAGGCAGTTTTTTTTCATATATTTATTTTTCATATTTATAGGATTGAAAAAATAGAATTGTAACAGCGGGTTTCAAATACGGGTGATAATTTGGACAAGGAGTATTATAATGAATATCCAACAATTTTATCAGCAATCAGCAGCAGCCTCATTAAATGCAAGTCTCGCTGCCTTCATCCCATCTATTGCATTACTCATTTATGCAATTTTTATTTCAAAAACCTATCATCTTTTACTATTAGTCATTCCATTCCTTATTTATAGTTTTTTCTGTTATCAAAAGTTTCTTTTATATCAAAAACGAGCAAAAACTGTAAAGCTTTCGATACCACGCGTCGAACTCTCCCGTAAAAATTTGTTTGATAGAGAATTATTATTAACATTTTTACCGGCACCTTCACTAAGACTACTTTTCTTTACACCCACCGGAATGAAGGCAGGAGAAATAAGAGACCAATCTTTTTTACTGATAAGATGGTTTCTACCCAATTTTATTGATAGACTATTTACGAAAAAGTATGGGCTGTATGATTTTCAAGACGAGCCAATTGTATTTTATCATGATTTAAAGGACAGAATTATCATTACTTCACCAGTTAATCAAGAACTAGCTGTTATTTATAAAGCGAAAAACGGGAAAAATAAAGAGTATTTTTTTGAGACAAAAAGTGTTGTAGTTAAACAGAGCAGTCTGCAGGATTATTCATTTCATTCATCAGAGGGAGTTCTCCTTGCCAATATTCAAACAGGGTGGATGCCGTTAGAATGGGGGGAGCGCTTTGTTCATACAAATACCCCGATTCTTACGATAGATGATAAATTGACTGACATTGAGATTTTACAGCTGTTTTCACTTTTCATTAGTATGTATAAGTATGGTAACCATTGACTATAGAGGAATCCATTAATTAACACAATAAGTTAGTATTTTAGTATTTTGACACAAAGGTTTAACAAAAATAGTTATTTAATTGAAAGTTCTACATTGTCTCCTATTTTGAACTATGATACTATGATATTAATTTAATAAAGGAATCCTTCGGGGCTGGGTGAAATTCCCAACCGGCGGTGATGAGGCAATGCCTCTTAGTCCGTGACCCGGTTTCAGTAATGGAAACGGTGGATTTGGTGAAATTCCAAAGCCGACAGTGAAAGTCTGGATGGGAGAAGGACATGAATCACACACGTTAAAAATGAGTACATACTAACGTTTATTTGGTATTGCATTTTTATTTGGTATTGCTTTATTAAGCCCTGTACAAACTAATTGTATGGGGCTTTTTTAGATTTTACCATCTGCGAAATACCATTATAAGTGTATGTTTAGGACCACATTTTAAGATTTCCTCATATGTGTTTCACTATCCATATTTCCAGCCAAACCCCATGGCGACCGGATACCGATAAATATCCCCATTCAAAAACTGCAGGAAAAAGGAGGAGTACTGCCTTGTTCACTGGTCTCATCGAAGAGCTAGGAATCATAAAAAGAATTAATGCAAAAGGGCATACCCTGACTCTCGTGATAGAAGCAAAAAAAATCATGCAGGATTTACATCTCGGCGATAGTATTGCGGTTAACGGTGTTTGCTTAACCGTTACTAAGTTTTCTCAGAGTCAGTTTGAAGCAGATGTAATGCCGGAAACGTTTAAACATACTTCACTTGCCACATTAAAGGAAGGGTCAAGAGTAAATTTAGAAAGAGCCATGCTTGCTAATGGGCGTTTTGGCGGCCATTTTGTCACTGGACATATCGATGGTATAGGACGCATACGAAAACGAACGAACATGGAAAATGCAATCTTAGTTGAGATAGAAATCCCTGAGGACTATTCTAAATTTGTATTAGAAAAAGGATCTATTGCAATAGATGGAACCTCGCTCACTATTTTTAAAACTGGTAAAAGTTCTGTAACAGTTTCATTAATACCGCATACGGCTAAAGAGGCTGTTCTTGGTTTTAAATCAGAAGGGGAAATTGTGAATCTTGAGTTCGATGTTATGGCAAAATATTTTTATTCATTCATGAATCATCAACAAAAAGAAGATAAGCCAAAGGGTTTAACAATGGATTTCTTAAAAGATAACGGGTTTTACTAATTTTTGAAACGGGTTGTTATGTGGGATAAGTGATCATAAAAGGAGGAAAACAATATGTTTCATACGATAGAAGAAGCATTAGAGGATCTAAAAGCTGGAAAAGTGATTATTGTTGTTGATGATGAAGATCGAGAAAACGAAGGCGATTTCTTGGCCCTTGCTGAATTTTCTTCACCTCAAGCGATTAATTTTATGGCAAAGGAAGGAAGAGGGCTGATTTGTACCCCTGTCACTGAAGCTGTTGCCAGCCGGTTGAACCTTCATCCAATGGTGAAAAATAATACCGATGTTAAAGAAACAGCCTTTACTGTGACAATTGACCATAAGGATACAACAACTGGAATAAGTGCCTACGAACGGGCTTTTACGATTGAAAAATTATTGGATCCGAGTACAAAGGCAGAGGATTTCAATAGACCTGGTCATATTTTCCCGTTAATTGCAAAAAATGGCGGTGTATTACGGAGGGCAGGACATACCGAAGCAGCGGTGGATTTTGCGAGATTGGCCGGAGCTGAACCGGTAGGGATAATCTGTGAAATTATGAATGATGATGGCACGATGGCCCGCTTAGACAGTCTAAAGCAGGTTGCTGAAAAATTTGATCTTAAGCTTGTATCCATCGAGCAGTTGATTGAATATCGGCTGGCGCATCATGATACTAATGTGAAGCAGGAAGTAGAAATCACATTACCAACTGAATTTGGTGATTTTAAAGCATATGGCTATACAAGTATTTTAGATGGTAAAGAACATGTCGCACTTGTAAAAGGTGATATTGATGGAAATGAGCCTGTTTTACTTCGTGTTCATTCAGAATGCTTAACTGGTGATGTGTTCGGATCAAAACGGTGTGATTGCGGTCCCCAGCTGACAGCTGCATTGCAACAAATTGAACAAGAAGGTAAGGGCATTCTTTTATACATGAGGCAGGAGGGTAGAGGCATAGGTTTAATCAACAAATTAAAGGCCTACAGACTGCAAGAAGAGGGGTATGATACGGTCGAGGCCAATCATAAGCTTGGCTTTGATGCAGATCTACGGGACTATGGAATCGGTGCCCAAATCCTAAGAGATTTAGGTGTTAAGAAGATGAAATTATTAACCAATAATCCACGAAAAATTGCAGGTTTAAAAGGCTATGGTCTTGAAGTGGTTGAACGTGTTCCGCTGCAAATGCCGACTGAGAAGGAAAACGAACGTTACTTGAAAACAAAAAAAGAAAAGCTGGGTCATTTATTATCTTTATAAATAAATTGAGAAAGCTAACAAGTCTATTTTGATTATTTAGATTCAACTGGACAACCTATTACGTAAGTAAAAAGGTTATACCTATAATAATATTAGATGAATATAAAGGAGAGTATAGAAATGAAAAAAGTAATTGAAGGACATTTGATTGGTACCGGACTGAAAGTAGCCATTGTTGTGGCTAGATTCAATGAATTTATTAACAGCAAATTATTATCAGGAGCTGAGGATGCATTAAAGAGACACGGTGTTCAAGATGACGATGTTACGATTTATTGGGTTCCAGGTGCATTTGAAATTCCATTAACAGCACAAAAGTTAGCAGAAAAAGGCGGGTATGATGCTATCATTACACTAGGATCTGTTATTAGAGGAGCAACGCCGCATTTTGATTTTGTTTCCAATGAGGTAGCAAAGGGCGTCGCGCATACAGGAATGCAAACAGGTGTACCAGTTATTTTTGGTGTTTTAACAACCGATTCAATTGAACAGGCAATTGAACGAGCTGGAACAAAGGCAGGAAATAAAGGCTATGATGCTGCAATGACTGCTATTGAGCTGGCAAATTTATATCGTCAAATTGAGCAATAATTAAATATATCGCTAATCATATGTTGAATAGTTTGTAATGAAGCAAGAAAAGGAGATGTTACAATATTGTGATATCTCTTTTTTATTTTTCTAATTTTAAGTACAATTTTCGACAAGATTATCAGTTTTTATAAGGTAAACTGTTCATAAGTGTAATTTACACATATATAAGAATGTCGGAGGGAGTCTTATGGAGGTTTTTGTAGCTAGACAACCTATCTTCAATATAGAGGAAGAAATTGTTGGGTATGAGCTCTTGTATCGTAATAATCTGACAAATGTCTTTCCTTATATAGACGGTGATCAAGCCACGGCAGAAGTCATTATTAACAGTTTTCTCAATATTGGGCTTGAACGCTTAACAGAAGGGAAAAAGTTTTCTATTCATTTTACAGAAAATTTACTAGAACAAAAATTGCCAACCTACTTTAGTCCAGACGACTTGGTCGTACAAATATCAAAGGAAGTGGTAATAAGCAATAAGTTGATTACCATTTGTCAGGAGCTAAAGGAACTAGGTTATTTACTTATTCTCGATGATCATTTTCTTTTTCAGGATCATCCATCTATGGACAAACTTTTACCGAACATTGCTATGATAAAAGTAGATTTTCGCGAAGAATTTTCTCATCAACTTAAGCAAATTGAAACGATTGCTGCCAAACATAAGATAAAACTTTTTGCTGAAAAAATAGAGACTGAGGCGGCATATACTGAAGCCAAAAAAAGAGGCTATGTCTATTTTCAAGGTTATTTTTTTTCTGAACCAATAATTGAATCAACCTATGAAATTCCAGTTTGTTTTTCATCGCATTATCATGCCATTCAAAATATGTCATTAGAAGAATTAACAGTGGATGAAATGGCAGAATTGATTGAAAAGGATCTCTCACTTTCCATTAAACTACTAAGGTTAATTAATACAACATCAGCCAAATGTGATAAAAAAATCTGTTCGATTCGTGCAGCAATTGCTTCACTTGGTGTTGATAATGTAAAAAAGTGGGTCCATATCCTGTCTACAAGGGAGTCAGCGGATCAACCAACCTTTTTATCCGATCGTTGTATGCAATTAACATTAACAAGAGCGAAGCTGTGTGAAACAATTGCACGCCAAATTGGTACAGAGTTTCCATCAGGCTATTATATGGCTGGGTTAATTTCAACGATGGAAGAACTAGTTGATATATCAATGGAAGAAATACTTGCAGATCTTTCATTAAAGGAAGAAATTCATGATGCCTTATTGGGAAAAGAAAATAAATATAAGCTTGTATTAGATTTGGTTGAAGCGGTCGAGCAGGCAAAATGGAAGGAAATTAACCATTTCTGCAAAAAATTAAATATGACGGAACGGGATTTATTTCGAATTTATGCGGAGTCATTAAATTGGACAACTGAAATGATTCGCGAAGAAAAGATTGCAACGACTGGCCTGGATCCTTTGATTCATAATTAATTGCCGAAAATAGTATTCGATGAATCTGTTCTGCTATCTCCTAATCTGAAAAATGTGGTACAGTAAAACCATATCAATCAGAAATTTTTGCGGAGGTAGTGTTAAGTGAATATTGAGTTAATTAAATGCCATGGGTCTGGTAACGACTTTTTGTTAATTGATGAAATGGATGGGAAATTGTCGTTTAATGAGGAAGAACGTAAGGAACTAGCCATTGCCCTTTGTAATCGAGAAACGGAATTAGGCGCGGATGGAATTCTATTTGTATTAGACAGCGAAAAGTCAGATGCAAGAATGCGTGTTTTCAATAGTGACGGCTCAGAAGCGTCTATGTGCGGGAATGGTCTGCGATGTGTTGCCCGCTATGTTTGTGAAAAATTGAATAAAGACGAATCTGTAATTGAAACGATGAAGGCTCATTTGCAGGTTAAGAAGCAGGACGATCTGTTCCCAGAAATTCCAACCTATATGGTGGAGATTTCACCGGTCTCGTTTCAATTGGAGGATTTGCCTCTTCAGTTGGAGCAGGAAACATTAATAAATGAGCATATAGAAGGTTTATCTGCTGATTTGACATTTACAGCACTAGCGGTTCCCAATCCCCATATTGTGACGATTGTTAAGGCAGAGGATATTCATTCTGATATTCAAAAGAATCTTAGTGAATATGTAAATGGCCCGAATCCTTTATTTCCGGATGGAGTGAATGTAAGCTTTGTTAATGAGCTGACAAAAGGAGCTATTTATGTTAGAACCTTTGAAAGAGGAGTAGGGTTTACAAATGCATGTGGAACAGCGATGTCGGCATCAAGTCTTGTTACATGCTTAAATGGATTAAATGAAAAAGAACAGGTTATAGAAGTTTATAATAATGGCGGTAAAGTAAGGTGTGTAGTTCATGAAATAGCGTCTGGTTATTGGATTGAACTAATTGGTAATGCCACATATGTATATCGAGCGACTGTTCAGCTGAGTGAGAAGGATAATTCTCATTTTGACGTAATAAATAAGGAGAATTTTGAAGCTGAGACCAATCAATATGCTAAATTAGGCGAAGCTGCACAAGAGTTTATTCGTCAATATATGTAATTTATTCAATAGATTATTATGAAAAGGATAGGTTCGTACATGACCTATCCTTTTGTGAATGCTTTACAATCATTTATTCAGTTTTTGTTTATAAAAGGTTTACTTTGTTTTTAGAAATTGTAAAACTGGATCAAAGTTTTGCTTTTTCTTCGCATCAAAAAATGCTCCAAATGGATCCCCATTCCCTTTTATCCTATCAAGGATTGAAGGTATTTGAAACGTTTCCATTGTTAATCCATCCTTTACTTCCTCCCAATAAAGCGGTGTTGCAACGGTTGCTTTTGGATTTCCTCTTGGAGAGTAGGGAGAGATGATGGTTTTTCCTTCAGCATGCTGAACATAGTCAATATAGAGCCGTCCGCCACGCTTTTTTTTCATTCGTTCAATTGTAAAAGAATCAGGATCCTTTGTAATTAAATATTCAGCGATAAAGGCTGTGAAAATCCTCGTATCCTCAAAGCTATAACGATGGTCAGGAAGTGGAATGTAGACTTGTATCCCTTTATTTCCGGATGTTTTCACAAAGCTGATTAAATGTAAGCTGTCGAGGACCTCTTTTATTATATTTGCTGCTTTAATGGCTAATGGAAAAGCATCCTTTGACGGTGGATCTAAATCGAAGACAATTTCACTCGGACTTCCATTCCCGTCTATTGTTTGGAAAGGAATATGAAATTCGAATGCAAGCTGATTTCCCAGCCAAAGAAATGTGTCTAGGTTATTGCAAATAATATAATTGATTCCATCTGATTCTGCCGTTTTGATAAATTCCGGTGCGTAATCTGGACAATTTTTCTGATAAAAGGGCTCGCCAAACATACCATGTGGATAACGAATAACAGTTAATAAGCGGTTATGTAAAAATGGGGCAATATACGGGAAGATGTACTGTAAATACTCAATATACTGCTGTTTGGTTATTGCTGGTTTGTTCCACAGCGGTTTGTCAGGATGGCTTATCTCAAGCTCTTCACGTATGGACTTTGTCTGCTTTTGCTGTTCAACTGCTGCTTTCGGACCTTCAGGAAGCCTGCATTCCTTTGCTGGAATAAGGGTAAAAGCTTGAATACTTGGCTGTCTGAGTGTTCTTCCTTCAGGCCATTCAATAAATTGGACTTTCACCGTAATTTCTGGTCGAACCCACGTTACAGCTTTCATTCGTTCTGGATTATTATGGAATGGCTTGTCAGCTATTTTCAGTGTTTCTACTTTATCAGTAAGCTCCTTCCAATCATTTCGTGTCATTTTTCCAGTGCCGCAATTTCCGATATACCACAATTTTTCGTCTTGATCGTATAGCCCAAGCAAAACAGAATTCACTATTCCTGAGCGATAAGTGACTCCAGCAATGACGGCAATGATATCAAGATAATTTTTCACCTTTTGCCAGGATTGATCCTTGCCGTCAATTGTATATGGACTATTTAGGTTTTTACAGACTATGCCTTCTAACTGATGTTCCTTTGCCACTTTCCATAAAGCTTTATTATCCGTTTGTGAGGGTACAACTTGAATATGGGTAGTAGGCAGTACACATTCCCGAAGAATAGACATGCGGTTCTCTAACGGCTGATCGTGAATCCAGCTGCCATTATAATAGATAATGTCAAAGATCATGTAGAAAATAGGGACTTCATTTTTAACAAGTGTAACACGTTCCATTTTTCTCAAACCGTCCCTCCGCATAACCTGATGAAAAGAAGGGTTTCCATTTTCATCAAGTGCAATAACCTCCCCGTCAAAGATTACTGAATCTCCCTTAAAATAATCTTGAATGGACGTGATTTCTGGGTAATGTAACGTTCGTTCATGTAGCTTGCGATTAAATAATTGCACTTCTTTCCCATCAAAATACGTTAATATTCGTACTCCATCCCATTTAATTTGCGAAATCCACTCTTTGCCTGTAGGTATTTCATCTGAAGATACGGGTTCAAAGGGTATAATCGGTTTTAAATCCATTATGATAACTCCTTTTTTCAATAGTTTCCCCTTTGTCCATTAAAATTATTTCGTTGGGATTCCTGCAATAAATTACAACGTATTTGTCTTTTCATTTAACACAAATTAAGAAAAATAAAATAGAAATGGAGAATGACAAATGCATACAATTTGGAAAGGGAGTATTAGCTTTGGACTGGTCAATATTCCAATAAAGCTTCATTCAGCAACAGAAGACAAGGACGTTAAATTAAGGACCCTCCACAGAGACTGTCATTCGCCGATAAAATATGAAAAAGTTTGTTCTGTCTGTAATGTAGAAGTGAAACCTGAGGAAATAGTGAAGGCATATGAATATACAAAAGGAAAATATGTGGTTTTGGATGATGAGGAACTTGAAGCATTAAAAAAGGAAAATGAGGATAAAGCAGTTGAGATTATTGATTTTGTTAAGATGAATGAAATTGATCCTATTTATTATGATCGCAGCTATTATATGTCTCCCGGAGAAAATGGCGGTAAGGCCTATTCGTTATTACGAAAGGCCTTAGAGGAAGCGGGGAAAGTTGGAATTGCTAAAATCATGATCAGGTCAAAGGAACAAATGGCTGTCATACGTGTGCTGGAAAATACACTCGTGATGGAAACCATCCACTTTCCTGATGAGGTTCGACCAGCCATCGATGTTCCCAATGTTCCTCTAGAGGATAAAGTGACGAAAAAAGAACTCGATACGGCTATTATGCTGATCGATCAATTAACAACTGAGTTTGATGCGTCAAAATATACGGATGAATATCGAACAGCGCTATTGGATTTAATTGAGTCAAAACGAAGCGGCCAGGAAGTTGTAACATCGGCAGAGAAAACAGCGATAGCAAACGTTACGGATCTCATGGCTGCATTGCAAGCATCCATCGATCAAACAAAGCCGGCAAAAAAGGAGCCGATAAAGAAAAAGCGTACAGGTGCAAAACCTAAGTTGAAAAGGGAAGCATAAATTTCTGCTTCAAAAAAGCTGATTTACCCGTAGGAATACGGGTATAATCAGCTTTATGATTTTTCCAGTGGTTTTTATTTTTAAAAATTTTTACTTTACATATAAGGGATGAAACAAATGGATACCGATATACAATCAGGGAGAAATTTTCACTATATAGGCTTAGCTTTTCTAGTACTTGTCCTTTTTATCTATGGATTCATCAGGATTTCCCAGCAATTAAGGGGAATAGATATACGACGGTTTGATCAGACAGTGATTTCTCTTGTTCAATCTGCCATTGCACCACAATTGACAGACTGGATGTTAGGAATTACCTTTCTAGGGTCCGTCGGTTGGCTTGCTTTTGTTGTATTAGTGCTTGTTTTCATGCTTTATTGGAAGAAAAAGAAAGCGCTGGCCCTTTTCTTTGCTGCATCAAGCGGATTGGGCTCATTGATTAATATCCTGTTAAAATGGCTCTTTAAAAGGGAAAGACCTGATATTCTACCTGTTATAAGTGAGGAAGGCTACAGTTTTCCAAGTGGTCATTCAATGGGTTCATTTATTTTCTATGGTTCACTTGCATACGTAATCATTCATCTTGTTCACAAAAAAAGTCATCAATGGATCGCTGTCGTCATATCTAGCTTTGTTATCCTGCTAATTGGTTTGTCGCGAATTTATTTAGGTGTACATTATCCTAGTGATATTGTCGGTGGCTTTTTAGCGGGCGGTGCCTGGCTCCTCATCTGTGTGATTCTTTTTCGTTATTATGAGTACCGCCATCACTTGTAGTAATGATAAACTAAAGGGAGGAAACCATTTAGATGAAGGGAGAAATCGATGGATACTTATATTTTATCGTTAGATCAAGGAACAACGAGTTCTCGGGCGATATTATTTAATAAAAAAGGGGAAATCGTTCATATTGCACAAAAGGAATTCACGCAATATTTTCCACATCCTGGCTGGGTCGAGCATAATGCAAATGAAATTTGGGGATCGATTTTAGCGGTTATTGCAAGCTGTTTAACAGAATCAGGTGTTAAACCTGAACAAATAGCTGGAATCGGGATTACAAATCAGAGAGAGACAACCGTTGTATGGGATCGGACTACAGGAATGCCGATATATAATGCCATTGTCTGGCAATCTAGACAAACGAGTACTATTTGTGATGAGTTAAAGGAACAAGGCTATAACACCTTATTTCGAAAGAAAACCGGCTTACTGCTTGACCCATACTTTTCCGGGACTAAAGTGAAATGGATATTGGATCATGTAAAAGGTGCACGTGAAAAAGCAGAGCAGGGGGATTTACTATTCGGGACAATAGATACATGGTTAATTTGGAATCTTTCAGGTCGTACTGCACATGTCACCGATTATTCGAATGCGTCCAGAACATTACTATTCAATATTTATGATTTAAAGTGGGATGACGAGTTATTAGAAATTTTATCGATCAATAAATCCATGCTGCCTGAAGTAAAATCCTCTTCAGAAATGTATGCCTTTACAGCCGAAGAGCATTTCTTTGGCAAAAGTATTCCCATTGCAGGTGTTGCGGGAGACCAACAGGCTGCTTTGTTTGGTCAGGCATGCTTTAATAAAGGAATGGCGAAAAATACGTATGGTACCGGCTGCTTTATGCTTATGAATACAGGAGAAAAAGCAGTTGTCTCTGAACATGGGTTACTGACAACCATTGCTTGGGGTATTAATGGAAAGGTTGAATATGCGCTTGAAGGGAGCATTTTTGTTGCTGGATCGGCTATTCAATGGCTCCGTGATGGATTAAGGATGATCAAACATTCAGCAGATAGTGAAGCCTATGCCAGAAAAACAGCCTCTTCAGAGGGAGTTTATGTTGTTCCAGCTTTTGTCGGATTAGGAACGCCCTATTGGGATAAGGATGTAAAGGGTGCTGTGTTCGGCTTAACACGAGGAACATCAAAGGAGCATTTTATAAGAGCAACAATAGAAGCGCTTGCCTATCAAACAAAAGATGTCTTAGCAGCAATGGAGGCCGATTCGGGAATCAATTTGACCAACTTAAGGGTAGACGGAGGAGCAGTAAGAAATAATTTTCTGATGGAATTTCAAAGTGATCTATTAAATGTGCCTGTTGAAAGACCAGAAATTAATGAGACGACCGCTTTAGGTGCTGCCTATTTAGCTGGAATTGCAGTAGGCTATTGGAGTGGACAGGAGGAAATTGCTAAGCAATGGGCTGTTGAGCGCACCTTTTTACCTTCCATGAATGATGATACACGTAATCAGCTTTATGAGGGATGGAAAAAGGCGGTGACGGCGGCAAGGGTATTTAAATAGAATCATAGTTGGAATCTGTGCGTTGACTCCGCAGATTCCATCATGAAACTGGCAATGAATTGACAAATGCAAAAAAAAACCTTATATTTAATAAGGACATATTTTCGTCTTTAATGCTAGCTAGATGTTTTGGTGTGACTTCAAGATATTGAGGTCACAAGTAAGTACTATCACCTTCCAATATTACTTCCTTACATGAATGAATGTAATTCCTCTTCGGAAATCCAACACTTCTAATCAAAAAAACTCAAACATCGAGAATTCAAAAATATGAGCATAACCTGATTCCTATTGGCGCGGTCTAGGAACCGTATAGATGGAAGAGAGGCAGGGCTTCTGTTGTATTAGGTTTATAAAAGAATTTCAAACAAAAAATGAAAATAGTAATATGTCTAATCTGGATGATCAATGGGACTTGGTCATCCATTTTTATATCATGATTATTGCAAGGGAATTTGTTTGTTGACATTTTCGGTAAAAGGGATTATAGTAAAGGTACGCTATTAAGTTCGGATATATATTTTTGGATAAGTTGTCGTAGCTGCGAAATCTGTGGTCGATGTTTATTCCTACAGATAGATATTGGCTGCGATTTTTTTTATGGTTAAATATTATATGTAAAACTTAGAGTGAATTTTTTATTTTTGGAGGCAACACAATGAACACAGGTAAAGTAAAATGGTTTAATGCAGAAAAAGGTTTTGGATTCATCGAGTCTTCTGAAGGTCAAGATGTATTCGTACACTTCTCAGCTATTCAATCTGAAGGATTCAAAACTTTAGAAGAAGGCCAAGATGTTAATTTTGAAATCGTTGAAGGTAACCGTGGACCACAAGCTGCTAACGTAACAAAAGCATAATTCTTGCTTTTAAGGTGATGCATGTATATATGCATCACCTTTTTCATGTGGTTATACTAGAAAGAATCTAAAGTGGACGATTTTAATGATAAATGGTGAGCTATTCACCGGTATTAACCCTGTTCGGACTAGATTTTTTCAGGTGAATAAGCGATAACCAAAGCTCCCTATATATGGTTTCTTACTTTTTCTTTTATTTATGAAAAAAAGAAAGAGTAAATGGAAACCATAGTAGCGTACAGTGGGAATGAAATCGAATGATAGATATTTAAAGGAGGAAACAAAATTTTGACAACTTTTTCAGATTTCGGCTTAAGCAAAGAGCTTGAACAAGCCGTTTATAATATGGGATTCGAAGAGCCATCACCAATACAGGCACAGGCTATCCCAATTGCATTACAAGGTAAGGATATGATTGGACAGGCACAAACTGGTACAGGAAAGACAACTGCTTTTGGTGTGCCCTTATTAGAAAAACTTAGTGTTGATGAAGGAATTCAAGGACTTGTTGTATGTCCTACACGTGAGCTTGCTGTCCAAGTGGCAGAGGAACTAAACCGAATCGGACAAGTTAAGGGTATACGCACTCTGCCTATTTATGGCGGTCAGGATATCGGAAGGCAAATTCGTGCATTAAAGAATCGCCCGCAGGTAATTGCGGCAACTCCAGGACGTTTAATCGATCATATTGAAAGAAAGACGATTCGCCTTGATCATATCAAAATGGTTGTACTAGACGAAGCCGATGAAATGCTGAACATGGGATTTGTTGAGGACATTGAGAAAATCCTTTCAAAAGTTCCTGAAGAAAGACAAACTTTATTATTTTCAGCAACTATGCCAAGACGGATTCAATCATTAGCAGAGAAATTCATGGTAGAACCTGAGCTAGTAAAAATCAAAGCGAAAGAAATGACTGTAACCAATATTGAACAGCATTATATTGAAGTTCAAGAGAAGCAAAAGTTTGATGTGCTGTGTGGTCTACTTGATATACAGTCTCCAGATCTTGCTATTGTATTTGGACGGACAAAAAAACGTGTTGACGAGGTAGTAGAAGGATTAATTAAACGCGGTTATTCAGCTGAAGGTATTCATGGCGATATTCCGCAAGCCAAACGCGACCAAGTCATTCGCCGGTTTAAAGAGCAATCAATTGATATAATGGTTGCAACTGATGTTGCTGCTCGTGGTCTTGATATTAGTGGTGTTTCTCATGTCTACAATTTTGACATTCCACAGGATCCTGAGAGCTATGTCCACCGTATTGGACGAACAGGACGTGCAGGTAATAAAGGAAAAGCTGTTACATTTGTAACGCCAAGAGAAACAGATCATTTAAGAATTATTGAAAATATGACGAAAAAGAAAATGATGAAAATGCCAATTCCAACTACGCACGATGTTTTGGCTGGGAATCAAAAGGTTGCCATTAATCAATTGTTAGAGACAATTGACAATAATGATTATCAGGAATATAAGCGATTAGCAGAGAATTTACTTGAAGATAAGGATTCAGTAACGCTTTTGGCTGCAGCTCTCAAATTAATTACGAAAGAGCCTGATGCAACACCGGTTAAATTAACAGCAGTTGAGCCGTTAAGATCGAAAAAGCCAAAAGGTGACTTTGGTAAACGCCGCGGTAACGATCGAAATAGAAGCAGTGATAAGGGCAGATCACGTGATCGGGATCGCAGAAGAGGCAGAAATCGTCCTTCAAATGAAAAAAATAGATAAAAAAATAAAATTTTATCAAAAAAAGATTATAAAATTGGATAAAATAACCCATATTAGTAGGGACAGAATTTCATTCTGATTTTTTTAGTTATTTGATTTAGGAGGAAATGTAAATGGCAACAGGTAAAGTTAAATGGTTTAATGCTGAGAAAGGTTTCGGATTTATCGAAGTCGAAGGTGGAGACGATGTATTTGTACACTACTCAGCTATCCAGACTGATGGATTCAAAAGCCTTGATGAAGGTCAAGAAGTTAGTTTTGATATAGAAGAAGGTCAACGCGGACCACAAGCCGTGAATGTAACTAAAATTTAATGACAGTAAAGCCCGCTTTTAATAAAAGCCGGGCTTTATTTATGGCAGTATGAGTAAAATAATGGGGGTACATAAATGAAAACATTTAAAGTCCAATTTCATCAGGAAGATCTGACCGAAACGATGACTGTTCAAAAATTGAGTGAGGACGATTTTAACAATCGAACGGAAGGTGGTACAAGACATTTATTCGAACTTGATACAAATGTCGGCTTTTTTATTTTCTTTGATGCGGTTGACAAAGATGGAGCAGAATCATACCTAGTCCTTCAATATGAAGATGAAAGCGAAGATCCAAGTGCTTGTTATGGATTCGAATTGAGAGACTTTTATCAATTTACAGCTTTATATTTAAATGATTTAGAATTTCAAGATGAAATGGAAGAGGGAGAGGGTGATGATGAAGAAGTATATACGCCGATCCATCATCTGGCCCATCTCTTGTATCATATTGTTGAAGTGGGACAAAATATTGAAGCATAAAAAAGAGGAATTCAGCTTAGCTGGATTCCTCTTTTTATCAATCTGCCTCATGATAATGAGTAAGGCAAAAATCGTAAACCATTTTTTCTTCGTCATCCTCAAGAGCAAATTCTAAATATTTGTTTTCAATACTGTCATAGAAGTGGTAAGATACTATTTTTGTTTGCTCGTTGTTAACAAGAAACAAGACCTTTAATTGTAAACCATGTTCTGTGTATAGTTCATCGTCCTCCGGAACTTCAATTGTTAGGAAAAATTCATAACGCTCACCTTCAAGAATCCCAGTTGGATCTTTTATTTGCTCAACCGTATATTCAGTAATATTCACTATGTAATGCATCCTTTCAAAATAAACTCTTCTAGTGGTAGTCCGCTTATAATTTGTTAGACCTTTCTCATTATACACCAACTATCTTTCCTTGAAACAGATTTTCTCATGCAGGTGTTAAAAGTATTATAATAGGAATAGGAAAGAGGGGATAGAATGTATCTTTATACGAGTCAACAAATTAAAGAAATCGATAGTCGTGCCGAACAAATGGGGATGTCACTATTCTCGTTAATGGAGAATGCGGGAAACGGTTTATTTCATAAACTATCACCATTGTTAAGTAAAACAGATAAAGTTATTATTCTTGCTGGAAAAGGAAATAACGGTGGTGACGGGATTGTACTTGCACGTTATTTAAAAAATAATGGCTACAATGCAAAATTAGTCTTTCCAATCGGTGAACCAAAAACGGAAATTGCTCTCCAACATTTGTCATACTATCAAGTATGCGGCTATAACATTGAACCATTCTCACCAGATATGACGGCTGATTGGGTGATTGATGCTCTATTAGGGGTGGGCAGTCAATTACCATTACGTGCAGATATATCTCAAATGACAGACTGGGTCAATCAATCGGGTGCTAAAGTAGCTGCTATAGATCTCCCGACAGGAGTTTCGTCTGATAAGGGTGAGATTGATGAACATGCTGTTCAAGCAAATTATACATATGCGCTGCATGGGATTAAGCCGTCGGCATTCTTATTTCCTAGCAGTGAACATTATGGAGAAGTTTCGAGTATTGATATTGGTCTGCCTCAAACGAGCGGATGGAAAGTATGGAAAAGTGAAGATGTTAGAAAAACGTGGCCAAAGCATAAGGGCAATACACATAAGGGTACCTTTGGGTCAAACCTATTAATAGCAGGTTGTGATGAAATGCCAGGAAGTGCGGCATTAGCTGCCATCGGGGCTTTACGCTTTGGAACGGGTAAGCTCACAGTTGCAACAACAAAGCATGCATCTACCATTATTGGCCCGCTCGCACCTGAAGCAACCTTCTCCTTTGATTTAAAAGTGGATGAAATAGTAGGCAGCTATTTATCCGTAGCAATTGGCCCAGGACTCCATCCAGATGCAAAGCTTGAAGGTATCATTGAACAATTGCTTAAACACCCTGTTTCACTTATTCTTGATGCTGGAGCCTTAAGTAAACGCTATTATAAGGATAGCAAAGCTCAAATCATTATCACACCGCATCCCGGTGAATTCAGCCGATTATCTGGGAAGAGTTCAGTGGAAATCCAAACCAACCGTATTTCTTTGGCATCACGGTATGCAATTGAAAATAATCTAATTGTGGTTCTAAAAGGAAAATACACGGTTATTGCTTTTCCAGATGGAACAGGGATTATTAATACGACTGGTAACCGTGCTTTATCAAAGGGCGGTACGGGTGACACTTTAACAGGTATGCTGCTAGCTAGCATTGGAATTCATGAGAATATCCATGCCGCTGTTGCCAATGCTGTCTACATTCATGGAGCCTGTGCCGATTATTGGATAAAAGAGAATGGAGATCATACCTTATCTGCTCATGATTTTAATCATTTGCTTCCAAGGATATGTGGGCAATATGCTTAACCCTTGGAAATCCTTTTCCTGCTGGAGGAGTATACTTCGGAGAGAATTGAAATAAAGAAAAACATGATGCTTTAGAAAAAATTTGATTGTCTAAAGCATCATGGCATAATATTCATTAATGAAGGAATGAGAGAGTTAACCCAGAATAAAGAAATCCACGCCGCAAAGATCATCGCAATCATTGAAAAGGTGGCTTCTTTTTCACCGTATTCCATCGCAGCACTTGTACCAGAGCCATGTGCACCCATACCTAAAGCAAGGCCCCTCGCAATCGGTGATTTAATCGAAAACCATTTAATAATATATGGACCAATTATTCCTCCAGTAATTCCAGTAACAATCACAAATATCGTTGTTAAGGATGGCAGACCGCCGATGTCTTTTGAAATTTCAATGGCAACAGGTGTTGTGATTGATCTTGGCAAAAGGCTTAGCAAAAGATCTGGTTGTAAATGTGCAAGAAATGCTAAGGTAAATGAAGAAATAATCGCTACAAATGTTCCGCTTGTAATACTGACTAAAATATTACCGATATATTTTTTTAAAAGTGACATGTGCTTATAAATAGGGATGGCAAATGCTACCGTCGCAGGACCAAGCATATGCGTGACGTATTTGGCATCTGAAATATAGGTGTCAACTGGAACATTTACAAGAGAAACCATTCCAATCAATACCAATGTACTGATAACTAATGGATTTAAAAAAGGCAATGACCATTTTTTATAGAGGTTTTTCGCAAGTAAATAAATGAAAAACGTTACTGCAGAACACATAATTATATTCATTCATTTTCCCTCACTTTCCAATTATTAACTTTTTCAGCAATAAAAGCAGTGGAGCTGATGACGATAAACGTACTTAAACCAACTAATAATACAGATTCAATTCCTTGCCAGCTAAGTAGTTCATCATAATTCACAATACCAACAGCCGAAGGAATAAAGAATAATAAAAGCTCAGCTAACAACCAGTTTCCACCCTGTTCAATCCATTCTAATTTGACAATTTTAAGTAATAAGGCTGCTAAGAGAAGTAACAGCCCTACCATTGAAGCGGGAATCGGGACGGGGAATACCGCTTTAAGCATTGATCCAAGAAACAGAAATACATGGATAAACAGGATTTGTACAATGATTGTCATGATTTTCATGTTCTTCACTCCTTCATCATTCCGTTTGGTTACTCTTACTATAATTGGAATGATGCTTACCGTAAAATACCATTATTTCATGGTTGATATAACCAAAAGTTATGAAAGGGCTTTTCATTATAAGAAAAGGTTTTCATGGAAAGACTTCATTTTTTTGTTTTAGAATAAAATCAATGAACATTCGAGCCGCGTGTGATACATACTTATCCTTTTTTGTAACAACTGCTAGATTCCACGGTGTGGCTGGAATTAGATTGAGGATTTGGATCTGTTCGTTGTCTATCCTGTTACAAATGGATTCTGGAAGAATCGTAACGCCCATATTGGCCGCCACGATTTCAGACATAAAATCCCATTGTGAGCTTTTAAACAAAATATTTGGTACAAATCCTTCGCTAATACATTGCTTCCAAATAATATCATGAAGGGCAAATTCCTCACTGAAAAAGATAAACTCTTCATGTTCAAGCTCTTGTAAATGAACAACCTCTTTAGAAGCAAGGGGGTGATTCTTTTGAACAACCAGCTTCATGATTTCACTGACGATTGGAACAATTTCAAGGTCATCTCCATGGATAGGTAATACAGCAATTCCAAGTTCAATTTCTCCTTCGAGTACGTTTTTCGTCAGCCTTGGTGCTGCATATTCCGTAATATTTATTTTGATATTCGGATAAGATTTGTGAAATTCGGCTATCACCTTTGGGAAAAATAGGCTGCCCGCAATAGGTGGAATCCCGATTTGAATCATTCCCCGCTGTAGGTTTGACATATCTTCTAATGTAATCGACATTTCATCAAGAAGTCCTAGCATCTTACTTGCATATTCCATTACAATCAAACCGGCATCGGTCACTTCACTTGATTTATTACTACGGATAATTAAGGTCATGCCCAGTTCTTCTTCAAGACCTTTAACCATTTTACTTAATGCAGGCTGCGAGATATGAAGAATTTCAGCTGCTTTTGTCATGTTTTTTTGTTTGGCCACTTCTAGAAAATAAAGTAATTGACGTATTTCCATATATAAAACCACCTTTTCATTTTGTAACGTTACGTCAATGATACTATTTAGAAATGAAAATGGGGACAGTGTAGGGAATAATTTTGTTGGTTTAATATGAGATTTTTGATACATTATCATGGGAGGAGTTGATATTATGATAAAATTACTGGCACTTGATTTAGATGGGACCTTACTTGATAAAGGAAAATATATCAGTAAAAGGAATATTGATGCAATTCTAGCTGCGAAACAAAAGGGAATCGAAGTGGTCATTGCAACAGGCCGGGCTAATTTTGACGCACAAAATCTGTTTAAAGATTTCCCATTTACTCCTTGGATCATCGGAACAAATGGAGCAACAATACATAATCCCAGTGGAGAATTATTTCATTCTGTACCATTGGAAAAGTCTCTTGCTATCTCAATGCTGAAGGTGCTCGAGGAGAACCATCTCTATTACGAGGCGTTTATCGAAGGGGAAATATGTGCACCACAATATGGTCAGAAACTTTTATTTGAAGAAATCGCACAATTAAAAAAGACTGAACCAGAAATAGATTTGGACCACTTTCAATTGGAAGTAGAGATTCAATTTGGGCAATCTGAATTTCATTTTATTTCTTCTTATCAGAAATTAGTGGAAACAAACAGTGAAATTTATAATATTCTTGCGTATTCCTTTGATGAGGATAAGCTTAAGAATGGCTGGTCCCAATTTTCTGATATTCCCAATATAACAATTGTTCAATCAGGAGTTCATAATTTCCACCTCCAGCACAATCAAGCTTCAAAAGGGAATGCCTTAACAATCCTTGCCCGGAAGTTACAAATTGATTTAGTAGATTGTGCAGCAGTAGGGGATAATTATAATGATTTGTCGATGTTAGAAATTGCCGGACTAAGTGCTGCGATGGGAAATGCAGATAAGGAAATTCAAGAGGTCTGTGACTTTGTAACGAAGTCTAATAATGAGGATGGAGTGGCATACTTTATCGAAGCATTTCTTAAGGATTAATATAAACGAATAAAAAACAACCAACATCATTCTACATATTTATAAGGATGAAGTGGTTGTTTTTTATTGCTTAACTAGTAAAGTAATAATATATATCATATGGTTTGCTCTTAATAATGAAAAATTGAGGTTTTTCAGCATTTCGTTCATTCAGTTCAGAAAATAGCTGTTTATATTCTACTATAGAGAATTCTCCATAAATATAGCCTTTCTGAAGATAGTCTAGAAGTTCATTGACGTGTGACGGTTTCCGTTTCTTCTCTAATGTGTAACGATAAATGAGGTTTTCCAAAAGCATGAATAATCCCCCGCTTTCTTTTTAAATAAGATGAATGATCCTGTATCCAAAAACAGTATATCATGTAAAATTTGTTAAAATTATTTTTATAAAATTCAAACTTACGACACTTTTTTACAATATTATACGTCTGTTAGAGAGAGGGAATCCTGCATCTCCATTGTTAATCAAAAGGTATATATAGTTATTGAGGAAAAATGTCGAATTTAATAGTAAATTTAATATTATGAAAACGACTAAATTTGGAATGGAGGAGGAATATATAGTGAATTTTGTAAAATTTTGTCCTAAATTTTCTTTATCATGGTAAAATGACTAAAGGAGGGGACTTTATGGGATTAAGAATCATATTAACAGCTTTACTTTTGTTTTCTTTGGCTGCATGTAGTTCAGCTAACCAGTCTTCGACAGAAGATAATAATAGTACTAGTGATGATAGCAGAGAATTGACAGATGAAGAACAAAAATATATTGATTTTCTATTAGATGAGGACTACAAAGCCTTGATTTCCATGACTGAAAATCAAGAGTCTGAAATAAAAAAGGATTATTATCATCTTGCATCTGCACTACAGTTATTTGAAGAAGTGGAAAAAAGAAAAAAGGATTCTACTGCAACCAACGAAGAGCTTGAATTAAGGTATTCTACAGTGCTACAAAAGCTGCGGGTAGTGAAATATATTCCAACAGAGATTAGTGACAAAGTAAAAGAAGTAAAGAAATTATCACAATTTCAAAAAGATTTTTATGCGAATAAGCAGCTATAGAGAGAAAAGACTGCTAAATAATGCATTACCCTTACATAGCTGTTTAAAGAAAAAGATGCAATTTCCAATTAGAGAAACTGCATCTTTCTTGTTAGATGGTATATTTTATAGTTGTATTTTTACATCCTGAAGTGTTAGATATTGTCCATCTGTAACGGTAATGTACATATCAGCCTGTACATTTTCATTTGTTACTATACTTGTTAGCTGATGACTGCTGTCAGAGCTTACCTCTAAATATCCCATTCCAATCGCACTATCTAAAAGAACCTTATACTCTCCCGCTGCTATATCCTGCCCAACTTTATACATTCCATTCTCATAAATACCATCTTTAGGTTTGACAGATGGGGCAGTTGCCACGGGATACATTTCTGCGTCCTGAAGCTTAAAATATTCTCCGTCATGCAAGGTTACATATGTGTGTGCACCATTACTTAAATTTTCATTAAAGACGATACTTTCTAATTGTCCTGTACTATCCGATGCACTTTCAACATAGGCAAACCCTTTTGAAAATACGACATACTCACCGGCAGGAATATCTGTTCCTACCTTATAGGTTCCTTTTTTTATTTTTCCGCTTGCTTCAGCCTTTGCAGGTGGAGTCACGTCTTCAGCTTCTTCCTCTGGAGGTGCGTCAGGAGTCTCAGCTACATTCTCATTTTCCGTATCCACTGTTGCTTGATCAGCTGTATTCTTTGTTGTATCCTTGACAGCAGTGTCTGTACCTTCATCATTAAAGAAGGAAGGTAGGGCGATAATGATAATAAATGCTAGCAGCCATACCCACCATTTCTTATAAAAAGGTTTGTTACCTCTTTCCTTTGCCATGTAGATACCTCCTAATTTAATTGATACAGGCGTTATTCCATAGTCTGAACCTGCGAAATCAATTCAATGCACTGCTTAGGTGAACAGGTATTGGAAATAAAATTAAATCAAGATTACAATATTTAGTTAATAAACTAAATGGTATGTATATATAATTATGTCGAAAAATGTTATACGGAAATAATTGAAAATGAAAGCGCTTTCTGATATGATTAATTTAGGTTGGATGGCACGCGTGGCCATCATCGTATTTAGCGTAGGCGGGGCTAAATACAGGGGATAGCTTTTGAAATCATCAATGGGTCATTACCTTTTATTGAATACTTTTAATAAAGAATGACAACTAGTCATTTGATAACATTTTGCGTATGACGTTCAAGAAAGCTGTCTCTATTATAAAAAAGGTTCTATTTAAAGAAAATTAGGTCATATTTGTAAAACCTATTCGAAAAATCGAATAGGTTTTATTTTTTTGCCTTATCCTCATTAGATAGCATGACCATTACCTTATTAAGTGCAGAAATATATGTGGAATATTAAAGATATACAAGAGGTAGAATTATTGGCTGAAATGCCTGAAGTAACCATTAAATCAAATGGCTTTGCGACGGGGACCATTGCAAAGGGGATATTCCGTGTAAACGAATATGGCAGCAGTTTATTATTTATTCAAAAACAACCGCCATATCTTTATATAAAAGTAAAGAATCAGCCTATTTTTATTAATGGAGAATCCCCAGACGAGACTAGAGAGTGGTATAACAAAGTAATAAGTAAGACTCATTAGGCCATCCATTATCGGTATAGTTTCTGGTATTGTAGAATCAATTCATCAAGCTTTTGACTGACTGTAATCGTTTTAGCACTGTTGAAACCATGTTTTAAACCTGTTTCAATCAAAACTTTTCGATGTATTTCAATCATTGATTCAATGTTCTCTTGTCTATAAATAGTACTCATTGTATAACCTCTTTTTTTAAAATCAATATTTCCATTTTACAATTAAAGTCATTTAATTGTAAATTGGGATTTTCCATAGGTAACTATTTGGATTTTAGATAGTATTTTTTTTCGTCAAGCGAGAGTTTTGCTTTTTCATTTTTGACTAACAGATGTCACCATATTAAAATTGAAATAGTAAGGAAATTTGAAGATAGCTGAGGGAATCGTATATGAAATTCGGATTTGATATTGATGATACATTGATTAATTTAAGGGAACATGCTTTTCACATTTATAATAAACAGTTAAACACAAATATATCTTTGGCTGATTATCATGCGCTAAAAAGAGTTGAGATTCATGAACCTTTTGGGTTAACCGATGATGAAGGGAAGGATATGTGGAATCGTACGCTGGAGGAAATTTATTATACAAATTGCCCGGCATTTCCTGACGCAGTAGAAACCCTTAATAAACTTGTAAGCGAAGGGCACGAAATCTACTATATTACATCAAGGCCAAAGGTACATGGTGAGCGCACAAAGGAATGGATGAAAAATCAGGGGTTTCCGGTACGTGATGATAGGTTTTTTTATGGAATGCAGGATGAAGAAAAGGTGGACATAATCAAACAATTAAAGCTGGATTATTACTTTGATGATAAGCCTGCAGTGTTAAATACTCTCTCTTCAGATTCGGTTAAGGTAATTGTAAAGGATCAATCGTATAATCGTGATATCCCATTACCACGGCTGATAAACTGGAGCGACTTGCAACGAATATTATAAATTGAAGAAAAAGAAAAATCCGCAATTTATTTTGCGGATTTTTCTTTTTCTTCGGCACAATCAAAACATAGAGTCTCCATTTCATCTGTATATACACCAGTAAAAAAACCATCTAAACAATAAATGTCTTTACCGCACTTACAGCAGGTGCTGACAAGTTCCCTCATGATTAATAGCCCCTTTTCATTTTATTTTGAAAGCCTTTTATACTAATTCTTCAATTAGAACAATAAACCCTACATAACGGAGCTACATTTATTTGGTGTTACCACTCGAAAAGTGAATCACATAGTTTATAAAGATTTGGAAAGGATAGGAGTGATGTATCATCTTTTTAAATAATTAGGAGGTTTGTTAAATGGGAGAACAGTGGGCAGAACTGTCGGGAGATAAAAGACAGCAGTTTGCTGAACAAATTTTCCAAGAAATGCAGGAGGGCTATTATCAATCCTCGATGGCATTTTGTCAGGAATTGTCCAAAGAATTGGAAGGATCAATTCAAACCTTAGACATCTCTGTAAGGCAAAAAAAATTATATGATTAAGCTGAAAAAGTGAAGGCGGGGAGTTGGAATATAGGAAAAAACTCCCCATCGTTGTTAATTGAATAATTTATTATAAATCTTATTTGTATATTCAATAAATTTCGAATTGGATCGTAGTTTACGATCGACAACAAGCTCATCGAATTCTATTCTTTTTTGGTAATCCCCTTTATCCAGTCCTTCTGTTGCTGTATTGAGTAAATCTTCAAACGTGATGGCTGAATTTTTTTTATTCTTTTGTTCAGAAAGATAGCCAGCATTCTTTAACATGCGGTAGCCCATTTTTAATTCCGGTGATAATCCAGGTAAGTCATCTGAATAATCAAGTGGCTCTCCCATGCCGGGCAGGTCGTCAAAATCTCCGTTATCAATTGCCTTTTTGATTTTTTCTTCAACAAAGTAATAATACATGTGAATCCCCTTTATCTGTGTAATTCATTTAAACAGTTACTAGTGTATCAGTATTTTTATGTTAAGTAAGATATTTTTGATTTATAGTAAGTAGATGTATAACAAAATGAAGAAGGCCCAAAATAAAAAATAATGTATGTGGAGGGTAAAATGGACAACAATCAAATGATTGCATTAGAAGAAAGTAATAAAATGGAACATTATCGACAGCAGCTAGCGGAGTATATATTTCATGAATCACAAGAAGGAGAGCATGTATCTTCTAGCTCGTTATACAAGGCTGTTTCCCATGAGATAAGTAATATCTCTGACAAGGGTATTGAGATTATACTAAAGCAAAAAAACAAGGAAGCTTTTGAATAAGAACAAACACAACAAAATTAGATTGAAGGAAAGCCAGGAACTTTTTAGCAGCCCTGGCTTACTTTTGTATGGTATATAGAAGTTCAATGATTACAACTTGAATAAATGTTCAATTAGCCATCAACTAGATTAGCATATGATTCAGAAATATCTTTAAATTCGCCTTCAGTTACAACGAAACCAGGGTTTTCATCCCAACAGTCAGCATGTGTTACTTTGCTAAAAATATCTAATACGACTTGATCATCCTCTTTAAATACTGCTTGGCATTTACTGCAAGTGTCTTTCATTTTCCATTCCCTCTTTCTTTTGTATTCGAGATTATTCTATCATGAAAGTGCTTACAAAAAATTGAAGAATTAATGAAATTAATATAAGCATAATAAAAAAGATAGAAAATGGGGTGTTTTTATCACCAAACTCTACAAAGAAAAGGGAATATTCAACTTAAAAGACAAGAGTAAATGTGAAAAATATGTGTCTAAAATAGCATTCCCATGAATGAAATGTGAAATTAATGTGAAAAAAGTGTGAGGTATTATTTCATTAATAGACTTATTTAATTAAAAACTATATAGATAGTGTTATATATAAAAACTATGATTATAGTGGTATTTTACACTACAATATAAATAAAAGAAAGGATTTTAATGAAAAAATAAAGAAAAATTTTATATCTATTAATGTAAGGGGAGTTTGTACTATTTGCACTGAAAAGAAAGGGGAATGGGTAGGGTTTATTATTATTTGCGAAAAACGAATACAGCTTTTTAAAATTGAAAAGATATTTATGAATCAAACGATTATGAAAGAAAATGATGGAGGAAAAAATGGTCTTGGAATTTATAACTGTCGACCACTGGGATGAAGGAATTTGGGAAGTTTGGTGTCCAATTTATGAACAGGCATTTGGAATGAAGAAAGGAAAACAAAAAGAGATAATTCGTAATATGTTTTATAAACATCAGTGTTATTTTCATATCGGGAAAGAGCAATCAGTTGTAACTGCTATAGCGTTAACAGGAAAGCTTTCTAATCTACCGGTGCTGATTATTGATTATCTTGCAGTCAGTGAGGGAGGAAGAAAAAAAGGATTCGGTCAAGCGTTTTTTCAATATATCAAAGACTGGGCGATTGAAAAAGGGAAATTTGCTGGGATTGTAATAGAAGTTGAAGCAGAAAAGACGTTTGAAAATGAAGAACGTATCCTTTTTTGGATAAAATGCGGCTTTATCAAAACGGAATATATTCATCATTATAAAGTTGTTCCAGAGCCATACCGGGCAATGTATATGAAATTAAAGCCAGATGCGATAATTCCAGATCTTGGTGAAGAATGGTTTCAACATATTGGACACTTTCATCGTCAATCCTTTAAAGGGATGAAGAATAGATTGTGATAAGAGCAGAAAACCACACGCATTCACAGTGTGGTTTGTATTATGGATTATTTAGTCACATTACTGTACTTCATTTAGATCAAATGAAATCACTCGGTTTGTTTTTGGGTCATACCAAACATTTCCTTGTATCTTCATCGTTTCATGTGCTGACTTTAACACAAATTCATAGCTTTGCTTTGTTCGATTTGCGGATTCTTCTGTTTTTCCAATGTATTGATAATCTGTTACACGATAACCAGGATATGCAGCCTGGGTGATGGTTAATAAATATTTTCCCCATTCCTCTTGCTCTACTTCAGGTGATGGAGTGATTTCAACATTTATTACCCCTATACTTGGCTTTGATCCAAGTGCTTCAAAGGCTTTTCTGTGGAGATTGATTTTATTAACTGGGTACCCTTTTACCTGATCAACCACCTTAACCAATATTTCCTTTTGAGTTGAAAGATTACGTATTTTAAGCGTTTGACCACAGCGATAAGGAGAATTTAAACCAACTGATACGGTCATAAATTCATTATCTGACCAAGGAATATTACATTGTGTTACAGGTCCTCCATCTGTCCAAGAAGCCTGACCCTGTACAGGCTGTTGACGGTATTGCTGATATGGGGCAAGAGGATAACTCCTGCTATATTCGTATGGATATTGAAATGGATAAACAGGCCTGTGGTAATAATTCGAAGGGAGTTGGTTTGGGACGTAATAAGAATGTCTTGGAAACATACATTTTTCCTCCTCTTTCAAAAAACTCCTTATTACCTTATGATGTAACATGGTTGACCTGTGACATGAATTATATACAGACCTTTTGTAATGAGGACTTAATTGTCAAGGGTATCGCCAACATAAAATGAAATGGTTAGTTTGTACAAATATAGATTTTTTCCATATTAACAACTGGCAGTTCTAGTAACGTTTGTTATATGGGGCGAAGGGTTATGAATTCTTCTCCATTGTAGACACTAAAGCAAAATCATCATTTTCAAAGGAGGAGAGGGAAATGGAACAATTTCCAGGGCATGCAATTAGAAAGACAAAAGCCAATGAATTTGCTTTAATTTTGTATCTGGATGATTATTTAACCGAATTTGGTAACGAACTACTGGATAGTCATTCTAAACTAAAAAATGATTTACGAAACACTTCCATTCAAATTGTAAACGAGCGGTATAACGGTGTGAAGGTATCAGAAGCAAAAATAAAAATTGACGGGATTACCGTTTCGTCCATTCCATTAGAAACAAAGACAGAAATCGCAGCAGAACCTGCTGCAAAAACAAATTTCATGCATTAAAAAGAAAGGAGAGACCTATAAAACATTTAGGTCTCCCATTCTTTTTAATGTGAAGCTGCTTTTTCATCAAAATCGTTAGACATCCGCTTCATTAAGGCTGCCATCTGGGCTCGATTGGAGGTTGCGTCTGGACGGAAGGTAGCATCACTGAACCCTCCAATATAACCCTTTTGAGCTAAGGTAATAACCGCATCATAGGACCATCTGTCTTTTTTCATATCCCGAAAAGGATTTTCTATGTCTTGAATAGGGTATTTAAAAATATTGTATAAAATTTGTGCTAATTCCTGTCTTTGTAATGGTGCATTTGGGTCAAATTGATTTAGTCCCTTTCCATTTACATATCCGAGCTCCCTAGCTGTTTCTATTTCCTTCTGGGCCCAATGTCCAGTAATATCATTAAATTTGTATATTTTAGGAACATATTTTTCTTTTCCTAATGCTCTTACTAGGATAACTGCTCCTTGAGCTCTTGTCAGTGGTGCACCTGGAGAAAAGGTTGTATTAGAGGTCCCTTGCATCCAGCCCTTTTGAGAAACATGGTCAATGCTATCTTGTGCCCAAGGAAAAGCAGAAATATCAGCAAAAAATTGACTGTTTAACCATAAAGAATAATAATCCCAAGTATCAGGTGTTTCATGAAATAAAGCCCATGAACCTGTTCCTTTGATACCGTATTTCATTGGTAGACGCAATTTTGCTTTTATTGACCTTTCGTTCTCAAACCAAATGATATAATTCCCTTCGGTTAACTTTGTGTTTCCAATAAAATGATACTGATCTTTTGGAATTGTAAAGGCAGCGGTAGGTGACTGTTTCTTTTCATCAAAAGTAATCTTTCCGTTATATTTAGATACCACCGGACCGATTCTCGTACTTGAAAGACCTAATCCATGTATATTACGATTTTCTGTCGTAGGTCCATCTGTTTTCCAGATCCTTCCGTAAAAAGGCAGTCCCACAACGATTTTTTCTTTTGGAACCCCTTGATTTATCGCATATTGAATAGATTTTTCAAAGAAGGAAATGCTCGATACTGGTCCCATAGGACTGTCAGGTCCATCCCAGCTTTCATCATAGGCCATGATCATTAAATGATCGCAATACTTTGATAAATCCTTGTAATCATAAAAGCCGTGCCAGCCAGTTTTCCATCCGCTTGGGTTGGCTGCTACAGCTACAGAAACCTCTTTATCTTTCGGTATTTTTTCTCGTAATAAACGGACAAAGTCAGTATGTTCATCATGATAATCACTGCCGACTCCTTCTATATCCACATTGACTCCATCTAAATTATAATCATTAATTGCTTTAGCGATATTTGTAGCAAGTTGTTCGCGTTTATTTAAACCATTAACCCCAGCATCCTTATTCCAGTGATTTGCTAAAAATGGAACGACTCTAATTCCTCTATTTTTCATTTCCGAAATAAACGAACGTTGCAGTGTCCATGTGACATCTAATTCTCCTTTTTCTGTAATATCGAAGTAGTTCGGCGATACAACCTGTAAGCTTCCTTTTGTGTTGTTAACCTGTGAGATATAGGATACTGGCTGCCCAAAAAATAAGTAAGACATATTATATAAACCGGTAGTAGCATGTATCGGTGTACTTTTCTGCATTGCAGTTGAAAGTCCTAACATAAGAATTGATAGGATAATCAATCGCTTCATAGGTGCACCTCGTTTCATATATTCTCAGTTTCAATTGCTAAAAGCCGCTGTAAAGCGATAGCCTGGATTGGTTAGTGTAATCGTGTAAGTAATGCGATCGTAAGTAATAGTAGTATTCTTAACATTTTTTATATCAGCATTAGGGCCAACCCCAATTTGATTGAAAAAATCGTCGATATGGTATAGTTGAATTTCGGGATGTAATATATTCATAATTTGACTCCAGCCGCCTAACATGGAAAACACAGTAGAAGAGGAAGGTGTATTGGGTGTCAACATCTCTAGTTGGTTAATATTTCCATTTTTTACAGTGATTCTTAATTGATGATCAACATTTAATGGTGTGCTATATATCGTTTCATTTTGCTCTGATATAACATCAAATTGTCTTATGTAAAGCTTTGACGCTTGATCATCAGAAATCGCGTTCCATCTTTCTTTAAAATCTTGAAAAGGCAGCTTTTTTTGTACAGCAGGGTTATTATTTTCTTCAGGTTCAGGCTCTGTGTTTAAATAAGGGCGATTTGGCAGTGCTTGACTAATTTCCTGGTTTTGTTCTGTTTGTTGTTCCGTATCTGGTACGATTGGAATTGTTTTTTGTTCTTCTTCTATTGGTGCATCTTCTGAGTTTGTAATAGGTTGTTCCTGATCTATCACAGTTTTTTCTTTGAACTGTCCCTCTGTGGAGAGTTTTATGTAGGAATTCTTATTGCTTTGATCTGGTTCATTCTGAGTTGAACATGCACTCAAAGCGAAGAAGAGAATCCAAAGCCTTAACGTAAAGGTAAAAAGCTTGAACACATTATCACATATCCTTTCGTATGAAATTGGTTAGTTCATTGTAAGCTAAAATGGGGGAGGTAAAAGTTATTAATAATACTAAGTATTAAAGTGGACGTTAAGGTAGATTATTATGTATGAAAGACTTCAATTAACTTAAACATAATTTAATTATGTTAACTTTAAATATTGCCTTATAGGTAAAAAAATCCCCTTACTGTTCGTAGGGGATTTTTTACCTCATTTGCGGATTAATTTTTTGGTCGTAAAAACGGCCACCAGTTTGCTTTGCCAAAGTTTTTCACTAATACTGGAACAAACAGCGGCAAAATAATAAACGCATAGAGCAATAAGCCTGTAAGAATAATAGATGCAATCTGTAGTAAAGAGAGCATTCCAGAAGGCATCATTGCGGCAAACGTACCACCTAAAATGATGGCTGCCGAAATAATTACAGTTCCCATTTTCTTCATGGCCATGTGCATCGCTTCAGTAACAGAAAGCTCTTTATACTCATTAAATCGATCCATTAAGAAAATACTGTAATCAACACCAAGTGCCATTAAAATGACAAAAGCAAAGAACGGAACCGCCCATGAAATGCCTGTATAGCCAAAAATGTTCATGAAAATTACCTCATTAATAGACATTGCAGTATAGTAGGTGATAATCAATGAACCAATTAAATAAACAGGCATAATGATGGATCGGAATAGGAAGATTAGGATGATTGAAATACCGAGCAGCATATAAATAACTGTTTTGGAATAATCTCCATTTGACATTGTTTGCAAATCGGCATTCATGCTTGTGATTCCGCCGACAGCCACTTTAGCATTTTCAAGTTTTGTACCTTTTGTTGTTTGTGCGATCGTCGATTTAATTTCATTTATTGAATCAATTGCTTCATTTGAATATGGATTTGCTTTATAAACAACATCCAATGTCATAACTTTTCGATCGGGCGAGAAGTAAGTATCTAAAACAGGTACAAACTCTTCACTTGTCAGCATCTCCTCTGGTAAATAAAAGGCAGAAGCATTTGTGAGTCCTGATAAATATTCTTGAGCAGATGTTAATCCATCTGAAACTTGGTCAAGTCCGTCTGCACTTTTACCTAGACCATCCGTTAATTCATTCATTTGACTACCCAGTCCGCTAAAGCCTTCAAGCAATTGCTTTTGACCATTATTTAATTCGGAAAGGCCATCGGTAACGGCAGGGAAGTGACTAACTATTTGGCCCTGACCATCAGCTAATTGCTCGAAACCGTCCTGTTGTGCTTGGATTCCATCAATCAGCGCTTGTAGCCCTTTTGCTAATTCATCTTGGCCGGCAACCGCCGCTTCGTAATTTGTATTTGCTGTTTGTACACCCTCTGAAAGCGGTACAAGCCCTGCATTAAGTCCTGCGATGGCAGATGTTAGCTTTGGTAATGATCCTTGTACACCTGTTACAACTCCCTTGATTTTTCCATATTCAGGAGAGTAGAGGATGCCTTCATAGTTTTCTTCAAGGTTAGTAAAATCTTCCGGAGTAATTTGTGATAGGTTACTAGATAATTGGCTTAGTCCTTCACCAACTTGCTGATAGCCGCTGTTTAAAGTTGATAAATTGGAGGCGACATCTTGATACCCTTTTAAAAGCTGCTGATGTCCAGCTAGTAATTCCTCTGCTCCAGCTTTTGCGCTAGCTAGTCCATTTTTAATTTGAGTGGAGCCGGCAGTTCCCTGACGGATGCCGTCTTCAATCTTTGTCAGGTTATCTTCAATTTCAGATAGACCAGATTGCAATTCACCCGTACCGGAAACGAGTGTACTGATGCCATCTGTTGCATTTTCTAAATCAGGTGCTGATGCAGAAAGCTCACTTTCCGCTTGATGGAGCCCTTCGCTGATTTGCTCAATCCCATCCTTTCCTTCACCAAGTCCACTTTCCAATTCTTTAGCCTGACTTGCAAGATAAAGCTCTTCGATCGTATCACCGACAGGTCTTGTCGCTGATCGAACTTTATCTACTAAATCAACCTTCTCTAAATTCTGAGATAGGAGCTCAATGAGTTCAAAGTATTCGGTGGAGTCCATTTTTTCATCATTTTTAATCACAATTTGTGTTGATAGGGCTTCACCAGGACTGAAACTGTCTGAAATAATATTAAAGCCTTTGATAGCAGGAACATCCTCGCTAACTTCCTCAAGTGAGTTAAAGGAAAGTGTGCCATTATAGGTGATTAGAAAAGGGACACATATGACTGCGACAAGTATTAAAGAAAGCAGGGGTCTTGAAAGTGAGAATTTACCTGCAAGTGCCCACATTTTGCTTTCTCCATGCTCAGAAGCACGTTTGGACGGCCAAAAAAGCTTAGGACCAAGTACAGCCATAAAAAATGGTACAACGGTAAACAATGCGATTAATAGGACGGCAACACCGACGGCAACGGCTGCTGCTGATTGGTACAGTTGAAATTCAGAAAATCCAATCGCTGCAAAACCAATCATTACAGCTAATCCGCTAAAGAAAACAGTCCGTCCAGCATTGCGGTATGTTGCAACAATCGCTTCAGGAATCGTCTCGTTAGCTGAAAGTTCTTCTTTATAGCGGCTCAAAAGTAAAATACAATAATCTGTTCCGATACCAAACAATACAGCAACTAAGAAGATTTGTGTATAGCTTGAAATAGGAAAGTCCATGGTATCTACTAAAAAAGCAACGATCGATTGCGATGCAATATAGGTGATTCCAACTGTTACTAATGGAATGAACGGTGCGATAACGGATCGAAAAACGAGAAGTAATACGGCTAAAATAAACACAACGGTAATACCTTCAGTTTTCTTTAAGCCTTCTTGAGAGCTAGTGATCATGGCTTCACTAATTAACCAGCTACCTGTGTAATAGTGCTCAACCTTTATATCTTTAATTGTTTCATCATAAAGTTCACTCAGCTCTTGTTCACTTAAATCATCTGGCCAAGTATGCTTAATAGAAACCAGGATGGTTTTTCCGTCTTCTGAAACGAGCTGATCCTTTAGTGAATCTTCATTAAAATGAGTCAATATTTCGGTTATTCCAAGTTTTCCTTTATTTTTTTCAAGCAGTTTCACCGCTTTCTCAGACTCAGCGAAGTCAGCATCTGTAAGGCCTTTGTCATTGTGAAAAACAAGAGCAAGTGATGAGTTGTCGCCCGTGCTATTCTCCTCCTGAACCTCTTTTAAGATCTTCCCTGCCTGTGTAGAAGAATAACTATCTGGAACGGTTATATCTCCTTTTTCCCGCACAAGATCTCCCATATTCGGCGCTAGAAAAAATAAGCATAATGCAGCTGTAATCCATGCAAGGATAACAAGCCATTTGCCTTTAATGATAAATTTCACGATTTATTCCCCCAAATTTTTATCTTTTGTAGCCAATATAATGTTATTTAATTTTTCATAGGTTTTCATAAATGCTTCAATTTCCGTTTGATCGAATTGGGTAATAAACGAAGCTACTAATTTGTGAATTCTAGAATCCGATTGCTTGAAAACTTCTTTCCCTTCATTTGTTAATGTTAAATAAATAATCCGGCGATCTTTTTCATCTCTGGTTCGCTTGATAAGACCTTTATCCCATAAGCGATTGATGATAGCTGTAATCGCACTTTTATTTACATGAAAAATTTCGGCAAGCTCTGAGGTAGTACATACTTCTACTTTGTTAATGTACCTGAGCATATATTGTTGATCATTCGTTAAATCACCGCTAATTTGTCCTTTAATTAGGCTTTCAACATTCTTTTCAATTGAGTAATTAAGATCAATGTATTGGTCGACTAAATTTTTAATTTCTATTTCATCCAAAAATGGTTCACCTCTCAAATAGTTAAATGATTGAACTATTTACTTTTTCAACTTTAATACAGATTGTATACTTTGTAAACTATATTCAATAGCCTTACTCTAGCAATAATTAAGGATATAAAAGTAAGATTTGACGATATTCAATTAGATGAATATTTTGAAGACAATAATATAGAAAAATGTTGTCGAAATGAGGTATAATATATCATAATAATGTTGTTAAAGTTAGTAATTTCACATACTGAAATAATCAGTTGTATTACGTATATCAATAGATTTCAAATTAGGATAGATAAGATCAACTTATTCAGTTGAATAGTAAAGTGAGAAAGAACTCCTAGATAGACCTAATAGGAGAAATCAGGGGGAGAAAATATAATGAGGGAAACTGTCTCAACAGCATTGGAACGAAATGAAAAGGCATATCATGTACAGGAACGAACGCTCAAAACAATTATAACGGACTTGACGTCTCTTTTAAAAGGTCTCGTTTTAATTGTAAACGTATTGCCTGTATTAACCGGATTTTGGCTTGCATTATACTTTACAGAAGCGTCAATATTAGAGTATTGGGATGTTTTATTAATTACGATGATTGGAAGTACCTTTGTCATTGCTGGTGCATTAGCATTAAATAACTGGTATGAAGTAGATCTTGACAGGGTCATGGAAAGAACAAAATATCGACCAACGGTTACTGGACACTTTTCGATGAATGCAGTCTTGACAATGGGGATTGTTTTTACCGTTTTAGGCTTTGCTTTTTTATTTTTCACATCGATAGAAGCGGTCGTGTACACATTTATTGGCTGGTTTACCTATGTTGTACTGTATACTATGTGGTCAAAACGAAAATATACTCTTAACACAATGATTGGGGCAGTTTCAGGAGCTGTTACACCATTAATGGGCTGGACTGTAGTTGCACCTGGCTATCATATCGTTCCGATCACATTGGCTTTAATTATTTTTCTTTGGCAAATGCCGCACACGTTCGCGATTGCGATGAGAAGATATGACGAATATAAGCGGGCAGGAGTTGCCATGCTTCCGGTAGTGCATGGATTTGAAGTGACAAAACGTCAAATTGTTGTTTATATTCTTACTCTGCTTCCATTGCCATTCTTTCTAGGTTCGTTAGGAACAGCTTTTGTCGTGATTGCAACATTGCTAAACATTGTCTGGGCAATCATGGCCATACGTGGATTATTTATGAACAAGGATATAAAATGGGCAAATCAGATGTTTTTTTATTCCGTGAACTATATCCTCATTTTATTTATTTTGATGATGGTCGTGACGGGATTATAAAAATAGGATAGCTGAATCTAGCAATACATGCTGTGATGAAACACACAATAGTATAGTAGTTGTAACCCCCAAAATAGTATATAAGCAAAAAGAGACTTCATAAGATGAGGTCTCTTTTTTGCTTATATTAAAGAGTGTATTTTTCACTATAAAACCTATGAAAACAAGGTAATCATCTACTTCTATTACCTAATGACAAACGTCACTAGTGGAGAAAATAATCACATGCTACACTTCTCGTTAGTTATAGCAAAATAATGAATGAGAAACGGGGAATAACAATGAACTTTCCACAATTAACAATCGGACATATGGCTCCAAAACTTCCGATACTGCAAGGCGGCATGGGGGTTGGGATATCGCTTAGCAAACTTGCATCAGCCGTTGCGAATGCTGGAGGTATCGGTATCATTTCGGGAACTGGTATTCCTGTTGAAGAAATGCGAAGACATATAAGACTTGCCAAGGAAGCCGTGAAAGGATCTGGATATATCGGAGTTAATGTTCTATTTGCAATGAATGATTTTGCAGAAAAAATGAAAGCGGCGCTTGAAGAAAAGGTGGATTTCATCATATCGGGTGCTGGAATTTCAAGAGATATGTACGCTTGGGGAAGAGAGGCAGGCATTCCGGTTCTTTCGATTGTTTCCTCCGCAAAATTAGCAAGAATATCTCAAAAGCTTGGAGCAGCAGCTGTTGTTGTGGAAGGGTTTGAGGCAGGCGGACATCTTGGTACGGACCGGCCAATGTTTGACATACTTCCTGAAGTAGTAGAGGCGGTTTCCATTCCGGTTATTGCTGCAGGAGGAATCATGACAGGGGAGGATATTGCGAAAGCACTTGCAATGGGTGCATTAGGTGTTCAAATGGGTACAAGGTTTGTGGCTAGTCATGAATGCGATGCTCCATTAGCCTTTAAACAAAAATATGTGGAGTCTCGCAAAGAGGATACCATTCTTGTAAAAACTACTGTAGGATTACAGGGAAGAGTCATTGCCAATTCATTTTCTGATAAAATTGCCGGGGAAAGCAAAGTAAAAATAGAGAAATGTCATGATTGCCTAAAAAATTGCTCTTATCGTTTTTGTACACTTGATTCATTATATAAGGTAGTTGATGGGGATGTGGATAATGGACTCGTATTTGCAGGTGCCCGAGTTCACGAAATAAAGGAAATTCTCTCAGTTCAACAAATTATGGATAAGCTTTCAGAGGAATATACAAAAACTGTAATAAAAGAGAAAGAATATTCAATAAACAATCTAGTTTGTTCCTAATTATTTATTATACAAGAATTTTTTTAGCACCTGTACAAGACAGGTGCTTTTCGTATTTTAATGGAAATGAAATGAAACTTTACGGCATTTCATTCGTATAATTTTTTGTATAGTCATTATTTTTGAATATTTCTGATTTATAATCTTGTTCTATAGTGTTTTTATTTATTTTCTACATATTGTTTAGTTATTTAGAAAGGGGAGAGGTAATGCTTGATGGACTAGTAGGTTTATTCTTTCTTATTTTAATGGGTGTTATGGTAATAATCTTCTTATCATCTAAGAGAAAAAGTAGAAAATTGAAGAATCTGCCGATCCCGGATCACCTAGGTGTTCGAGCTGAAATATATCTGCCAGCTGTTAATGTATTGGAACAGTCTTTGCCAGAGTCTTATAAGGAAGCTGTAAAAAACCGCATTTTGAAAAAACATCCTGATTGGCATGACTATGAGTTCGAGTGGATTTTTTTTGAATTGAAGCGGTTCTTCCTGATAAATACCCTGCTTAAATCGGTACCAATGTTCAGTACACGTGTGGACGATCTTTGGCATGAAATGCTGATGTTTACACGGGAATATGAACTATTTTCAAAGAACGTCTACCATGAATTATTACACCATGTTCCGAATCCTGATCATCCATTTATGTCAGAGGAAAGAGGTTTCTTTGATTGGATTTATTTAAGTTTATTCGATACAACACCAAACAGTAGGGACATATGGGGAGGATTTCTGCAGCAGCCGATTAACCGTGCAATCCTTGATGATTTTCGTAAAATGCCAAATGACGATTTAATGAGAAAATATTTTCGGAACAATTCTGATTTGCGGGAGATGAATAGGGTTGTGATCCGTAAGCTAAAGAATGAGATCTTTGAATCTGATGATGTAAAACAAGGGAAAAAATCGCTTGCTATCCCTCCAACCTCATCGGAACAACATTATTTCCAATATGCGCTTGGTGCGGCCGTTTTTTATTCCATTTATGAAGATGACCAATTTCAGGAACAGATGCAGGAATGGCAACCTAGTGAATATTACAAAACCCATCCGGGAGGAGGCTCTTCCTGTTCCGGTTTTGCCTGCAGCACCTCAAACGACTATGACTCGGGGGGTGGAAATGGAGGGGACTCAAGTTGTTCCAGCTGTAGTGGAGGGTGCAGCAGCTAAATTGAAAAGAGCTGTCAAAAAGTCAGTTTTCACTGATTGTCTTGACAGCTCTTCTTTGTTAATACAGTAACAATGCAAGCTATGAAATTTTGTAGTATTCTTTATACCATTGGACAAACCTTTTTATTCCTTCTTCAATTGATACTGCAGGAGCAAACTGAGTGTCTCTAATTAAATCATCAATATCAGCAAACGTTTCAGGTACATCCCCTGGCTGAATAGGCATTAGTTTCTTAATGGCTTTCCTTCCCAGCTGATTCTCAAGCAGCGTAATCATCTCATTAAGCTGTACCGGCTTATGGTTTCCAATATTGTAAACTTTATAAGGCGGCTGAATTGCTTTTGGAGGTCCCATTTTCATTAGCCGAATAATGGATTCCACTACATCATCGATATACGTAAAGTCTCTTTTCATATTGCCGTAATTAAAGATTTCAATAGGCTGTTGCTTCATGATTGCATTGCTGAAGGAGAAAATCGCCATATCAGGCCTTCCCCAAGGTCCATAAACAGTGAAGAACCGTAATCCGGTTGTCGGGAGCTGAAAAAGATGGCTGTAGGTGTAGGCCATTAGTTCATTTGCTTTTTTTGTTGCAGCATACAAACTGATGGGGTGATCAGTACGGTCATCTTTAGAAAAAGGAATCTTTTCATTTCCTCCATAGACAGAGCTTGAAGACGCATAGAGTAAATGTTCAATTTGATGCTTTTTACAGCATTCTAATATATTAAAAAAGCCAACAAGATTGGATTGAATGTATGTGTGGGGATTTGTTAAGCTGTAACGTACACCTGCTTGTGCTGCAAGATGTACAACTACATCAGGTTTAAATTGTTCAAACATACCTTCAAGTAATTCAAGATTTTCCATTGATCCTTTAATAAAAGAAAAATGAGGATATCTTGAAAGAACCTTTAAACGATCTTCCTTTAAGCTGATATCGTAATAACTATTCACGTTATCAATCCCCGCAACACTATACCCTTCTTCTAACAAACGCTTTGATAGGTGAAAACCTATGAAGCCTGCACATCCAGTGATTAATATCCTGCTTGAGGTTCCCAGCATAATTCGCTTCCTTTCTATATGAAATTCACTAAGAGCATAATTTCCTACTATACTATGTCTTGAATTTGAATTCGTACGAGCATATTATCTATATTCCATCAATCGTTTTATGAAATTTTACAATGTAAGGGAAGTTGTCCAAACAGGTTACTAAATTCAAACATAAACTAATGAAGAGCATATGCCTAAATAGTAAAGTTCCAGATGCAACATAGTGAATTAGACGTTCCATTCAAACTGAAATAGCATTCAATGACAGGAAGAGTATTGCTCAATAGGAAAATATGACTCAAATAAGGAGGCTCTTTATGGAAGAGGTATTTATTGAACCGTGGGAAGTCGATGAAACGATCCATGAAGAATTTTATGTACCCGATTATATTACCCAGATCGGCTACAAGGTTCTAGAACAGTATGACTTGTCAGTGAAAAGCATGGTGGTCGTTACAACAAAAGCAGATAAGGGTGGAGCGATATGGAAGCTTGAGACTAACGCAGGACCAAAAAGCTTTAAACTGTTACATCGCAGGCCTACTCGCAGCTTATTTAGTTTAGGCGCACAGGAATATTTAGTTGATGTGCAGAAAGCCAAAGTACCCCCGATTATCAAAACAAAGGATGGCCAAAATTATGTTGAAGCAGGAGGAAAGTTATGGTTTGTTGCAGAATGGATTGAGCCTCTGTTTCCTGTGACAAAGGATCTCGAAGGAGCGAAACAGCTTTGTCATGCTTTAGGTGAATTTCATCGATTAAGTAAAGGATATGTTCCACCTGAACAGGCAGAAACAGCTTCAAGATTATACAAATGGCCAAAATCATATGAAAAGATCGTTAATAAAATGGATTGGTTTCGTACCATTGCAAATGCTTACAATGATTTGCCAGCAAGCTCACATTTATTAAATGTTGTTGATACTTTCGAAACCCAAGCTATTAATAGTTTGGATAGATTACAACAATCACAATATTACAACTTAGTTCAAAGCGGGAATGAGAGCTGGGGATTAGTGCATCAAGATTATGGATGGTCAAATGGGCAAATGGGTGCTGATGGTATGTGGATAATAGACTTGGATGGTGTTGCCTATGACCTGCCAATTCGCGATTTAAGAAAATTAATTTCAGGAACAATGGCTGATTTATTAAGATGGGATACAACTTGGGTGCGCGAGATGATTAGGGCATACCACGAAGCAAATCCGATATCACCAGAGCTATATGAAGTATTATTAATTGATTTATCTCTCCCTACTGAATTTTATAAGAATATAAAAGAAGTAGTCTATGAACCAGAACTTTTCCTTAATGATCCAGCAACCGTTGCTCTAATTCAAACAATTGTTGACACTGACCAGTCAAAGTGGCCTGTATTAGAAGAAATTAAAGATGACTGGAAGGGAGGAAATTAACATGAAGGTATTAATGATTTGTACAGAAAAACTTCCAGTTCCTCCAGTACTTGGCGGGGCAATACAAACCTATATTTCTGGGATTCTTCCATATTTACGCAGTCACTATGATATTACGGTGTTGGGAGTAAATGATCCGTCCCTGCCAGATTCTGAAACAATTGATGGAATTCATTATGCACGGATTCCTGGTAAGGTTTTCGAAATTTACAAGGATGAAGTAGTAAAATATCTAGAATCCAATCAATTTGATTTAATTCATATCTTTAATCGACCCCGCCTTGTTCTTCCTGTAAGAAACGTTGCACCAAATGCTAAGATTACGTTAAGTATGCATAATGATATGTTCTATCCTCAAAAGATTAATCCTGAAGAAGCAGCTGCTGTTATTCAAGAGGTAACCAATATTGTCACAATTAGTAAATATGTAGGAAATGTAATTAGAGAATTATATCCAGATGCTGACTCCAAGCTTCGTCATATTTATTCTGGTGTAGATTCCAATCAATTTTTACCTGGAAATCACTCTAACATGCAAAAAACTCGTAATGAAATTCGCAAAGCACACGGCTTAGAAAATAAAACGGTTATCCTGTTTGCTGGGAGATTGTCACATAACAAAGGGGTAGATCGTCTTGTACGGGCATTACCCTCGCTTGCAAAAAAGCATAAGGATTTAGCGTTAGTCATTGTTGGCAGTAAATGGTTCAGTCAAAATGATATAACTGATTATATTGCATATGTTAAATCATTAGTGAATAAGCTGCCAATTCCAGTTGTTGCAACAGGGTTTATTTCCCCTAACGAAATCCAAAACTGGTTTGGTGCAGCAGACCTATTTGTCTGTACCTCATTATGGCAGGAGCCGCTTGCACGTGTTCATTATGAAGCAATGGCAGCAGGTTTACCAATCGTCACAACTTCAAGAGGAGGAAATCCCGAAGTTATCATGTCAGGAGAGAATGGTCTTGTTGTAGAAAACCCGGATTCACCAGCAGGCTTTGAAGAAAAATTGAATGAAATACTATCAAACAAAGCGGCTATGAAAAAAATGGGGGAAAAAGGGAGAGAACTGGCTGTTTCTATCTATAATTGGGAACGGGTAGCAAAGGAAGTACTTGAAGTATGGGAACAATCATTCAATACTCCACTTGTGGAAGAAATGTCTGAAGGACAAATGGAAACGTCAACAGTAGAGGAAGTTATGAATCAGGATGAAACGGAAATCAAAGAAATAGATAGCCAAGAAACGGTAGCAACAGTGATAGAGCAGACAGAAGAGGAGAATTCATTGGTGGAAGATACGAAAGATGAAAAAGAAAAGGCGAAGAAGGAGAAAAAGAAAAAAGCAAAGAAAGAGAAAAAGGCAGAAAAAAAGAAAGAAAAGAAAGATAAAAAAACAAAGAATTCTAAAAAGTGACCATCGTTAGTGTAAAAAGAAGCCGTAATCCGATAAACGGAAACGGCTTCTTTTTTGTTGGGATTAAATTGTTAGATGAATACTGAGGGCTGCATTAGAGGTAAAGCATTCATTAACTAAAGAATTTAGCAGGTATGGAAATCTGACCAGATGGTCTGGTACGTTGCCCCTTTATTGTTAGGGACACAGTACCACCATAGGAGTTCCAACAAGCCTTAAAAACTTTTCTAATTTTAATAATCAGTAACGATAATATCTCGATCGAGGAATTTTTCAATTACTTCACTGATTTGAAACGAAGCCTGTGGAAGATCAAAGTTTTCAAAGCTATGCTCACATTCGTTTTTATAAAGCATTGTATCGTGGTAATGATTCATATGGCGGATGATGTCTTCATCGCTTTCATGACGTGCCTTTAATCTTTCTAACACAGTATCACGATCAGCGAAAATAAAGAATCTCATGACACGGTCTCCATACATTTTCTTTAACTTTTCAGTACCCTCAGGATTTAATGTTAAGTATACTAAATTATGATTCTCAAACGCTTTAACTACATCTTCTTCACGAATTCCATAATGGAATCCATCGATTTCAACACTTTCAAGAAATTCTTCTTTAGCTTCCATTATTTTAAAGTTCTCATCGCTGACAAAATAATAGTCCTCACCGTTTTGCTCGTAGTGGCGAGGCGGACGTGTTGTATAAGATAAGACAGTTTCCATATCAAATGTAGTGGCAACCATTTTAGCAATCGTTTTTCTTCCAGAGCCATCTGGACCAGTATAGATGAATAATTTCTCTTTTCCTTTGATATTGTACATAGATGTACCTCCTTTAATAATTTATGCAAAAGCCACAAAGTGGCATTTTGTTCATGTGAAAGTTTCTACATGGATTAATTAATTCCATGCAGAAATGACTTTATCATAGAAATAGATTTGTCACAATTATTAAGAATTTTGCTAATTCTCTTTAATAATTGCTATATTAGAACATGGAAAATGGTATTCTAATAATGTAAGGAATTGTTGCTTTGTACGGTTTGCTGCAAAGACAAGCGGAATGATAAGCGAATCCCTAATGATTATTAAGTATAATCTAGTTAAATTTAGGGTGATAAATACATTATATCAGATATTAGTAAAAAGTTTAATAATTCTGACTATTTTTTTGAAAAAAATTTTAACTATTTTTGTTAATATATTCACAAGGGTTCAGGAATACAGGAATAATATAAGGACAATAACAGAAATACGGAAGAATGTATTTCAAGAAGCATCGTATACTATTACTAACATATAAAATTTTGATTTGATCTGAGGTGTAATCATGGCAAGGGTATTACATTTTGGTGATGAAGAGCTTATTTTAAAATTAACTGGATTTATTTCATACTTTGCATTAGAACGGAAAATAATCATGCCTTATCGAATGATAAAGAATGTATATGTAGATTATTTTCAAGCACATCAAATGATGTTGAGAATGCCTGGTACTTCCATTCCTACATTAAATATTTATGAAGGAAGTTTTAAGTATGCAAATGACTGGTATTTTCTTTCATATGAACGAGTACAGCCATTAATTTTTATTGAACTGGACGGACATAAAAAATATCGGTATGTCATCTTTCAAATGGAAAATCCCACTGCTACTGCAGCAGAAATACGCAGACATTTATTAAAATACACCGATTAATGGAAACAGGTGAGTCTCCTTTTTAATATTTATTTATAGATTAATATCACGAATGAATCATTTGCTGAAGCTGCTCATTAAGTAATTCAACATGCTGTTCATCAACCCGAAGAATCCTTTCTACTAATTGTTTGCTTTCAAAGTCCAAATCACCTTTCAGGATTTGCTGTGACACCTCAATTCCCCTTGTTTCTCCTGCTAATGCATCCTCCACAATATGTGTGTCTCCCTTTGTTTTATCTCCTAGGTTTTTAGCCCATTCAATCAGTGTTCCCTTTACTCCGGGATTATCAACCGGTATGCCCCCGAGATTTTGGATTCTTTCTGCAGTCATAAGTGCATGCTGTTTATGCTGCTGCTGTATTTGCTGGAGTGTATGCTTTAATTCAGGATTTTCACAATGATAAATATATTTTTCATAAGCGTGAATAGCCATATAATTTCCTTCAAGAAATTGGTTCAATTCATTTATAACGTTCATGGAATTAACCTCTTTTCGGATTAAGATAATGAAAAAATTTTGTATTGACCTTATTTTGTGTAACTTTTATAAAAATAGTCATTCGTTAAGGGGTATTGAAAGTTGTGAAATGAACATATTAATTCCACTTAAGGGCAACTTATGAGAGTACTGAGTAGGAGGTAATAATATGGATAAAATTAACTATTCCTTCGGACTGACATCAACAGAACTTGGCAAGCTTTGGGTTACATATACGGGAAATACAATGGCTAAATGTGTTCTAGGCTATTTTCTTAGCCAGGTTGATGATGAGGATATTAAGAACGTGCTTGAAGATGCCTTCAATTTATGTGAAAGCATCATCGATAACATTACCACGATATACAAACAAGAAAACGTTCCAATTCCGATTGGTTTTACAGAGGAAGATGTGAATATAGACGCTCCGAGGCTATTCTCAGATAGATTTTATTTACATTACCTGAAATATACAAGTAAAGCGGGTATGAACATTTATACGATTGCAATCCCTTTAATGACTAATACAGACATAAGAGACCTTTTTATTCGTATCCTTCATTCAACAGTTGAACTTGTCACACAAGTGAACGATGTATTAATGCAAAAGGGCTTTTTGATTAAGCCTCCGATCATTCCAATTCCGGAAAAGGTGGAGTTTGTAAAAAAACAAGGCTACTTGAATGGTTTTTTCGGCAATGTTAGGCCACCACATGCTCTTGAAATTACGCATCTCTACGATAATATTGAAAACAATGTCACAAGTAAGGCACTGCTTATAGCTTTTAGTCAAGTTGCTAAATTTGAGGAAGTTCAAAAGTTTTTGATAAGAGGGAAGGAGATTACAACAAAACATATAGAAGCAGCTTCACAGTATTTAAATCGAGATAATCTGCCGTCGCCGTTATTATTGGATGATTTAGTGAGCACAAGTACGTTTGCTCCTTTTTCCGATAAATTAATGATTTGGCATAAAATTGATATGTTTTCGATGAAGGTAAGAACATATGCGAATGCATTGTCACTTAATGGCAGAAGGGATATTGGTGCTATGTATACGAAATTTATCATGGATATTGGGATTTTTGTAGAAGACGGAGCCAATATTATGATTGATCATGGCTGGATGGAGCAAGCACCCCAAGCGGTTGATCGAAATAAGTTAATGAAGGAATAAATGATGATGATATCAACGAGAAAACCTTTACCGTATGCCGATATAGGTTTTCTAATTAGAGGTTTGATTTCTATTTAATCGCCATACTGTTAGTGAGGTGTATATCATGACAGTTGTTCGACTTGGTTATGTAGCCATGAGTATGGAGCTGCAAAATGCATCTCCGTCGCAAACGATGACCTTTGCCCAGTTCCAAAAAATAAGAGACAGAGAAGCGGCCATTCGCAAATTAGAGCGGATTGCGATTTCCAATTTAGAACATACGCTAAGGCTCCTTAGACATAATGCGTTTAGTGACATTCACTTTTACCGTTTAACTTCACGGTTGATTCCGCTCGCAAACCATGAAGAGCTCCTTGACTGGGATTATATGAAACCGTTAAAAAAGAAATTGCTTGAAGTGGGTGAGTTTGCTAAGAAAAACGATATGAGAATCGATTTTCATCCAGATCATTTTGTGGTTATTAACTCTGATAAAAAGGACGTTTTAAAAAATTCAATAAAGACACTTAAGCTGCATTACATGCTGTTAAAAAATATGGGGATTGACCCAGAGCATCGCTGTGTACTTCATGTAGGGGGAAATTACAAGGAAACAGACAAATCATTGGAGCGGTTTGTGGAAAATTGGATGGTGGTTCCTAGTTCAATTCAAAAAATGATTATGCTTGAAAATGACGACACATCCTTTACAGTTGATGATACTCTTTATCTATGCGAAAAGTTAGGCATTCCACTTGTATTTGACTATCATCATCATCTTGCACACCATCGAAATGAAAAATGGCAGGAGAATTGGGAGAGAATTGTTACTACCTGGAAAGATTCTCCTTTGCCGATAAAAATGCATATTTCGAGCCCGAAAAATGAGCAGGAATTTCGACATCATGCAGACTATATTGATAGTGACATGTTTTTTCGGTTTTTAAAGGAGATAAAAGGAACTGTTTCACAGATTGATTGTATGATTGAGGCTAAAATGAAGGATCAGGCTTTGTTCAAATTAATGGAAGATGTTGAAAAACGAAATGACATTGAGATTATGGATGGTTCTTCTTTCCGTTTAGTATAGAAATGGGATATTTTGTAATTTCTGAAATGATTCCGAAAATTATGGAGAAATTTCCTTCGGCACAAGGTATAATAGACAGGTTGATGTAAATTTAACCTTTCAAATATTCAAATGTAATGGAGGAAATGATGATGTCAAAATTACCTAATTGCCCGGAGTGTAATTCTGAATATACATACGAGGATGGAAGCCTGCTTGTTTGTCCGGAATGTGCTCATGAATGGACATTAGAAGCAGAAAGCAGTGGAGATGAAAAGGTCATAAAGGATGCAAATGGCAATGTGTTACGTGATGGAGATACCGTTACAGTCATCAAGGACCTTAAAGTTAAAGGATCTTCTTCGACGTTAAAGCAAGGGACAAAAGTGAAAAATATCCGTTTAGTTGATGGTGATCATGATATAGATTGCAAAATTGATGGATTTGGGGCAATGAAATTAAAATCTGAATTTGTAAAAAGGGTATAGTAGAAAAAAACGTCATTAAGCACCAGTCTTAATGACGTTTTTTTATTTTATGAATCCCTCTGTATAATGGTATAATATCTTTTTGTAAAACCAACCGAAATTCCTCTGGAAGGAGAGGCCTATATGAATACCCAATTAAATCAAAAAATCATAAAAGAAATGTGTGGCACTGCCTCCTTCAAAAGAGGAGATGTCTATTATCGAAACAAAAAAGTTACATTTACAAATTATAGCTCCGAATCCTGTAAGGCCATTGTTAGCGGGAACGAGGAATTTTTTGTGAATATTGAACTGGAGGATTCCAATCATCTTAAAGCTTCATGCAGCTGTCCGAAGCTTGCTTCCTTTCAAAAAGACTGTCAGCATATTGCTGCTGTTTTAATAGCTATATCCCATTTTCAAAAACAAGGAATAAATCCAGATACTGTTTTGATGAACCAACCAGAAATAGGAAATAAAGAGCTGACAGAGGGTCTATTAAGTCTATTTAATCAAAAAAAGACCCCGCCAATCAGTAAAAAACGTCATTTTGAAGATCGAAAAATACTTGAAGCTGAGTTTATCTGTAAAATTTTAACCATCGACAATCAATTAATGCTTGCTATTCAAGTCAAAATTGAACAGATAGAAATCACGAATATCAGGGAGTTTCTCAAAATGGTACAACAGGGTAACACCTTTGTGCTTTCCAACGTTATGACATATGATCCTAGTCTTTATTGCTTTCTTTTAGAAGATGATGCTGTCCTTCGACAGCTGTTTATGATTCTCGAAAATGAAAACCTATATATAAATTCACACTACACAGAAATGGAAGCGGACTATAAAAACTTTTTAATGATTCCTCCGACTTCATGGGAGCCGCTTATTCCTGTGCTTGAGAAGGCACCTCATTCGAAGCTGGAGCATAACGGTAAGGATCATAAACTAACGGTTATAGAAGAAACTCTTTCGCTTCAGTTCAAATTTGTTGAAGAACATGACAAAGGCTTCCAACTGAACATTAGTGGTTTACATAATCTGATTATTTTACCCTCCTATCAGTTGGTTTTATCAGAAGAAAAACTAATCAGGTTGCAGCAAGAGGATTTTAACCGTCTGGTTGAATTAAAGGATATGCTTGCCACTACTGGTACCAATCAAATACCTGTTCCAAAAGAGCAGATTTTTCTGTTTCTCGAAAAGGTTATTCCTGGTTTGAAAAGAATAGGGGAGGTTCAGCTACCGGAAAGCATGACCGAAACTCTGAGGAGAACACCGCTTAAGGCCAAACTTTATTTAGATCGTGTCAACAATCGCCTTCTGGCAGGTCTCGAATTTCATTATGATCAAATTATTATTAATCCATTGGAGAACCGCTCCATTAAGACATTTGTCGTAAGAGACAGTGAAAAAGAGGCACGAATTCTCCAGCTCATGGAGGAAAGCTCCTTTGCCAGAAATGATAGCGGCTTCCTATTATACAATGAAGAATTGGAATATGAGTTTTTATACCATGTACTCCCAAAGCTTCAAAAAATAGTGCAAATTTATGCAACAACAGCCGTCCGAAATCGAATGTTTCGGGGCAATCCCCGTCCAAAAATTAGAGTAAAGGCCTATAAGGATCGCATGAATTGGCTGGATTTTACGTTTGATTTGGACAGCATTCCACAAAATCAAATAAAGGAAGTTCTTGCCGCATTAGAGGAAAAACGAAAATATTATCGTCTGAGGGATGGCTCATTGCTATCCTTAGAGACAAGAGAATTTGAGGCATTAAAGAAATTTCTTTACACCATTCCAGATGAGTTTGATTATTTGGAGGATGGGTTCCAGGTAAGCACGATTCAAGGACTACGTATGTTAGAATCGGTTGATGTTCAAGAGGTATTTACCATTGAGGAATCGTTTCGTAGATTTTTAGATGAGATTGAGCATCCTGATCGCTTGAACGTGAAAGTTCCGGAAAAGCTGGATACCATCATGCGTGATTATCAAAAGCATGGCTACAAGTGGATGAAGATGCTGGCACATTATGGGTTTGGCGGTATTTTAGCAGACAGTATGGGACTTGGGAAAACATTGCAAAGTATCGCTTATATTTATTCTGAGCTTACTATTATTCGACAAAAGAAAAATCCAGTACTAATCGTTTGTCCATCCTCTTTGACCTATAATTGGCTTAGCGAACTGCTGAAATTTACTCCGGAAGTACAGGCAATTGTTGTTGATGGCTCCATAAAAGAAAGAACGGAAATCATGAAGGATGCACTGGTGCAGGATGTTATCATTACTTCCTATCCATTGCTTAGAAAAGATTATAAATGGTATGAGAAACAAGTGTTTCATACCGTTTTTTTCGACGAAGCACAGGCTTTTAAAAATCCGACAACGCAAACCGCAAGAGCAGTAAAAAGAATTCAGGCCAACAACCGATTCGCTCTTACCGGTACACCGGTGGAAAATTCCCTTGAAGAACTTTGGTCCATTTTCCATGTTGTGTTTCCCGAACTATTTCAGGGCTTGAAAGAGTACAGCAATATGACAAGGGAAAAGATTGCACGAAGAATACGTCCTTTTTTACTCCGCAGGCTGAAAGAGGATGTACTGACAGAGCTTCCTAATAAAATGGAGTCCATCGAATCTGTTGAATTGCTTGCGGAGCAGAAAAAGCTCTATGCTGCTTATTTGGCAAAACTAAAACATGATACATTAAAGCATTTAGACAAAGAAACCATCCGAAAGAATCGCATTAAAATACTTGCGGGCATAACACGTCTAAGGCAAATCTGCTGTCATCCAGCTTTATTTGTGGATGGGTATAAAGGAAAATCAGCTAAATTTGAAAGGCTCTTGCAGCTTATTGAAGAATCGAAATTAGCAGGGAGAAGAGTATTGATATTTTCGCAGTTTACGAAAATGCTTGGCATTATCGGCCGGGAATTAGCGGAGGAGGGAGTACCTTTTTTCTATCTTGACGGGCAGACGCCTTCAGAAGAAAGGCTGGAGTTATGCAATCGATTTAATAGGGGAGAACGGGATTTGTTTCTTATTTCTTTAAAGGCAGGCGGAACGGGCTTAAATTTAACTGGTGCTGATACGGTCATTCTGTATGATCTATGGTGGAATCCAGCTGTAGAAGCACAGGCAGCAGATCGGGCTCACCGGATTGGACAGGAGCAGGTCGTACAGGTGATCAAGCTTGTTGCCCGCGGTTCAATCGAAGAAAAAATCAATGAACTGCAGGAAAAAAAGAAGGATATGCTGGAAAAGGTGTTGAACCCCGGAGAGAACGGTGCAGCCACACTAACAGAAGACGATATTCGCGAACTTTTGATGATATAACTGCAAAATATTATTTTTACATTATGTGCTAATTACACAAAAATAGGTGGTTCTTCTTTGCTATGAAGAAAAAAGAAGAGTACCATTACTCTTCTTTTTTTTTCATCTCAATATTGTCTAGTTTGTATGAAATATCTCTTAAGATGACATTACGTTCTTTTTGAGTTTTGATAAAGCTTACAGCAACCCAAATAATAAAACCAAGAAATCCAAGATAAACAATCATCATTAGGATGAAAGGAATAATAGCTAGTGCCTCCATGCAAGTGCCTCCAATTTCGAAGGTTAAGAACCTTCATTATTATATGGAAATTATAGCACAAGACTTGTGAGAATTGCTTTAAGGATTTCATTATCTGCTAAATGAATGATTATTTACGATTTTAGACAGTGAAATTGATAAGTTCTCCGGCGATAGTGCCAGAAAGAAGGATACCATGAATATATTATTCGTCATGATTGGAGGATTTTTAGGCAGTATTTCAAGATACAGCATAGGGGAGTGGATCCATTCCGGTAATGGCTTTCCATTCGCAACCTTAACCATTAATCTAATTGGCTGTTTTATTCTTGGCTGGTTCCTGACCTATGCAGTCCACGCTCGAAAAGTAACGCATAAGATGACTCTTTTGATTGGAACTGGTTTTATCGGTTCATTCACTACCTTTTCAACCTTCTCAGTTGAAACACTGACATTATTCCAAATTGGCTTGGTTGGACAAGCCACCCTATACGTTTTCACCTCCATTATTGTCGGTATTCTTTTAACCTTTTTAGGCCATAAACTTGCATTATCTCGTAAAAGTGAGGCGGTTGAGGAATGATTTGGTTAATCGGAATCGGTGGGTCACTTGGAAGTGCAATCCGTTTTTTATTAAGCAGCTATATAAAAGAACAGTTTCAAAACGAGCGCTATTTTCCACTAGGAACATGGATGATTAACGTGTCAGGGTCATTCATACTAGGTATATTGGCCAATCTTCATTTGACAGAGAGAATAAGTGAATGGATATGGTTTCTATTAGGAGTTGGTTTCTGCGGCGCCTATACTACTTTTTCTACTTTTGGATATGAAGTTATTACTTTAATAGTAGCAAAGAAAGAGATCCTAGCGATTCTATACGTTATCACTTCAGTGATAGCCGGAATTTTGGCCGCTTCGATTGGTTTTTTATTTGTGAATTTTGTATGAGGACCATTTTGGTCCTTAAAATAATAACATGCATTTCTATTTACTAATAACATTATGTGCTAAATACACAATAAGAAATGATAGATTCCGCCCAACAGATTGAATAAAACTCTTTTTCCATCATACGAACAGTATTTAAATAAATGAAAAAACGTTCTTTGATTTAAAAAGCAAGAGTACAGGAGCTGTGAGTTGCTACTCATAGCTCCTGTACTCTTATTTAATCAAATTCAACACGGTTTCTTCCCTTTTGTTTGGCCTTATACAATGCTTTATCAGTTTTGAGGATTAGACCGTCTGGCTGATCGTGTTTGCTTGGCCGCATGGTAGAGACACCCATACTAACGGTAATAAAAGTTTAAAATAGAATGGAGGAAGAATTGGAATACTTTTTACGAAGGAAAATACTATTTATTGAAGTTAGTATTCTCCTAGCCTCGGTAGCGCTAAATGAATAAAAGACTGCCACTTAAGGCAGCCCTCTTTTTAATGACTTGATAAATGTTTCATGTTAGACTCTTCTATCGGAACATGCTTTGGCTTTTCTGGATAGGAAGCTTTACCGTTGTCATCCGGACCAGTAAGGGTATTCCGTTGATCAAGAACCTTCCCAGTATACTCAATAGGATTTCGATCTGTCATTTTTTCCACCTCCATTTTATAGGATGGTTGAAATAGCTATACAAATGACAGGTAAGAATTTCCATGTTAGATAAAAGGGTTTATTCAAAAAAGATTGTTGTCGTGATTTTTATATCTTATTTTCTGTAGCATGTAATCGCATTTTCAATTTATTAAAAACTAAAGCAAAGGAAAACGATTTATTGATATAATATTAGTTGTGAATACTAATGATAGAAACGGAGATATCATATGAAAGATACTAGCATGCGTGGAGAACTCCTTCTTACCATAACAGCAATCATTTGGGGAACTTCTTTCGTAGCCCAGCGTGTAGGGATGGACTATATCGGTCCCTTCACTTTTACAGCAACTAGATTCTTAATTGGTACGCTTTCATTAATACCTATTATTCTTATCATGGGCAGGTTAAATAAAAATAAGCAAAAGGATCATACAAGGTTTGGCACAAAAAAAGATCTTCTCATTGGAGGGTTAGCCTGCGGCGTTGCCCTGTTTTTCGGTATTTCCTTTCAACAGGCTGGGCTAGTTTACACAACAGCCGGAAAAGCAGGATTTATTACTGCGTTGTATATCGTACTAGTTCCGCTTTTAGGAATTTTTCTACATAAAAAGGTGAGTAAGCGTGTGTGGATTGGTGTTGCATTAGCTGTTGTCGGACTCTATTTATTATGTATCACTGAAGGGTTTAAGATATCAAAAGGTGATTTTATCGTTCTATGCGGCACTGTATTTTGGGCCAGTCATATTTTGATAATCGATCATTTTGCACCGAAAGTTGATGGGTTAAAAATGTCTTTCATTCAGTTTTTTGTTGCTTCAATCCTGTCTCTTGTTGCTGCGTTATCTGTAGAAACAATCAAGTTATCTTCCATTCTTGATAGTGCAGGACCGATTCTTTATACAGGGATTGTTGTAGTAGGAATAGCTTATACCTTTCAAATCCTTGGACAAAAGGGCACAAATCCAACTGTATCAGCCATTATTTTAAGTATGGAATCGGTATTTGCCGTGCTATCAGGGATGGTTTTACTTGGCGAAAGTATGGCACTTAAAGAAATAATCGGCTGTGTTATCATGTTTATCGCTGTCATAATTGCTCAGCTTCCCTCAAGAAAGGAACCTGTGATAAGAGAGAAAAAGAATGTCATTTGATCTTAAAAAGGAAAGGATAAAATAATGATGATTAGAAAAGGGAACAAGGCAGATTTGCCCGCTATCATGAAAATGGTGGGAGATACAGTACAAATTATGAAAGAAGAACAAAATGATCAATGGGATGAAAAATATCCAACAATGTCTATTATTGAACATGATGTGCAAAATGGATCATTGTATGTTTATGAAGAAAATGAGCAAGTAGTAGGTTCAATTACTGTTGATACGAATCTACCAAATGAATACCTTGACATTCCATGGGGCCAGGAGATTCCATCCTATACCTTTCATCGGCTTGTTATAAGTGCTGCAGTGAGGGAAAAAGGGATTGCATCAAGCTTAATTTCCCATGCTGAGAAAGTTGCTATGCAACATAATACACCATATATGAAAATCGATACGTATTCGTTAAATAAAAAGGCTCAAGCATTATTTGAAAAAAATGGGTACGTTAAGGCAGGGGAGATGACCTTTCACGGTAAAGAGAATCCCTTTAATTGTTACGAAAAAATTCTCTCTGACAAAGTTAATAATTAAAAAAAGAAGCGATGTTTTATCGCTTCTTTTTTTCATACTTTATCTTATATTAAAATCATTTGGTTCTGGACCTTTACGGCGGTTACGGTTAAGGTTATGTATTTCTTCCATTTCTTTTTGGGATAATTCAAAATCAAACACGTTGAAATTTTCTTCTATTCGGGATGGAGTGACCGATTTAGGGATCACGATTGTATTATTCTGCAAATGCCACCTAAGGATTGTCTGTGCCGTTGTTTTCTCATGTGCTGCGGCAATTCGTTTAATAACAGGGTCCTCTAACGCTTCTCCGCCTTGATCAAGCGGACTCCAAGCCTCCACATAAATATTATGTGAATGACAAAAATCCTTGATGTCCTTTTGTGAAAGATATGGATGACATTCAACTTGATTTAGGACTGGTGTAATTTCACATTCATTTATAATTTGTTCCAGGTGATTCTGATTAAAATTACAAACCCCTATGGCTTTTACACGCCCATCACGATAAAGTTTTTCTAATGCTTTATATGTTTCAACATACTGATCATATTGTGGTGTTGGCCAGTGAATAAGATACAAATCAACATAGTCTAAACCGAGTCTTTCCAAACTTTTTTCATAGGCCGTGATACTATTGTCAAAGCCCTGATCAGTGTTCCAAACCTTTGTTGTAATAAAAAGCTCTTCACGAGGTATTGAGGATTCATGAATAGCTTTTCCAACTCCTTTTTCGTTTTCATAAATCATTGCCGTATCAATTGATCGATAGCCTACCTCGAGTGCCTTTGCAACAGCAACCGCTGCTTGATCATCTGGAACCTGCCATACCCCGAAACCTAACTGCGGCATTTTTAAGCCATTATTCAAGGTTACAAAATTCATTGTGTAACTCTCCTTTATTAGAAAATAGATAAAATTTATCTTCTATAGATTAACGTTATAAAGGAAGAATTTCAAATTTAGGATAGAATGATACAAATTGTAAAAACTAAACTGTTGAAAGGATAATTTCAAGAAAGGATGATCAACAGTATATCCTTTAAATAGAATAAGGGTGTGCGCAGATGATACGAATGGTTGGAGTTACGCATGAGAATGAATTAGTAACAGATCTCACTATAAAGAATGCCAATTTCTCATCCTATAAATGGTATTGGGTTGATTTTAATCAGCCCAGCGAAGAGGATATCCAGCATTTAACGGAAAGTTTCCATTTTCATCCGCTTGCCGTTGAAGATTGCATACACAGACCTCAGCGTCCGAAATTGGATTATTATGATGACTATACATTCTTTGTCACCCATATCGTAAAAGAGGATGAGAAAGAAATTATTAAAGAAGAGTTAAATTTTTTCATTGGCGAGCATTATATCGTTACATTTCATCGGGAGTCGGTTCATGAAGTCAACCAGGTATGGGACCGTTTATTAAATAAAAATAAGCTGGAACAATGGGATCCATATTATGTGTTTTATGATATTCTTGACAAAATTGTTGATAACTACTTTCCGCTTATGTACAAAATAGAAGATGAATTAGACAAAATTGAAAGTAATACACAAAACAAATCAATGGATCATTTAATGAATGAACTATTTGATACGAGGCATATGCTACTAAATTTAAGACATTCGATAAACCCGATGCGGGACTTGCTATACCGTATGTTAAATTCACATCATTTACAAGGGATAAGGGACCGATGGGAATATTTTTCTGATATCCATGACCACTTATTAAAATTGTCGGATATGGTTCTGTCCAGCAGAGAATTAACTGCGGATATTCGCGACAGCTATCTCTCATTAAATTCACATCAGACCAATAATGTTATGAAGGTGCTAACAATTATTACATCAATTTTTGCACCGTTAACGTTTATTGCTGGAATTTATGGCATGAACTTTGAATACATGCCTGAATTGACCTGGAAATATGGGTATTTTTTAGCTTTAGGCATTATGGGTATCGTAGGTGTGCTGCTTTATCTTTGGTTTAAACGAAAGGGCTGGTTTTAACTATTTTCTTAAATTGAAATAAAAGGGGGACAAATGGTGGCTATCTGTGAGCTTTGTGGACGAAGCGGTGTAGAAACTACAGTCCATCATTTACTACCAAAAGAAAAAGGCGGCACATTTGGTGATAAAGCTGATTTATGTATTCCATGCCATAAACAAATACACGCGTTATATAATAATGAAGAAATTGCGGCACGTCTGACAACATTACAAGAATTAAGAAATGATGTAAAACTATCCTCATTCATAAAATGGCTTCGAAAACAACCACCTACTAAAATCATGAAAATAAAAAAGTCCAATCAACGGAAACGTAAAAAGTAGCAGCAGAAAAGGCTGATGCTGTACTGCTGATTATAGCTAAATTACAAAGTATACCTGGAAAAAGCTTGATATTAATTCAAGCTTTTTTAATGGAGAACGGTAGATTTACATAAGCCTAAAGTCCTACTGATCATTAAGCATTCAAAATATTCCCGGCATTTCACAAGGTCTAATAGACTAAATTGATTTTTTCATCCATATTATTATTTGAAAATTTGATATAATTTAAATAGTAGTTTAAATAGGGGGCTAAAATCATGAAAAAGGGGATTCAATTACTTATAATGTGTTTCATTCTTCTTAGTATAACAGCCTGTAGTTATCCGACAATGAGCGAGGCCATTCCGTATCAGGTGAATCAAATTATACATACTGAGAAAATGAACGATATTTCAATAGTTTTATATGATACGATAACGGAATTAGAGGAATTTACAGACAAAACCAAACCCGTCTTAGGAGTCGCTTTTCTAAAAGGCGATTCAAAGGATGGTTGGGATAATGTAGGTCCTAACGGCTGGAAAAATAAGGAAAATGACCAAATAACAATCTATAAAGAGGATTTTCGTGATTATGATAAGGAGGGCAATATAACTTCAGATCTTTCCATTATGTATGGGGAAATCGTTAGTCCCGAAATCAATAAAATTGAAACACTTGCTGTCGGAGAAACAGACAAATACAATGAAGCCATAATGATAGAGAAAAACAAAAAACGTTACTATTTAGCAATCGGTAAGAAAACGAGTATAAAAGCTTTATCAGCCAATGGTGACACTATTTACCAGGAGGATTGGGTTTTAGAAGACTAAAAGTTTCTATATAAGTAAAAGGAGACATAGCGTCTCCTTTTTTTATGGAATAGGCATAGTAAGAAAGACAGTAAAATGGATTTTTATTTTGAAAAAACCTCACTGATAAGCCCGACAATTACAACAACAATAACGGCACCGATAACTGCGGGAATTAAATAAAAGCCTGCAATGACGGGTCCCCATGCACCAAATATACCGTGTCCAATCCAAGTCCCAATAAATCCGGCAATAATTGAACCAAACACACCACCGGGCATGTCAAAAGGAACTAGTTTCTCCGCAACATAACCAATCATTAATGAAACAATGATGGAAATAATAAATGCTGTAACACTCATTTACAAAACTCCTTTTTCTCAATATATGCCTGACAGCTATTATTGGTATGGGAACAAACTAACTATTTGGATATATGTTCTCGAATTTGCAAATACCTATCAACTGTCCTTTAGAATGTAAGTACAGAAATAATAAAGTAATTACTTACATTCTATATTGACATAGGAGAGGAAAAACTAAATAATAAAAGTGAGTAATTACTCACTTTTTATAGGAGGTGTTGGTGATGAGTGTCAGTATTGAAATTGAAAACATCAGCAAGAGCTTTGGTAAGAAGCAGGTATTAAACGGGGTTCAGTTAGCGATTTCAGAAGGGAAATTATATGGGCTAATTGGTCCGTCCGGTGCTGGAAAAACGACGCTGGTCAAAATGATTGTCGGTATGGATAAATCTAATTCAGGCTTTATAAAAGTACTTAATAAACAGATGCCAAACTTAGAGGTTCTTAAAGATATTGGGTATATGGCACAATCGGATGCATTATATTCATCGTTGACAGGGAAAGAAAATCTTACCTTTTTTGCATCACTGTACAAGTTGAATAAAGCAGAAATGCAGAAACGTATTTCATATACAGCCAGCTTAGTTAACCTTACAAATGAACTAAATAAAAAGGTCTCAGCCTATTCCGGCGGGATGAAACGACGATTATCTCTTGCCATTGCATTAATCCATAATCCTAAAATTCTTATATTAGATGAGCCAACGGTTGGAATTGACCCTGAATTAAAAATAGGGATATGGAATGAATTATTGCGCTTAAAAAAAGAAGGGAAAACGATTATTGTAACAACGCATGTAATGGATGAAGCTGAAAGATGTGATTTTATTGCTATGGTTAGAGATGGACAAATCTTAACGAGTGGAACGCCAGACGAATTAAAACAGTTGTACCATGCCAAGACTTTTGATGAAGTATTTCTTAATGCTGGGAGGCTGGAAGCATGAGAACGACAGCTTTAGTAAAAAGAATTTGTTTGGAGATGTTCCGTGATAAGCGAACGCTGGCACTATTATTTGTAGCACCATTACTTATTCTTAGTCTAATGTATTTATTATTTAATGGGGATACAGTCAAACCCAAAGTAGGGGTAGTTAATGTAGAGCAAGGTCTTATTGAGAAATTTGAAGATGCAGGTTTTTACATTAGCAAATATCAAGAACTTAATGATGCAAAGGATACGGTTGTTAAAGAAGAGCTTGATGGTTTATTACAACAAGACAAGGCTAATCATTTTACCTTAACCCTGCTAAATGATGATCCTAGTATAGCCAAACAGTTACAAATGAAGGTCAATCAAATCCTAACCACATATACACAAACTGTATTCACAAATCAAGTTCAACAGATCAATCTTCAGAAAGTTAATATAGAAACAGCCTATGTATATGGCAGTCATGACACCGTTTTCTTTGATGTATTAAGTCCAATATTAATCGGTTTCTTTGTCTTCTTTTTTGTGTTTCTGATTTCAGGAATTGGGTTATTAAAGGAGCGAACAACTGGTACGTTAGAAAGGTTAATGTCAACACCAATCCGTCGGGGAGAAATCGTTTCAGCCTATTTAATTGGATTTGGAATGTTTGCTGTCATTCAAACTGTGATTGTCGTCTTTTATGCCATTAATGTATTAGATATTGTACTTGTTGGCTCCCTTTGGAATGTAATCCTAATCAACTTACTATTAGCTTTAGTTGCATTATCTTTAGGAATTCTATTATCAACATTTGCAGCCACTGAATTTCAAATGGTTCAGTTTATTCCGATTGCTATTATTCCTCAAATCTTCTTTTCTGGAATTCTGCCGCTTGAAGGGATGGCAGGATGGCTACAATGGGTAGCGAAGGTTATGCCTTTATATTATGCAGCAGATGCACTTAAGGGAGTTATGTATATGGGACTGGGTTTAGGGGATATTACCTTTGATTTAGCGGCCTTAGTTCTATTTGCATTTATCTTTATTATTCTAAATATCTTTGCGTTGAAACGATATCGAAAATTATAAATAACTAGGGAGGAAGGAGGTAGAAACGGTTGTCTAAGAAAAGTCTTTTGGATGAAATGATTGCGCAAACGAAAATATCCAAGAAAAATACCGATAAGCAGCAAAAAATAGCCGAAACAGCTGTAAAAATGTTTGCCGAGAAGGGGTATGCAAATACTTCAACAAGTGAGATAGCAAAGGGTGCAGGTGTTGCAGAAGGAACAATTTTCCGCCATTATGGAACGAAGGATAATTTATTGCTTGCCGTCATTCTTCCATTTATTAAAGAGTCATTGCCATCGATGGCTGAGAATGTTATCAAAGAAGTCTATTCTGAAGACAAAAGCTTTGAGGAATTTCTGAAGGCATTCTTGCAAAATCGCTGGTATTTTATTTTTGATAATCAGGAGCTATTTAAAGTAATTGTAAAAGAGCTATTGTATAGTGAAGATTTGAAAAAAGAATTGCTGCCTTTTTTTTCTGAAACGGTATTAAAGCGTCTTTTAAAAATAATTAATCTTTATAAAGGCAGAGGAGAACTATCGGATCTTCCAAGCGACAAAATATTAAAAATGATGTTTACCTTAATAGCTGGTTATTTTGTATCAAGCTTTGTCCTATCGTTAGAACCCTCAACAAATGTGCCAACTGATGAAATTGACCAGCTGGTTCAATTTATCATGAACGGAATTAGAAAAGAAATCTAAATCTAAATAAGAATGATAATGAGGAGAGCATATAGAATGCTCTCCTTTATTACAACAATGAGAAACAGGCAATACTTATAGAATACTCAGCTTACGTCAATGATGGCATACGTAATAAGCCTTTTAATTTCGATACTGAATTGCTTAAAAGGAACGCCACTCTTAAGATTAAGAAAAAAAGTGTTGGAAATAAACGAAAGAGAATATTCAAAGTATATCCCTCCACATTGAAGTATAGTGTCGGTTTCAACACTACCTTTATTTTTTACTAAAAAGGTAAATTCAATCACAGGATTATGAAAGTTAGAAAAAAAAACGCCAATTTTGGCGTTAGGTTATAGGCTATTTAAGTTGATTTTTCTGAGAATTTTCATTCAATAAATTCCTGACATCTTGTACCATTTCATCAAATGTTTGATTTACTGAATCCATGATAGAATCCTTGGGAGAATTTTGACTTAACTTATCGGAACTTTCTTTTTTCACCCTATTCACCTCCACTAAATTTAGCGTGTGTACTTTGTTAAAAAATATTCTAAACAATTTTTGTGAATTTTTTTAGCTATGTTTGATATGATTGCTGATAAAGAGAATATTCAATTTACTTATTAAAGGAGCAAGGATGAATGACTCAATATGAATTAGCAACATTTGCAGGAGGCTGTTTTTGGTGTATGGTTGAACCGTTTGATCAACAGCCTGGAATTATAGAAGTGATTTCAGGCTATACAGGCGGATTTAAAGATAACCCTACATACGAGGATGTTTGTTCAAATACCACAGGACATTATGAAGCAGTACAAATTACGTTTGATCCAGGTATTTTTCCATATCAAAAATTAATGAAATTATTTTGGCAGCAAATTGATCCCACTGATTCTGAAGGACAATTTAATGACCGCGGATCTTCCTACCGGACAGCAATCTTTTATCATAATGAGGAGCAGCGAAGGCTTGCTGAAGCCTCTAAGGAAGAGCTGAAGAAAAGCAATCGGTTTGAGAAGCCTATTGTTACCGAAATACTGCCAGCAAAAAGCTTTTTTCCTGCAGAAGAAAAGCACCAATATTATTATAGAAAGATTCCATTCCACTATAATTTATACAAAGAGGGATCAGGACGAGCAAAATTCATACGTGAAAACTGGAAAAAAAGGAAAAGTGATGAAGAATTACGTAAGGAGCTGACTCCTATTCAATATGAAGTCACAAGACATAATGCTACAGAGCCTCCATTTCAAAATGAGTTTTGGAATCATACAGGAGAGGGAATTTATGTTGATATCATCTCAGGCGAACCATTATTTAGCTCTTTAGATAAATATGATGCAGGCTGTGGATGGCCTAGCTTTACCAAATCATTACGAAAGAATGAAATAGAGGAAAAGTTTGATACTTCTCACGGATTACGGCGTATAGAGGTTCGAGCAAAGACGTCTGATTCACACTTAGGTCATGTATTTGATGATGGTCCTAAGCCATATGGCTCGAGATACTGCATTAATTCGGCTGCACTTCGCTTTGTTCCGAAGGATAAACTTGAAGAGGAAGGCTATGGCGAATTTAGAAATTTATTTTTATAAAAAGTATAAGGTAATAAAACGCACTTCTCCTTTAATAAGGGGAAGTGTGCTTTATGTTTTCATTAGTATGTGTAAAGAAAGCTTTCAACAAAATCATATACCTCATTTGTATTTAAGGTATTTTTCTTTAATTCTTTTTCAGCTTCCTTGATAAAAGGAAGGTATTGTGGAATATTTTTAAGCTCTTTGATGGAAATTTCACCGCTGACTAATTGTAAAGCTGCGTTTTGTATTTCTCGATTTTCTGCTTGATATAAAAGATATGCAAGACAACTTATTCGATCCATTTCATTTCCACCTTTCTAAAACGTCTGTTCTGTTAATTTTTAATAAATTCAACATAATCAAGACAAAATCCTCCATTTTTATGGAAAATAGTTTGAGATAATCGTGATTTGTCTAAACTTTGTAAAAATAGGATAAAAGATCGATAAATTTGTAAATTATTTCGAAAAAAATAGTAAAATCTATTAACACTATGAATAAATTAGTATATTATTATAAATGTTTAAAATAGAATAATTATGAAAGGGAGTGAAATAATGGGAGTACGTTTTTTAAAAATTGCAGCTGTATACTTTTTAATAGCTGTCTGTCTTGGACTTGTAATGGGTATTATCCATAACTTTTCGTTTACCTCAGTCCATGCACATTTAAATCTTTTAGGCTGGGTATCAATGGCGATTTTCGGATTAATTTATTGTGTTTTTCCAAAAGTCGGTGAAACAAAATTGGCGAAGGCACATTTTTGGTTACATAATATCGGTTTACCTTTAATGCAGGGTGTTTTATTTGTGCAATTAGTAACAGGTAATCAAGCACTTGTTGTTGGTACGATTATCGGTTCTTTGTTAGTCGTTCTGGGAGTGGTACTATTTGTTATTAATGTGCTTGCTCACATTAAAACAAGCAATTCTATATTCGCAAATAAAGATATTTCAATGTAATGGAATTACAAAAAAAGTTCCCTGTTTGAAGGGAACTTTTTGTTATTCTATTTCTGATTGTATAGAGCATACCTTATTCCTTCCTGTAGTCTTTCCTTTATATAATGCTGTATCAGCTTGTTTAACAAGATGATTCGGGTTTTGGGTCGTTTCCATGAATGTTGCAGCACCGATGGAAATGGTTAGGAAGATTCTTTTTCCATCAGGCAGGATAAAAGGATGATTTTCGATACCTGAGCGAATTCCTTCTCCAATTTCTAAGGCTAGTTGATTGGAACAATTGAATAGAAGAACCGAGAATTCCTCACCGCCCATTCTTGAGATAATATCAAATGAGCGGGTATAAGTAGAAAGTAAAATCCCGAGTTGCCGTAAAACCTCATCACCAGCAAGATGCCCATATGTGTCATTTACTTTCTTAAAATGATCAATATCAATAATTAAGAGAGATAACTTTTCATTGTCTGCCTTAGACTTTTCTATTGCTTTATGATAAGCAGAATGAAAATGACGTACATTATATAGTCCTGTTAGAAAATCTGTAGTAGAATTTCTTTTCATCTCGTTAAATTTAC
>Ga0180215_1000274_pt1 | contig 70319 bp, 64 predicted proteins | sample eDN3rd37CBELigBY_FD_128871 | JGI IMG/M metagenome (GOLD analysis project Ga0180215, IMG submission 128871) | Enriched backyard soil microbial communities from Emeryville, California, USA - eDNA 3rd pass 37_C BE-Lig BY (version 2) (version 2) | ecosystem: Environmental > Terrestrial > Soil >...
AGGTCGCCGCTCAGGCTCCTCGTCATCATCACCTCCTGGCAAATCACCAGAAGCAGTGAATCAGACAAGGCCGATCGCGTGAATCCTCAAACCGACTCTGCGTTCATCGAAGATGCTCTAGTTGACGGGGGTGAAGGTCACGCGGGCGACAGGGGCATTGACGTCCCAGTTCCAATCCTTGGGTGCATCTGCATCGCCCCGAATACCGGTGTGGTAGGCAATGACGCCATTTTCCGGATCGCGATCGTTGCCGGCGCCCAGGGAGCCGAGCAGGCCCTTCTTTTCGTTGTTGTTCTCCGATCCGGCATCGTAAGCGCGGACATCAATTGTCATTGGTTCGGTCAGGGTGAAAGCATCGACGCCGGTAAAGCCGGAAAAGCCGTCATTGGTGTTGCCGAGCATCCAGACGCCGTCGAGCAGCGGGTGTGCCTCATCGACCCGGACGAAGAAGGTCCGCTTCTGACCAGGCAAGGTGTAAATGGCCAGTTGCGCATCGCCGATCGTGGTGTCTTTGTTCATGGCCGCGGCGAGCGCGTACATCGCGGTGTTGCCGCCTTCCGCGACCGCGACGAGCTCCTCGCCTGCTTTGTCACCGAGCTTGAACAAGGCGGCGGCATCCGCCGTGTGGCTTTCGACGACCGTCGGCGAAAACGGCTGACCGGTCAGAACGTTCTCGACCGTGATCATGATGAGTTTGCTGTCGCTATTCGAAGGTGTTGCATCCTGAGCGAACGAAGGAATGGCAATGGCTGCGGCCAATGGCAGCGCGATGAAAAGAGCAGTCTTTGTCAAGCTGGTCGATTGAGGCGTCACGATGGTGTCCTTTGGAAGGGTTGAATTTCGATAAACGAGTTCGCGGCCGGACAGAGGCTCGCCACGTGCTGGTCTCTCAAGCCGGATGGCATCGTGACCTGTGCGCAAGCGCGTGAACGCCCGGATGTCCGGGAGATTGGATTCAGGAGGATCGGAAATGAAATCGCTTCTGGCCATTGAATCGATAGCCGGCCGTTATCAGTCGTGCGCATACCGCACGCAGTGCCATGCCGACGGTACGACCCTGTATGGCGCGGCCATGCGCCCACGAAAACCGTTGCGGCCGCTCGGTCGGGGGAACTCGATCAGATTCCCGCCAAGCGGCCCGAAACGTGTCAGGGTCGCACGGCGGTCACTTCGATCTCGACAAGAAAACCAGGGCTGGCGAGACCTGCTACCTTGACTACCGAACGAACGGGGAGATTTGGCTGTTCTGTAGTGCCGAAGAATTGGGTGTAGCCATTCATGAAGCCTGCGAAATCCATCTCGCCGCCCCGCGCCGGATCGCCGACCAGGAAAGCCTGCATCTTGATGACGTCGCCCATCGTCAGGCCAAACTCGTCCAACGTCGCCTCGATGGATTTCAGGACAGATACGGTCTGTGCTTGAGTATCTCCATAAGCCGCGATCGTACCTTTTTCAGCATTCGGGTCGATGATGGCAGGCACGGCCCCGCTCAGATAGACCGTCGTCTTGCCAGTCGGCACCTCCACAGCCCGGGCGATGGGGAAGTCCGAATTCGGGATCTTGTGGCGCACCACTTCATCGGCAATTGCGCTGCCCATCGTGGCAGCAGTCGCAATCAACATGGCAACGCAGATCGGTGCTTTCATCGCCGGTCTCCTTAACCGACTGTGGCAAGCAGCGGGCTCATGTGCCGCGGCGGCGGGCCGTCACAAGGCGTTGGTGATCAGCGCGAGTCCTTCACATCCTGCGCTGTCGCAGCATCCTGGTAGTCGTTGCCGAAATGGGTGCGCACATAGTTCACGACCGCCGCCATCTGGTCATCGCTCATCATGTCGCCGAACGGCGGCATTCCCTTCTGGCCGTGAAGGACGATGTAGATCGGGTAGCCCGCCGACACGAGATTTTCGTTGTTGGCGAGCGCCGGGTAGTGTCCCGCGCCGACCGCGCCCTGGCCTTGGCCCATGTGACAGGCGGCACAGACATGGGTGTAGAGTTCCTCGCCCGATTGTTCGGAGAAGGTTCGGCCCTCGCTGAACGTGACGCCAGCCGAATCTGCGAAGGCGGCGGATGCGCCGAGCAAGGCCATGAGCGGGAAGGCGGCGAGGCCGCGGACGATGTGATTTTTCATGGTCGTAAGCCCTACCGTTCGGCCTTGCCGACATCGACCGCAGGCTTCCGGGGGGAGGGCTGGCTTTGGGGGCGCTGCATGAAGTAGCCGGCGGCGGCAATGGGGCAGTGGATGGGGCGGCGGCGGCGCTGTTTGTTTCCGGAATTGCCGCGCGGACCCGAGGAAAGGTGCTGTGGATCGTCACGCGGGCCGACCTTTTTGCTCCCGCGATCGCGCAGGCGGGCCTGGCGCCTGACCGCGTGATCCATGTGGAGGCCGGCGACGAGAAGGCGCTGCTCGCCTGTTTCGAGGAAGGTTTGCGGCATGGCGGTTTGGGCGCCGTGGTCGCCGAAACCGCGCATCTGTCGATGACCGCATCGCGACGCCTGCAACTTGCGGCGGAATCGACGCGGACCATCGGCCTCGCCATATGTCGCTTGGCAGTTAAATGCAAGAATGCGGCGGTTTGGTTCCGGTTTGGCATTTAATCGTAAGAATCTTGGGCGCCATATTCTCAAATTAGCTGCATCTGCGGAGTGACTCTCAAGCTGCGAGATCGCGCTATCATGCTCTCGGCGGCGTCAGTGAATCGGACTTGGTTGTCGCCCATCATGTGCCGACGCAGCATCCGGAGCATCTCTGGCCCGGCACGCTCGACGATAGCAACGCCTGCAAACAGAGCTGGCCGCATGTAGAGTGGCAGGATCGGCTTTGCAGGTGTGGGCAGATTCTGCTGTTGCTCGGCAACGACATGGTCGAGATCGGGAATGATGGCGCCGAGCACCCTGTAGCGCCAAAGCTCATGCTCACGCGGCGGGGGCCAGATCACTCGCCGCATCAGCAGAAGCCGTGCGATTTCGGTTGGCGATGTCCAGGTTCGGATGCCGCGTTCGGCTTCATCGTCGAGCAGCTTTTCACCCCGCAGAGCCGTACGGTGATATTGCCGGAAGGGGGAGGGGAGTTCCCCATCGCCGAGCCCTCGCAGCAATGCTCCGCAATGCGGGCAGGTGATCCGCCACCCCAGCAGATGGCTTCGCAGGATTGGCGCCGGTTCCGCGCCACCAGGGCTGCAGCACGTGCAGGTCTGAGCTGGCCTCGCGGCGATGAGCCGATGCGACGACTTCGGCACATTGCTGAAGGTCATTCGACGCAAGACGGCCGGTTCGATGGCGAACATGCTGGCGAGGCGGATTTCCTGATCGCTGCCCAAATGGAGATCGGCTGCTCGCAACGAGGGAACATCCGGCAAGCAATGCCGAAGCATGACGAGCGGTGGGACCGCGTAGAAGGCTGCATGGCGACTGATCCAGGACGACAGAAGCTCGTCAATGTAGGACGACAATCTCACCGGCAACTGCCGTGGCGCCGCGTTCTCCGTCACGCGAATGCCGCCTCAGCGTCGAACTCCGGCTCCCAGTTTTCGACCGCTTCGTCTGCAATATGCTCTCGGCCGCCTTCGATGGCGTCAACCGCGAGATCGTTGATCATGTGGAAGATGCTGGCGGTGATGCCCTCCGTGATCTGCAGAATCCGCCGCAATGATTTCGGCGTGAGCACCGAGGGCCGACGCAGCGGCGTATTGCGCAGGATCGACGCCACCAGCGTCTCGAACTGCTCGTCCGGCCCACCTGCTCAAGGTGAACTGCTCGAATCGGCGTGCAAGCTGGACGTCGCCGCCGATCGCTTCGCGCGCGTCGTTGACACCGAAGCAGACAAGCGAGATCTGTAGGCGGTTGCTCAGGAAGCGCAGCGTGTTCAGGACAATGCGCTGTTCGCGATAGGTTCCGGCGAGGATGTTGTGCACTTCGTCGATGACGAGCACCTGTACGCCGATGCCTGCCATGATCCGCAATGCGGCCTGCTCCATCTGGGCAATGTCGGCGCGCGGCCGCTGTGGCGCGCCGAGAAGGGTGAGCAGTTCGGCATAGAACCGCCGCTCGCCAGGTCGGCTGGTCATTTCTATCGCGAGAACCGGCGTCTTCAGCGTGCCCGTCACCGGGTTGAAGCTCGGCGGATGCTCATCGCGGAAGCGCTTCATGATCATGGTCTTGCCCATGCCGCTGTCACCGTAGATCGCGACCGAAGGCATGCGTGTGCCTCGCGGATGGTCGAGCAGACGGTTGAGCCGGTCGAGGGCTTGCTTGGCGCGCGGGTAGAGTACCCAGCGGCGTGATCGTATCGCCCGAATACGTCGCTCGTCCGTTTCTGCGAGCAGCGCTGCGGCGTTTGCGGTCAGGTGAGAGACGTCATCGTTCATATTCACTCCAGCTCAATCTGCATCCTCGACAAAGGGTACAGGTTTGCTGGAGTCGACGCCGCGGAGCGAGCCCCATCCCCGATCATCCACCTTGGATTTCGACGAAGCCTTCCCGCGTCGCGCGGCCGCTGTCTTTCTGGTTGCTGCTTCAATCAGCTCGCGCTGCGCGATCGCAGTGCGGACGATGGCGCGGGTGTCGACTTCACGACGACCTTTCGCCAGCAGGCTGCGTCGGGCGGTCACCGCCTCGTGCAGCGTTATCGAAGGCAGGGTCACATCGGCATAGCGGGCTTCCACAAAATTCCCCGAGGGCCGTCGCACGAAGACGCGCCCCATGTCGCGCGGGTCGTATTTGACAAGCAGTCGCCGGTCCGAACGCCCGACGTCGGCGTTGAGAGCGGCCGACCAATAACGCAGGCCGAACAGGTGAATGCCCGTCGGCCGCAAGGTGCGCTCCTGCTCGGGCAGGAAGGTCAGCCAGAAGCGCATTCGATCTTGTGGCAGCCGAAGGGGAATCTCACCTTCGTTGTCCCTCCAGACTGCAACCGGCGGGCGACCAAGGCTGCTGTGGATCGACTGATGGTAGGATCCCGCGATGTCCAGAGCAATGTAACACTCGAGCTCCCGCAGTGTCAGTGCCGCGTGCCGCTTCGAGTCGTACTCACCAAGCTCCTGTTCATTACTGAACGTCGTTCCAGGCAGCAGACGCAGCTTTCCCATCTGCGTTCCGATCAGCCGCTCGATATGGCCGCCAAAGCGTGGCTCGCCCGGCGGTCGCCATTCGATCGCAACGCCGGCATCCTGGCACCCTCTCTTGAATGCATGGCTACGGAAATCGGCGCCGTTGTCGACGTGCAGTAAGTCCGGCAGGCCGGCGACCGGCCACGGATCCGAGATCTCCCGTTCCCTCAGCCACGCCGACTTATCGAAGACGGAATGCAACAGGCAAAGGCTGGTTGACAGCCGGGACGGTGCATCCATCGTGAGATAGAAACCGGTGACCATCCGGCTGCACACGTCCATCGCCAACGTCAGCCACGGCCGTCCGATCGGTTGCCGGTTCTCCTCATCGACAACAAAGACGTCGGCCTTGGTATGATCGATCTGGACGATCTCCAGGGGTCGGGACGCGTCAAAAACTCCAGGAACGGCGGTCGTCGCCTTAATGATCTTTTTTTCGCCACGCCGTTTGGCGCGCTTTTGCACGTCGATGTCTGTAAGGCGAGCCACGATCGTTCGGCGATGCGGCGGCTTCACCCCGACCGAGATGCAGTTCGTCTGTACGTCCCGGACCAGTTGCGAGACGGTCGGCCGGGTCCGCTTCAGGTAGGATGCTTTGATCGTCGTGCGGACGATCTCCTCCCGCCTGTCGTCCATGGTCCGATGACCCTCCGGGCGCCCGCGCTTACGATCGATCAAAGACAGAACCGTCCCGCCGGCGCGGAACAGCTTGATCAGCCGGTACGCCGTCGCTTGGCTGACTTCCATTTTGGCAGCGAGGTCCGCAACCTGTGCGGCTGTCGCATTACCGGTCCTGTCTCTCAGGAATTCTCGAATCACATCCGCGCGACGGCACGCTTTGTCCCAAAGCGCCTCGTCAATCTCGTCAGGGAATGGATTGTTCATGGCACGTCCGCGAGCAAAAACACCGCGAACTGCATTCTCACATTAAGTGGCAAAAGCCAATGTGCATTATCAAATTATCTGCCCGTTCTCAAATTAAGTGCCAGCGTAACCATTTGAGATCATTGGAAGGGCATTATCACTATTAAGTGCCAAGCGACACCGCCACGTTTTTACGCTTCGTTAACCTTTTCTCGGCTTCCCCCGTCAGAGCGGACAATCCGCGTCGTTGCCTCTCGCTATCTGGCGCGAGACTTCATCCCTTACGATCTGGGCGTCGGCGCGCGCCGCCTTGTCTGCGGCCTCGATGTCGTGATTCCGGATCGCCTCGATCAGCGCATAATGAAAACCGAGGCGTTCGGCCGGAACAGCCTCTTCATGCATCCGCACATAGAGACGCATCACCCGCTGCCCCTGGTCCAGGACGGAGGTCAGCCAGTCCTGATACCAGCGGTTGCCGCCGATCGCGGCGATTTCCAGATGAAAGCGACGGTTCGTTTCGATGACACCGAAGGGATTACGCGAATCCACATTCTTCTCATGTTCGGCCTGAATCGCTGCAAGGCGCTCAGCCGCCGCCTGCCCGCCCCTCTGGGCCGCCAGACGCGCCGTCAAGCGAAACAGCATTGTCTGAGCGTCGAAATAGGCCGGCAGGCTTTCGATATCAAGGCGCGAGACAATCGCCCCCCGGTTCTTGAGCAGTTGCGCCAGACCTTCCGAGGTCAGCCGTACGATGGCTTCACGCACAGGCGAGCGCGAAAGCCCGAATTTCGCGGCGATCTCGCCCTCGTCCAGCAATTCGCCGGGCGCGCGGCGCAGTTCCAGAATATCCTCGCGCAACGAGGAATAGACGAAATCGACATTCCCGCCGCGCCGCTGCTTCGAGGGAGGCGTGATCTCATTCAAGTTTCTTCTCCTCGTCATCGGCTTCTAGCCAACATGTATCCGCCATCTGCTGTGATAACCTGACCCGTGACATACCCCGAAATTTCATCGTCACAAATGGCAAGGGCCAGTCGCGCAATCTCTTCGTAACGCCCTTCGCGGCCAAGAGGGATCATCGCCTCGGCGGCCTTTCGGCGAGCGACCAGCGACATCTCGTCCATGGCGCCTCTGCGATCGGACATGACCGCCTCCAGCATGCCAGGGGCGATTGCATTGGCGCGAACCCCGTCGCGCGCAGCGTCCAGCGCGATGGCCTTGGCAAGTTGGATAAGTCCGGCTTTCGAGACCGAATAGGCCGCCTCGCACGGTGTAGGCGACAGGCCCGAAACAGATGCCGTGAACAGCAACACTCCCCGCCGCCGCGCAATCATTCCCGGCAAGACAGCGCGGGCGAAAAGAAAGGCTGAGGTCAGGTTCACCGCCAGAACACGATCCCACATAGCGGGGCTGGTATCCGGCACGCCCGCAGCCCCATGCGGGTCGATCCCGGCGGCGTGAAAAAGGATGTCAATGGGATCGCAAGCCGCCTGTTCGGCCAGCTTGGACTCGGTCACATCTCCGGGCAGCGCCTGCCCACCGGTAGCCGCCGCTACCTGCGCCAGCCCTTCGGCATTGAGGTCCACAAGGACCAACTCAGCTCCCTCCGCCGCGAAAGCTTTGGCGGTCATGGCCCCGAGCCCCGATGCGGCGCCCGTTATCAGCACGCGTTTTCCCGCAAAGCGCATCGGATCAGTGCCGAATGATCTTGGACATGAAGGCGCGGGTGCGCTCGGCCTGAGGCGCGTCGAAGATCTGGCCGGGAGGACCGCTTTCGACCACCCGGCCGCCATCCATCATCACGACACGGTCGGCGGCCTCGCGGATGAAGCCCATCTCATGGCTGACCAGAAGCATGGTAATTCCCTCGCGCGCGAGGGCCTGGATCACATCCAGTACATCCCGCACCAGTTCCGGATCGAGCGCCGCCGTCACCTCGTCGAGCAGGATCAATTCGGGCTTCAGGGCGAGGGCACGCGCGATCGCGACACGCTGCTGCTGACCGCCCGACAATTCGTCGGGATAGGCGCGCGCCTTTCCTTCAAGACCGACCTTGCGCAGAAGCTCCATCGCCTCGGCCTCGGCTTCTTGCCGATTGCGACCCCGGATCTTCACCGGAGTGATGGTGATATTGTCCAGCACCGACATATTCTGGAACAGGTTGTACTGCTGGAAAACGATCGCCAAGCGGTCGCGCAGATGCCTCAGCGAGGCGGGCTTGCGATAATCGACGGGATCACCGGCCAGCGTCACGTTACCGGCCGAGGGCGGCAATAATCCCACCAGCGCGCGCATCAGCGTCGATTTACCCGAGCCCGAGGGTCCGACCACCCCGACCAGCTCACCTCGCGCGACATTGAGATCGACGCCGTTCAGCACGCGGGCCGAACCGTAAGCCGCCTCCAACCCCCGGATCTCAAGATGCGACATGGGTCTAGAGATCCTGCTCGTGTTCGCGCACCACAAGGCGCTGGAAAGCTGAAGTATGGGCAAGCGTATCCGCGCGGGTCGGACGATCGGCACGGCCATAGACGGCATTGTAATCCGCCTCGGTCTCGAACCATTGTTCGGCGATCCCGTCCCATTCCGGCTCGGCGGCAGGCTTGCCCGCAAGTCCACTTTCATCGGCGACCCGAAGGTCAACGATATAACGCTTGAGATACGGGGCCTGATCGGCGGCAATGTCCTTTGCGTGATGGTTCAGCCACCAGTCGCCGAATTCCTCCAGCGTGAGATGTGGGGCGCGTTTGAGCAGCCACATGACTTTGATCATTGGAAATCTCCTTTCGGTCTGCGCGACAGATGGTTTTCAAGCCAGCGCCCGAAGCGGGCGAGCGGCCAGGATATGGCGAAATAGGCGAAGAGCACCGTGGCCATGACGAGGAACGGGTCGAGGCCGCGATTGATCAGGGCCTTGCCGGCGAACATCAGTTCGAACACGCCGGCTTGGCTGGCCAGGGCGGTGTCTTTCACGAACATCACCACATAGGCGATGGTGGCGGGAAAGATCACCTTCACGGCTTGAGGCAGCACCACCATGCGCATGGCCTGGAAGCGCGAGAAGTTCATTACCTCGGCTGCGTCGATCTGGGTGCGCGGAATGCTCTCGATCCCGGCGCGTACGATCTCGGCCAGATAAGCCGCTGACATGAGGCATATCGCGGTGGTCGCCACCCAGAACATCGGGGCGCGAGTGAAGAAGAACTGCGATGCGTAGAGCACCAGAAACAGCGTGACGAGAAAGGGAATGCGCCGGAATATCTCGACATAGACGGTTGCAAGAATCCGAGCCGGCGCCATGAGCCTCCCGCGCCCGGTCCGCACATAGGCCGCCAGAAAGCCGCCGAGGAGGCCGATGCCGCAGCCGCCGACAGTCAGCAGCAATGTCATCCCAAGTCCGCGCAGGAGGAACATCATGTTCCCGCTAGTGAAGAGCGCCGCGAGATTATCTGCCATCAGAAGACCCTCGCCTTCACGCGAAACATGAGCCGCCCGATCAGAGCCAGACTGAAACTGGCGACAAAGGTCAGCACGACATAGGTGAATGCGACAACCGAAAAGACCTCGAGCGAGCGCAGGCTGCGCGAGACCACTTCGATGGCGCGGCCGGTCAGTTCGTCGACGCCGACGAGCGAAGCCATGGACGTGCCGAGCATCACGAAGATGAAAAAGTTGGCGAGCGCCGGATAGACCGTCTTCATTACATGCGGGGCGATCACGTAGCGCACCGTCTGAAAGCGGGACATGCCAAGCGTCTCGGCTGCATCCAGTTCAGCGCGGCGCACGGACTCGATGCCGCCACGCTGGATCTCGGCCAGATATCCCGAAGTGATGGCGATGAAGCCGATCAGCGTGACCTGGTAGCCGCTCAGCAAGATCCCCCAAGCGGGTAGGCCGTTGAACAGGAAGAAAAGCACCACGAAAAGCGGCGAGTTGATCGTCAGCGTGATCCATGCGGACGCCAGCCCGCTCAGTACGGGCTTGCCGCTCAGTTTCATGAGCGCGAGGCAAAGGCCGAGCGGCATGGCGATGAGGAAGACCGTGAATGTGATCCACAACGTCGGCCATGTTCCGGCCAGTATCCACGGGATGTCCCCAGCAATCTGCCCGAAGTTGAAGCTGTAACTCATGGTGAGCCTTTCGCGCGACACCGCCCGCCGGCGGGCGGTGTCGCGGCATTGGGATCAGAAAACCGGATCGACGGGAACGGGACGAGGATTGGGGGCGCCATACCATTTCGCCCAGTATTCCTGGGTCTTCCCGCTGGAATGCATGTCGGCAAGCACCACATTGAGGAAATTCTTGAGCCCCTCCTCGCCGCGCGGGACGCCGATGCCGCACCAGGCTGAGTAGATTTCCGAGTCGAAGATCTTCCACTTCACATCGGGATACTGCTTGGTGAAGGCGAGCATCGTGTCGATGATATCGACGATGGCGGTGGCACGGCCCTGCGCGACGGCACGCACTTGATCAGCCGGGCTGTCGTAGAGATCGACCTTGGCCTGGGGTAGTTGCTCGCGCACCATATCCGTCGTCCAGTAACCGCGTCCGGCAGCCAGCGTGTGGCCGGGGGCGTTCAGTTTAGTCCAATCGGCGATGTCGTTTTCTTCCCTCGTCAGGACCAGAACGGATTCCGAATGAAGCGGGATCGTGTAATCGATCAGCAGCGCGCGTTCCGGCGTGCGGGTCAGCGCACCCAGCGAAATGTCGATCTGCCCCGATTGCAGGTAAGGCACGCGCTGCGCCGTGGTGAGCGGCACGATCTCGACCTTCACCTTCATGATGCCGGCGATATGGTTGGCGACGTCGATGTCGAAGCCTTCATACTCGCCGTTGTTGTTCAGCGCCGCCATTGGCGGCTGATCGGCATACGTGCCGACACGCAGGACGCCGCTCGAGATGATCTCTTCTAGCGAGCGCGCTTCGCCCTTTGCCGGGCCCAATGCGATGAACCCAAGCGCTGCTGCAGCGACCAGGCGTGAAATCCGTTTAAACATAGCTTCCTCCCTGCTTGTGGTTGATGTGCGGGTTGTGAGTTCAGACGGCGAGAAAACCTCCGTCCGCCCGGATGGTGCTGCCTGTCGAAAACCCTGCGAGAGGGCTGGCCAACCACAAACAGGCGGCCGCAATTTCCTCGGGACGGCCCATGCGTTTCATCGGTGTGCGCCGGATCAGCTCTTCTGCGATGGCGGAATCGGCATTGCCCATCTTGGTATCGACATCGCCGGGCGCGACAGCGTTCACACGGATCCCGAGCGGTGCGAGCTCATCCGCAAGCGCTACTGTCAGAGCCGCCAGGCCGCCCTTCGACGCGGTATAGGCCAAGGCTCCTGCAGCCGCGGTCTCGGCCCGGACCGAGGTGACATTCACCACCGCGCCGCCTTTCAGCACAGGGATAAGCGCGCGGGTCAGCAGGAAGGGCGCGGTGAGATTGATCGCGAACGCCCTGTCCCACTCTTCGATGGCGGCTTCCTCTGCCACCGCGACGCGGCGAAAAACGCCGGCGCAATTCACCAGCGCAGCGAGCGCTCCCCCGGCCTGGATTCGTTTCGCCACCGCCATGATCGACGCCCGATCCGAGAGGTCGCAGGCAATGCGAGAGCTTTCCACCTCTCCTTCCGGCCAAAGATCGAGTTCGAGAACCTGCGCCCCGCAGGCACGGAAGGCCGAGCATATCGAGCGACCGATCCCCCCTGCGGCGCCGGTGACCAGCACCCGCTGCCCGTCAAAGAGATCCGCTGCATATCCTGGGATCGGGCTCATCCTCGCTCTCCGCGGATCTGGTTTTCGGGCTGTCGACTCTCGCGCAGCCGGTCGAGCGCGTCGCGCGCGGCGATATAGCCAAAGGTCAGCGCCGCCCCGATCGTCAGCCCCGCTGCTGGATAGGTGCCATCGGTTAGGGGCGCGGCGGCATTGCCCGCCGCCCAAAGCCCGGGGACGGGCCGGCCGGAAGCACCGAGCGCTCTCGCTTTCGCGTCGGTCGCAAGGCCGATAAAGCCGCCGATATCTCCGGGTAGGAGCCGGATTGCATAGAAGGGGCCGCGTTCAAGCGGTCCAAGCGCCGGATTGGGCCTATGCGCGGGATCGCCATTGCCCTGGTCATAGACGCTTTCCCCGCGGCCGAAATCAGGATCCCGCCCCTGCCGCGCCGCTTCGTTGAAACGGCCGACGGTTTCGCTCAGCACCTCGCTGGGAACGCCGATATGGCCGGCGAGTTCGGCGATGCTGTTTGCCCTGTGCAGATATCCCGATCGCAGATATGGCCCCAACCGGACCGGAGCCGGGCCTACCGGCCCCAGACCGTAGCGGCGGATCGCGCGGTGATCGCAAATGATCCAGCAATGCGGTCCTTCGGGGTGGCGCCCGAAAGCTCGGATCATCGCCGGCACGAAATCGTGATAGACTTGCGCTTCATTGGCAAAGCGTCGGCCATCGGGACCGACGCAGATCGTTCCCGGCTTAGCCCGGTCACCGAAATGCGGCCAGCGGCCGGCCCGATGCACAGCTGCAGGAACCTCCGAGGCGGGAGCCCAAAGCAACGGTTCACGGCTCGGCCTGACGAGGACCGCGCCGGTCTCGGCAATCAGCTCCGACAAATCGGGAAGACCCGGCTCGGCGTCGGGCAGCGGAATATGACTGAAATCTCCCACCAATTCCCGCCGCTCCGTCGGATGGGCGTTAAGTCCGCCGCTGGCGAGGATGACGCCGCCCGATGCCAGGATGGTCCCTTTTGGCCCAGTGACGCCACAGACCTTTCCCTCCCCGCCGCAGAACATCTCTTCGGCGGGCCAGCCTGTCAGGATACGGACCCCCGCCGCATGGGCCGCCGCTGCCAGCCTGGCGACAATCGCATTGCCATTGGCGACCCTCGTACCGCGTGGCCACCCCCGCATTCGGTCGAGGGCATATCGGGAGACATGCCCGGTGATGCGCGCTAAGGCCGCAGGGCTACGCGTGACGTTCATGTAATCTGCCAAGTCCTGGCTGGCGATTGACATGCCGCCAAAAAGAACCATCGTGCCCAGCGGCGGCCGGATGCGGGCGAAGAGTGAAGGATCCATGCCTCTTGCATCGAAGGGCAGCGGATTGAGAGCGCGCCGCCCGAGCGAACTGCCCGGCGCGTCGGGATAATAGTCGCGCGATCCGCGGTTCAGCCGGAATTCCAGTCCGGCGTCCTTTTTCAAAAAGGCCAGAACATGCGGACCAGCGTCGATATATGCGCTTGCCCGCGCTGCATCGAAACCAAGGCCCGAGCAGGCCTGCAAATAGGCGAACGCTGAAGCGGCTTCCTCTGACATTGAAGGGGCGTCCGGCAATCGCCGCGCCTCGGGATTGTTCGGGAACCATGCCATCCCTTCCGAAAGCGCGGTTGCGCCGCCGAGAAGATCCCCGGCTTCGACGAGGATAACGTCTGCACCTTCCCTCGCTGCGACCAGCGCAGCCATCAGCCCCGCCGCGCCGGAGCCAATGATCACAAGGTCCGCAGTCTGAAAGGTGTCGGGCTTCTGTTCCATTGCCTGACGATATCCCTGCCGCTTGTGTGTCGTCAACAAATGTTTTTGTTGTCGGCTGGAATTATTGGACGCGTATAACGACCAGCCTTAGTCGCCGAGCTGCGGCGCGCTTGGCCATTGCCTGGCGGGCGAAAGATGAGAAGGTTAATCGGTTTCCAGCGGTCGAGCTTTGAAATACCGGACCGGACAATGGATCCCGGTAAGACCAAACGCAAAACTTGGAGCGGACGCTTGGATTTTATTGGCGCGGCCGCTCCAGCTCTTGAGAGATCCAGATTATATCGCGGGCGTGCAATCAGACCCGCGTTCCGGTGTAGTCTTATCTAATGATGGCTCTGACTCACCAGTGTACCAAGTGCGGGGTTGGGGGCATGTGCCGCCAGTCGCCGCCTGGAAGTTCGATGAACTGTCCTCATTGCCCTAATGCGTTGCGATAGGCAGTTTCCGCAATGTTGAGGCGGCCCGGCCGGGTCGACCGGCAACGCAGAAGGGCGGCGTGGATCGTCTGCGACACATCCTGGAAGATGGCCTCAGGACTCGTGTCCTCCGCCTCGCTCATGAGGTAGGCGAACGTCCTGGCCATGCCGCAATTGGCGACGAAATCCGGAATGACACCGACATTCCCGTCGGCATATTCGTAGATCGGGCCGTAGAAGATCTCGGGATCGTTGAACGGAACATTGGCGCCGCACGAGATCACTTCGAGGCCGTTCGCGAGCAGCCGGTCGACATGCCATTTTTCGACCAGCCGGGAGGCTGCACAAGGCAGGAAGATTTCCGCGCCCACATCCCAGATCTCTTTGTCGACTTCGCCTGCGGGGAGCAACTCCTGCGAAACGAGCCGGTTACCCTGTTTGGAAAGGTAGAGGTTCCGGACCGCCTCGAATGTGTACCCCTCACGATTGATGAGTCCGCCGTCCTGGTCGACGATACCGACAATGCGCGCCCCCTGCCGGGCTAGGTAGAAGGCCGCCGAGGATCCTACATTGCCCCATCCCTGCACTATCACCCTCTTACCTGCGAGCTCGCCTCCATAGAGCGCGAAGTAATGGCGCACGGCTTCAGCGACGCCCCAGCCCGTAACGAGGTCCGATACGGAGTAGCCACAATGCGCATCCGGTGTGAGTCCGGGGTCCTCCACGATCTGCGACCCCCCGCTGCGCAGGCGGTGGACGGTTCGGATCCGGCCGCCCGCATCCGCTTGATAATGTCCCCTCACCACCCCTTCCTGAGGGTGCCAGAGTCCGTTTTCCTCCGTCAGGGGTATGACATCTGTGGCTTCGTCCACATTCAGGTCTCCGGCGGTGCCGTAATAGGTTTTCAGGATCGGCGAGACGGCCTTGAACCACCGCCTCAGGACCTCTGTTCGGCGCGGATCGGATGGATCAAAGTTGATCCCGGACTTTGCTCCCCCGATCCGCGGGCCCGATACGCTGAACTTGATCTCCATGGTCTTGGCCAGGGAAACGACTTCATCGCGGTCGAGCCCCTTGCGCATGCGCGTACCACCGCCCGCTGCACCGCCCTTCAGAGAATTGATCACCGCCCAGCCTTCGGCGCCGGTCTCCACGTCGTTCCAGTTGAAGACTATTTCAGGGGGCGACGCCTCGAAGGCCCGCAAGAGGTCTCGGATCGGCAGGGTCTGGGCGGCATGGATATTCATGGGTTACGGGTTCCCTTCTGGAACTTGCGGGAGAAAAACGTTGCCGCGCTGGCCCTATGGAAGGACTTTTGGGAAGGTGCGCTTTACCTGCGAATGCGCAGATTCCCTTGCGCATCCTCTGTTAGAGGCACCGGATCGAGCCCGTCCGCCGCCTCGCCGGAGAGGCACGCACCGGTCACCGCGTCGAACGCGGCGCCATGCGCGCTGCACAAGAGGCGCTGGCCGTCGGCCGAGAGCACCGCATCGGATCGGTAGTTTAACGGCAGGTACTGATGTGGGCAGGCGTTCACAAAGCCGCGCACGCCAGTCCCGTCTCGCACGAGCAGGAGTGGGAAATCTCCTTTCGGCGAGGATATGGTAAGGCAGCGGGCGCCTCTTGCCGGAACATCGCTCGCCGGGCAGACCAGCGCGCCTTCCTCCGGCGCGCTTGAATAGGAACGCCAAGCGTCGCTCATTACGCGCGTACCCGTGGGCGAGACGTCATTCGGCTGCCGCCGGCAGCACACCGCGCCGGATCTGGTCCTCCTCGATCGATTCGAACAGCGCCTTGAAGTTGCCCTCGCCGAAGCCGTCGTCGCCCTTGCGCTGGATGAACTCGAAGAAGATCGGCCCGATCACCATCTTGGAAAAGATCTGAAGGAGAATGCGGGTTTCGCCACCGCCGACGACCCCTTCTCCATCGATCAGGATGCCGCGCTTGCGCAATTTGTCGAGTGGCTCTCCATGGTCTTTTACGCGCGTGACAGACTTCTCGTAGTAGATGTCCGGGGGACCCGGCATGAATTCCAGCCCCTTTGCGGCGATCGCATCGGTGCTTGCATAGATGTCGTTGGTGGCAATGGCGATGTGCTGAATACCTTCGCCCTTGTATTCGCGCAGATATTCCTCGATCTGGCTACGATCATCCGAGCTTTCGTTGATAGGAATGCGGATCTTGCCGTCTGGCGAGGTCAGCGCACGACTCGTAAGGCCAGTCATCTTACCGGAAATGTCGAAATACCGGATCTCACGGAAATTGAACGTGTCATGGTAGAACTTGTACCAAGTATCCATATTGCCGCGCACGACGTTGTGAGTGAGGTGGTCGAGATAATAGAAGCCGAAGCCTTCCGGACGCGGGTTCTCTTCGCCCAGCCATTCGAACTCGGCCGAGTAGCAGCTTCGCCCTTCCCCATAGGTGTCCACGAAATAGAGCAGCGACCCACCAATGCCGATCACGGCCGGCACGTCGATGGACTTGCCAGGCCCGACATATTCGGTAGCCCCGAGATCTACAGCCCGCTTTAGCGCGTGCTGGGCGTCGACGACGCGCCAGGCCATAGCGGGTGCGCAAGGCCCATGTTCGGCCACAAAGGCGGATGCATGGCTGTCGCCTTGGCGGTTCAGAAGATAATTTATATCGCCTTGCCGATAGAGGGTGATGTCCTTCGTCCGGTGCTTGGCTACCGGCACGAAGCCCATCTGCCGGAACAGCACGTCCAGTTTCTCGGGCTCCGGATGCGCGAATTCGACGAACTCGAAGCCGTCTGTGCCGGCAGGATTGGTGCTGCTGATCTCAGCCTTCGGCGCGTCGTGGGGGAACGGACCCATCGTAAACTCCTCCGTGTTGCGAACTTCTCCGGGGAGATTACGAACGGCGGAGCGCAATGTGCTTGCAAACCTGTCCTGCGGCCCGCTAATTTTGCACGGCGAATTCATCAGAGGGCGTTTTCATGCACGATATTCTTCTTGATTCCTTCGATCGTGCAATCCTCAAGGCATTACAGCAGGATGCGTCGCTCACCAATGCCGAGCTTGGATCGCTCGTGAATCTCTCTGCCTCGCAATGCTCGCGCCGACGTGCGCGCCTGGAGGCGGAAGGCGCGATCCGGGGCTATTCCGCACGGCTCGATGCCGCCCGCCTCGGCTTCGGCCTGAGGGCGATTATCCGGGTCAATCTCTCGACGCATAGCGAGCGGACGGACGAATCCTTCGTCGCCTTTCTCTCGCGGCACGATGAGGTGCGCGAGGCCTATTCTGTCTCGGGGGATGCGGACTACATCCTACATATCGTCACGCGCGACCTGGCGGCCTTCGCGGAATTCATTCACGGCAGTCTCCTGCCCCATCCACAGGTGGCGCAGGTCCGTTCGGAAATCATCCTGCGCAGCATGAAGGAAGAGAAGGGCCTTCCCATCAGCTGAAAGCCGGGACGGTCGAACTTCGCGGCATGCCATTATCGCCGACGTGGCGGCAGCGTCTTCTCCAACCGACCTAGGGCGCGCAAAAAGGCTTCCTCGTCGGCTCCCAATGCATCGGCGACCTTAGCCTCGAAGGCGCGCGCGCGGGGTACGATGTCATCATAGGTGCGCCGACCGAGCGGCGTGAGTTGCAGGATCTCCTCGCGGCGATCCGTCTCGCTTTCCCGGCGCTTTAGCCAGCGCCTTTCTTCCAAAGAGCGGACCGCCCGGCTCACCTTCGTCTTGTGCATGAGAGAATGAGCGCCGATCTCCTTGGCGCTCATCTCTTCCATCTCGCCAAGCGTAGCCAAGACCCGCCATTCGGGGATGGTGAGGTCGTAGTCACTCCCGTAGATTTTGCGGAACGCCTCCGAAACCGCTACACCTGCCCGGGCGAGGCGATAGGGTAAGAAGGCTTCGAGCGAGAGCTTATTCATGCGCTGCATGGTTATTTATACGCCCCTGAGCGCGCAAGATGTCATGAGGCCCGGCGGAGCGCGGCGGTCCTATTCGGCATCAGGTTGCGCCGAAGGATGGGCGGCGCGGAAGGCGGGATGGGCGTTGGCTGCCTGCTCCACAAGAAGAATCCTCGGATAGGCTTCGAGGGGCACGGCGAAACGTCGGGCGGCATAGATCTGCGGCACGAGAAAGACATCGGCCAGGCTTGGCTCGGCGCCGAAGGAAAATCCCTCATTGCCGATGAGCGCCTCCACGGCTGTCAGCCCGCTGCCTATCCAGTGCGTGATCCAGGCCGATACTTCCTCCTCGGAATGTCCCCACACGTTTCGCAGATAGGCGAGCGGCCCGGAATTGTGCAAGGGATGGACGTCGCAGGCGATGAGCGAAGCGACGGCCCGGATTCTTGCTCGGCCTTCCGGGTCCGCCGGCAGGAGAGGCGGAAAAGGATGGGTCTCCTCGAGATACTCAATGATGGCCAGCGACTGGATGAGAAGATTATTGTCGTCCACCTCGAGGGCCGGAACGCGCATCTGCGGATTAAGCCGGCGAAACGCCTCGCTTTTGTGCTCGGCGCGCAGGAGATGAACGAAGGAGCAACTGTAGTCGAGCCCCTTGAAGGCGAGCGCGATCCGCACGCGATAGGAGGCTGTGGACCGCCAGTAGGTATAGAGCCTCACGATAGCAAATCCTTGGGCGCGGGCAGGATCTTCGCACGACATTCGCCAAATCCGATCGAGACGAAGCCCGCACGGTGAGCGTATGCTCGCAGGATAATCTCGTCACCGTCTTCGAGGAAATGCCGCTCCTCGCCTGAGGCGAGGCGGATCGGCCTCTGGCCGCCCTCGGTGGCTTCCAAAAGGCTGCCGGCGCTTTCGAGGTCGGGACCGGAGATCGTGCCCGAGCCGAGAAGATCTCCGGGATTGAGATTGCAGCCGCCGCTCGTGTGGTGGGCCAGCATCTGCGCCGGCGTCCAGTACATGTGACGGGCATGGGAGAGCGCGAGGCGTTGTGGCGGCAATTCGGCGGCCGCGAATCTCTGCGTCGACAGGAGCACTTGGAACTCGATGGCGAGTGCGCCGTCGCGCTGGTCGTCGTCGTCGAAGAGATATGGGAGGGGGCGCGGGTCGCCTTCCGGACGCGGCGCCTGGGCAGTCCTGAACGGCTCCAGCGCTTCGGGCAGAATAATCCAGGGAGAGATCGTCGAGGCAAAATTCTTGGCAAGGAATGGGCCGAGCGGCTGATATTCCCAAGCCTGGATATCCCGCGCCGACCAGTCGTTCAGAAGGCAGTAGCCGCCGATATGCTCGCGCGCCGAAGCGATGTTGATTGGAGCGCCCAGCGCATTGCCGGGGCCGACAAAGATGCCGAGCTCCAGTTCGTAGTCGAGCCGGCGCGAGGGACCGAAGGTCGGCCCTTCGTCGTTCGGGGCCTTCGTCTGGCCGTTCGGCCTATGGATCGCGCGTCCTGATGGAAGGATCGAGGAGGCGCGGCCATGATAGCCGACCGGCACATGCTTGTAGTTCGGCAGGAGTGGATTGTCGGGCCGAAAGAGCTTCCCGACATGGGTGGCATGGTGGATGCCGACATAGAAATCGGTGTAGTCCCCGATCCGCACCGGTAGGTGCAATTGACAGTCGGCGGCCGGACGAAGGCAGGCGCGCGCGACGCTCTCCTCGGCGCTGCCACTCGACAAGATGGCCGAGAGACGTCGCCTCAGGGCGCGGCGAGGCTGTATGCCCAGCGCCAGGAAGGCGTTGAGCGACGGCGTATCCGCAGCCTTCGCGGCCTCCAGCGCCTCGCCTTCGAACAGGCCAGATCCCACTGCTGCCCGCAGATCGAGGATCTCATCGCCGATGGCTACGCCGACCCGCTTCTCGCCTGCTCCCAGGCTGAAGACACCGAGGGGAAGGTTCTGAATTGGAAAATCGGAATGGCCGTCAGCCGAAGGAACGAAGCTCCTGCGCCGCGGATCATGTGTCTCGTCGATCAGGGCCATGGTGCGTTCTCACCACCTCGCAGGGTCGAAATGCTTCGTCAGCTTGCGGCCATAGGCCCCGTAATCCTTCTGCAAGGCCTCTGTTCCCGCCGCGAAGCTCGTGACGCGCTGAGGAAAGCGGGTCTCGAACATGAAGGCCATGGTGCCTTCCAGCTTGTGCGGCTTCAAATCGGCGTTGCTCGCTTTCTCGAAGGCATCGAAGTCAGGTCCGTGCGGCAGCATGCTGTTGTGAAGCGACGCGCCCCCGGGCACGAAGCCGCCGCCGGTCTTGGCATCGTATTGGCCGTACACAAGTCCCATGAACTCACTCATCACATTCATGTGGTACCAAGGCGGGCGAAACGTGTTCTCGGCCACCAGCCAGCGGTCGGAGAAGATCACGAAATCGATATTCGCCGTGCCCTGCGTCTCGGAGGGCGAAGTGAGCACGGTGAAGATCGAGGGGTCGGCATGGTCGAAGAGGATCGGACCGACCGGTGAGAAACGCCGCAGATCGTATTTGTAGGGTGCGTAATTGCCGTGCCATGCGACAACGTCGAGCGGCGAGTGCTCGATCTCGGTCTCCCAGAGATCACCACCCCATTTGACAAAGAGGCGCGAAGGCGCGTCGCGGTCCTCGTAGGCTGCCATGGGTGTCAGGAAATCGCGAGGATTAGCGAGACAGTTGGCGCCGATTGGTCCCCGTTCAGGCAGGGTGAAGGCCGCACCGTAATTCTCGCACAAATAGCCGCGCGCCGGCCCACCCCGCAGTTCGACGCGGATCTTCACGCCGCGCGGGATCACGGCGATCTCGCCGGGCACAATGTCGATGATGCCGAACTCGGTGCAAAGGCGGAGTTCGCCTTGCTGCTGGACGAAGAGCATCTCGCCATCGGCATTGTAGAAATATTCGTCCACCATCGAGCGGGTCACGAGATAGACATGAGCGCCCATGCCGGCCTGCGTTCCGCAGTCGCCGGCGGTGGTGATTGTGCGGATCCCCTCCACGAAGGACAGCGGTTCGTCCGGGATGGCAATCGGGTCCCAGCGCAGCGGGCCTATCGGCATATTTGCCTCCGATGCGGGGGCAGTGCGCCAGAATTGGGGCTTGGTCTTGCGGAACGCGTTCCAATGCGCGACGGTCGGGCGAATTCGATACAGCCAGGAGCGCTCGTTGGTAGCGCGTGGGGCGGTGAAGGGCGAGCCGGACAACTGCTCGGCATAAAGGCCGTAGGCGCATTTCTGCGGAGAGTTGCGCCCCAACGGCAGCGCCCCGGTCAGAGCCTCGGTCTCGAAACCATTTCCGAAACCCGACATGTAGCCGCTGGCAATGGCGCTCGCGGCATCTTCGCGCTTACCGGTCGACGGATCGTGAATATTCATGGCGGCCTCCTCTTTGGAAGTAGCCGCATGATTAGGAGCGCATTTTGTAACCATCAACGGCCTCGAACGCCAATACCGAGGTCGCCTGCACTGGACCGGAAGCGTCGCCTTAACGATTGGTGTTGCTGGAAAGGTTCTGTCGCAAACCCAGTCGAGAGATGCGCTCTGCGCAGACTTGGGCGTTCAGGCGGCGAGGATTTCGAACTGTTCGGCGATCGACGGCCTGGGATTGTAGGCATATCTCGCCTGTCGTTTGCGCATCATGTGGATCATCTCAATCGGATAGGATGACGGCGGCGCTCGCCTGCGACTTGAAGCCGAGCATGGATCGGATGCGGCGCTTGATGCGCCGGTGATCCTGCTCGAGCCGGTTGTTGAGGTATCGGCTCCGGCGGATGCGGATCAGCTTGAGCCGCCGCGAGCGGTCCCGTAGCCGGCTTTCACCGTCGCAGGCAATGATTGCCTCGCGATTGGTCTGGCTGGCGTCGATGACGATGCGCTCGGGGCGGCCGTGACGCTGAAACGCTTTGCGCAGGAAACGTTTGGCCGCCACCAAGTCACGGTGTTCGCTGAAGAAGAACTCCACCGTGTCACCGACGCTGTCGATGGCCCGGTAGAGATACATCCATTGACCGCGGACCTTGATATAGGTCTCGTCCAGGTGCCACTTTCCGGTGACGGTCCGCTTGCGCCGGTTGAAGCGCTCCAGCAGCTGCGGCGCGAAGCGCACGACCCATCGATGCACGGTGGAGTGATCGACGCTCAGGCCACGTTCGGCCATCATTTGTTCCAGATCGCGCAGGCTCAGATTGTAGGCAAGATACCAGCGCACGCAAAGCAGGATCACCGACTGGTCGAAATGACGGCCCTTGAACATGACGACCTCCCGAAAACGAGGAGCCTTCATGCCCTGGCCGTCATTACCGAAGAGTTTGCGACAGAACCCCTCGTCGCCCGTATCGTTGCCGCTGGACCGCGTTTTCTGAACTGTTAGGCTCACCGCTTCCCGCGCTTTCGATGGATGCGAGTTGCCGCTGGACCGCGTTTTCTGAACTGTTAGGCTCGCGGCGGTCTACGCCATGCGTATCGAGTAGTTGCCGCTGGACCGCGTTTTCTGAACTGTTAGGCTGGCCGGGCTGTAACTAGCCTGATCCTATCAAGTTGCCGCTGGACCGCGTTTTCTGAACTGTTAGGCTTGGTACGCCGCTGGAGATGCTGAAGCCCTAGTTGCCGCTGGACCGCGTTTTCTGAACTGTTAGGCTTATGGTCTGCCTTCGCGAACGCACTGCCGAGTTGCCGCTGGACCGCGTTTTCTGAACTGTTAGGCTGCGCGTCGTTGCCTCCGCCTTCGACCGTGGGTTGCCGCTGGACCGCGTTTTCTGAACTGTTAGGCTCTAAAATGGTTATCGAAGTCTCAGGTTGGTGGTTGCCGCTGGACCGCGTTTTCTGAACTGTTAGGCTGGTCACCCGGGGTGCAACCTATACCGCGCGGTTGCCGCTGGACCGCGTTTTCTGAACTGTTAGGCTTGGGGACCGGCGGCATGTCGACATGGGGACGTTGCCGCTGGACCGCGTTTTCTGAACTGTTAGGCTTGGCGACCAACCGCTGAAACCGCGACTGCGGTTGCCGCTGGACCGCGTTTTCTGAACTGTTAGGCTCCATGCGGGCAGCTCGGGCGTCCCTCTTGGGTTGCCGCTGGACCGCGGTTTCTGAACTGTTAGGCTCGCCGAACTGCCGGCCAGCGACAGGGCCGAGTTGCCGCTGGACCGCGTTTTCTGAACTGTTAGGCTCGTGCCATTCGGGGTCCAGCTTGCGCTTGAGTTGCCGCTGGACCGCGTTTTCTGAACTGTTAGGCTAGAGCATCTTCTTGATCGCTGCGCCTGCATGTTGCCGCTGGACCGCGTTTTCTGAACTGTTAGGCTCGATGTCCGGTGATCTTCCTGTTCTCAGTCAGGAAATCGCCGGCATCAGTCGATCCAAACTGCCCAGATCTTTCAGAAAAGCGCGATCTGTTCAGGATTTTTCTGTTGTCGCCGTCGACGCTGATCGGAGAACCGAACGATGTTCTCGTACTGCCGATCAGTGAACTGAAAGACATAAATCTCGCCCCACGGAGGGAGAAGCGCCTCGATCTTGCGAACGTAAGATTCGAACCGCTCCTTGCCATTGCAGAACCGCATATAGTTTGAAAACTGATTCATCTCGAAGCCAAGATCAAGAAGGGCATGCCGGAACTTCGTTGCCGCCGCCCTCTGCTGCTTCGTTTCCACCGGGAGATCGAAGGTCACGAGCATCCAGTCTGTATCCACTCAGCGCCGAAAACCCCGAGTTTGCACGGAGAGACCGCTTCGTCACGTGACATCATCCTCGCGACAAAGCCGTACGGGCCTTAGGGGAAGAGCCAAATCTGCTTTCCGGTTCTCAAAACTCGACGCCAGCGAATGAGTGAGTTTCTGCATCGCAACGCTCAAGGTCGACACAGTTTGGTCCGCCATCTCGAGATCGACCGATGCGACACCGGCCAGTCTCCGCTTTGTGTCAGGGTCCACTTCGGTCATTCCGCTGTTGACCATATCGGCGACCAGGCGGTCCACCACAGGCCGAAAGGGTTCCATCACATCATCGGCCAGCGCGAAGGTGTTCACACGATTGGCGTGGAAGATGCCGACCGAGGGATGCAGGCCGGACGCGCATATTGCGCGCGATGCGACGGCCCGCAGGACCGTATAGCCGTAGTTCAACAACGCATTTGCTCCGCCCGCACTCCGATCGCGGGTGAACGCTCGTCCGAACATGGCTTTCCAGTAGCGGCGCGCAGCCTGTGCCTCGACATTTTGTGGATCGCCCGAGCGCACTTTCCGAGCCAGCAAGTCGAACGCGCCGGGTTCCTTCCCCGCTAGGCGAAGAGCTTCCCCCTGCATCCGTATCTTGCCTGCGACAAGTTTCTGCCAGAGTTGCTTGGCCAGCGGTCGACTGGCGGAAAGCTGAGCCCGCATCCGGGCGCCCAGGGCGTGATGACCTTCGAGAGGCCAGACGCACGCAATGGGACTATGGTTGCTGCCACAGATCACGATCGGTACGGCGCGTTCGGAAAGGCGCACCATCACCGCGTTCGACCAGGTTATGCCATGCGCATGAACGATCAAGGCGCAGATATCATCGAGCGGAACGCGGCCACGTTCCGTGCCTTCGTCGTTCACGGTGAGGAAGCCGCGATGTATCGCCAGATAAAGTCCATCCGTCGAAATGTCGACAATGCGTTCCATGCGCGCATTGTCAACTAACGCACAATATTTGCGAGCGACTTCTCCTATTAATATTAATTCCCTGCAGCTTGCGCACGTGCACTTTTGACATCACGCGGACCAGGATCGAAAACACGACCAACCTCATCGACTCTGACCTGCCGCAACCCGATCTTCTTCAGGCCGCTCGCTGTAGGCGCATAGTACTTGAAAGGATCGAACGCCACGAACCCGTCCTTGTCCGGCTCGGCACCCCGCGCCAACGCCTCTTCCACGCTGTTGGGAAGCGCGTCACGGCTCTTGAGGTCCCCCGCTTCGTTATGCGGCACCAGTGTGATCTGGCCGTTCTGGCCGAACTTGACCACGATGCCGATCGTCGGCCCCCGGCGCGGATCGTCGTAGGCGACCATATCGTTCTGTTTTAATGACAGTATCTTGCGGGCAGCAGGATGCGGGCGACGCTTTTGCCAGTCAACGCCTGGCCGATGGGCATCGAACATGGAGACTACGTCGGCGACCCACCTGCCATCGGGCATTTCCCAGATGTCGTAACGGAAGTTGGCATCGCCCTTGTAGCCCTTGTAGGGACGGCCATCTTTGTCGCAGATGGGAATGACCGACAGACTCTCCACCATTCGTACGCGGCGGATGCCCTTGTAGTGATGGCCTCCGGCCTGACGAAACTTCATCAGCGCCGCCGTGAAATCTCGTCCGCTGAGCCCACGCGTGGCATTCTCCAGCGCCGACCGCAGCTCTTCGTCACGCACGGCGGGCAAATCCTTAGGCTGGAGCGATAGGAAGGGTTTTCGCCGGACGACGATCGGATTGCCACGCGCATCGACCTCACCCGTCAAACCGTAGGCCGTGTCATTGTGCAACTGGCCGGCCGTCCGGCCGAATTCTCCTTTCCGCGGCAGGGTGCCATGATCCGGCTTGTGGCTGACTACGATACGATCGACGACAGCCTTCAAATCCTCCCGAAAATGAGGCCAGGGCGGAGCCACCGTTCGCAGTGCATCTTCTGCGCCCTGTGCCTCACCGTCGCGGGCGGCATCGGCCACACGCTTGAGGAGGGTGCGTGAGGTAACCCCGATGACGGCGGCGTCTATGGCGTGATGGCGATGGTCCTTACGATTCTTGACCTTGGTCGGGTCGGCGAAATTGTGGTCGGGCAAAATCCCGTTCAGCCCCCATTTGCGGCGCAGCATCTCCGTCATCCGGCCGGTCACGACAACGATGTGGTTGCGTCTCTTGACTACTCCATCTTCGTCCACTTCTTCGTCCGGGAAGAGCGCACCGAGATAATCGTGCGCCAGCCTGGCTAGATACTGCGTGTCGGTCAGCTGCCGGTCGAGGAAGTCGCGGTCCTTCTCGAAACGATCCATCGCATCCCGAGCGAAGCGCCAGCGCTTGTTTGGGGGCAAGCGTTGCGCGCGCTCCAGGATGTCGTCGTAGCGGTCGGCCCAGGCAGGGACCTCGGCCGGCGCGAAGTTGCGCTTCTCGCGATTGGCTTCGCGGGTGCAGAGGATGCGATTGGCCTGACTGTCGTCCAGCGTGCGCGACCAGGGCAGGATATGGTCGATGTCGACGGCGCCCGAGAAAAGCATGGTCGGCGTGATCACCGTGCCGGAGTATATGCAGCGCCTGTCGAGCGGGTTCTGCGGGTTGAGTTCCTCCCACTGCTTGAGGAGCTGCCGGTTGAAGCCATTGTCCGCCTGACCGAACTCGCGCAGGAGCGCGGAACGCCGCTCGGCGTCACGACGGTCCCTTGCGTTGCGAGCAGTGGCATCGCGCTTCTGCTCCTCGCTCTGGTTGAGTTCGCGCGCCAGTTCGAGGTGGATGCGTTCCGGCCTGCCGTAGCGGGCGATCAGGCGGTTGGTGACGGCGCGCAGCTGGTTGAGCCCGATATGCACCGTGGGGTTGGTGATGCGCCCCTTGCGGATGTCGTACTCGTCGTCAGGGTCGTTGGTGCCGGGAGGAATCCGACGCTGCAGTATCTCCTGGTATTTGGGAAGAAGCCCATCGGCTTTGAGCTTGTCAGGCTGATGCTTTCCGAAAACTCGCTGTATCGCTTCTGATTCGACAACGGGTACCTCTCGGCCCGTTTCATCATGGGCCACGCCGTTGACCAACTCATCCAGGACTGCGGAAATTGCAGAGGCACCAAGTCGCCCATAGCCTTCCGGAAGCTTCGCATCGGCCACCTTTTCGGCTGCCTCATCCGACAGGCCGGTGTGCTCCACCAGCCATTGGTGCAGGACAAGGGGATCGCCTTCCTCGCGCAGCTTCTCGATAATTTCCCACTGCTGTTCGGTCGGCATCGCAGACCAACGATTGCCGAAAAGCGCCTTGTCGGACATCACCGCATGGATTTCGTCGCCCAGCAGCTTGTCTCGGCCCTCGTATTCTTTGTTGAAGCGAACGCTACGCTCGGAAAGCTTCAACGTCCTGCGCAGCGCCGAAAAGCCGGCGCTGCGCACGCCCCGCAGATGGGCAACCAGCGCATCGCGCTCGTCCAGCGTCAGTTTGCGATGTGACTGGTCGGACATGACCAGTTCCAACTCGTTCACTTCCTTATAGAGTCGGAACTGCTGGAAAAGCGGATGAGCTTTGGGGAGTCGCTCTTCGCTTGGATTGAAACTGCACTTGCCGACGACCGGCGGCTTCAGCGGCCGCTGGTAGAACATGACACGAAACAGGTGGCGCTTGCGCTCATCGGTGAGGACATCCGGCCAGAACCCTGCCTGCTTGTCCCAGATCTGTTCGAACTCGTCCTCCAGCATCGCGCGGACCGGATAGAAGTCGTAGCCGGGCTTTTCGCGTCGCCCTTCGGCCGTTGAGGCTTCGGCGTCGATGCGGACACGCACATTGCCGCGGGTTGTCGGATCAGAGCCGCGCCGACCCGCGAGGAATTCGCCCAAAGTGCGCGCGCCAGCTTCGCTCATGGCGGCACGGAGCCGGTCCTCACCGAGCGTGATGGCGCCCACCTCGTTGTCTTTCGACCGGCGGTCGGCCTTCCGGTTGCTCTTGAAGCCCCGCCGCTGCTGGAGGTGAAAGACAACTCGGCCCAGAAGATGCAACGGCACCGTCTCGTCGAGCGCCCGGGCGCGCAGCGCATAGACGTCGTTTGCCGGCTCGCCCCGCTTCGCGTCGTTGGTTTGAGCCACAAGCGCCGCGCGCGCCTGCGGATCACGCGGCATTAGCCCGTATTCCGTCAGCGTGCGCAGCACTGCCTTGCGCCGACGCTTGTAGCGGTCGCGCCGGCGCGCCATGCTACGCACCAACCTGCGTCCCTCGGCCAGCGAGTTGCCCGATTTTGGTTCGCGACCGTCGGCGAAGATGCGAACTCCGGCATCGACGATCTCGATAGGCTCTTTGAATTGATTGAGATTGAAGACGCACCAACCGATACTGTTGGTACCCACGTCGAATGAGAACAACCTTTCTGGCATGCCGACGCCCCCCCCTTTTAGTCTAATGGTTCCGAAACAGGAGGCAATTTCAAGTCTCAGATCCATCAACTCGGAAAGAGCTGTCACTTTTGCAGTTCAGCTCGCGCGTCCAGCGGCAACCACGCGACCACCCTTTAGCAGCGCAAACGCGATGCTTAGATGTAGTTCGCGTAGGGCAATGCTGGTGTGATCCGGAACCTCTACCTGACGGAAATCTGTTTCGACGTACTATGCGGCGCTCTCATGTTTGGATCACAAGAGCGCCTTACTAGACACTATGCACGTAGTACGGTGATCGCCGGACAATGCCAATCCGTGCACAACCACCACGTCGATGACGTCGTGCTCCGGGAGTAAAGGCTGAGGGCGCCGATATGATCCCCCAAAAATCAGGAGAACTTGCGCAGGCGCTCTCATGGTTGTATCTATTCGCAATCACTAGCAGTTCAGAAAACGCGGTCTGGCTGTTAACAAGCCTCGACCAGCACCAAATAAGGCCCCTCGCTACGGCGGGGGGCTTTTCATTCTGGCAGGCGACACAGTCGGTTTTTGTGAATCTGCCTGCAATTTGCGACCGAGAAGGTCGTTGGCTTGCCAAGTTCGTTCCGAATGTCCGCTTTTGGGCAAAGGTAAAGTTTGCCTGTACGTCCGAAATGGGGGCGCAAAGCAGTCGTCTGCGGCCACCCAAGATGTCGGTGTACCTCTAAGGCAAAGATTGCCTGAACTGCTGAAACGGGGCGTACAGGGCGCAATGAGCGCACTCTAGTTTTCTCTGCAAGATGTCGACGTCCCATCGTAGACATTAGCCTTGACGTCCGGCGCGGATCCACTTACGTGCGCACTCATACCACCTGTGAGACGGCTCGACTTTCCGCGCGAGAAACAGGCACTTAGCGCACATTGGAGGTTCGGATCCCTCCTCCGCTACCATCTAGTGCATTAAGTCATTGATTCTACTATACAAATTGGCAAAAAACTTCAATTTGTACGTAACGGACAGAACGAATAAATAGCTGTTTTTGCAGAACTCTTGCTTTCCCCGCCTTTTGAAACCGCTACCATACCCCCTGACTTCCCAGTGGGTGTGGGCGCAAAAACTACGGTTTGTGTGGCAGAGGACCGTAGTTGTCATAGCTGTCCCTATGAAGCATTCCCCGAAACAGTATCGGCTTTGCCTTCGTAGCTGTTACCTTGATTTTCATAGGCATCTTTGGCGTGATTGCTCCTCCCATTGGAGCAATGGCTTGAGCGTTTACAACGACACCGTTCGTCAACTGAATACCTTTGTTAAACCCTCCAAAGTGAGGCTGCCCACCGTTTAGCTCGAAAGTGATTTCATCCTGTTCGTTGTCGAACATGACAATGAACTGTGGGTTAGGTTCCATTAGATGAGATGCAGAAATTGTGATCGTGATCTCTTTTGAAAGATCCCCTTCAAACTTATAGGTCAAATTGGAAAATCCAAAATGCTGTGGGGTAAACGTGTTGTTGCCTTGGATGACATTCACGATCTGAACGATTGCGGCCTCAATGCCATTTGCAAACATGTCTATGTAGACGTTTTGAAGGAGAACAGGCGGCATTGTTGAGCCATCCACGCGAACCGGGATGATTTTGCATTCACCTTTCGTCGCTTTATATAGCGCATTCTGCCATTCGAGCTTGACCATGTTGCTCTTAAGGCTTTTTTCCGAAACAAAGAAAAAGACGAACTCTGGAGAAACCAGCCCTTCATTCATTTTATCAATAATCCCGTCGCCGGGCTGAATTGACCAACTGTCGTAAAATACTTTGTCTTGTCCAAAAATTTCGCGAAGGCGCAGTGCAATCGGTTCTATAACCGGCTTGTCTGCGTGGTTATGGCTCAGAAAGATCATTTATACCCCTGCCTGGAAGTGCCCCCGGAAAGGTAGGAAGTCGCGCTCAGAACTTCAATTAGCTACTCCGATCCCCAGCCCCCGATTTTGCAGGCATCTTGATTTTTCCACCTTTAGAAGCCGCTACTCTACTCCCTGACTTCGCGTCGTGAGCGGCGAAAGTGGCGGCGACGTCAGCGAGTAGCTGAAGGCGGTCCTCCGACAAACCAGCTGCTGAGGATTGTATCTGCGCCTTCAGCCGATCCTTCTTTGACGGTTCGTCTTCATTCCAGGGACGCAATAGCCGGTCAGCATCCGTTTGGAGGATGTCCGCTATTCGTAGAAGCGTAGCCAAGTCGGGCTCCCTATCGCCCGTGACATAGAAGCCGTAACGCCGCTCGCTGATGCCAACGCGCCTCGCGACTTCCGCGTCTGTGAGGCCAAGCTCCTTCGCTCGCCGTCTCAAATTATTCCCGAACTGCTGCATGCGAACATTTTGTTCGCGCACAACAGACGGAGCCATGTATGATATGTGCGTCGACTAGCGGTCAAATTGAACTTTCTTTCGATGGTGAAGAAGCCTCCTTCTGCGTCGAGCGCGTGGACCCGGAAGCTCCTCGATGAGCAGTTGGATGCGTTCATTCGGGCATTAGCGATCGAAGCGGCTAGAGAGGACCATCGCGAGGCACTCAGGTTGGCGCGAAAAAAGAAAGGCGGGCGACCGAGAAAGAAGCAGGTTAGAACCTGACCATCTGGGCAATGGTGCAATCAATTGCATTGCAATTAATTGCACCGAGCTGATCCTGCGAAATCTAGATTTCGCTTATATATCATGCTGCTGCAGCTAGTTTGAACGGTATCACCAAGTGTGTGGGAATTGACCAGCACGGTCCTCCGCTACGATCAGTCCGCCCACTCGTGATTTGCAGGCGTTCTGAAGAGAACGCTCCTCCGCTATCACCGCTATAGACGACATGTCGGCCTCACTGAGGCCTGGTCCTCGCCGGATGGCTGGGTTCTACCTCACCTTCGGCAATTAACTCGCCGAAGGTTGCCCGAATCTCGGGACCGGAAACGCCGGCCCTGCTGCCACTTGGAGCCTCTTCGGAGCATCTTCGATGAACGCAGCGTCGGTTCGAGGATGCACGTGGTCGTCGTTGTCTGATTCACTGCTGCCGGTGATTTGCCGTGAGGCGATGATGACATGGAGCCTTGGCGGCGACCTTCCCGGTAAGGTGATTGCCGCGATTGCAGATGGGGCTTCGACGCGGGAGGCGGCTTCGCTTCCGCGTCGGGATCTGACACGGCGCCGATGTCCGATTGACGCGGCGGGACGCTGGTCTCGTATGATCACGGCGCATTGAGCGGCGACAGGCTGGCGCAGCTCGACTCGCGCGTGATTGGAAGCGTCTCGCGCAAGCTCACGCGGGATTGGGTTCCAGCAACGTGCTGGTCAGCGCATGCGATGAATCGGCCAATCCGTCTATCACATCGAAATGATGGCGGTCGGGTTCCTCGATTGCGGTCGTAGTGGCGCCCAGTCCCGTCCAGATGTTCGCCAGCAAGGCACTCTGCCGGATGAACTCCGCACGTTCCGAGGCCCCGACCCAGCAGACAAGGCGCGCGTCCGGCATCGGAGCGAGGAGTGCCGGGCTTTCTTCGCATGCCTCTTCCTCGTCCAGCCGTATCAGCGCGTTCATGCCGGTGTGCAGCAGCGGGCGCAGATCGTGCAGACCGGAAATCGAAACCGTGTTCCGTATCCTGCCTCTTACGTCGGGCGCGAGCGGCGAAGTGTGCGAGATCATGCGGGTGACGAGATGGCCGCCGGCCGAGTGTCCCGCCAGAAGGAGCGGCCCGGGGACCATCGCGGCCGCCGCGGTGACTGCCGCGCCGATCTCCGCCGTGATGTCGCGGACCCGCACGTCGGGACAGAGCGTATAGCCGGGTATCGCGACGGCAAACCCGCGGTCGACGCTGCCTTGCGCGAGGTGGGACCAGAAACTCTTGTCCAGCCGGTGCCAGAACCCGCCATGGACATAAATCACGAGGCCTTTCGGCGCGCCGTCCGGCAGGAACAGGTCGAAGCGGTTGCGTGGCCGAGGGCCGTAGGTGATGTCGAGCTTCGCCCGTTGCTCGACCTGCAGCCGCTCGCGAAACAGCCGCGCCGGCTCGATCCACGCGTTCGGCCATTGTTCGCCACGGGGGATGTTCGGCCCGTTGGCGTAGGCGTCGTCCCAGTCGAGAACCCTTCGGAACATGTGCCCTCCATGTCATCTGTCGGCCCAAAATGCGACCGCTGGCGCAAAACATCCTGTTCGGGCTGGAAATCCTTCACGTTTCAGCCTTTACAGGCGCATCTGGGAGATCTCAAAGGGAGGGACTTTATGAAAAGGTTTCTGGCAGCGGCGATCGTTGCGCTTTCGGCCGGCACTGCGGTCGCGACAGCGGAGCCGGTCAAGATCGGGATGATCACGACCCTGTCGGGCGGCGGCGCCGGCCTCGGCGTGGATGTGCGTGACGCCTTCATGCTGGCGATCAAGAAGGCCGGTTCCTCGGACATCGAGGTCGTCATCGAGGATGATGCACAGAAGCCGGAACTCGCGGTCCAGATCGCGGACAAGATGGTCCAGAGCGACAAGGTCGATCTTCTGACCGGCATCATCTGGTCCAACCTCGCAATGGCGGTGGTTCCCACGGTGACCGCGCAGGACATCATCTACCTTTCGCCCAACGCGGGCCCGTCCCCTCTGGCGGGCGCAGGCTGCAGCCCGAACTATTTCAACGTCGCCTACCAGAACGACAATTTCCATGAGGCGATGGGGCAGTACGCCAACCAGGACTACAAGAAGACCTTCATCCTTGCCCCCAACTATCCGGCCGGCAAGGACGCGCTCACCGGCTTCAAGCGCTACTACAAGGGCGAATTGGCCGGTGAGGTCTACACCCAGCTTGGCCAGACCGACTATGCCGCCGAGATCGCGCAGATCCGCGCCTCCGGTGCGGACTCGGTGTTCTTCTTCCTGCCGGGCGGCATGGGCGTCGCCTTCACCAAGCAGTATGCGCAATCCGGCGTTGGCATCCCGCTGATGGGGCCGGGCTTCTCCTTCAGCCAGGATGTACTGGGTGCGATCGGCGATGCCTCCCTCGGCGTGCGGAACTCTGCGTCCTGGTCGAAGGATCTCGATAACGAGGCCAACAAGGAATTCGTCGCCGCCTTCGAGCAGGAGTACAACCGCCTGCCGTCGATCTATGCCGCGCAGGCCTACGACACCGCCAATCTGATCCTGTCGGCCCTGGCGAAGGCCAGCGTCAAGGACAAGGACGCATTCCGCGCCGCGCTCAAGGAGGCGAACTTCCCGACCGTTCGCGGCAAGTTCAGGTTCAACAACAACAACCACCCGATCCAGGACATCTACGTGCGTGAGGTCGTGAAGGAAGGCGACACGATCACCAACAAGATCGTGGGAACCGTCTTCACCGACCACGGGGATGCCTACGCGCAGGACTGCAAGATGTAAGGCCGAGGGGCGCCGGGGCCTTTACGGATGTCGCTGATCGTCGAGCAACTGGTGAATGGCGTCCAGTTCGGCTTCATGCTGTTCCTGATGGCGGCCGGACTCACGCTGATCTTCGGCGTGATGGGTCTCATCAACCTCGCCCACGGCTCCCTCTACATGATCGGCGCCTTCGCCTGTGCGGCGACGGCTGCGGCAACCGGGTCCTTCTGGCTCGGCCTGGCCGCCAGCCTCGCCGCGGCCGCCATCGCCGGGGCGCTCGTGGAGATTCTGGTGATCCGGCGTCTCTACGAGCGCGACCACCTCGATCAGGTTCTTGCCACCTTCGCCCTGATCCTGATCTTTTCGGAAGGGACGCGCTGGCTGTTCGGCTCCTTTCCGCTTTACCTGAACGTTCCGCCGCTGCTCGAGGGCGCAGTGACGCTGCCGGGGGGAGCGCCCTATCAGCTCTACCGCCTCTGGATCATCGGCGTGGGCATCGCGGTGGCCATCGGCCTCTACCTTCTCATCTCGAAGTCGCGACTGGGCATGCAGATCCGCGCGGGAGAGGCAGACCGCGAGATGATCGCGGCGCTGGGCGTCGACATCCGCTCGCTCTACACCGCCGTGTTCGCGTTGGGAGCGGCACTCGCCGGACTCGCCGGCGCAATGGTCGGTGCCTTGCAGTCGGTGCAGGTGGGGATGGGCGAACCGGTGCTGATCCTCGCCTTTGTCGTCATCGTCATCGGCGGCATCGGTTCCATCCGCGGCGCGCTCGCGGGTGCGTTGCTGATCGGTGTCGTCGATACCATGGGCCGGCTGCTGCTGCCGCTGGCGCTCTCGCCCTTCGTGGCCCCGTCTACGGCCGCCTCGACGGGCGCAGCGCTTGCCTCCATGTCGATCTACATCTTGATGGCATTGATCCTCGCCGTCAGGCCAAAGGGCCTATTTCCGGTGGGGACCTGATGTCGCGCGAGGCCGGTTTCAATCTCGTCCTGACCGTGCTGGTCGTCGTGGCGACGACAGTCGCGGTGCTGATGGGCGAGACGTTCTACCTGACCCTGGCGACGCGCGCGGCGATCCTGGCGCTCGCGGGCGTCGGCCTCAACATCGCACTCGGCCTGGGCGGGCTGGTGTCGCTGGGGCATGCGGCTTTCTTCGGCGTCGGTGGCTACGTTGCCGGCATCCTCGCCATCCATGCGACCAACATGGAACCGCTGGCTTTCGGCATCCCGGGCACCAAGCTCATGCCGGTCATCTGGCTGGCGGCCGTCGCCACTTCGGTGTTGCTGGCGCTCCCCATCGGCGCGATCAGCCTGCGCACGTCGGGCGTCTATTTCATCATGATCACGCTGGCGTTCGCGCAGATGATCTACTACTTCGCCATCTCGTGGCCGACCTACGGTGGCGAGGACGGCCTGTCCTTCTACGTGCGCAACGACTTCCCCGGCGTTTCCACGCTCCAGCCACTGCCATTCCTCCTCATCTGCGGTGCTCTGCTGGCGCTGGCGCTGCTGTTGTTCTGGCGAATCCAGAACTCTCGCTTCGGCGCCGCCCTGCAGGCCGCGCGGCAGAACGACACCCGCGTGTCGGCAGTGGGCATCAGGCCGTACCAAATCAGGCTCGTCGCCTTCGTCCTGTCGGCCGGCATAACGGGTCTGGCCGGCGCGCTCTTTGCCGACCTGAACCGCTTCGTCAGCCCCTCGATGCTGTCCTGGCACCTCTCGGGCGAACTCATTGTCCTGATCATCCTCGGCGGCGTCGGGCGGCTCTACGGCCCGGTCGCGGGGGCGATCCTCTACGTGCTGCTGGAGTTCCTTCTGGGCGGCGTAACGGAGCGCTGGCAGTTCTTCCTTGGCCTGATCCTTCTCGGCGTCGTTCTGTTTGCGCGGGGTGGCCTGATTGGCCTGGTGACCGGCAGGGCGAAGCATGGATAGGCCGATCCTCGAACTCCGGGGCCTGAGGAAGAGCTTCGGCGGGCTGAAGGCGACCGACGATGTCAGCTTCGATCTCCGGCCGGGCGAGATCCACGCGCTCATCGGCCCGAACGGCGCCGGCAAGACGACGCTTATTCACCAGATTGCAGGCACGCTGAAGCCGGACGCCGGATCTCTGCATTTCCTCGGTCACGACATCACCGGTCTGCACATGGCCCAGCGTGTCCGGCTCGGCCTGGCGCGGACGTTCCAGATCTCGTCGGTGGCCCCGGAGTTTTCGGCCCTGCGCAACGTGATGCTGGCCGTTCAGGCGCGCCATGGCTCGAGCCTGCGCTTCCTTCGCGACGTGAGGACCGATCGGACGCTCATCGATCCGGCGATGGAATGCCTCGCCCGCGTCGGCCTGGAACAACGCGCAACGGTTCGGGCGGATGAACTCTCCCACGGAGAGCGCCGTCGGCTGGAGATCGCCATCGCGCTCGGTTCTGCGCCCAAGGCGCTTCTGCTGGACGAGCCCATGGCCGGTCTCGGGCCGGAAGGCGCGCGGGAGTTCATCGGACTTCTAGGGCGGCTGCGCGAGGAGATGCCGCTGCTCCTGGTCGAGCATGACATGGACGCGGTCTTTGCGCTGGCCGACCGCATTTCGGTGCTCGTCTACGGGCGCATCATCGCGACCGGGTCCGTGGAGGCAATCCGAAGCGATCCGGCGGTCCGCGAAGCCTATCTCGGGGATGTCGCATGACGATGCTCGAGATCAGGGGCCTGAAGGCATACCACGGCGCCAGCCAGGCGCTTTTCGGTGTCGATCTCGAGGTCGGCCAGGGCGAGGTCGTGGCCCTGTTGGGCCGTAATGGCATGGGCAAGACCACCACCATCCGCGCCATCTTCGGACTCGTGCGGGCTCAGGCGACGCGGATCGCCTTCGAGGGCACGTCCCTCCATGGCCTTGCGCCGCATCGGATCGCACGGCTGGGGCTCGGCCTGGTACCGGAGGGGCGGCGCTGTTTTGCAACCCTGTCCGTCAGCGAGAACCTCCTGGCCGCTGCCCGACGCGGATACTGGACCCAGGCGCGGGTGAACGAACTCTTCCCGCGTCTTGGCGAACGTGCCAGGCAGATGGCCAGGACGCTTTCGGGCGGCGAGCAGCAGATGCTTGCAATCGGCCGCGCGCTGATGACCAATCCGAAACTGCTGGTTCTGGACGAGGCTACCGAAGGGCTCGCGCCCGTCATCCGCCGCGACATCTGGAGCGCGCTGCGCCAGTTGAAGGCGCAGGGGCAGTCGATCCTCGTGGTCGACGGGACGCTGCCCGAACTCCTGCCCGTCGCGGACAGTTGCGTCATCCTGGAGAAGGGTGCCAGCGTCTGGTCCGGTCGGCCGCAAGAGTTCTCACCCGCCATCGCCAATCGCTACCTCGGTCTCTAGCGGGAGACGCCGGGTGTGCCTACGCATACGAGGCAGATAAGTTCTGGGTGACAATCGGCACCGATCGTCACCCAAATAAGCTGCAAATTCACATGTAAGGTCAGACGTTTGCGCGACTGCCAACGGTGCCGGCTCACGCCTTTAGCCCGTTGGCGATCGCCAGACGCCCGTGGCAGTGTCTAGCCGCCAGCGAGACGCGGCAGCAGGAATATCTCCGCGTCCTCGGGCAGCTCCTTCGACCAGGTATCGCGATAGATCGTCCCGTCTATGGAGACCGCGATGCCCCGGTCGATCCAGGGCTCCAGGCTGGGAAACTGTTCAGATAGCTTTCTGAACAGCTCCCTTATGTCCTTGGCCTCGACTTCGATCTTGTTTCTGCCGCCCGCGGCCGCTCCAAGGGATCCCCAGAGCGTCACTTCGACCATCAGCCACTGCCTTTCGCCTCGATCGCCGCCAGAATGCGCGGCGGCGACATTGGAATGTGCGTCATCCGCACGCCCACGGCGTTCGAGACCGCGTTGGCGACCGCCGCCAACGGCGGTACGATCGAGGTCTCGCCGACGCCCCGCACTCCGTAGGGATGGTTGGGGTTGGGGATCTCCAGGATCTGCGTGTCGATCATAGGAAGATCGGAGCAGACAGGAATGCGGTAGTCGAGGAAACCGGCATTCTGGAGACGGCCGTCCTCGCCGTAAATATACTCCTCGTTCAGCGCCCAGCCGATGCCTTGCGCCGCGCCGCCCTGATACTGCCCCTCCACATAGGTCGGATGCACCGCCTTGCCGGCGTCCTGAATGACCGTGTAGCGCAATACCTTGGTAGCGCCGGTCGCAGGATCCACCTCGACGTCGCAGATATGCGTAGCAAAGGACACTCCCGCGCCGTCAGCGACGAGTTCGCTGTGCCCGGCGATCGGACCGCCCGTCTTGCCGGATTCCGCCGCGATCTGCTTCAGCGAAAGTCGTCCGAGATTGCCATGCTTCTCGCCGACAGCGACGGCATGTCCCTTTTCCCAGATCACTTCCTCGACCGGGATGTCCCACATTTGCGCCGCACGCTCGCGCAGGACCTTGATGGCATTGCGGGCGGCCGAGATCGTCGCCATCGAGGAAGAGAAGGTGCCGCGGCTGCCATCCGTCATGTCATTGTAGCCGAGACTGGAAGTATCCGCGACCACCGCCCTGACCTGGCTGTAGTCGATACCAAGCTCCTCCGCCGCCACCAGCGACAGCGAAGCGCGCGAGCCGCCGACGTCGACCGTTCCGACAGCAAGCGACACGGTGCCGTCCATGCCGATGTTGAGATCCGTGCAGGTCTGGCCGCCGAAATTGAACCAGAATCCACAGGCCATGCCGCGGCCCTGGTTCGGGCCTAGCGGCGCCTTCATGTGCGGATGGTTCTTCGCCGCTTCCAGGGTCGGACCGATGCCAATCGGGCCATAGATCGGGCCGTAGGAGGATCTTGTCCCTTCCTGGGCGGCGTTCTTGATGCGGAAATCCACCGGATCGATGCCGATCTTGTGGGCGAGCTCGTCGATCACGCTTTCCACCGCGAAAGCCGCCTGGGGCGAGGACGGCGCGCGATACGGGGCCGTCTTGGGTCGGTTCACCAGCACCTCGTAGCCGACCGTCTTGACGTTCTCGAGCCGGTAGCATGCGAAGGCGGTCATGGCGCCGAGTTCGGCCCACATGCCCGCATAGGCACCGCTGGAATAACGCAGGGTGGCCTCGGCCGCGACGATCGTGCCGTCCTTGCGGGCGCCGATCTTGACGTCGATCGATGTGGCGCTCGTGGGGCCGGTTGCGCGAAACACTTCGTCGCGCGTCATCACCAGCTTGACCGGCCGTCCCGCCTTGCGTGACAGCGCCAGCGCGACCGGCTCGGCCCAGACATGGGTCTTGCCGCCGAAACCTCCGCCGATCTCCGAGGAAGTGACGCGCAGCTTCGACGCATCCATCCCGAGCAATTGCGCACAGTGCTGGCGGTAGACGAAATGACCCTGCGTACACACCCAAAGGTCAGCAGTGCCGTCCGGCCCGACGCTCGCCACGCAGGCATGGGGCTCGATGTAGCCCTGATGCGTCTGCTCGGTCTTGAAGGAACGCTCGACGATGAAATCCGCCTGGGCGAAACCGGCCTCGACATCGCCGTGGCCATACTGGACCCGCTTTGCCACGTTCGAAGGCTTGCCCGGCCTTGTCTCCGTCCCCTCGGTGAAGACGCTCTCGTGCAGGATCGGAGCGGTCTCCTTCACGGCTTCGTCGACATCGGTCACATGCGGCAGCACCTGATACTCGACCTCAATCAGCTTCAGGGCCTGTCTTGCCGTGCGCGCGTCGACCGCGGCCACCGCCGCTACCGCATGACCGTCGTAAAGGACCTTCCTGCGTGCCATGCAGTTGTCCAGGACGTCGAACATGGCGGCATCGCCATCGGTGAGGTTCGGCAGATCGGCCGCAGTGATGACTGCCTTCACACCCGGAAGCGCTTCCGCCTTCGACGTGTCGATCTTCTCGATGACGGCGTGGGCATGCGGACTGCGGAGGATGCGCCCCACCAGTTGGCCGGGCATGTTGAAGTCCGCGCCATAGCGCGCGCGGCCAGTCACCTTGTCGATGCCATCGGGGCGTAGGGGCCTCGTGCCGACCGACTGGAATTCGCGTTTCAGATAGCGTGGGTCGAAGTTGACGGTCATGCTGCCCCCCTCATCATGCTGGCGGCGTCCTGTACGGCACGCACGATCTTGTCGTAGCCGGTGCAACGGCAGAGGTTTCCGGCGAGGCCGAAGCGGATTTCCTCTTCGGTCGGGTTAGGGTTCTTGGTGAGAAGGTCCTTCGCGGCCATGAGGAAGCCGGGCGTGCAGACGCCGCATTGCAGCGCCGCATGCTCGATGAACTTCTGCTGCAGCGGATGCAGCTTGTCGCCATGCGCCATGCCTTCGATGGTTTCGACGCGGCGGCCTTCGGCCTCCGGGGCCAACACCAGGCAGGAGCAGACCAGCCGGTCATCGAGGATGATGCTGCAGGCGCCGCAGTCGCCGGTCCCGCAGCCTTCCTTGGCCCCCGTCAGCCCGAGGCGGTCGCGCAAGACCTCGAGCAGCGTCTCGTCCGGATGACAGAGATACTCGACCTTGTCGCCGTTGATCGTGGTTGAGACTGCAATGCCCGCCATCACTTGCCTCCTGCACGCGCATAAGCGGCCGCGACGACCCGTTTGGCCAGCACGCCCGCAACTTTCTTCCTGTACGCCGCCGTGCCACGCTTGTCGTCGATGGGACGGCATGCGTCGGAGCAGACCGTGGCCAGCCGCTCCAGCGTGGCTTCGTCCGGCTTCGAGCCGACGAGGACGTTAGCGGCTTCCTCGACCAGAAGCACGGTCGGCGCCACGGCGCCCAATGCAAGGCGGGCCGAAACGATCACGCCTTGCTCATCGATCGTCAGGTTCGCGCCGGCGCTGACCACGGCAATGTCCATCTCCGTGCGCGGAGTGAACCGCTGATAGGCGTCACCCGAGCGAGGCGGGCGCTTGTCGAGCAGGATCGCATCGATCACTTCGCCCTTGACGAGCGAGGTCTTGCCCGGACCGACCGGCACCGCCTGCACTGGAACGACGCGTCGGCCGGACGGTCCCACGATGGACGCCCGGGCATTGGCTGCCACCAGCGCCGGCACGCTGTCGGCCGCAGGCGACGCGTTGCAGAGATTGCCGACGATGGTGCATCGTCCCTGCACCTGCTTCGACCCGATGAGGCTGGCCGCTTCAACCACGCCCGGCCAAGCCTTCGTGAGTGCGGTGTTCTCCCTCAATACGGCGCATGGAGTGGCAGCGCCGATGCTGAAGCCCTCCGGTGTTTCACGGATTTCGCGCAAGCCGTCGATCGATTTGATGTCGACTATCAGGTCCGGCTCGATGAATCCGCCCTTCATTCTCACCAGGAGGTCGCTGCCTCCCGCAAGGATTGCAGCCGTGCCAGCCGATCCTTCGATGAGTGTCACGGCATCGTCTATGGACAGTGGACGTATGTAGCGCATCGTCTCCTCTGGATTTTGTAGTTTAGTCTTTATAGGCGCTTCCTTTTGTTTGGCCATCCGGATGTTGCAGGGCGCGATTGGGCCACCGGGCGTCGATGGCAGCGACAGCCCACCTCAAGGCGTGCCTCTGGAGCATGTGGAGCCGAATGAGGATAACGGCATCTGGCGCCGAGGCGTAAGAATCCCTTTCGGTATGGTCCCTATGGCAACTCTGTACGGAAGTTGTGCGAACTGCCGAGCCATTTGACCGTTCTGCGGATCTACCGCCCCGCTTTCCCACCGCCGGCCGCGGTTATCACGCCGACGATGATCAGGCCTGTCACGACGAGCCTTACGCCGGCGCTCACCCCGAAGGTATTCAACATCGTCAGCAACAGCACCAGGAACAGCGCCGCGCCCCAGATCCCGGGAACGTTGGCCTTCCCGCCGGCGACCGAGGTGCCGCCAATCACGACGACGGCGATCGACGAGAGCAGGTATTCGTTTCCGATGTCGACGTTGGCGCCCCGGAAATATCCAGCAAGCAGGGCTCCATTGAGACCGCCGAGCGTGCCGGACAACGTGTAGGTGAGGAAACGTATCCAGCCCACGTTCACGCCGGCCAGCCAGGCTGCGCGGATGTTCTGGCCGATCGCGAGCACGGAACGGCCGTAGACCATGCGGTTAAGCGCGATTGCGGCGCCGATCGTGAACAACACCGTCACAAGCGCGAGGACCGGAATGCCGAGGACGCGCAGATTGGTGAAATCGGCGAAGCCGGGCGGCGGCTTGATCTGCAGGCCCCGGCCGTAGGCGATATCGATGGAGTGGATGATGAAGCTCGCCGAGAGCGTCGCGATGATCGGCGGGATCCGCAGGGCCCAGATCAGCAGGTAGTTGGCACTACCGACCGCCGCGCCGCAGGCGAGGGCGGCGGCGAGCCCGAGGGCAATCCGTGAATCGCTGCCGTTCATCACGGTCATGGCTACGGCGCTGGCGAGCCCGATGTTGGCCGGCAGGGACAGGTCGACATTGCCTGGCCCCAGCGTGATCACGAACATCTGCCCGACGCCGACGATCACCATGAACACGGCGAGAGAGAGCGCGGCGGTGATCATGCCGCCTGCGCCGTATCCCCCGGTAAAGATAATCGTCGCAAGCCAGACGCCGATGGCACCGACAAAGGACCACAGCCACGGCCTGGCCAGGGTGTCGCGTATCGCTTCCATGTTCAGGCCTCCCGCCGGCTGATCAGCACGCGGGCCGCGAGCACCACGATGAGGATGATCCCGTTCGCCGCCACCTGCCAGTCGGGCGGGATTCGCATGAAGGTCAGGAGCGGGGAGGCGGCGAGGGCGAGCGTCAGCGCCCCTAGGACGGCGCCGATCGGTGAAACGCGCCCGCCCACGAATTCGCCACCCCCAAGGATGACGCCTGCGATCGCCAGCAACGTGTAGCCGTTGCCGATATTGGCGTCACCCGAAGTGGTGATGCCGATCAGCGTCATGCCCGACAGGACGCCGAACAGGCCGGCGAGCGCGAAGAGCGTCACCTTGACCCTGAGAAGCGACCAGCCGGCGCGGCCGAGCGCGGCCGGGTTGCCACCGGAGCCGCGCAGGATGGCACCGTACGAGGTGTGCATGAGGCCGAAATGCACGACCAGCGCAATCACCAATGCGGCGACGATGGGAAAGGGCACGAATGGCGGCTTGAACCCCACGATCGCGGAAAGCCACTCCGGAGCCTTGCCGCCGGGGGTGGGCAGGACCAGGATCGCGAGCCCCTGCCACACGAAGCTCATGCCGAGCGTCACCACGATCGACGGAAGATTGCGCAGGTGGATGAGCGCCCCCAGCAGGGCGTACACGCCGATGGAGCCGAGCAGGATTGCCGCCCCAAGCAGGGGGGTTTCGCGCAGCCAGGTCGCCGTGACGCAACCGACGAAGCCGACGAAGGTGCCGATCGACAGGTCGAGCTCGTTGCCGGCGATCACGAACATCTGCGCAATGGTAGCGAGGGCGATGGGGATCGCGAGATTCAGCATCAGGCTGAAGCCGAAATAGCTGATGGCGCGCGGGTTGAGCCAGGCGATGGCGATCACCACCAGCGCAAGCGACAGGGCCGGCAGCGTCGCCCGCAGCATGCGCGCACGCGCGGCCGAACCGGCACGAGGGAGAGGCCCCCGGATCGCGACGTCGGTCATGATGGCGCAACCTCGCTGAAGGAAGACTGGATCACCTTCTCCTCGGTCAGTTCACCCCGGTTCAAGGTGGCGACGATGCGGCCGCCCCGGAAGACGTACACGCGGTCGCAATTGTCCAGTTCGTCGGTTTCGGTGGTGTACCAGAGGAACGTCCTGCCGTTCCTCGCCTCCTCGCGGATGAGGTCGTAGACCTCGAGCTTGGTGCCGATGTCGACGCCACGCATCGGGTCGTCCATGAGGATGATCCTGGCGTCCGACCCCAGCGCCCGCGCGAACAGCGCCTTCTGCTGGTTGCCGCCGGACAGCGACAGGATGTTGTTTTCGACGTCCGGCGTGCGGATGCCGATCTTCGCCTTCCAGAGACTGGCGAGCTCCGCCTCGCGCTCGGGCGAGATGAGGATGCCCCTGCGCAATCTTGCCAGGGAGCGTATCCCTATGTTCCTGGAGATCGACCATTGCGGGAAGATGCCGTCGGACTGGCGGTCTCCCGCGACCATCGCGACCGGAGCCGTGACCTCCATGTGCGACCTCGCACGGCCGGCGGCAGCATAGATGGCCAGGAGCAGGTCGGTCTGGCCGTGGCCGGCGAGTCCGGCCAGTCCGATGATCTCGCCCTCGTGCGCAACGAGTTCGCTGTCGTCGTCCTGACGGACGGGACGTGCCCGAACGCGCAGCGGTCCAGCACTGCGGCCGGCAGCGGCCGCGTGTGCACGGGCGGGTTCCCAGACGCCGGTATCTCCCATTGCGTTTATCAGCCGCGGGCGATCGAAGGCGGCCGCGGCGTCCGTCAGGGCCACCTTTCCATCGCGCATAACCACGATGCGGTCGGCGTTCTCGAGGATTTCCCCCAGGAGGTGCGAGATGAGGATGCAGCTCTTGCCCCCGGCCACGAAGCGGCGGACGAAGGCGAGCAACTGCCCGGCCGTGTGGGCGTCGAGCGACGAGGTGGGCTCGTCGAGAATGACGAGTTCAAGCGGATCCTCGGTCACCGTGAAGGCGCGCGCCACCTCGACCATCTGGCGTCTGCCGATCGACAGGTCGCTGATGATGTCAGAAGGGCTTATCCCGTGCCCGGGGAATATCTCGTCCAGTTTCTCTGTAATCAGGGCGGCGGCCCTGCGCCGCCAGCCGAAACCGCGCAGCGAGGCATGATTGATCCGGGTGTTCTCGGCCACGCTGAGGTTGGGACACAGAGAGAGTTCCTGAAACACGCAGCGGATGCCGAGTTTCTGGGCCCGCACCACCGAATAGTTCTCTTCCACCGCGCCGCGTATGGCGATCCGCCCGCGATCGGGGGCAAGCGTGCCCGCGAGGGTGTGCATGAGGGTCGACTTGCCGGCGCCGTTGTGGCCGACAAGACCAATGCATTCGCCGGCATCGACCACGAAGTCGACGCCATTGAGAGCACGAACGGCCCCGAAATGCTTCTCGACGCCGTCCAGCTTCACGATGTTCGCGCGTGGGTCAGACATCGGTGCCTTCGACGTCCGACCCGTCATGCCGTGGCACAGAGTGCCGCTCTGCGATCATTTCTTTATGTTGGCCTCGATGGCCTTGATCGCATCTTCCTGCGTGTATTCCGCGCTCGCCACGCCGCCGACGGGAATGTTGGGAAGCGCAGCCTCGAAGTCATCCTGGGTGAAGGCGAGATACGGCACCAGCAGATCGTGGGGCACGTCGGTGCGTCCGTCCAGCACCTGCTGCGCCACCCAGAAGGCCAGTGTCGACACGCCCGGCGCGATCGAGGCGGACCAGGTGGTATAGCCGTCCTTTTCCTTCTGCTCCTTCCACCACTGCAGTTCGTCCTGCCGATTGCCCATGATGATGGTCGGACGCGGCTTTCCGGCGGCGGCGAACGCCTGCGCGGCACCGTAGCCATCGCCACCCTGAGTGACGACGCCGACGATGTCGGGGAGCGAAGGCAGGACGGTAGCCACCGCCTTCTGCGCCGTGGTCTGGTCCCAGTTGCCGGTCACCGAGTTCACGATCTTGAACTCGGGGTGCGCTTTGACGCCCTCCTCGATGCCCTTGTGAATGGCATCGTCGATCGACGTGCCTGCCAGGCCGCGGATCTCGAGCAGGTTTCCGCCCTCCGGATGGAACTTCGCCATCTGCTCGACTTCCTGCCGTCCCATGTCCTCGAAGTCGACCACGACGCGATAGGCGCAGGGTTCGGTGACGATGCCGTCGAACGAAACCACGACGATGCCGGCGTCACAGGCCTGCTTGACCGCGCCGTTGAGGGCGTCCGGCGAGGCCGCGTTGATGACGATGGCGTCATAACCCTGCAGGATGAGGTTCTGGATCTGGGCTGCCTGTGTCGGCACTTCCTGGTCTGCCGTCGTGAAGACGTCGGCGGCAGCCACGACCCCGTCGGAAACGGCCTTCTGGGTCACGGCATCATAGCTCTTCAGCATCGCCTGCCGCCAGGAATTTCCGGCGTAGTTGTTTGAGAAGGCTATCTTCTTGTCGCTGGTATCCGCCAGCGCCGTGCCGGCTGAAAGCGCTGCAGCCAGCGCGCCTAGAACGAGTATTTTTTTCATCTCACTCCCCCTTGCCAAGTTCCCTGACGGTTAGCTCGACCTGCCGTCTCCTCCCGCAGGTCCACATGACTGCCTGTTGAGGCGATCATCATGCTTTCGACTATACGATATCCGAACTCAAAACGATCTCAACCCTGGCACGCGCACGCGGCGACGGAACAGCGTGGTCGATGCAGTGATGTAGAGCGTTCTGAGATCGTCGTCGCCGAACGTGAAGTTCGCACAGGATTCCGGGATGCGGATCACCCCGAGCGGGTCACCAGACGGGTCGAAGACATGGATGCCGCCGGGCCCGGCGCAATAGACATTGCCGAGGCTGTCGATCTTCATCCCATCGGGGCCATCAGGCTCCTCCCCCTCTGTGACCGCCCACAAGGCTCCCCCAGTCAGACTCCCGTCATCCGAGACGTTGAAGACACGAATGTGGCGTCGTTCCGTGTCATTGACGAACAGTCGGGAGCCCTCGAGCGAAAAGCAAAGTCCGTTCGGCTGTCCGAAATCGTCGGCCAGCAGCTGCAGGCCATTTTCCGAAAGCCGGTACACGCCCTGGTAGGTCAACTGCTGCGGTCGGGGCACCCCGTAGAACTCCACCCGACCGTATCCGGGATCGGTGAAATATATCGAATCGTCGGCTGCCACGACGATGTCGTTGGGACTATTGAGTTCCTTCTCACCGTAGTGGGTCGCGAGCACGGTGATCCTGCCGTCCAGCTCGGTTCGGGTGACGCGGCTTGTGGAGTGTTCGCACGTCAGCAGCCGTCCCTGTCGGTCCAGCGTGTTGCCGTTGGCCTTGTTGCTGGGGGCGCGGAACAGGTCGATCTCACCAGACGGCCGCCGTATGTACATCCGGCTCGCGGGGATGTCGCTGAAGACAAGCCATTTCTCGTAAGGATGCCAGACCGGCCCTTCGAGGAAGCTGAAGCCGCTGGCAAGTGCCTCCAAAGGTTCGTCGCCAACGAGGGCGGCGAAACTGGCATGGCGTTGCGTCGCTGGCATCCGGTCAGCCCTTGGATGCGCTGACAGCCTTTCCTGCGACGAACCAGTCGCTGGGCTTCACGTCCTCGATGACGACCCAGACCGCCTCCTTGGGAAGCTGGGCGACTTCGCTGATGGTCTCGGTCACGCGGCGCGATATCTCGTCCTTGCGCTGCTGCGAGTGCCCTTCGAGGATGCGGATGCTGACGAATGGCATTTGGTTCTCCCCTCTGCGCCGTGGCTGGGGCGAGAGCGTAGCATCAGCCGGGTTGTTGGATACGTACCAACGCGCAAGGGCGACTGTGCCTTTGCACAGTGCCGGGCGGCGTTCACTGTTCCATGTTGCCGGAGTGCTGCTCGAGCCAGGCATCGAGCCGGGCCTGTTCCCGACGCAAGGCATCGATGTTGATCAATCCACGCACCAGAGCGAGATGGATCGCGCGAGTACGTGGATTGAACATTGCCGGACCCTTCTCCGCCGGGCCGGTGGCAGAAGTGATGCCCAGCTTGTCGTAGAGATGCTGGAGCCGGTTCTGTGCACCGCGCCGCGTCAGGCCACGGCGGACTGCCATGCACTTGTCCGTCAAGCCGAGGGCGAGGTCGATCAGGCTTTCGTATTCGCCGTCGGTGAGGCCTTCCAGCCTGTCCTGTATCCGTTGCTGGATGCCGCGTATCTGGCGGTCGATGATGCAGTGGCCTTCGCAGAAGACGCCGCGCAGCGCCGAGCGCATGCCTTCTTCCGATGCGGATTTCAGCACATAGCCATAAACGGAGCCGGGGGGGACGATGCGGGCGACACCCCGGACGTAGGCTTCGTCCGCGAAATTCGACCAGAAGAGGATGTGCGTCTCCACCCGGCGCGCCCAGATGGCGCGCGCCACCTCTATTCCCGTAGCCTTGGGCAACTGCAGGTCCAATATGATGCGTTGCGGTTGCCGTTGCGTTGCGAGCTGAATGGCTTCCTCGCCGTCTCCAGCCTCGATGACTTCGACTTCGTCTTGCCAGAGACCTTCGACGGTCGAGCGGGCAAAGGCGCGATGCAGGCCATCGTTCTCCGCTATCATGACAAGCATCACTGGAGGGTCTCCGCCGTGCCTGACGATATTGGCCACGCCAGGCGGTCTGATCGGGCCGTTCTCCCGACGTCATCCGCTTTTCGATCCACTTCGATGGTCACGATCGTCCCACCTTTTCGACCGCCGCGCGCGAACCTGAGCCGAGCTCCGATCAGGGCGGCGCGCGTCTGCATGTGATTGATCCCGCCCGAGTCGGTGGGGTCGACCTGGGTCAGGCCGCGCCCATCGTCGGCGACGACTACGCGCAGCACCGCCCGCGTGCAGGCGATCTCGACCATGACATGGCCCGGCCCTCCATGCCTGACGGCATTGGTGATGGCCTCCTGAACGATGCGGTAGAGTGCCGTCCGCGTGGTCTCGGGCAAGCGGTCCGCCGCCCCATCGCTGGTATCTCTTATGCTCACGGCGATGGGCGGATCTGCCCGGCTGACGCTGCGATTGAGGTGAGCTTCGACCGCCTCCCGCAGACCGAATAGTTCGAGCACGCTCGGTCGCATGTCATCAACGATGTGGCGCAGCTCGGTCAGGCAACCGACGATCTCATGCTCGAGTTCGGCAAGTTGCGCGGCGCCTGCCACGCCCTGACCGCGCAGAGCCGAAACCTGGCGCGCTATGCGGGCGAGGTCCGCCAGCGTCTGGTCGTGCAGATCCATCGCCATGCGCCTGCGTTCGCGCTCCATGCCCTCCGTTAGCCGCGAGGCACCAACCCTGAGAACTTCCGCCCGATTGCGCGCCTCGGCCTCTGACAGCAGGGCGCGACGCGCTTCTTCGGCCTGCGTGAGGGCGAAGATGTAGGGAGCGATGAAGTCAGCGCAGTGCTGAGCCACACCCACGTCCGTGGTCGTGTAGCAATCCGCCTCGTGCCGGCTGACGTTGAGGGCTCCGATGATGCGCCCCTGCGCACGCATGGGTACGACGATCCGGCTGCGCAATCTGGCCGAAAAGATCGGCTCGTCGATTGCGCCCGCGAAATGAAAACGCGGGTCGGACAGCGCGTCGCCTGCGAGCAGGAAGGGGACCTCTCCTCGCAGCACCGCGCGTATGGGACTGCGCTCCGTCGGAAGCGGATTCTCGGCCAGTTCACTCCAGCTCGTTTGGCAACCGGCTTCGTAGCATGCATGGCTGCGGTTCTCGTGCAGCAGCACCGCCACGTCCATGTGGTCATGCTGGATGAGATTGCCGATTTCGATCGCGGTTGCGCGAAAGGCGCTGCCGGGATCGATGTGTCCGGCGAGCGCGCGCGAAATTGCCATCAGCCTGTCAACAAGATGCGGAGCGATCTCCGTCATACCCGCCCGTCCTCCACCGTGGCTGTCTCGTCATGACGTCCACATCTCGTCCTCCTCGACACGCCAATCTGCGAGCCGACGATCGCGGCTGTCAATTGCAGCCGGGTTGCGAGGCCCGCATGTGAGCCGAACTATGTCCTGGTTCCTGAAGACAGGATCGTCCCGCAACCGGGGTCATCTGCGGTATTCTCGTTGGCTGGGGCGCTGGTGCGCCTCATGCCGATGGCTGCGGCGAGACTGCCAATCAGCAATGTTCCCCTGATCCCGAATGCGGATGGTGCAAGGGCTTGATGGCGGGGCCATTTCCCTCAACGCGGGTCGATCTGAGCCAACGTTACGACCTGCCGGGGTTGCCCCCTTCCGCTGACAGCAAGGCGGCCCGTGATTTCGACAGCAAGGGCCTGAACTGGAACTCGCCGAACCCTGCGACCCGCTCCTCGTGCCGATCCAGCAACGCGCGTGCGTCCGGTAGCCTGCCTACCGAGACGTAGAGCTCGGCAAGCTGCGCGGCGAAGAACGCTTGCCAGGTTTCGAAGCCGGTTCTGGCCCAGAGCACGGAACCCTCCTCCATCTGCCGGATTCCGGTGTCCACGTCGCCCCGCTTTGCACTCGCCCATCCGAGGCAGAAGATCGACATCGCCAAGAACTCGGGGAAGCCCTGTCGGCCGGCAAAGTCCAGGCTCTCCTCCCCGAAACCCTGCGCGGCGGTGACATCGCCGCTCATCATGGCCGTGAGGAAATTGGCCAGGAGCCCAAATCCGTAGGCGTGCGGCCGCTTGACCAGTCTTGCAAGATCCAGCGCCGCGGCCGCGTGCTCCGCGCCCGTCTCGGCGTTGCCCATCACGGTGTAGGTCAGCCCGAGATAGAAGCGGGCGAATACACCGAATTCCTTCAGGAACCGCATGTAGAGCCCGTGGTGCGATGTCGGATCGTAGCGATCCACGGTCGCGCTGAGATGCTGCCTCGCCGCGTGGTTGTCGCCGCGGTGCCATGCCACCAGGCCACGCATGGTGTGCGCAGCCAGATAGGCTTCGTCCGAGGGCGCGGCCTGGAGTATCTCGAATATCTCGTCGGTCGTTCTGTCCGCCTCGGCAAGTCGGCCGCACGCCCAGGCGTGCAGCGCGGTGTTGTAGATGACGGGAACGAGATTTTCCGGCTTTTCCTGCGTGCGCAGCAGTTCCAGCGCCCGGTTCTGCGCGGCGCCAAAGGCGGGACTGCCTGGCCCGCGTGTCACCATCAGCGTCGGCCCCTCTATTGCCCGCAACTGCATCTCGAGCGCATCTCGCTCGCTTCCTGCCGGCATTGTCTCGATTATCGCCAGTCCGCTTGTGATATGTGCCAGCGCCTCCGCAGCGCCGCCGCCGCTCGCCGCCTCCATCGCCGCCCGCAAGCGCCACCGCGCCGACTCGGGCTTTCGGTCGGCGGCCAGAAGATGCTCGGCCACCACTTCGGCGGGAACTCGGCGAATTTCGTGTTCCGCCAGCATTGCATCGGCAATTGCGCCGTGCAGCCGGCGTCGTTCCGTCGTGCTGGTCGATCCGTAAATGGCGTCGCGCACAAGCGCATGCTTGAACGTTGCCGTATCGTCGCTGCCCGGACCGATCCCAGGTCCTGCACCGTGGTACGCGATGTCGGCTGCCTGCAGGACGTCGAGCGCCTTGCCGAACGCGTCCGGGCTGAGATCCGACAGGCTGCGCACCAACGCCAGGTCGAACACCCGCCCGATGGCGGCACCGATTTGCGCCACCTTTTGCGCATTGGGGTTCAGCCCATCGAGCTTGTTCTGGAGAAGTGCGCCGAGCGTCAGCGGTATGCTGCGCAACTCAGCCGGGTTGGCGATGGCCTGTCGCGCACCGGCGTTTTCGGCGAGCATCACGGCATACTCTTCGACGAAGAGGGGAACGCCGTCGGACTTTTCGATGATGGTCGCCAGTGTCTGATCGTCCAGCTGGTCGGCGCTGCCCGCGGCGCGCGCCAGTTCCGCCGACTGCGCGTCGTTCAGGCGCCGCAATTCGATGACCTCGCCGAGCGCGTCGAGACGCTCGGCGAACGGACCGACCGGGCGCGTCGTCGTCAGCACGATGCATGGATGCGCAGGCGCGTTCCTGACGAGGATCTCGAGGAACTCGGCCGAGGTCGGATCGATCCAGTGCACGTCCTCGAAGACCAGCAGCAGCGCCTTGCCCGGCACCGCTGTGCTGAAGACCTTTCTGGAAAGGATCTGGAAGGCCATGCGCCGCTTCATCGGCATGCCGATTTCCGCGTCCGCTTCCTGCTCGGGGCCATGGGCCGCCACGACGTCCATCAGCACGGCCGTTTGCTCTTCGTCCGCCTGCCAGGCCGACTGGAACAGCCTGCGCAGCTTGTCGCGTCGAACCTCGTGGGGATCCTCCGCGTGCACGCCCGAGACCCAGTCCAGATAGTCCTTCACCGGGTGGAGCGACGTGTACTGGTGTGTCGGAGAGCACTGCATCGCGAGGTAGCGGATGCCGCCCTCCTGGTCATAGTCGTGCCGCAGCGTGTCGATCAGCCGGGATTTCCCGATGCCCGGCTCGCCGACCAGAACGGCCGCCGCGCCACCCCTTCCTGCGGCGGCCTTCCCGATCATGGCACGCAGTAGCGCGAGTTCCTCCTGTCGACCCACCAGCGGCGCGCGCCGTTCGCCACGCAGGGCCTCGAAACGGCTCAACCCCTTGCGCCGCCGCGGCTTGACACGGAAGACGGTCTCGGCTTGCTCGAAGCCTTTCAGGACCTTCTGTCCGAGAGCCTCGAACTCGAAGGCCTTGCCCACCAGTCTTCGGGTAGCGGCGCAAACGACCGCAGAGTTCTCGGTGGCGACGGTCTGGAGCCGCGCGGCCTTGTTAAGGCAGGCGCCGACCACGTTCTCGCCGTAGTGATCCCCGGGCTTCTGGTGAATGATGACATGTCCGGTGGCAATGCCGATGCGTGCCGCCAGGTCGGTGCCCGAGAGGCTGCTGCTGGTCTGCATGAGGTTCTGGAGGATGGTCCACGCCGCCTGCACCGCCCGAAGCGGGTCGTCCTCCATGCCGCGCGGATAGCCGAAATAGCTGATGACCCCGTCGCCCAGATAGTTGGCGACGGTTCCCTGCTGCTCACGCGTCGCCTCCGTGCACAGGTTGTGGTAGATGCGCAGCAAGTCGCTGAACGTTTCTGCCCCGTATTTCTCGAGCAAGGCGGTGGAGCCGACCAGGTCGGCGAACATGACGGTCAGTTAGCGGTGTTGCGACGCGGCGCCACTGTCGATCGATGTGCCGAGCGTATTGGCTCCGAGCAAGCCCAGCCGGCTCGCGGGTTCGCTAGTGAACGTCGACATGTTCCACCTCATAGAGGTCGTTGCCGGCAGCGGCATCGAACGTACTCAGGGCGAACATGATGAGCATGTCGTAGTCGAGGGCGACGGAGCCGACATTGGCGTTCTGCGGTTGCGAGCCCGGTCGGTTCTGGAACCACCGCGCCCACATTTCCGAACCCGGCACGTACATCGGGAAGAGCGTGCCCTCCTTTGGGAACGCCCGGTTCGGCGACGGATAGAGGTTGGAAACGAACGGAAATTGCGCCGTCCCGTGGCAGCTAAGGCAGGAGGAGGCCTTCACCATGGGAACCCGGGTGCCGTCGGTGAGAACCACATTGTGGCGCTCCGCAACATCGATCGGCCCAGAAAGCCGCCCGCCCCAGCCGAGCGACGATTTGGAATAGGCCGGAGCGTCCGGATTGATCCAGGTCTCCTGAAGTACCTTGCCCTCAGGCAGGCCATTCGGATCGCGTGCGAACTGGGGGTCGTTGCCCCACATGGCGCCCAGCGGCACCAGCCTGTCCCACGGCGTCTTGCCTGGGGCATCCTTGTCGTAGACATAGGTGATGAACACCCAGCCCGTCTCGGGAGCGGCGACGTTATCCTTCACGATGATGTCGAACTGCAGCACCTGTAGCGGGACGACGACCGGCGGGCTCTCGGGCCACTCGACAGTCGGCCGGAACACGTGCCAGGTGGCAGATCTGTCGACCACCGGCCATTCCGCGGCGGTCGGCGTCACCCCTGCCGCCTTCACCACCATGCCGCCTTCCGGAAAGGAGACCGCTGTCCTGTCCGGGTTGAAGGGGTCGGCCCAGAGCTTGTTCAGCATCGTCGCCGACACGGCATCGTAATAGATGACCGTGTGGTTCTGCATGTCCTTGGTGAGCCCGAATTCGGCGAATGTTTCCTTGGTGATCACCTGTCCGGAAAACGAGCCGAGGATGGCTTCCTGCCCCGAGGCCGGATCGATCTTGCCGGTTGGCAGGAGGGTGCCTGCGCCCTGCCAGATCATGCCATACCAGCCGTTTGCCGCCGGGTCCCAGTTATCGGGGTCCTCGATCATCTGCTGCATGGTCGGCGCAAGAAACGTCTTCAGCTTGTCGACGTAGGCCGCGGCGCTGCCGGGGGTGAGTGCTTCCTGCGGCCTTACAGCAAGCCATTTGGCTTCGACCGCAGCTGGATAGTCGTAGTTCAGGCTGCGATAGGGCCCGTTCCATTGGCTCGGGTCCGGGTAGAGTCCGTTGTTGGAGGCATAGGGATCGACGGCGAATGCGGTTGAAGCCGACGCAGCCGACAGGAAAAGCCCGGCTAGAGCGGCCACTGGGAAGTTACGGAGACGTGTATCCCGTGCCATGCTTCAGCTCCAGCCGCCCGCATCTGACCGTATAATCTACCACGGAAGGAGAGTTGTGCTAGCAAAAGCTGATCGTCTTCCTCGATCTTCCCGTCTAATTGACGAAAGATGTGGTGTCGGCGCGTCAATCAAAACATTGCGAGCCGCGACAAGGTCTTTCAGACGCAGGTGGTGGTAACAGCGAAGCGGCGGCTCGGCACGAACGCAAGCGGGGCCGAGAGGTGAATCGTCGACCGACGGGAAGCTTCAGGACGAATTCAACCTACCCGTTACCGACGGCGTCGTCGCCGCAGTGACGCAGGGCGAACCGCTCGTCTCACTCGGCCCTTCCGCCGCATTGTCAGGACGGCTGGCGTCGCCTTCTTGGGGACACGTACTATGGTGGCATTCGGCCCCAGGTCTGCCGGGACGAGTGCCTTGCCCCCCGCGCGATCAAGGGCCTCGTCAAGGATGACAGCGGCGATACAGTACCACCGTGGCTGGCGGCAGCCAGGCGTCTCCATCGATCTTCAGTCAAGCTTTGGCCAGTCCCAACCTGGCCGGCCCTCTGGCTGAGGTCACGAAGCCACGAACGAGCGCGTCGGAACGCTGTACGCCGTCGAAGTCCGTTCCGACGCCGTAACAATGCGGCGTGAACGCGTCCTAGCCGTATCTTGCAACGGCCAGGTCGGTGGCGTCGATTTCCGGCTTCTTACCGGAGACCAGGTCGGAGATGAGGCGGGCGGAGCCCGCGCTCATCGTCCAGCCCAGCGTGCCGTGGCCGGTGTTGAGGAAGAGGCCGGCGATTCTGGTCGGGCCGATCACCGGCGTGCCGTCCGGCGTCATTGGACGGAGGCCGGACCAGAAGCTCGCCCTGGACACATCGCCTCCGGGAAACAGGTCGGTGACGGAGTGCTCCAGCGTGAGGCGCCGGGGCTCGCCGAGGTCGTTGGTGTAGCCGGAGATTTCGGCCATGCCGCCGACTCGGATGCGGTCGCCCAGCCGGGTGATGGCGATCTTGTAGGTTTCATCCATCACGGTGGATTCGGGCGCGCGCGACGCGTCCGTGATCGGGATCGTGAGTGAATAGCCCTTGACCGGATAGACCGGCAGGCGAATGCCGTGCGGGCGAACGAGGAGCGGGGAGAAGCTCCCGAGCGCGACGACTACTGCATCGGCTTCCAGCTTTCCATGGGCCGTGACGACGCCCTTCACACGGCCCGCCTCGACGTCGAGCCCCCGGATGATGCTGCCGTAGCGGAAGCGCACGCCGAGTGCCTCGGCCTTGTCGGCCAGCGCATTGGTGAACTTGAAGCAGTCGCCAGTCTCGTCCTTCGGCGTGAGCAGGCCACCGACGATCTTTTCGCGGACATGCCTCAGCGCGGGTTCGACGCGGATGCAGCCTTCGGGGTCCAGAACCTCGAACGGAATGCCGTCCGCCGCAAGCGCCTTGACGTCCTTGGCCGAGGCATCCAGCTGGGCCTGCGTGCGGAAGAGCTGCAGCGTGCCCTGCATGCGCTCGTCATAGGCGACGCCGGTCTCCTCGCGCAGGGCTGCCAGCGAAACGCGGCTGTAGTCGGCAAGGCGCAGCATGCGGCTCTTGTTGAGCGCGTAACGCGCCGAGGTGCAGTTGCGCAGCATCTGGACGAGCCAGGAGAGCATAGCCATGTTGAGCCTGGGCCGCAGGATCAGCGGCGCATGCTCCATGAACAGCCATTTCAGCGCCTTGACCGGGATGCCGGGCGCCGCCCAGGGCGAGCAATATCCGAACGAGACCTCGCCGGCATTGGCGAAGCTCGTCTCCAGCGCCGGGCCCGGCTGGCGGTCGACGACGATAACCTCGTGGCCCGCACGGGCGAGCTGGTAGGCCGAGGTGACACCGATGACTCCGGCGCCGAGAACGACGACTTTCATGAGATCCTCTGTCGAAGGGAAATGGCTTCAGCAGTACCGCCGCTGATAGCGGTGGCCGATGCTAGTCAGTATTTCGTAGGAGATGGTGCCCGCATCGCGGGCCAGGTCCTCGAGGCTCTGGTTGGGCCCGATGATTTCCACGCGGCTCCCCAGCCCAAGCCGGCCCTCCGGCAGCGCGGAAATGTCGATGATGATGCTGTCCATTGACACACGCCCCACGATCGGCAGGCGCACGCCGTCGCAATAGGCTGCGCCGCGACCGGAGAGGCTCCGCGGAAGCCCGTCGGCGTAGCCGGCCGCGATGGTGGCCAGTCGGGTCGGACGCGTCGTGACGTGGGTGGCGCTGTATCCGACACGCGCGCCGGCGGGGACGGTGCGGGTCTGGACCACGGCCACATCGAGGCTCACCACCGGTTCCATCGGGTTCGGCTGTCCCGTGACGGGCGCGCCGCCATAAAGCGCGATGCCCGGACGAACGAGCGCGCCGTGATAATTCCTGCCAAGGAAGATGCCGCCTGAATTGGCGAAGCAGACGTCGATGCCCGGAAACTCGGCAGCGACGCGCTGCATCTCTGCGACCTGGTCGGCATTCTGGATGCTCACGGGCTCGTCAGCCGATGCGAGGTGGCTCATCAGGTAAAGGACATCGACGCCGCCGTCCGCCTTGACGAGAGCGGCGAGGGCGCTGCGTTCCTCCGCGGCCACGCCGAGCCGCGACATGCCGGTGTCGAACTGCAGGACCGCGGGCAGCCTGTGGCCAACCGCTCTGGCGGTTGCGCTCCACGCGTGCCACTGCTCCAGCGAATTTATGACGGGGACGATGCTTTCGCGGGCACAGACGATCTCGTTGCCGGGCTGCAGGCCGTTCAGCACGAAGACCGCAGCGTCGGGCGGCAGAAGCGGGCGCAGGTTGAGCGCCTCCGTGAACAGGGCGACGAAGAAATGACGACAGCCAAGCTCATAGAGCTTCGTCGAAACCTGGCGAGCGCCAAGCCCATAGGCATCGGCCTTGACGACCGCGGCGGCGCGTGCCGGCGCGACCTCAGCCGCCAGCCTTTCATAGTTGCGGGCAAGCGCGCCCAGATCGATGGTCAGATAACCCGATGCTCCGCCGGTCGCGGCAGCCTCGCCATGCAAATCTCGTGCAACGACCCTGTTCATTCCAAGCCCCGTACTCTGCTGGCAAGGGTAGCGAAACGATCGTGGAACTGCCGACGAAATGGCAGTTGATTATTGCGTTCGTGCATGATTTTTGATCCGAACGACGAAATGTTGGAATAATATGCCGTGCCCGCGCTGGACGCCATAGACCGCAACATCCTGCGCCTCCTGCGGCTCAATGCCCGTATGAGCAACGCCAGCCTGGCGGCCGAGGTCGGCCTGTCCCCATCCGCCTGCCTTCGCCGCATCAGGATGATGGAAAAGGGCGGTGTGATTCGGGGCTATACCGCCCTGGTGGACACGTCGAACGCCGAGGCCACGATAGCGGTCATCATCAACATCACGCTCGAGCGACAGACGGAGGACTACCTCGATCGCTTCGAGGCTGCCGTGCGCAAGCACCCGGAGATCCGCGAGTGCTTTCTGATGACAGGCGGTTCGGACTACCTGCTTCGCGTCGAAGTGGCGACCGCCGGGGAGTTCGAGCGCATCCACAAGGAAATCCTGTCCGCGCTTCCCGGAGTGCTGCGCATCCACTCCAGCTTTTCGATCCGCAACGTCCTTGCCTCACGGGACAGGGGCAAGCGGGCCTGACCGGATCGTTGCGGTACTGAGCCTGAAGAGCGCAGGCTCATCGATGAATCTCTGCGCTTTGTGGATCGCCTTCTGGAACGAGGAGAGATGTCGCCGCCCGGCCGCCGGCCTTCATGCGCATCGCCCGATCACCCCTCTCCCCCAATGATGCAGGGACAGAAAGCCCGCTCATCCGCTGACTGTCAGGCGGGTTGGCTGCAGGTCGAATATGCAGCATAGCATAGACATAAGCTCCCATCGGTGACAGCCCGTCCGGGCTGCCCATCTCATCTGCAATCGCTAGGCTGACGCAATGGATGACACGCTGCCACCAGACGCCCGCCCTGGGAGACCCTCCGCACAGGCCCGCTACATTGCGATCGCGGCGGTTGTCGGATTGATGTGCGGCACGATTGGGTCCGTCTTTCACCTCGCCATCGAGACGGCGGTGCGCTGGCCGTCATACCTGCAGCAGGTCGCGAGCGGCCCCTGGCTCGTGGTGATTGCCAGCCTGATCACGATGGTGTTGACGGTCCTCGCGGCATTCGTGGTTCGCAGGATTGTTCCCGAGGCGGCCGGCAGTGGCGTCCAGGAGATCGAGGGCGCCATGGAAGGCCTGCGCACGGTGCGCTGGGCCAGGGTACTGCCGGTCAAGTTCTTCGCCGGCATCATGGCCATCGGGTCGGGTCTGGTGCTGGGGCGCGAAGGCCCGACCATCCATATCGGCGCTTCCCTTGCCGCGATGGTGTCGTCGACGGTCAGGATGGCCGATCCGGAAAGGCGCGGATTGCTGGCCGCGGGCGCTGCCGCGGGGCTGGCCTGCGCCTTCAACGCCCCGATCGCCTCAGTCCTGTTCGTCATCGAGGAAACGCACAGGCAGTTCCCGTACACGTTCCGGACCTACATGGGCGTCATTGCTGCCGCGATCCTCTCGGTCATCATGACCGAGATCATCGGCGGCACCGGGGCCGACATGCCACTCCTTTCTCCGCAGATGCCCCTGTTCCTGCTTCCCGCGTTCGTTGTTCTGGGCTGCGTTCTGGGCGGGATTGGCGTGGGTCTCAACGCCAGCATCCTGCGGGCTCTCGGCTTTGCCGCCCGGTTACAGGATCGCGTGCCCTACCTCTATCCCGCCGTGGTCGGGCTGGCGGTCGGTGCCCTGTTCGTCATTCTTCCGGATGCTGTCACAGGCGGCGAGGACGTGGTCACGAGGCTGGTATCGGAAAGGCCCGCGGCCATGTTGCTCATCCTGCTTGCCGTCCTTCGCTTCGCTACGATGGTGGGCAGCTACTCGTCAGGCGTGCCGGGCGGGATCTTCGCCCCGATCCTGGCGCTGGCCGTATGCGTGGGTCTGGCCTTGGGCGCCGCCGTCGAGACCGCGTTCCCCGATGTCGGCTCCGTCGCGACCGCCTTCGCGATCGCCGCCATGGGCGGCCTGTTCACCTCCTCTGTGCGCGCGCCGATCGTCGGCGTGGTCCTGACTCTTGAACTGACCGGCTCCTACACACTTGCCCTGCCGCTGTTGAGCACCTGCCTCGCCGCTAACCTCACGGCCCAGTGGCTTGGCGGAAAGCCGATCTACGAGCAGTTGCTCGAACGGACGCTGGAGCAGGCCGGGGTACGTCACAGGCCGGCCACGGCGGCCCACAACACGGGACTGGCGTGAGCGCGATGGAGCGGGTGGTGTACTTTCAGGAGGTGCATCTGTGGCCGCCTCGACGTGCTCGCCCGGAAGTTCGCGGTCTCCAGCACTGTGCCCCCGTGCCCGGACACCCATTCGAACCTCCGGTGGGCAAGCACTGATATAGACGGGCGAACACGCCCCCGATTGACGAGCGGAACGCTGGCAGGACTACTATGGCGGGTCGTGGGCTTTCACGGGGTGCCAGATGAAGACGCTGCGTCCGGGCGCGCTGACGATCATGACCGCCTATCCTGATCCGCCCTTCGACGTCGCAGCGGACGGCGAGCTGACGGGGTTCGACATCCAGCTGATGCGGGCCGCGTGCGGGCGGCTGGGCCTCGAGCTGAACCCGCTCTCCTTCGAGGGCGAAAACTTCAACGACATCTTCGACAGCCTGGCCGACGGCCGTTGCGACGCCGTGATTTCGGGAACGACGATCACGCCCGAGCGCGCCGCGCGTGTGCGGTTCTCGCGGCCCTATCTGAAGTTCAACCAGGGAGTCGCGATCAATCGCCGCCTGACGCCCAATGTCTCTTCCACGAAGGACCTGCGCGGCCTGACTGCAGGGATACAGAAAGGAAATACCTCGGATCTCGTTGCCCGCAAGCTCCTGGAGAGCGGCGACATCGCGGCGATAGAGTACTACCCCTACAGGGGCATCGAGACGGCGCTGGACGACCTGGAGGCCGGCGCGATCGGACTGGTCATCAAGCTTCATCCGGTGATTTCGGCGCTGACGGCGAAACGGCCGGACCTTAGCGTGGCGTTCGAGGTTCCGACCGGCGAGGAGCTTGGGATCGCATACGCTCCGGAAAACTCCGGGCTCTGCGACGCGGTCGATCAGGCCATTGAGTCATTGAAGGCAAGCGGAGAGTTCGCCGAGCTCAAGTCGAAGTGGCTCGGCTGACAGAAAAGCGTGGGGGAGGCGATGCGCGCATTCAAGCTTTTCACGGGGAGCGACGGCGCATCCCATGTGCAGCAAGGCTCCGTGAAGGTCGAGGAGCAGACGGAAGTGATTTCCGTCCACTTCAAGGAAAGCCCGCCGCACACCAGCCTCGACTGGCATGATGCGCCGCAGCGTCAGTACGTGCTTACGCTCACTGGGACGCTAGAATTCACGACGCGCGACGGCGAAGTGTTCGTTCTCCGGCCGGGAGTCGTTCTCGTGGCGACGGATACCATCGGCAGCGGCCACAGATGGCGCCTGATCGACGATGACGTGTGGCGCCGTTGCTACGTGGTGCTCAAGCCGGGAGTCCCCGATCTGTTCGTCGAAGGCGACATCCCGACGGCCTAGCCGGCGCCCGCAGACTGGGCGTGCCGTCATGATTGTCCTTGGGCGGGCGCTCGAGGACACGGTTTGGCCGCGACCGCATGACGACGGTATTTCGCGCCTCACCAGCATCTCGTACCTCTGAATGTAGGATCTGGTTACCAACTTCAGTACTGATGGGGTCCTCCCCGTTGCTTGCCCCGGGCTTCTCCGTTACTGGCGTATCGAAGCAGTAAACACCGGTAGTAGAATGGCCAGCATCACGATCAACGCCGCCATCGACATGTCTGAACTCGAGATCTGGGAAGGGAGGGTCTCTCAGGCAAATGGTTCAAAGATCACTGTTGTCAACGGCAGCCTGAAGGCCGTCTATGGTGGTCAGTTCCGCTACGACGCCTGGGGGGAAGTCTACGGAAAACTGGCTTCCTTCGAGCTTCTGTACAACGGCAAATCGGTGATGAAGATCGCCGACATCGGCCGCGATGCGAACGTTGCCTTCCAGTACATCGATAGCTGGAACTCCTCCGGCCTCATGGCATATGTCTTCAGTGGCGCCGACACCATCAGGGGATCCAGCGGAGCCGACAACTTGTTTGGCTTGGGCGGCAACGACACGATCTATGGCGGCTCCGGCAATGACCGGATCGACGGCAACGACGGCGCCGATCGGCTTTACGGCGACAAGGGTGCCGATCGGCTCTACGGCAGCGCCGGCAACGATGCCCTCTACGGTGGCGAGGGAAACGATTTCCTCGATGGCGGCGCCGGCAACGACAAGCTGGACGGAGGCGCCGGCACCGACACGATGCAAGGCGGGAAGGGCGACGACACCTACTACGTCACCAAGGGTGACACGATCGTCGAGCGCGCAGGCGAGGGGACCGACACCGTCGTCAGTGGCATCAGCTGGACGCTCTCGGACAATCTCGAGAACCTGACGCTGACCGGAAAGGACGCGCTCACCGGCCGGGGCAATTCGCTCAACAACAAGATTACCGGCAACGACGGAAACAATGTCCTCCATGGTCTTGCTGGCAACGACACACTGTATGGCGGCGCCGGAAACGACACGCTTTACGGGGGAACCGGCAAGGACAAGCTGTACGGCGGGGCCGGTTCAGACCGTCTCTATGGCGGCAACGACAGGGAGGTCGACCTGTTCGTCTTCAACGCGACCACGGACAGCCGCGTCGGCGCGCAGCGGGACCAGATCTTCGAGTTCCGTAGCGGCATCGACAGGATCGACCTGTCGGCGATCGACGCCAACACGAAGAAGGCTGGGGACCAGAGCTTCGCCTACTCCAGCAAGGCGGCAAACAATTCGGTGTGGGCGAAGAAGAGTGGGGATGGGCTGCTCGTCCAGCTCGACAACAATGGAGACGCCAAGGCCGACATGGAAATCTGGATCCAGGGCCTGTCGTCCATTTCTCCCGACGACATCATCCTTTGACGGGGAAAATGCCGGAGGCGTCGGCATTGGCCTACCCGACAGGTCGGCCCGGATTGCGGCAGGCTTCTGGTGTTCCTGGCGCGGTTTGACCGCAATAAACCTGCGGCAGTTGTCACCTCCATTGGCGCCCCTACGGCCAGACGCTTCCCGTCACGCCCCTTGCTGCGGGCGCATGTCGTTCGGATCTATCCCGGCGATGACAACCGGCTTCTTCATCGCGTCGCGGCGGAACGGTTCGCCGAGCTCCTGGTTGAGGATGACCTCTATGAAGGTCGTGCGCTTCTCCTTCATCTGCGCCTCGACGGCCTTGTCGAGCGCCGTCGTCAGCTCCTCCATCGTGCGGACCTGGACGCCTTCCAGGCCGCACGCCCTGGCGATCGCGGCGTAGGACACTCTGGGGTTGAGTTCGGTCCCGACGAAATTGTCGGCGTACCAGAGCGTCGTGTTCCGCTTCTCCGCACCCCACTGGTAGTTGCGGAACACCACCATGGTGATGGCCGGCCACTCCTCGCGGCCGATGGCGGTCATCTCGTTGACGGCGATGCCGAATGCGCCGTCGCCGGCAAAGCCGACAACCGGCGTGTCCGGGCAGCCGATCTTCGCGCCGATGATGGCCGGAAGACCGTAGCCGCAGGGCCCGAAGAGCCCAGGCGCGAGATATTTCCGGCCGTGCTCGAAGGTCGGGTAGGCGTTGCCGATCGCGCAATTGTTGCCGATGTCGGAGGAGATGATCGCATCCCGCGGGAGTGCCTTGACGATCGCGCGCCACGCCATGCGCGGCGACATGAGTTCGGGCGCGTTGCGCCTTGCTCGTTCGTTCCAGTCGGTGCCGGGATCATCGTCCTCGTGATCCATGGATGTGAGCTGCTGCGCCCAGGCTGATTTCGTCTGGGCGATCAGCGCGCGCCGCTCCGCGCGTCCTCGATCGCCCGCGGTGTCGGAAAGCTGTTCCAGTATGGCTTCCGCCACCAGCCTCGCGTCGCCGGTGATGCCGACGGTCACCGGCTTGGTGAGGCCTATGCGGTCAGGGTTGATGTCGACCTGGATCAGCCGGGCGTTGCTCGGCCAGTAGTCGATGCCGTAGCCGGGCAAGGTCGAGAACGGATTGAGGCGCGTGCCGAGCGCGAGCACGACGTCCGCCTTCGCGATCAGCTCCATGGCCGCTTTCGAACCGTTGTAGCCGAGTGGGCCGGCGAAAAGCGGATGCGAACCGGGGAATGCGTCGTTGTGCTGGTAGTTGCAGCAGACGGGCGCGTCGAGGCGTTCCGCGAGCTGTGCGGAGGCAGGGATTGCGCCGGACAGGACGACACCTGCTCCGTTGAGGATCACCGGGAAGGAGGCTTCAGAAAGCAGCCTTGCCGCCTCGGCGATTGCCTGAGCGCCTCCCGCAGGGCGTTCGAACTCGATGAGCTGCGGCAGCTCGATGTCGATCTCCTGGCACCAGAGATCGCGCGGCACGTTGATTTGCACGGGGGCTGACAGCCTGCGCGCCTTGGTGATGCAGCGGTTCAGCACCTCGGCGATGCGGGCCGGATGCCGCACTTCCTCCTGGTAGGCGACGATGTCGGAGAACAGCGCCATCTGCGGCACTTCTTGGAAGCCGCCCTGTCCGATGGTGCGGTTGGCCGCTTGCGGCGTGACAAGCAGCAGCGGCGTGTGGTTCCAGTAGGCCGTCTTGATGGCCGTCACGAAGTTGGTGATGCCGGGGCCGTTCTGGGCGATGCACATCGCGATCTTGCCGGTGGCCCGCGAGTAGCCGTCGGCCATGTAGCCGCCGTTGCACTCGTGGGCGACGTCCCAAAAGGTGATCCCCGCCTTCGGGAAAAGGTCCGAGATCGGCATGAAGGCGGAGCCGATGATGCCGAAGCAGTGTTCGATTCCGTGCCTTTGCAGCACCTTTACGAAGGCCTCCTCCGTGGTCATTCTCATCGTGGCATTCCCTCTTGCACGAGTTCACGACACTGGACGGCGGTCCGGCGCGTGCCTGCGGTGATGCGTTGGCGACGGGCTCCGCGTGCTCAGCCGGGACAGACTTCGCCTAGCGCGCCGTCGATTGCGTCGGTGATCTGGTCGATCTCGTCGGGCGTGGCGATCAGCGCCGGGCTGAGGCAGAGCGTGTTGTTGAGACCGGGCAGCGAGCGGTTCGTCATCCCGATCTGCACGCCCCGCGCCAACGTGGCGGCCACCACCGCGGCGACCTGCTTTTCGGGCAGCGGCTCCCTGGTCGTGGGATCCCTGACGAGCTCGGCGCCCCAGAACAGGCCCCTGCCGCGCACGTCGCCGATCACCTTGTGGCGCTCCTGCAGCGCGAGCAGGTTGGTCATCAGCCGCTCGCCCATGGCCTTCGTGTTGGCGAGCAGGCCCTCATCCTCGATGATGCGCAGGTTCTCGAGCGCCGCGGCGGGGCCGGCCGTGCAGCCTCCGAAGGTGGAGATGTCGCGGAAGTAGCTCAGCGGGTCCGTATCGTCCTCCTTGAAGGCGTCGAACACGGCCTCCGTCGTCACGGTGCACGAAATGGCAGCGTAGCCCGAGGCCACGCCCTTCGCCATGGTCACGATGTCCGGCTTGATGCCGTAGTTCTGGTAGCCGAACCATTCGCCGGTGCGGCCGACTCCGCAGACGACCTCATCGAGGATCAACAGCAGTTCGTACTTGCGACAGATTTCCTGCACGCGCTCCCAGTAGCCCTTAGGAGGCGTGATGACGCCCCCGCCGGCGGTGATGGGCTCCAGGACGATCGCGCCGACCGTGTCGGGTCCCTCGCGCTGCATCACTGCCTCGATGGCGTTGGCGGCGCGCTCGCCATAATCGGCCACGGCGCCCCACTGGCTGCGATATTCCAGGCAGTGCGGCACCTGCACGAAGCCCGGCGGGAACGGCCCGTACTGCGCGCCCCGCTCGGGCTGGCCGCCGGAGGCGAGGCAGGCGATCGTGGTGCCGTGATAGTCCCGTTCCCGGAATAGGATCTTCCACTTCCGTCCGCCATGGCGGCGATGGGCGATCTGGCGCACCATCTTGTACGCCTTCTCGTTCGCCTCCGAGCCGGAATTGGAGAAGTAGACGCGGCTCATGCCGGGCATCTTCTCGATCAGGCGAGCCGCGAAGCGGGCGGCCGGAACCGAGCCCGCCGATCCCGCGAAATAGTTCATCCGCACCAGCTGGTCGCGCACCGCATCCGCGATGGATGTCCGCCCGTAGCCGACATTGACGGTCCACACTCCGCCAGAGACTGCATCGAGCGTCTGGCGCCCCGTCGCGTCCCAGACGCGCATGCCCTTTCCCTCGACTATGATGCGCGGATCCGTCGTCTCGAATGCCTTGTGCTGGGTCAGGTGATGCCAGACATGCCCGCGGTCGGCGGCGACCACCTCGGAAATGTCATTGGCGTGCAGGTCCTCGAACATGTGCGCTCTCGCTTTGCACTTCCCACCTCAAGCATGGGATCACGCCGTGCAATGAATAGCGCCAGACGAATTGCACCGGTATCGCCAGATCATGCTACGCTTACGCGGGCGGAGCAGGTGACATGGCCATACTCGCGGAGAGCTTCTTCCTGGATCCGAAGCATCAGGGAACGCTGCAGAACCAGATCCGTGAACTGGTGACGGACGGCATCCTCTCCGGCCGGTTCAAGCCCGGGCAGCGCATGCCCTCCAGCCGCAAGCTCGCCGCCCATCTGGGCGTCAGCCGCATCACCGTGACCCTGGCCTACACGGACCTCGTGGCCGACGACTACCTCACCGCGCGCGGCCGGTCCGGCTTCTTCGTCTCGCACACCGCCCCCGTTCCGCAGAGCTTCGGGCAGCGTCCGGCCCGCCGCCTGGATGCGGTCGACTGGTCCCGCGCCTTGGGGCAGCGCTTCAGCGACGTGACAAGCATGGGCAAGCCCGACGACTGGCGAGCCTTCCGCTTTCCCTTCGTCTACGGCCAGGCCGACCCGACGCTGTTCGACCACCAGAACTGGCGCAGCTGCACCATGATGGCGCTGGGTCAGAAGGATTTTCCGGCGCTGACGGACGACTACTTCGAGCGCGACGACCCCAGGCTGGTCGAATACATCGCCCGCCATTCCCTCCCTCGTCGCGGCATTCTTGCCCCGCCCGAAGAGATCATTGTCACCATGGGAGCCCAGAATGCGATCTGGCTGGCGGCACAGGTCCTTCTCAACCAGAGGCGCACCGCCGCGATCGAGGAGCCCTGCTACCCCGGATTGCGGGACATCCTGAACCAGACGCGCTGCAGGCTTCTGCCGGTCCAAATCGGAGAGCACGGCCTCGAACCCCAGGATCTCCCCGAGCGGGTCGACGTGGTCTTTTGCACCCCGAGCCATCATTGCCCGACCGGAAGAACCATGCCGCTGCACCAGAGGCAGGAGCTGCTGTCGCTGGCCAGCGAGCGTGAGTTCCTGGTCGTCGAGGACGACTACGATTTCGAGATCCCGGGGCGCAGGCCGCCGCTGCCGTCACTGAAGTCGCTGGATCGCGAGGGGCGCGTCATCTATGTCGGCAGCTTCTCCAAGTCGCTGTTTCCGGGGCTGCGCCTCGGTTACCTGGCGGGTCCCGCGCCGTTCATCCGGGAGGCGCGGGCCTTGCGCGGCACGGTCCTCAGGCATCCGCCCGGATTGATGCAGCGCACCGCTGCCTACTTCCTGTCACTCGGCCACTACGACGCCCTGATCCGCCGCCTCGGCAACACCTATGCCGAGCGACGGCGGGTCGCTATCGAGGCCATCGAGGCGCACGGGCTGACCGTGGTCGGCGAAGGTGGCTCCAGCATCTGGCTGCGTGCCCCGGAGGGCGTCGACACGCAGAAGGTGGCCCGCTCCCTGTACGAGGAGAGCGTGCTGATCGAAGCCGGCCATCCGTTCTTCTCCGGCGCCGACAAGCCCAAGAATTTCTACCGGCTGGCCTACAGTTCGATTGCGGCGGAGCGGATACCGGAGGGCATCGCAAGACTTTCTGCAGCTCTCAAGCGGGAGTCAGGGTCGTAAATCCTACCCGAGGAACACTGGTCCCAAGTATCAGGCGGTCAACTTGCCTGGTCACTGAAAGTGGAGTCAGTGATCCTGAAAATCTGGACCTATGCGCCGCTTTGTACGTCCTTCCAACATGCCTTCCGGAACGTTAGCTGTCGGAGCAGGCTTGGTTCCCCCAGAAGAGGTCCTGATTTGCCGAGCTGAAGGAGCCGATCGCTGATGCAGCTGTGGGGCAGACTTGCAAGGCTGATCGACGGCATGGCCGAATTTCTCGGCAGGATCGGCTGGATTCTCGTCCTCTACTGCATGTTCTTGGGCGTGACGGACGTGTTTCTCCGATACGTCATGAACAGCCCCTCGCAGTGGATCGGGACTACCGTGCAGGCGGCGATGGTGCTGATGGCGTGCACGGGAGGTGCCTACGCGCTCAAGCACGACGCCTTCGTGAAGCTGGACGTATTCTACGCGGGAGCGTCCGACCGGACGAAGGCTGTGCTGGACGTCCTGACCGCGCCCTTCACGTTCCTGTTCCTCGCCGTGCTCATGTGGAAGGGCTTTGACGCGGCCATGATGTCGATCAGGCTCAAGCAGGTGACGCCGACGTCCATACCCATCCCGATCTATCCGCTGAAATCGGCGATCCCGCTGACTGCGGCCATCGTCATGCTCATAGTACTGAAGAAATTCGTCCTGGACGTGAGAACGATCATACAGGGAACAACGTCGGAACAAGCATAGTCAAAATAGCGCGCGCACAAGAAGCAGGACCGCGACTCGCGAACCTGACTGAACAACCAGAGGAAGGAGCGAAGTGGTGTTTCACGAAAGGTACATCTTGAAGTCGGCGATAGGGCTGATCGGTGCACTGGCGCTCTCGGGCTCGGTCGCCCTTGCGCAGGAAGACGGGCCGCCGTCGACGGTAACGGAGTGGGTGTTCCAGCCCGCCTTCGATCAGACGGATGCCGGGTGGGACAATGGCCTGATCCCATGGGTGAAGGCCGTGGAAGAGGCCACCAAAGGCACGGTCAAGATCAGGGTCGAGCCGGTGGGCGCTCTGACCAGCGGTTCCGAGGCCTTCGGCGCGGCCGCCGCGGGTCAGACGGACGGCTACGCAGGCTGGGCCACGGTTTACGGTGGGGACATGCCCGAGGGCATGTTGGCCTTCGGACTGGCCATGGGCGCGCGCAACTCCGAACAGGCATGGGAGGCCATGTGGGGCGATCCGAACTACCGGATTGGCGACCTCGTCCAGGAGGCTGCGCATGAGCGCAATCTCCACTGGATCGGCTGGACCAACCAGGGTCCGAATGCAATGTTCACGAAGTTCCCTGTCCACAAGCTCGAGGACCTCGCCGGCAAGAAGATGCGCGCGGGCGGGCCACACTCTTTGTTCCATGCGGCGATGGGCGGCGCGCCGGTCTCCATGAACGCGGGCGACATCTACACGGCCCTCAAGCTTGGAACCATCGAGGGAACCTACTGGGACACCGGCGGCATCGACGACATGTCGTTTCAGGAGGTGATTAAGTACGCTATCATGCCCGGCTGGTGCCCCGCCCAGCATCAGGAGATCTTCGTCAATCTCGATAGCTGGAACGCCTTGACCCCGTGGCAGCGCGACCAGATCGAGGGCATCTTCCAGGATACCTACTTCCAGACCAGCAAGATGCACGCCGACGGCGTCGAGCATGCGCTCCAAGTCCTCCGCGACGCCGGCGGCGAGGTCATCGAACTCTCCGACGAGGAAGTCGCTCGGATGCGCAAGAAGTCGATCGAGGAAGTCTGGCCTCAGGTGGCCGCCCAGTCGGAACGCAACGCCCGCGGCGTCGAGCTCTGGAAGAAGTACCTGAAGGAGAAGGGCGAGTACTGAGTACTGAGTACAGCTGCTCGCGCTTCAGTGACTTGTGGCGCCCGCCCGCAGCCAGGATGGGCGCCGCACCCTTCCGATTTCGTCTGAAACGCCTTTGGAGCATCTGCGGGGCGGGACGCGCCGCACCGACACCACCTGTCCGCGGAGAATTGCATGAGCCTCGAACTGATAACGGCGCTCTACTTCATCGTGCTCTTCGCGATTCTGTTTATGGGTCTGCCGGTGGCCTTTGGTTTGGGTGGCACGGCGGTGCTGTTCGCCCTCATCTTCGAACCGCGCGCGCTGCTGGCGATCCCCAGCGCGTTCTTCTCCACGCCCTGGAACTATATCCTGGTGACCGTCCCGCTCTTCCTCTTCATGGGCTCGCTCATCCGCTATTCGGGTATCGCCGAGGCGGCCTATGACGCCGTCTACAAGCTGATCGGCCACATCCCCGGCGGCCTGGCCATGGGAACCGTCCAGGTCTGCACCGTGTTCGCGGCAGTCACCGGCATCACCCCGCCGGCCACGATCACGATGGGTCAGATCGCCTACCCGTCAATGATGAAGTACGGCTACAACCGCTCCATGGCGATCGGCGCGATAGGTGCGGGAGGCGCGCTCGGGGCGCTCATTCCGCCCAGCGTTCCGTTCATCTTCTACGGCCTGCTGGCCAAGGTCTCGATCGGCAGCCTTTTCCTCGCCGGCGTGCTGCCCGGCCTGATGCTGGCCGCCTTCTACACGATTTACATCGGAGTGCGCTGCCGGCTCCAGCCGCATATGGGCCCGCCCATCCCCCAGGGCACGACCTTTACCGCGCGCGAGAAGGTGCAGGCGGTGGTCAAGATCTGGCCGTTCGTCGTCCTGATCGTGATGGTCCTCGGCGTGATCTGGGGCGGCGTCGCCACCCCGACGGAAGCCGCCGCCTTCGGCGCGGCAGGCGCCTTCGTCATCAACCTGATCTACGGGCGTCTCACCTGGCCGGTCCTGCGCGACTCTCTGGTCACCACGCTCACGCTGAGCGGAATGGGCCTGTGGATCCTGATCGGTGCCAGCGTCTACCTCAACATCTTCAACACGCTTGGATGCCAGGACCTCCTGACCGAACTGGTTCTGTCGATGCCGGGAGGCGCCACCGGCATCCTGGTGATGATGATGCTCATCATCCTCGTGCTCGGCATGTTCATGGACGACTGGGCCATCATCATGCTCTGTACGCCGCTGTTCATTCCGATCATCGACCAGCTCGGCGTGGACAAGGTGTGGTTCGGCGCGCTGTTCGTGGTCAACATCCAGATCGCCTACCTCTCGCCGCCCTTCGGCTTCGTTCTGTTCTGGCTCAAGGGTGTGCTGCCGCGCGACGTGTCGATGGGCGACATCTATCGCTCGATCGGACCGTTCGTGTGCCTGCAGCTCCTCGGGCTGACGCTGGTCTTCCTCTTCCCCGAGATCGCCGTCTGGTTGCCGAACGCCTTCAAGTAGAACGGCCGTTAGCGGGGTGCTGAACTGCACCCCCGCGAGGAGGATTGTGCCGACGCTTGCGTAGAACGGCGCTGGCTGCCCGCGCTTCCAGAAACAGTCTTCGGAAGGATGAGCCATTCGGCTCGTTTCGGTCATCGCAGCACGTTAGGGAAACTCAGCTTGCGCGCGACGATACCGATTGCACTTGTCGCGCCCATCGGGAACATGCTCGGGCAACCTGAAGTGCGGCAGAGTCACGTCGTCCGCCGCGCCAGCCAACCGGAGATCCGCGCCTGATGGCCATCATATCGTACCTGACCACGATCGAGTTCGGCGCCGGCAGCCTGGCGACGCTCGGCGACCACCTTTCGCAGACGGGCATCGCCAGGCCGCTGCTGATCAGCGACAGGGGGCTGGAAAAGACGGGCCTCGTCGCCCGGGTCGGGGCCATGCTGCCGGCCGGCACGCCGCAGTTCCTCGACGTACCCTCGAATCCGACCGAGTCGGCGACGCTTGCCGCGCTGAAGGCCTATCGCGCCGAAGGTTGCGACGGCATCGTGGCTTTGGGGGGCGGCTCGCCAATTGACCTCGCCAAAGGCGTCGCCCTGCTGGCGACCCACGAGGGAAGCCTGGAATCCTTCG
>Ga0180215_1000275_pt1 | contig 70111 bp, 69 predicted proteins | sample eDN3rd37CBELigBY_FD_128871 | JGI IMG/M metagenome (GOLD analysis project Ga0180215, IMG submission 128871) | Enriched backyard soil microbial communities from Emeryville, California, USA - eDNA 3rd pass 37_C BE-Lig BY (version 2) (version 2) | ecosystem: Environmental > Terrestrial > Soil >...
CCGGGCACCCTCAAGCAGGGTGAGAAGACCAACGAGACCGGCACCACGATCCGGTTCTGGCCGGACCCGGACATCTTCGAGACCACCACCTTCGACTTCGAGACCATCTCGCGCCGGCTGCAGGAGATGGCGTTCCTGAACAAGGGTCTGACCATCGAGCTCACCGACGAGCGGGTGTCGGCCGAGGACGTCGTCGACGAGGTGGTCAGCGAGACCGCCGAGGCCCCCAAGTCCGCCGAGGAGAAAGCCGCCGAGAGCGCCACCCCGCAGCAGCGGGTCAAGCACCGCGTCTTCCACTACCCCGGTGGTCTGGTCGACTTCGTCAAGCACATCAACCGGACGAAGAACCCGATCCACCCCAGCATCATCGACTTCGAGGGCAAGGGTGAGGGCCACGAGGTCGAGATCGCGATGCAGTGGAACGCCGGCTACTCGGAGTCGGTGCACACCTTCGCCAACACCATCAACACCCATGAGGGCGGCACCCACGAGGAGGGTTTCCGTGCGGCGCTGACCTCGGTGGTCAACAAGTACGCCAAGGACAAGAAGCTCCTCAAGGACAAGGACCCCAACCTCACCGGCGACGATATCCGCGAGGGCCTGGCCGCGGTGATCTCGGTGAAGGTGTCCCAGCCGCAGTTCGAGGGTCAGACCAAGACCAAGCTCGGCAACACCGAGGTCAAGTCGTTCGTCCAGAAGATCTGCAACGAACAGCTCAGCCACTGGTTCGAGGCCAACCCAGCTGAGGCTAAAACCGTTGTGAACAAGGCGGTTTCATCGGCGCAGGCCCGGATCGCGGCGCGTAAGGCGCGCGAGCTGGTGCGCCGCAAGAGCGCCACCGACATCGGTGGTCTGCCCGGCAAGCTGGCCGACTGCCGGTCGACGGATCCGAGCAAGTGCGAGCTGTACGTGGTGGAGGGTGACTCCGCGGGCGGTTCAGCCAAGAGCGGCCGCGACTCGATGTTCCAGGCGATCCTGCCGCTGCGCGGCAAGATCATCAACGTCGAGAAGGCCCGCATCGACCGCGTGCTGAAGAACACCGAGGTCCAGGCCATCATCACCGCGCTGGGCACCGGCATCCACGACGAGTTCGACATCTCCAAGCTGCGGTACCACAAGATCATCCTGATGGCCGACGCCGACGTCGACGGCCAGCACATCTCGACGCTGCTGCTGACGCTGCTGTTCCGGTTCATGAAGCCGCTGATCGAGAACGGTCACGTGTTCCTCGCGCAGCCGCCGCTGTACAAGCTGAAATGGCAACGCTCCGAACCGGAGTTCGCCTACTCCGACCGGGAACGTGACGGGCTGCTCGAGGCCGGCCGCGCGGCGGGCAAGAAGATCAACCCCGACGACGGTATCCAGCGGTACAAGGGTCTGGGCGAGATGGACGCCAAGGAACTGTGGGAGACCACCATGGACCCGGCCGTCCGGGTGCTGCGCCAGGTCACCCTCGACGACGCGGCCGCCGCGGACGAGCTGTTCTCGATCCTGATGGGCGAGGATGTCGAGGCACGCCGCAGCTTCATCACGCGAAACGCCAAAGACGTTCGGTTCCTTGACGTTTGATCGATGCTTTAACCGAAATCCGCCAATTTCAAAGGTTGAAAACCGATGACTGATACCACGCTGCCGCCCGGCGACGAAGCAGGCGACCGCATCGAACCTGTTGACATTCAACAGGAGATGCAGCGCAGCTACATCGATTACGCGATGAGCGTGATCGTCGGCCGTGCGCTGCCCGAGGTGCGCGACGGTCTCAAGCCGGTGCACCGGCGCGTGCTCTACGCGATGTTCGACTCGGGCTTCCGGCCTGACCGCTCACACGCGAAATCCGCGCGCTCCGTTGCCGAAACGATGGGCAACTACCACCCGCACGGTGACGCGTCGATCTACGACACGCTGGTACGCATGGCCCAGCCGTGGTCGCTGCGCTACCCGCTGGTCGACGGTCAGGGCAACTTCGGCTCGCCGGGCAACGACCCGCCGGCCGCCATGCGTTACACGGAAGCCCGTCTCACGCCGCTGGCGATGGAGATGCTGCGTGAAATCGACGAGGAGACAGTCGATTTCATTCCGAACTATGACGGCCGGGTGCAGGAGCCGACGGTTCTGCCGAGCCGGTTCCCGAACCTGCTGGCCAACGGCTCCGGCGGTATCGCGGTCGGTATGGCGACCAACATCCCGCCGCACAACCTGCGCGAGCTGGCCGAGGCCGTCTACTGGTGCCTGGAGAACTACGACGCCGACGAGGAGGCCACCCTCGCCGCGGTCATGGAGCGGGTCAAGGGCCCGGACTTCCCGACCAGCGGCCTGATCGTCGGCACCCAGGGCATCGAGGACACCTACAAGACCGGGCGCGGTTCGATCAAGATGCGCGGTGTCACCGAGATCGAAGAGGACAGCCGCGGTCGCACCAGCATCGTCATCACCGAGCTGCCGTACCAGGTCAACCATGACAACTTCATCCAGTCGATCGCCGAGCAGGTCCGCGACGGCAAGCTCACCGGCATCTCCAACATCGAGGACCAGTCCAGCGACCGGGTGGGTCTGCGGATCGTCATCGAGCTCAAGCGCGATGCCGTGGCGAAGGTGGTGCTGAACAACCTCTACAAGCACACCCAGCTGCAGACCAGCTTCGGCGCGAACATGCTGGCCATCGTCGACGGGGTGCCGCGCACGCTGCGGCTGGATCAGCTGATCCGGCACTACGTCAACCACCAGTTGGACGTCATCGTCCGGCGCACCCGCTACCGGCTGCGTAAGGCCAACGAGCGGGCCCACATCCTGCGTGGTCTGGTCAAGGCCCTCGACGCGCTGGATGAGGTCATCGCGCTGATCCGGGCGTCGCAGACCGTCGACATCGCCCGGGCGGGCCTGATCGAGCTGCTCGATATCGACGAGATCCAGGCGCAGGCCATCCTCGATATGCAGCTGCGCCGGCTGGCCGCCCTGGAACGGCAGAAGATCGTCGACGATCTGGCCAAGATCGAGGCCGAGATCGCCGACCTCGAGGACATCCTCGCCAAGCCGGAGCGCCAGCGCGCCATCGTCCGCGACGAGCTCGCCGAGATCGTCGAGCGGCACGGCGACGACCGTCGCACCCGGATCGTCGCCGCCGACGGCGACGTCACCGACGAGGATCTGATCGCCCGCGAGGACGTGGTGGTCACCATCACCGAGACCGGCTACGCCAAGCGCACCAAGACCGACCTGTACCGCAGCCAGAAGCGCGGCGGTAAAGGCGTGCAGGGGGCGGGGCTCAAGCAGGACGACATCGTCAACCACTTCTTCGTCTGCTCGACGCACGACTGGATCCTGTTCTTCACCTCGCAGGGCCGCGTGTACCGGGCCAAGGCCTACGAGTTGCCGGAGGCGTCGCGCACGGCGCGCGGTCAGCACGTGGCTAACCTGCTGGCGTTCCAACCCGAGGAACGCATCGCCCAGGTGATCCAGATCCGAAGCTACGAGGACGCCCCGTACCTGGTGCTTGCCACCGCCAACGGTCTGGTCAAGAAGTCGCGGCTGGCTGACTTCGACTCCAACCGGTCCGGCGGCATCGTCGCGATCAACCTGCGCGAGGGCGATGAGCTGGTCGGTGCGGTGCTGTGCTCCGCCGAGGACGACCTGCTGCTGGTGTCGGCGAAGGGCCAGTCCATCCGCTTCCACGCCACCGACGAGGCACTGCGGCCGATGGGTCGTGCCACCTCCGGTGTGCAGGGCATGCGGTTCAATGCCGACGACCGGCTGCTGTCCATCAACGTGGTCCGGCCCGACACGTACCTGCTGGTGGCGACGTCAGGCGGGTACGCCAAGCGCACCGCGATCGACGAGTACCCGGTGCAGGGCCGCGGCGGCAAGGGCGTGCTGACGGTCCAGTTCGACAAACGACGTGGCAGTCTTGTCGGAGCGTTGGTTGTCGATGACGACACCGAGCTGTATGCCATCACCTCCGGCGGCGGTGTCATCCGCACCGCGGCCCGCCAGGTCCGTAAGGCCGGGCGGCAGACCAAGGGTGTGCGGTTGATGAACCTGGGTGAAGGCGACACCCTGGTCGCCATCGCCCGCAACGCGGAGGAAGGCGACAGCACCGACGAGGTCAACACCGACCCCGGCGCCGAGACCGACGTCGCGACCAGTGAGGAGCCCTAGGTGAGCTCACCGAACGAGCCGGGACATCCGCGCGCGGGCGAGACCCCCGGCACCGCCACCGGTGCCGCAGGCAGTCACGAGCAGCCTGCCGGCCCGAGGTCGGGAGCATCGGAGACCGCCGACGTGCCGCCGCCGTGGCAGCGCGGTCAGGCGGCCCGGCAGGGCCAGCCGGCCACCCCGCCCAAGGAGGGCGCGCCGCGACGGCCGGCCGCCCCCCGCCCGGAGCCCGCGCAGGCCGACGCCGGCGACGAGCCGGCCCGCGGCCAGACCCCGCACGTGGGTGCGCGGCTGGACCGGTTCATCGCCGGCACCGCGGCACCGGGTGGTGCTGCTCAGCCGGCCGGTGGGCAACCGACCAAGGAAATGCCCGCCCGGGAGCGTGCCGACGGCACGCGTCCGGAGGCCTACCCCAGCGAGCTGCCCGATCTGTCCGGTCCGCCGCCGCGCCCGCCGCAGCAGCGCAAGCCGCAGCAGCGCCCGACCGAGGGCCCGGTCCGCCCCGCGGCAGGCCCCCGGGTCCAGGTGGGCACCCGGCACAAGGGCCCGGTGCGGGCCAGCATGCAGATCCGGCGGGTCGACCCGTGGAGCGTGCTGAAAGTCTCGCTGCTGTTATCCGTCTCACTGTTCTTCGTCTGGATGATCGCGGTGGCGTTCCTCTACCTCGTGCTCGGCGGCATGGGTGTGTGGAGCAAGCTCAACAGCAACGTGGGCGATCTGCTCACCAGCGCAGGCGGCGGCGCCGGGGGCGAATTAGTCTCTGCCGGAACGATTTTCGGCGGCGCCACGCTCGTCGGGCTGGTGAACATCGTGCTGCTGTCGGCGATGGCCACGATCGGCGCGTTCATCTACAACCTGACCACGGATCTGGTCGGAGGCGTCGAGGTCACGCTGGCCGATCGGGACTGACGGACCGCGGTTTGGGTGCGAGCCACCGCGTACGGTAATCTCGTCACTCGGCCGCAGCGGTCACGGGGCTATAGCTCAGGCGGTTAGAGCGCTTCGCTGATAACGAAGAGGTCGGAGGTTCGAGTCCTCCTAGCCCCACGGAAAGGGACACACCATGAGGCTGGTGGCGCTGCTCGCGTTGGCCGTCGTCGCGGCCGTCGGTGTTGCAGTCTGGCGGTCCCACCACGGCCTCGAGGTGTGGCACGCGGCGCCTGACGCGTCTTCCTGAACACCAGGGGCCTTAGCTCAGTTGGTAGAGCGCTACCTTTGCAAGGTAGATGTCAGGGGTTCGATTCCCCTAGGCTCCACTTCCCTTCACCGATCACCGCGCATGCGCGCGAATCCACCGGTCATTCCCGCGATCTCGTCACGGCATTGCGCGCCCCGGTTGTCGGCCAACACATTTCACCGCGCGCTACGGCTGCGGTGACACCTCCACGCTCGGCGGGCGCACCGGCGGCTCCTCCGGACGCGACGAGCGCCGGATCAGGAAGAACGCCAGCCCCCCGGCGGCCAACACCGCGGCGCCGGCAGCGGCCAGCAGCAGCGGACGGCGCCGACCCCGCGTCCGTACCTTCTCCAGCGCCTCGGGAAGGTTCGCGACGGCCTCCTGCGCGGCCTCCTGAGCCGCCTCCAACCTCTCGCTCAGCTCGGTGCCAAATTTCTCGCTCAGCTCGCGACGCTGCCGGTACCGCTCCCCCGCCCACGCCGCCGTCGACCGCACCCCCGACAGCCCCACGCCGAGCAGCCCCTGCGCCAGGTAAACCGGGCCGGCCGCGGTGTATTTCACACCGCGTCCCAGTCGCTGTCCCGGCGTCAGGCGAGTGTCGATGCTCGAACTCATGGTCCACCTCTCTCGTGCGCACAACCGCGTCACGACCAGCCTGCCATCTCGCCGTACCCGACGGTGGCCGTTGGGCCGCTGACCGGGCGTGGCAGACTGACAATCCGTGACGAGCCCTATTCAGACCGCGACCGCGACCCTGCACACCAACCGCGGTGACATCAAGATCGCCCTCTTCGGTAACCACGCGCCCAAGACCGTCGCCAACTTCGTCGGCCTGGCGCAGGGCACCAAGGAGTACAGCGGCGAGAACGCCTCCGGCGGCACGTCCGGTCCGTTCTACGACGGCGCGATCTTCCACCGGGTCATCGCCGGGTTCATGATCCAGGGCGGCGATCCGACCGGCACCGGCCGCGGCGGGCCCGGCTACCGCTTCGAGGACGAGTTCCACCCCGAGCTGTCGTTCGACCGGCCCTACCTGCTGGCGATGGCCAACGCAGGCCCGGGCACCAACGGTTCGCAGTTCTTCATCACCGTCGACAAGACCCCGCACCTGAACCGGCGGCACACCATCTTCGGCGAGGTCGTCGACCCCGAGTCGCAGAAGGTCGTCGACGCGATCGCCAACACCGAGACCGACCGCAACGACCGCCCCACCGAACCGGTCGTCATCGACTCGATCACGATCTCCTGATCGACCACCTCTGACGCGCTATCGACCGGCGCCGGTATAGCCGGCGCCGGTCAGTGCGTCGAGCACATTCAGTGGTTCGGTTCCCAGGTCCCATCGGCTGAACACCAGCAGCCTGTCGTCGGCGGTGTCGATCTCCAGCAGCCGCACTTTGCGGGCGAGCCGGCGGAACTCCGTGATCCGGATATGGGCGATGTCTTTGCGGGCGAGGGTCTGCGTGCGGAACCAACCGCGGGTGACGAGGCCGTCGTTTGTGATTGCCAGCTTCGGCCGAGCGCGCAGCGACATCATTGCAAACACCAATAACCCGCCGCCGGCAATACCCAGAAGTATCCGCCCGGGCGCGTCTGTGACCAGCGTCACAGCGGTGATAGCCAAGATAAGTCCGGCTACGGCGCAGGCCAGCACGGCGCCGGTCGACGGGCCCCACTCAGTTTGCTGCATGGGTTTTCCACACCCCTCTACCGCGCCTTTTGCGGTTATCCACAGGTGCTATCCACAATGGGGATGAATAACAACCGTGTGAGTAGGTTGCGATCACGTTGCTGATCAGATAACTGACCGTGTCGCGGATGTATTCATCCCGGACGGATCAGGGCCTCAGCGCCAGCGCATTGTGAGCAACAGGCCGGTGATCATGAAAGCAAACGCGATCGCGTAGTTCCACGGACCGAGATCGGCCATGAACGGGATCGCCGACGACGCCAGCTGGAACACCAGCAACCACAGCAGGCCGATCAGCATCAGCCCGATGAACAGCACCACGAACCAGGTGCTCGACGGGCCGGCCTTCACCTTCACCGGTGTGCGGCTCACCGAGCTGACAGCGAAGTCGTTCTTCTTGCGAACCTTGGACTTGGGCATGGGTACCTTCAGGACAGCTGGATGCGACGATGTTCCTACGAGCCTATCTCAGCCCCAACCCGCCGAACCCCCAGGAAGCAGCCGAGGTACCACCCGATGCAGCAGCCCCGACGTGAGCAGGGCCCCTGGCGCTACGGCGTACCGGTGGTCTGTCTGCTCGCCGGCCTGCTGCTGGCCACCACCCACGACGTCGCCGGCGGTGACGAGATCCGCCGCAGCGACGCGCCCCGCCTGGTCGACCTGGTCCGCGAGACCCAGCAGACGGTGGACCGGCTCAGCGTCCAGCGTGACTCCCTCGCCGCCGAGCTGGAGTCCCACCACGGCGGCAGCCCCGGCGCGGCCGCCGCGCTCAAGGCGATCACGGCCCGGGCGGACGCACTCGCCGTGGAGGCCGGGCTCACCCCCCTGCGCGGACCCGGCCTGGTCGTCACCCTCAACGACGCCCAGCGCGATGCACAGGGCCGTTTCCCCCGCGACGCCACACCGGACGACCTGGTCGTGCACCAGCAGGACATCGACGCCGTGCTCAACGCGCTGTGGAGCGCGGGCGCCGAGGGCATCCAGATGCAGGACCAGCGGATCATCGGCACCTCGGCCCCCCGCTGCGTCGGCAACACCCTGCTGCTCAACGGCCGCACCTACAGCCCGCCGTACGTGATCTCCGCGATCGGCGACGCCGACGCCATGCGCAAGGCGCTGGCCGACGCCCCGATGGTCAAGCTGTACCGGCAGTACGTGGTGCGGTTCGGGCTCGGCTACTCCGAGGAGCCGCGGCAGAGCATCGACCTGGTCGGTCACACCGAGCCGGTGCGGATGCGGTTCGCCAAACCCGCGGGCCCGATCGGCTACTGAGGGCAAGTAACCTGGACTGATGCAGGTCTTGGTCGTCGACAACTACGACAGCTTCGTGTTCAACCTCGTCCAGTATCTGGGCCAGCTCGGGGTGCACGCGGAGGTCTGGCGCAACGACGACGACCGGCTGGCCACCGACGCCGACGTCGCCGCGGCCGCCGAGCGGTTCGACGGGGTGCTGCTGTCCCCCGGTCCGGGAACCCCCGAGCGGGCAGGCGCGACGATCCCGCTCGTCAAGGCGTGCGCCGCCACCAGGACGCCGCTGCTCGGCGTGTGCCTGGGTCACCAGGCGATCGGTGTGGCGTTCGGCGGCACCGTCGACCGCGCGCCGGAACTGCTGCACGGCAAGACCAGCCTGGTGCATCACACGAATAAGGGTGTGCTGCAAGGACTTCCGAATCCGTTCACCGCGACCCGGTATCACTCGCTGACGATCCTGCCGGAGACCGTGCCCGACGAGCTGGAGGTCATCGCCCGCACCGAGGGCGGCGTGATCATGGGCGTGCGCCACGTCGAGCTGCCGATCCACGGTGTGCAATTCCACCCCGAGTCGATCCTGACCCAGGGCGGGCACCGGATGCTCGCCAACTGGCTGGGCTACTGCGGCGCGGCCCCGGCCGAGTCGCTGGTGCGCCGACTCGAGGACGAGGTCGCGGGCGCCGTCGCCGCGGCTACTGCGCGAAGCTCAGCGTGATCGACGAGCCGAAGTTGATCGGGGTGCCCGGCGACGGGTCCTGAGTCACCACCCCGTTCGTCGGCACCCCGCTGTTCTGCGCGTTCGGCAGCTTGATCAACGAACCCGTCCAGCCCAGGCTGCGCAGGTAGGGTTCGGCCTCCGACCAGAACATGCCGCGCAGGTTGGGCATCGTGAACTGGTTGCCGCGCGACACCTGGATCTGGATCAGGGTGTCCACCGGGACGTCCTGACCGGCGGCCGGGCTGGTGCCCACCACCTGACCGGCGGGCCGCGTGTTGTCGACCTGCACGTCGGGGGTGTTTGTGAACCCGGCCTCGACCAGGATCCGCCGGCAGTCCTCCGCGGTCAGCCCGACGCAGTCCGGCACCAGCCTGCTGTCTGGGCCGGAGCCCACGATGATCGTGATCTCGTTGGTCACCGCCGTGGTCTGGTTGGCAGGCGGGTTGGTGCCGATCACCTTGTCCTTGAGCTCCGGCGTCGACGGCGACTGCGACTGCCTGACCTTGTCGAACCCGGCCGCGGTGAGCCGCCGCGCGGCTTCGGCGAACGACAGGTTCTTCACGTCGGGGACCTCACGCTGCTCGGGACCCACCGACACGTTGACGGTGATCTCCTCGCCGGCGCTGACCTCGGTGTCGGCGTCGGGCTCGGTGCTGATCACCCGGTCCGGCGGCACCTCGGAGTCGGTCTGCTTCTGGGTGCGCACCTTGAAGCCGTGGTTCTGCAGCTCGGCGATCGCGTCGGCCGACGCCTGCCCGCGCACATCGGGCACCTGCACGGCGCGGGTGCCGCCGCCGAACATGTTGATCGCCAGGGTCACCACGACGGTCAGCACCGCCAGCACCGCCACCGCGACCAGCCACCGGGCCACCGAGCCGCGCCGGTCCCGGTCGCCGTAGTCGGGCGCCACCGGTCGCGACACCGCCTCAATGGGCTCGGTGCGCTGATGCGCCGGCGGCGTCGACAGCAGCGAGTTGCGCTCGGCGTCGGTGAACACCTTCGGCGCGTCCGGCTGCTGACCGCTGTGCACCCGCACCAGGTCGTTCCGCATCTCCGCGGCGGTCTGGTACCGGTTGTCCGGGTTCTTCGCCAGCGACTTGAGCACCACGGCGTCCAGTTCGGGGCTCACCGCCGGGTTGCGCTGCGACGGCGGCACCGGATCCTCCCGGACATGCTGGTAGGCCACCGCCACCGGGGAATCGCCGACGAACGGCGGCTCACCGGTGAGGATCTCGTAGAGCACACAGCCCAGCGAGTAGACGTCGGAGCGGGCGTCGACCTTCTCCCCGCGCGCCTGCTCGGGCGACAGGTACTGCGCGGTGCCGATCACCGCGGCGGTCTGGGTGACGCTGTTGGCGTCGGCCAGCGCGCGGGCGATGCCGAAGTCCATCACCTTCACCGCACCGGTCTTGCTGATCATGATGTTGGCCGGTTTGACGTCGCGGTGGATGATGCCGTGCTGGTGGCTGAAGTTCAGCGCCTGGCAGGCATCGGCGATCACCTCGATGGCCCGCCGCGGCTCCATCGGCCCGTCGGTGTGCACGATGTCGCGCAGCGTCACACCCTCGACGTACTCCATCACGATGTAGGGCAGCGGGCCGGACGGCGTCTCGGCCTCCCCGGTGTCGTACACCGCGACGATCGCCGGGTGGTTCAGCGCGGCCGCGTTCTGCGCCTCGCGGCGGAACCTCAGGTAGAAGCTCGGGTCGCGTGCGAGGTCGGCGCGCAGCACCTTGATCGCGACGTCGCGGTGCAGCCGCAGGTCGCGGGCGAGGTGGACTTCGGACATGCCGCCGAAGCCGAGGATCTCGCCCAGCTCATACCGGTCGGAGAGGTGTTGCGGGGTGGTCATTGCGCTGTCTGTTCTGAGGGAAGTCGCAGGTCGCCCGGCGGTACCGGCGCCGAAAGCAGCGGGATCATCGTTGCCGGTGAGGCGATCAGCTGCGGTGTGGTTACCCCTGATTGTCCCTCACCACCCGCGGGTGCCCCCGCTTCGGTGCCCGGTGTCCACGCCGGTAGCGCGGCGGGTGTCTCGATCGGGACGGGCTCGGTGACCGTGTCGGTGACCGTCGGGCGGGTCGGCGTCTGGTCCTTGCGGTCCTGGGCGTTGAGCACGATCAGGATCGCGATGATGATCGCCAGCGCACCGAAGACACCCGCCGCCCACAGCAGCGCGCGCTGCCCCGAGGAGAACGTACGCCGCGGTGGCGGGGGCCGGTGGCTGCCGGCGGTCGGGCGGGGACGGGCGGCCGCGGCAGGTGCGGCGGGCCGGGCCTGGGTGGCCGGCGCCACCGCGGTGGGCGCGGCCCGTCCGATCGACGGGGCGGCATTGGGTCGTGGGGGCCGGCGCCCGGCGCGCACCGCCGCGACGGCGTCCGCGAACTGCCCGCCGTTGCGGTAGCGCATGCCCGGGTTCTTGGCCAGCGCGATCTCGATCAGCTCGCGCACGTTGGGCGGCAGGTCGGCGGGCAGCGGCGGCGGGGTCTCCTTGATGTGCTTCATCGCCACGGTCAGCGCACCGTCGCCGGTGAACGGCCGCTTACCGGAGACCGCCTCGTAGCCGACGACCCCGAGCGAGTACACGTCGCTGGCCGCGGTGGCGTCGTGGCCCAGCGCCTGCTCGGGGGCGATGTACTGGGCGGTGCCCATCACCATGCCGGTCTGGGTGACCGGGGCTGCGTCCACCGCCTTGGCGATGCCGAAGTCGGTCAGCTTGACCTGCCCCGTGGGTGTGATCAGGATGTTGCCCGGTTTGACGTCGCGGTGCACCAGCCCCGCGGTGTGGGCCACCTGCAGGGCCCGTCCGGTCTGCTCGAGCATGTCCAGCGCGTGCCGCAGCGACAGCCGGCCGGTGCGCTTGAGCACCGAGTTCAACGGTTCACCGTTGACCAGTTCCATCACCAGGTACGCGGTGCGGCCCTCGCCGTCCATGTCGGTCTCGCCGTAGTCGTATACCCCGGCGATGCCGGGATGCACGGCCAGCATGGCCACGGTGCGGGCCTCGGCGCGGAACCGTTCGACGAACTCGGGGTCGGTGGAGTACTCGGCCTTGAGCACCTTGATGGCCACCCGCCGGCCCAGCCGGGAGTCGACGCCCTCCCACACCTGGCCCATGCCGCCGGTGGCGATGAGACGCTGCAGCCGGTAGCGGCCCGACAGCGTCACCCCGACCCGCGCTGTCATGTGCCCTCCCGGAGTGCGGCGGCGATGGTGGCCCGCCCGATCGGGGCGGCCAGCTCGCCGCCGGTCGCCGACAGCCGGTTACCGCCGTTCTCGACGACGACGGCGACCGCCACCTTGGGGGCCTGCGCCGGGGCGAAGGCGATGTACCAGGCGTGCGGGGGCGTGTTTCGCGGGTCGGTGCCGTGCTCCGCTGTCCCGGTCTTGGATGCGATCTGCACGCCGGCGATGGCTCCCTTCTGCTGCGTCACCTGCTCGGCGGCGACCATCAAATCTGTAAGTGTATCCGCGACCTGCTCGGACACCGCCCGCCGCTCTTCCTGCGGAGCCGTCGACGCGATGTTGGCGAGATCCGGTCCCTTCAGGCTATCCACCAGATACGGCCGCATCGCCACCCCTTTGTTCGCGATGGTGGCGGCGACCATGGCGTTCTGCAGCGGCGTCACCGCCACGTCGCGCTGCCCGATGCTGGACATACCCAGCGCCGCGGCGTCGGCGATCGGCCCGACCTGCGACTCGGCGACCTGCAGCGGGATCATCGGGGCCGGGGTGTCGAATCCGAACGCCGCCGCCGTCGAGCGCAGCGCGTTGGCGCCGGTGTCCAGCCCGAGCTCGACGAACGCGGTGTTGCAGGAGCGGGCGAACGCCTCCCGCAGCGAGGTGGTGGGCCCGGATCCGCACGGGGCGCCACCGAAGTTCTGCAGCGTCGCGGTGCTGTTCGGCAGCGGGATCCTGGGCTGGGCGGTCAGCTGGGTGTCCGGGGTGGCGCCGCGCTGCAGGGCCGCGGCGGTGGTGATCACCTTGAACGTCGACCCCGGCGGGTAGGTCTCGGAGATCGCCCGGTTCAGCAGCGGGGACTCCGGGTCGTCGCGCAGCCGCTGCCAGGCCTCGGTCTGCGCGGTCAGGTCGTGGGTGGCCAGCAGGTTCGGGTCGTACGACGGTGACGACACCAGCGCCAGGATCTTGCCAGTCGACGGTTCGATCGCGACCACCGCGCCCTTGCACGGTCCGTCGCAGCCGTCGGCCATCGCGTCCCACGCCGCCTGCTGCACCTCGGGCCGGATCGTGGTGTCGACGGTGCCGCCGCGCGGGTCGCGGCCGGTGAAGAAGTCGGCCAGCCGCCGGGCGAACAGCCGCTGGTCGGAGCCGTTGAGCACGCTGTCCTCGGCGCGTTCCAGCCCGGTGCTGGAGTACAGCAGCGAGTAGAACCCGGTCACCGGCGCGTACACCAGCGGGTCGGGGTAGACGCGCAGGAACCGGAACCGGCCCCCGGTCGACACCGAGTAGGCCAGCAGCTGGCCGCCCGCCGAGATCTGGCCGCGCTGGCGGGAGTACTCGTCGAGCAGCACCCGCTGGTTGCGCGGGTCCGAGCGCAGCCCGTCGGCGGTGAACACCTGTGTGAGGGTGGCGTTGGCAAGCAGCAGCACGACCAGGGCCATGATCGTGACGGCGACGCGACGCAGCGAGGTGTTCATACCTTCTCGATCACCTCGGTACTGGCGGCCGCGATCGGGGTCGGCGGCGTCTGCGGATTGGCGACGATCGGGCGGCGCGCGATGTGCGAGATGCGGACCAGGATGGCCAGCAGCGCGTAGTTGGCCAGCAGCGAGGACCCGCCGTAGGACATCCACGGGGTGGTCAGGCCGGTCAGCGGAATCAGCTTGGTGACACCGCCGACGACGATGAACAGCTGCAACGCCAGTGTGGAGGCCAGCCCGGCGGCCAGCAGCTTGCCGAAGCTGTCGCGGACCGCGATCGCGGTGCGCAGCCCGCGCATGATCAGGATCGTGTACAGCATCAGCACCGCCGCCAGGCCGACCAGACCGAGCTCCTCGCCGACGGCGGCGATGATGAAGTCGGTCGACGCGGCGGGCACGGTGCCGGGCTGACCGTTACCCAGCCCGGTGCCGAAGATGCCGCCGGTGGCGAAGCTGAACAGCGACTGCACCATCTGGTAGCCGGCGCCGTCGGGGTCGGCGAACGGGTCCAGCCAGTTGTGCACCCGCACCTTGACGTGGTCGAAGATGTAGTACGCCGCAACGCTTCCCGCCGCGAACAGGGCCAGCCCGATGACCACCCAGCTGAGCCGGTCGGTGGCCACGTACACCAGCACCAGAAACGACGCGTACAGCAGCAGCGAGGTGCCGAGGTCCTTCTCGAACACCATCACGCCGACCGACGCGATCCACGCGGCCAGCAGCGGCGCCAGGTCGCGCGGCCGCGGCAGGTCCATGCCGAGCACGTGCTTGCCGGCGCTGGTGAACAGGTCGCGCTTGGACACCAGCACCGCGGCGAAGAAGATCAGCAGCAGGATCTTGGAGAACTCGGCGGGCTGAATCGAGAAGCCCGGGAACTGAATCCAGATCTTGGCGCCGTTCTGCTCCGACATCGACCGCGGCAGCACCGCCGGGATCGCCAGCAGGATCAGGCCGACGAGCCCGCAGGTGTAGCCGTAGCGGGCGAGCAGTCGGTGGTCGCGCAGCAGGATCACGATCAGTGAGAAGCCGATCACCCCGACCAGCGTCCACAGCATCTGCTGGTTGGCGGTGCCGCCGAGGCCGTCCTGGGTGGCCTCCCCCGCCGCCAGGTCGAGCCGGTGAATCATCACCAGCCCCAACCCGTTCAGCAGCGCGACCAGCGGCAGCAGCAGCGGGTCGGCGTACGGGGCGAACCGGCGGATGGCCAGGTGGGCGCCGGCGAACAGCGCCAGATACGCGACGGTGTACTGCGCCAGATCCCAGCGCAGCCCCTGCTCCTGGTTGGCCTCGACGAGCAGCAGCGCGACCGTGGTGATCACGGTCGCGAATCCCAGCAGCAGCAGTTCGGCGTTGCGCCGGTTGCGAAGTGGCGGTGCGGAGGCGACCGCGGACTGCGGGGCCGTGGTCATCGCCGGGCCCTCGCCCGCGATCGGGATGCGGCCGTCATGACACTTCCCGGCAGTTGACCCCCGGCTCGGGCTCCGGAGGAGGCAGCGCGGTGACGGTCGGCGGCGGTGGCGGCTTGGGCGATTCCGACGGTGACTCCGATGCCGGTGCGGGGGCACCGGTTCCGGGTGCGGGCGGCTGCGCGCTCGGGGTCGCCGTCACCGTGCGCGGGGTCTCGGGCGCCGGCGTCGGCTCGGCCCGCGGCGTTTCCCGCGGCGTCGGCGGAACATTCGGCACGCCAGGCGAATTCGTCGGCGCGGGGCTGTGCTGCGTACGGGGCGCGGCGGGTTGCGGTTTGGGGCAGACCGGCAGCAGCGAATCGCGCGCCAGCTGGTTGATCTGGCCGATGGCCTCGTCCTCGGACCCGGTCGGCAGGCCCGCCATGACCTGACGCTGCTCGGAGGGTTTGAGGTCGTCCACCCGGAACAGCTCGCAGTCGCGCGGGGTCTGGCCCGGGCTGATCAGCGTCAGGCCGTTGCGACCGGTCAGGCAGCCGTGCCGATACGGTTCCTGCAGCGAGTAGCCCAGGATCGAACCCGGGATGCCCCGCATGATCGACACCGTGTTGTCGTGCGCGGCAACGTAGTAGTTGTTCCGGATGATCTGCCTGCCGACGGCCAGCCCCGCCAGCGCGAGCAGCACCACCAGCGCCGCCGCTATGTACATTCGGCGCCGCGACTTGGGCGGTCGCGGCTCGTCCTCCGGTTCCGGCAGCGTGCGTTTGGGCTCGTTGCGGCGCGGATTGAACGCCGAAGCACGGCCGGCCGCGGTGTTGGGCGGCGGGCTGTCGTCGTCCCCGGAGACGGCACCGGCGAGGATCGGCTGGGTCTGCCCGTAGTCGTAGGAGCTGTTGTCGACGACATCGGCCACCACGACGGTGACGTTGTCGGGACCGCCGCCGCGCAGCGCCAGCTCGATGAGCCGGTCCGCGCTCTCGGCCACATCGGGGATCTGCAGGGCCTCCAGGATGGTCTCGTGGCTCACCGGGTCGGACAGCCCGTCGGAGCACAGCAGGTAGCGGTCGCCGGCGCGGGCCTCCCGCATGATCAGCGTGGGCTCGACCTCGTGTCCGGTCAGCGCCCGCATGATCAGCGACCGCTGCGGATGGCTGTGCGCCTCCTCGGCGGTGATGCGGCCCTCGTCGACGAGGGTCTGGACGAACGTGTCGTCCTTGGTGATCTGGGTCAGCTCGCCGTCGCGCAGCAGGTAGCCGCGCGAGTCGCCGATGTGCACCAGCCCGAGCCGGTTACCCGCGAACAGGATCGCGGTCAGGGTGGTGCCCATGCCCTCGAGTTCGGGGTCGGCCTCGACGTGGGCGGCGATCGCCGAGTTGCCCTCACGCACCGCCTGGTCGAGCTGGGACAGCAGGTCGCCCCGCGGCTCGTCGTCGTCGAGATGGGCCAGCGCCGCGATCACCAGCTGGGACGCCACCTCGCCTGCGGCGTGCCCACCCATCCCGTCGGCGAGCGCGAGCAGACGCGCGCCGGCGTAGACGGAGTCCTCGTTGTTGGCGCGAACCAGGCCGCGGTCACTGCGCGCGGCGTATCTGAGAACGAGTGTCACGGGCGCAGCTCGATTACCGTCTTGCCGATACGAACCGGCGTGCCCAAGGGAACCCGTACCGCCGTCGTCACCTTTGCCCTGTCAAGGTATGTGCCGTTGGTCGATCCTAGGTCCTCCACGTACCACTCGGAGCCGCGCGGAGACAGCCGGGCGTGCCGCGTCGAGGCGTAGTCGTCGGTGAGCACCAGCGTCGAGTCGTCGGCCCGGCCGATCAGCACCGGCTGGGTGCCCAGCGTGATCTTCGTGCCCGCCAGCGCGCCCTCGGTCACCACCAGGTAGCGCGCCACGTTGCGGCGGCCGCCCCGCGGCAGCAACGACGCGCGCAACGGAAGGCCGCGGCGGACCATCACCGTGCCGGTGGGCGCGTACAGGTCGGTGCGCAGGATCCGCAGCACGGCCCAGATGAACAGCCACAGCAGCAGCAGGAATCCGACGCGCGTCAGTTGCAGCACCAACCCCTGCATCTGACGTCCTCTCCGTCTCCATCCGTTCTCGTCGCGTCGGCACCACAGCCAGCCTCGGCACCGTCACGATACTTGGACAGGTGCCGAAAGGAGCGGCAAGCAGGCCGCTTGCCGCTCCGGCGCGGCGCTCAGTGAACGCGGACGATGATCTCGGAGTGGCCCAGCCGGATGACATCGCCGTCGGCGAGCTGCCACTCCTGGACCGGCGCGTTGTTCACCGTGGTGCCGTTGGTCGAGTTCAGATCCGACAGCAGGGCGACCTGGCCGTCCCACCGGATCTCCAGGTGGCGCCGCGACACCCCGGTGTCGGGCAGCCGGAACTGGGCGTCCTGGCCGCGGCCGATCACGTTGCTGCCCTCGCGCAGCTGGTAGGTGCGCCCGCTGCCGTCGTCGAGCTGCAGGGTGACGGTCGTGCCGGTGGTGGCCGGCGGGTAGTCGCCCTGGCCGGCGTAGCCGCCGCCGTACCCGGCCGGCTGACCGTAGTCCTGCTGGCCGTAATCCTGTTGGCCGTAGTCGTACCCGGCGCCGGCAGGCTCACCGTAGCCCGGCTCGGCGTAGCCCGCGGGGGCCTCGCCGTACCCGGCGGGCGCCGGAGCCTCGTAGCGGCCGTACTCCTGCTGGCCGTAGTCCGGCTGCGCGTAGCCCTGGCCCTGACCCTGACCGTAGGGCTGGCCGTAGCCACCCTGGTCGGGATAGCCACCCTGGTCGGGGTAGCCGGGCGCGGGACGCCCGTAGCCGGGCTCCTCGTGGCGCGGGGCCGGCGGGCGGCCGTAGTCGTAGTCGGGGGCCGGGGCGCCGCCGTAGCCGGGCTGACCACCCGGCGGCGGGCCGTAGCCGGCCGGAGCCTGCCGGTACCCCTGGTCGGGGTAGCCGCCCTGCGGCGGCGGGCCGTACCCGGCGGGCGGACGCTGCTCGTAGGACGGCGGCGGATAGGCGCCCTGATCGGGGTAACCACCCTGGTCGGGGTAACCGCCCTGCTCCGGGTAGCCGGTCTGGCGCGGCGGGTAGCCGTGATCGGCCGGCGGGTAACCACCCTGGTCCTGCGGCGGGTACTGGCCGCGGTCCTCCTGGCGGCCGTACCGCTCGTCGTAGTATTCGTCGGCGGGCCGACCCGGTCCCTGGCCGCCGCCGCGATAGCTCGGGTTGTCGCTCATCGGTGGTACTCCTGATTCTGCGCTGGACGCACGTTCTCGGGGTGATGGGGCCGGGCCGCTGGTGGAGTCCGGATTGACCACTCCACGCGCGCGAAACTGTCCGGTGTGCAGGTGGGGCGATTGCTCGAACCTGACGACAACATCACCATAGGTTTGCCATCCCTGCTCACGGATGTACCCCTCCAAATGCTTGGCGAAAGTCACAGACGTGAGGTCTGGGTCGGCGCTCACCTTCTGATAGTCAGGCACACTGAGGGTAATGACGTACTCGTTGGGGGCCAAAACCTGACCGTCGAGCACTTCACGAGCCCCGGTGTCGGCTTCGCGGCGCAGCAGCAGCTCGACTTCCTGCGGGACGATCGACCCACCGAAGACCCGGGCGAACGCGTCACCGACCGTCGACTCGAGCTTGCGCTCGATGCGGTCGACTAGCCCCATGTACCGCCCCGCCTTTTCCATCGGTCATCTGTCCTGCTCATCTGCGCAGGAAGCCAGCGTGTCGCCTGGCCACAATGCTTACCTGCATGGTATCGGCCCGGCACGGTCAAGCGGGACCAACGAAATTCTGAGAATCGGCCCGGCGGCCGCCCCCGGCCCGAAAAGCAGAGGTCAGCGGCCCGGCCTTTACCGAACTGGGACCTCGGATGCGAGCCGCCGGAGGTATTCGGTACGGTTTGGTAAGCCAGGGAGTGAGCGTGATAGGCTCCCTCGGTCGTCAGGGCGAGTGGCGGAATGGCAGACGCGCTGGCTTCAGGTGCCAGTGTCCTTCGGGACGTGGGGGTTCAAGTCCCCCTTCGCCCACAGCGACAGAGGCCACGAACTCGAAAAGGGTTCGTGGCCTCTGCTTTTTCCTGAGGTTTCTCATGGTTTCTCATGAGGCCGCCCGCACGAGCCATCGCCTCCGCGATTCTGCGCACAGGTAGTTTTTGAGCATGCGGCACGGACTCCTTGCGCTCATCTCTGCCATCGCACTGCTGACAGCGGCGTGCGGGACGACGGTCGAGGGCACGGCGGTCAAGGGCACCGGCGGCCCGGCGGCGCCCACGCTGGACTTCAACCGGCTCGACGCCGGCCGCTACCCCACCACCCCCCGCGACCCGCTGGGCGTCGCCGGCGATGTGCGCCGCGGCGTGGTGCTCGAGGCCCAGCGGATGGCCAACCACGTCATCGGGGCGTGGGAGGTTGACCCGGCGCTGACGGGGTCGTTCGGCTTCGGCGCGCTGGTGCTGCCGAAGGCCGAGATGCTCGCGCTGATCGGTCCCGCCAACCTGGCGGCCGCCGCCGCCCGGCACGACTACGTCAACGGTTTCGCCGCCGCCCGCACCGAGAAGGACAAGCGGGTGCTGCTCAACGCGGTGCTGCGGTTCGCCGACGAGGAGGCCGCCAAGGCCGCCGCCGACGACATGGGTCAGGCGGCGCTGGCGCAGCGCACCCCCGAGCCGACCGAGAAGTTCGAGGTGCCCGGCCACCCGGAGGCGCAGGCGGTCAGCTACACCGGCTCCCACCGCGCCGGCGGGAAGTTCGGTGCGGTGCGCGCGTTCACCGCACACGGGCCGTACGTGCTCATGCAGCTGGCCGAGGCGACCGGCGGCGTCGAGGACGCCGCGCAGCTGGTGGCCAAGGCGATCGACCTGCAGGGCCCGGAGATCGACCGCTTCCGCGCCACCGACATCAGCGAGTTCCCCGACATCTCGATCGACCCCACCGGTCTGCTGGCCCGCACCATCCCGCTGGAGGCTCCCGACCCCACGCTGACCAAGAACACCACCTACGAGCAGCGCGGCGCACTGCACTTCCAGTCCGATCCGGCGCGCACGTCGAAACTGTTCTCCGACACCGGCGTTGAGACCGTCTCGATGGCCGGCACCAACGTGTACCAGACCCGCGACCACGACGGGGCGAAGAAGATCGTCGAGGACTTCTTCGCGGAGGTGACGGCCTCGGGCAAGCCCGCCAACCCGGTGCCCAACATGCCCGACAGCCGCTGCGTTGGGTTGGGCGACGGCGGGTTCTACTGCCTGGCCGCCGCCGACGCCTACGCGATCGAGACCACCGCGCCGAACCTGCTGGCCGCCCAGCAGATGGCGGCGGCGCAGTACATCATGCTGATGAGCTAGACCCGGATGGACCGGCCAGCACGCCGCGCAGGATCAGCGCGCACAGTTCGTCGGCCGCGGCGTCGAGGTCCTTGACCCGGCGCACGCACACCGCGTACCAGGCGCCACCGGCGATCGCGTCCATGATCGTGTCGGCGCTGATCCCGGTGCGCGCGACACCGGCGCTCACCGCGGCGCCGAGTTGTTCGCTGAGCTGGCTGCGCGCCCGCGCCTCCAGCCGGTCGCTGAGCACGCGGCGCATCGACCGGTCGGCGCGCAGATCGTTGAGCAGGCCCGGAATCGCTTCGGCCACAGCAGGATCGGCGTACATCGCCAGCGCGCCCCGACACAGCCGGGTGATCTCGGCGGCGAAGTCGTCGGCGGGCTGCTCGGGGCCGAGGTCCGGGAACAACGCCTCGTGCACCAGGTGCGCCTTGGACCGCCAGCGCCGGTACACCGCAGGCCTGCTGACCCGCGCGGTCGTCGCGATCAGGTCGATCGACGTGTTGGCGTAGCCGCGCTCGATCAGCAGCCGGCGCGTCGCGGCCAGCACGTCGGCGTCGATCGACGGGTCCCGCCGCGACCCGTGCCGTCGCCGTGGCGTGCGCGCGATCTCGGCCATTTCGCCCTCCGCTCGGCCAATTGTCGTTACAGTCTGTCACAACAAACTGATCCCCGTGCCGCCGGTGGAGGAGGAATCCGTGACCGTCGAACACAGCCCGGACATCGCGGGGGTGGGGCAGGACGGCCGCCACCTGTACACCTGCCCGCTGTGTGAAGCCATGTGCGGGTTGGAGATCCAGGTGCACAACGGCCGCGTGGCGAGCATCCGCGGCAACCGCGACGACACCTGGAGCCGCGGCCACATCTGCCCGAAGGGCGCCACCCTCGGCGCCGTCCACGAGGACCCCGACCGGATCCGCAGACCGATGATCAAGGTCGACGGCCGGTGGCAGGAGGTCAGCTGGGACACCGCGTTCCGCCGCTGCACCGAACTGCTCAACCCGGTGATCGAGAAGTACGGTATCGGCGCGGTCACCTGCTACACCGGAAACCCGCTGGCGCACTCGTTCTCCCTGGGCCGCTACACCGGGGTGCTGCTGGGCATGTCCGGTATCCCGCTGAGCTACTCGCCGGGCACCGTCGACCAGTGGCCGAAAAACCTGTCGTCGCACCTGATGTACGGCGGCTGGTGGACGTTCCCGGTTCCCGACGTAGAACGCACCGACCTGCTGGTGGTGATGGGCGCCAACCCCGCCGCGTCGCAGGGATCGCTGCTGGCCGCCCCCGACGTGATGGGGCTGATCGACGGAATCCGCAAGCGCGGCAAGGTGATCGTCGTCGACCCGGTGCGCACCGCCACCGCCGCGCGCGCCGACGAGTGGCTGCCGATCACCCCCGGAACCGACGCGGCGCTGCTGCTGGCCGTCGTGCACACCCTGTTCGCCGAGGACCTGGTGTCGCTGGGTGCGGTCGGCCCCTACGTCGACGGTGTGGACCGCATGCGCGACGTCGCCGCCGACTGGCCGCCCGAGCGGGTGGCCGCGGCCACCGGTATCCCCGCCGAACGCATCCGCACCCTGGCCCGCGAACTGGCCGGCACCGAACGTGCGGTGGTGTACGGCCGAATCGGGTTGTGCAACCAGGAGTTCGGCAGCCTGGCCAGCTGGCTCGTCGACGTCGTGAACATCCTCACCGGGCACTTCGACGTTCCCGGCGGGGCGATGTTCCCGAAGCCGGCGGCGTGGTCGATCACCGTGCAGCCGATTCCCGGCCTCGAGGACGGTGCGCCGACGTTCGGCCGGTTCCGCACCCGGGTGCGCGGCGCCAAGGAGGTCCTCGGGCAGGTGCCGGTGTCGTGTCTGGCCGAGGAGATCGCCACGCCGGGGGAGGGCCAGATCAAGGCGCTGATCACGGTCGCGGGCAACCCGGTGCTGTCCACCCCGGCCGGACACAAGCTCGACGAGGCGCTGCCCATGCTCGACGCGATGATCTCGGTCGACATGTGGCTCAACGAGACCACCCGGCACGCCGACGTGTTCCTGCCCGCGCCGTCACCGCTGGAACAACCCCACCACGACGACCTGATCCTCAACTTCGCGATCAACAGCATCGCCACCTACTCGCCGCCGGTGTTCGCACCCGAGGACCCGGACCGCCCGCAGGAGTGGGAGATCCTGATCCGGCTGACCGGACTGTGCACCGGCACCACCGCCGAGGACGTCGACGTCGCCGCCATCGACGACGGGTTCTTCGACTACCTGGCGTTCACCCAGGGCTTCGACGGCGCCGAGCTGCGCAAACACTACACCCACGGCGGGCCCGAGCGCATCCTGGACCTGACGCTGCGCACCGGGCCGTTCGGCGACCGCTACGGCGAGAACCCCGACGGGCTGACCCTGGAGAAGCTCAAGGCCCATCCCAACGGGATCAACTTCGGGCCGATGGTGCCCCGGGTGCCCGAGGTGCTCGGCACCGCCGACAAGAAGATCCGGCTGGCCCCGCAGTACCTGCTCGACGATCTGCCCCGGCTGGCGGCGCGGATGCAGCGCCCGCCCGAGGAGCTGGTCCTGGTCAGCCGCAGGCACTTACGGTCCAACAACTCGTGGCTGCACAACGTGGCGCCGCTGATGCGCGGCCGCGACCTGGCGCACGGGAGGAGCGGAGGCAACCGCTGCACTCTGCTGATGCACACCGACGACGCCGCCGAGCGCGGGGTCAGCACCGGCGACTGGGTCACGGTGACGTCCTCGGCCGGGCAGATCGAGGTGCCCGTGGAGGTCACCGACGCGATCAAACCCGGCGTCGTCTCGATGCCGCACGGGTGGGGCCACGGCCTGCCGGGCACCCGGTTGTCGGTGGCCAACCAGACGCCCGGGGTCAACACCAACATCCTGTCGCCGCCGGACTTCCTCGACGAACCGTCGGGCAACGGCGCGCTCAACGGCATCCCGGTGAGTGTGGCGCGCGCCACCACCTGACAGTATTCGTGCCGTGGGCAAGAACGAACGCGCGAAGATCGTCATGACCGATGACGAGATCGCCGAATTCATCGAACGCAGCCGGACCGCGACCCTGGCGACCGTGCTGCCCGACGGACGGCCGCACCTGGTGGCCATGTGGTACGCGGTGCTCGACGGGGAGATCTGGTTCGAGACCAAGGCCAAGTCGCAGAAGGCGGTCAACCTGCGCCGCGACCCGCGGGTGACCGTGATGATCGAGGACGGGCTGACCTACGACAAGCTGCGCGGCGTGTCCATCGACGGCACCGCAGAGATCGTCGACGACCCGGAAACCGTTCTGCGCGTTGGCATCAGCGTGTGGGAGCGCTACACCGGGCCCTACACCGACGAGATGCGCCCGTTCGTCGACCAGATGATGCACAACCGCATCTGCGTGCGCGTCATCCCGCACCGCACCCGCAGCTGGGACCACCGCAAGCTCGGCATGCCCGAGATGCCGCTCGGCGGCACCACCGCCCAGTACCTGACCGAAGGCTGATTCATGGACCCGAACAACAAACCCAAGCAGCTGAATTCGCCGGTCGTCACCAAGGTGATGAAGTACGCCGGCAGAGCGCACGTGTGGGTGTACCGCGTCTCCGGCGGGCGCATCGGCAGCAAGTGGCGCATCGGCGCCGGGTTCAAGAAGCCGGTGCCGACCCTGCTGCTCGAACACATCGGCCGCAAGACCGGCCGGCGGCTGGTCACCCCGCTGGTGTACATCCACGACGGCGACAACATCGTCGTGGTGGCCTCGCAGGGCGGTCGCGACACCGACCCGCAGTGGTACCGCAACCTGGTCGCCAACCCGGACGCGTACGTCGAGATCGGCACCGAGCGCCGCCCGGTGCGCGCGGTGACCGCGACGCCGGAGGAGAAGGCGCGGCTGTGGCCCAAGCTGGTCGAGGCCTACGCCGACTTCGACACCTACCAGGCGTGGGCCGACCGCGAGATCCCGGTCGTCATCCTGCAACCGCGCTAGTCAGACCCTGCTGCGACCCATCTCACAGTCGCGGCACGTTCCGTCGCCCCCACCCGTCGGGTAGCCAACCGGCAGGTGCACCCCAGCGCCGACCGAATCCGTCAACGCTTTAGGGGCGATTTACATGACTAGAACCGAAACCACCCTGCTCGCGCAGCTGCGCACGCTGCTCGACCTGACCCACACCGAGATCCAGGTCGCCGAGACCCGCATCGCGCAGGCCCGTACCGAGGCCGTGCGCCGCGAGCTCACCGAGAACGCCGAGAACGGCCGCATCCGCGCCGAGGCGATCAAGAAGGCGATCCGCGACCTCGGCGGTTTCCCCGACACCGTGGGACCGTTCCTGGGCCGCGCTGCCGCCGCGGTGAAGGCGCTCACCGAGCAGGCGCAGCCGTTCGACGAGGCGCTGCTGGGCGATCTGGCGCTCGAGGACCAGCTGCTCGACCGGGCCCGCTACGTCAAGGCGCTGGCCGTCGCGGCCAAACGCCAGGACATCCAGGAGCTGGCCGACCGCCTGATCACCGCGCACGCCGCGACCGTGACCTGGCTGACCACCGTGCTGGCCGAGGACGCGCTCGGCGGTCCGGCCGCGCTGCGGCGCACCCCGCTGCAGGCCGCCGCGGGCACCGCGGTGAAGCTGGTCAACATGCCGGGGCAGTGGTCGGCGCAGTCGGTGGAGCGGTTCGCGGAGCTGCTGCGCTCGGCGGGCCCGGCCGTCGACGAGCTGCGCGACCGCGCGCAGCGGGCCGGCGAGATCACGCTCAAGGCGCTCGGCGCCTCCCGTGACGGGGCGCTGCGCAGCGCCGAGCAGGTGGTGCGCCGGGAGGGCGCCGGCGACGCCGCCGACGCGCTGCACCAGGCCCGCGCCAACGGCGGTGTCGTCGACGCCGACGAGCTGCCGATCGCCGACTACGACGAACTGAACCAGACCGACGCCGTCGCCGCGGTCAAGGACCTCGACGACCCGTCGGACATCCGCACGGTCATCGCCTACGAGGAGATGCACAAGAACCGCCAGCGACTGGTGTCGGCCGCGCAGACGCGGCTGGCCGAGATCGCCAAGGAGGTCGTCGGCATCAGCTGACCGGTAGCGGGATAGCCCGCGAATTCGACGCCAGGGCTGTGGTTTTCGATAAACCGCAGCCCTGGTGTCGATCTCGGCGCTTTACATCCGGGGCGGGGGAGCGAACCCCGGGTTGGCCAGCGCACTGGCCAGACCGCTGCCGATCGGGCCGAGCCGGTCGACGACCGTCGCGCTGCCGGTGGCCACCCCGGCGTCGCTGAAGTGCGCGGTGGCCGCCATCCCGATCAGAGGGCCGTCGGGCAGCCGGGACAGCGACAGCGTGTAGTCGGCGTTGATCCACTGCAGACCGCTGGGCCCGAAGTTGGCCAGCGAGCTGACGATGTCGCCGGCCAGCGCCGCCCGGACGAACGGGGTCAGTTCGGTGCCGGCGACCACCGGGCGGAAGTCGTGGATCCAGACGTGTTTGGGGCCGCTGTGCTCCCAGGCGGTCAGCCCGGCCCCCGGCGTCGGGATGTGGTCCTCGCGGCCGTACGTCCACACCACCGTGGCCAGCTTGTCGGGAATCGGGTCGGGGATCTCCGGCATCGCGGGCATGCTGACCGGCGCGGTGTAGACCTCGTCGGCGGGCTGCTCCCCGCGGCGCAGGAACAGGGTGGTGGAGCGGGCGGCGAACGCACCGTCCTGGGTGAGCACCGCGTCGACCAGCTTCAGTCGGCGGCTCTCCCGCAGCACGGTGGTGTGCACGCGTACCGGGACGTCGAGACCGACGGGGCGGCACAGGTCGACGGTGAACCGGGCTGGGACGAACTCCGGGTCGCCGGCCGCCGCCTCGGTCGCGTGGCCCAGCAGGCCCCCGACGAAGGTGCCACTGATCGTCCGCCCCCACGGGCCGCGTGCCACCGGGTGCGGGACGAACAGGTCCCCGTCAGGGGTGAAGAACGCCGTCTGCGCAGTGACCACGCGACGACGATAGTGGGTTAGCCCGACTAACGATCAGCCAGCCAGCGTTCGACGTCGGCGTCCACCGGGTCGACGACGTCGCGGTACTCGTCGTGTTTGTCGAGGTACCCCGCGACCATCGAGCAGACCGGCACGATGCGCAGTCCCGCGTCGCGGGTGTGCTGCAGCGCCTCGGCGATCAGGATCGTCGCCAGGCCGCGGCCGCCGAACGCGCTGTCGATCTCGGTGTGGGTGAACACCCGCCGGCCGTCGCGGTCGGCGAACTCGACGTGGCCGACGGCCTGGCCGTCCACGGCGATGGTGTATCGGTCGGCCTCGGCGGACACCTCGGTGGGCGCGCCGGTCTTGTCGGTCGTCATGGTCTCTCTATACCCCGGGATTGGCCCGCGGACGCAGCTTCCCGCCCGGTAGGGGAGGAGCGGGCAGCCGCGACAGCGCGCCGCGATACCCGGACACGGAGCCGAACCGGGCGTCGCCGTCCTCCCACAGGCGCCGGTAGGCGGCGATCTCGTCGTGGCTGCGGCCGACGAAGTTCCACCACATCACCAGCTGTTCGCGAAACGGCGTCCCGCCGAGCACGACGACGCGGGCGGGTTCGGCACCGCGGTTGGCCACCCGCAGCCCGGTGCATCCGACCGGGTGGAACGACAGCTCGCCCACGGCGAGCGCGGTGCCGGCGACCGCCACGTCGCCGCGGTCGACGAGTACCCCGTGCTCGAACGCCGGGTCGAGCTCGAGCGTCACCCCGGCGGCCGGATCCAGGTCGAGCTGCGCGCCCAGCAGCGGGGTGAACGTCGGCACCGGGGAGCGCGCCCCGGCGAGCTCGCCGAGGAACACCCGCAGCGTCGCCCCGTCCAGCCGGCGGGGGATCGGCGTGAAGTGCGCGAAGTCGCGGCCGGTGTCGCGGGCGTCGTCGGGCAGCGCCACCCACAGCTGAACCCCGTGCAGCACACGGGTGTTCGGGGTCGACACCTCGGAGTGGCAGATGCCGGCGCCCGCGGTCATCAGGTTGAGCTCGCCGGGACGCACCAGGGCGTGCACGCCGCCGCTGTCGCGGTGTTCGACCTCGCCGCTGAACAGCCACGTCACGGTCTGCAGCCCGGTGTGCGGATGCGGCGGCACGTCCATCCCGCCGCCGGCGCGCACATCGTGCGGACCGTAGTGGTCGGCGAAACACCACGCCCCGATCAGCGACCGCTCCCGCTGCGGCAGTGTCCGCCGCACCCGGATCGCGCGCGGGCCACCGAGCGGCACGTCGCGGGGTTGCAGTACCCCCACGAACGGCGAAGCCCGGCAGGTGACTTCGTCCGGTGTCGCGTCGGTGTTGCTCATCGGGTCAGCGTAGGCCGACCGGCGCGTTGTGACCCGGTCATCGCCGCGCGGATCACCTCGAGATCGTCGTCGCCGATCCGGAACAGCCCGAAGCGGAACCGGTAGCCCCACCGCTTCTTGTCCTCGATGAAACTCAGCTGGTCGAGCAGCGGGCGGATCGGTGTCTCGACACAGTCGAGGAAGTCGACGTTGCGCCGCCACGGCGCGTCCTGCTCACCCGGCCGGTCCTGGTAGGGCTCGTCGTCGGCGATCCGCCCGATCGCGGTGAACGCCTGCAGCGGAGCGCCGTCGGGGTGCTCGGTGCGCGGGGAGTAGAAGACGATCCAGTCACCGCGCGCCATCCGGCGCAGCATCGTGGCCTTGCCGTGGCCGGCCTGCGTGAATCGGCCGCGCACACCGACTTCGACGTGGTCGCGGCTGATGGTGTTGATCCAGTTGGTCATACCCGCACGGTAGGAACGGACGCCGACAATCCGGCCGGTCGGTGAGCCGGCGCTGTGGATAACTGCGGACGGCATCCGGATAGCATCGGTCGCCGTGGGTGACGAGCCGCTGCGCGACGACCTGACCGAGCTGCTGCATCGCCGTGCGCTGACCGAGGACGCGGCCCGCCCCGACGCGGTGGCCGGACGTCACGCCGCCGGCGGCAGGACCGCCCGCGAGAACCTCGCCGACCTCGTCGACGAGGGCTCGTTCGTCGAGTACGGGCGCTTCGCGATCGCCGCGCAGCGGGCCCGCCGCGAGCTGGCCGACCTGATCGCGCGCACCCCGGCCGACGGGCTGATCGCCGGAACCGCCCGCATCAACGGCGACCTGTTCGGTGCCGAGGCCAGTACCTGCGCGGTGCTGTCCTACGACTACACCGTGCTGGCCGGAACCCAGGGCGCGCTCGGGCACCGCAAGAAGGACCGGCTGTTCGAGCTGATCGAGCGGTTGCGGCTGCCGACGGTGTTCTTCGCCGAGGGCGGCGGCGGGCGCCCCGGCGACACCGACTACCCGGCGGTGTCGCTGCTGGAGACGCGGGCGTTCAAGCTGTGGGCGCGGCTGTCGGGGTTGGTGCCGCGCATCGCGATCGTCAAGGGCCGCTGCTTCGCGGGCAACGCGGTGATCGCGGGCGCGTCGGATCTGATCGTGGCGACCGAGGACACCACGATCGGGATGGGCGGACCGGCGATGATCGCAGGCGGCGGCCTCGGCGATGTCGCCCCCGAGGACGTCGGCCCGATCAGGGTGCAGGCGCCCAACGGCGTCGTCGACGTCGTCGTCGCCGACGAGGCGGAGGCGGTCGCGGTGACCAAACGCCTGCTCGGCTACTTCCAGGGACCGACCGCACCGGGGCCGGTCGCCGATCAAACCGCTTTGCGCACAATGGTTCCGGAGCGGGCTCGACGCGCCTATCCGGTGGCGCCGATCATCGACACTCTCGCCGACACGGGCTCGGTGACCTACCTGCGGCCGAAGTTCGCACCGGAGATGGTGACCGCCCTGGCGCGGATCGCCGGCCGGCCGGTCGGGATCATCGCCAACAACACGATGGCGATGGCCGGTGCCATCACCGCCGCCGCGTCCGACAAGGCCGCGCGGTTCCTGCAGCTGTGCGACACGTTCGACTTCCCGGTGGTGTCGCTGGTCGACTGCCCGGGCTTCATGGTCGGGCCCGCCGCCGAGGCCGAGGCCCTGGTGCGCCGCGGATCGCGGATGCTGGTGGCGGGGGCGGCGATCGAGGTGCCGATGGTCGCGGTGATCCTGCGCCGCGGCTACGGTCTGGGCGCCCAGGCGATGACCGGCGGCAGCCTGCACGAACCGGTGCTGACGGTGGCCTGGCCGGGTGCGCATCTGGGGCCGATGGGGCTTGAGGGCGCGGTCCGGCTCGGCATGCGCAGGGAACTCGAGGCGATCGCCGACCCGGAGGAGCGTGAGCAGCGGGTGCGGGAGGCGACGGCGGCCGCGCAGGAGAACGCCAAGGCGCTCAACGCCGCCGCGCTGTTCGAGATCGACGACGTGATCGACCCGGCGGAGACCCGCGACGTCATCATCAACACTCTGGCCGCCGCCACCGCGCACGCGCAGCGCACCCGGGCGCGCCGGTTCGTCGACACCTGGTGACGGTGCACCCGCCCGCCGCCGATCCCCCGATCCGGCGGCGGGCGGGGCCTCGGTCAGGCGGTCTCGGCGTAGTAGTAGTGGCGACGCTCGCGCACGGGGTAGCCGTTCTGCTCGGCCAGGGACTTGAGCTGGCGCAGAGCAAACGTGCGACCGCGGCCGCCCTCGGGGACGTAGATGCCCGCCCACAGGCCCTCGGCCCGCGGCGACTCACACGCCTCGCGGGCGCACAGCCAGCGCCGGGGGCAGGCCCGGCAGATCGCCTTGGCCTCGCTGTCGGCCGCCGTGGTCCAACGGTCGGGCTCCCGGGTGCACGCGCCGAGGGGGGTGTCGTCCCAGCTGTTCGTCTGCATTGCGCTTACTCCTTCCGGCCTGCTGCGGCGGCTACGGCCGCGATGCGGATAACGTAGCGAAAGAACCGTAGCGTTGCAACAGTTTGCTGGACTGAAGCGAAGCACATACTTGTAGTTACAGCGATAGATACAGGTCACGGCGCAGACAACCGTAGCGATGCACCGCTAGGACCGCGGTGGAAACCGTAGTGACGGTGCACTTGTACCGAAGCGAATCGACAACCAAGCTGTAGCACCACGAATAATCAGGGTTACGATGGCCGGGTTGATCCGTCCGCTCCGACGCCGAGGACCTTCCCCGCGATGACCCACTCAGAGTCGACTCAGGAGGCAACTCCGGTGTCGGCCGAGGAGCTCGATCCGGGCATGGTGCGCGCGGGTGCGGCGGCCGCGGCGCGCCGCCGGGAGCTCAACATCAGCCAGCGCCGGCTGGCCGCCGAGGGCATCATCAACGCCGGTGCGCTCATCGCGTTCGAGAAGGGTCGCAGCTGGCCCCGCGAGCGCACCCGAGCAAAGCTCGAGGAGGTGCTGCGGTGGCCGCCCGGCACGATCGCCCGGCTCCGCCGCGGCGAGCCCGTCGCCGGGGTCGACGGGTATGACGGCCGTGCCGCCGAACCGCCCGCACCACCCGCCGCCGACGAGGTGCCGCTGATCGCGCAGGCGGTCAGCACGGCGGTGAGCACCTTCGACGTCGCCATCGACGCGTTGCCGTCGGCGGATGATCCCGCGTTCCCCGCGAAGGTGTCGACCATCCTGGCCGACCTGCGGCAGCTGGAGGCGGTCGCCGCCCGTGCCGCCCGGCTCGGCCGGGTCACCCCGGCACTGATCAAGGCGCTGAGCGCGGTGCGCACCCGCTACGACGAGCTGATGCTGCGGGCGGCGAACTCACCGCACCCCACATTGGGGCAGCGGCTCTACGCCGCCCGACGCGGTGCGAACCTCACCATCGGCGAAATCGCCCAGGCCGCAGGGGTTTCCGAAGAGGACGTGGCTCGGACCGAGGCCGAAGAGCCGATCCCGCCGGCGGCCGCCGACGCGCTCGAGGCGTTCCTCGCCGAACTGGCCTAGTAACGGCGGTCGTCCTGGTTGGGGAAGTACTCGGCCAGCGCGGCGGCGATCTCGATGAACCGTTGGCGTGTCGCCGGGGTCATGTCGGCCGTTCCGTTGATGACGCCGCCCGGGCGCAGGTTCCCGTCGAAGGGCACCTCGATGACTCGTTGGCCGTGGCTTGAAAACTGTTGCGCCAGAATGGAACGCGTGCGTTTGTCGGCGTGGCCGTCGGAGTCGTTGAGCACGATGACGGTGCGCTGCAGCAGCGACGTCAGTCCGTGTGCGGCCAACCAGTCCATCGTCTGACCGGCCACGGCGGCACCGTCGACCCACGGCGAGGACACCACCACCAGCGCATCGAGATCCCGCAGCACCTCCTGTGTGACGGGGCTGTCCATCGTCGAACTGCAGTCGATGACCGAGATCGTGAAGTGGCGGTCCAGCCGCGTGGTGGCCTCGCGGTAGATGGCCGGATCCAGCACACGACGACGTGCCGGTGTCGCCTCACCGGCGAGCACGAACAGCCCGGCGGCGTTGTTGCCCACCCGGCTGCGGACATCGGCGAAGGTCTCCAGATGCTGATCGGCCGCCAGTTCCCAGTACGAGCCGGGGGCGCGTGGGTCGATGCGGCTGCCCAGCTTGCCGAACGAGGTGTCGGCGTCGATGGCGACCACCCGATCGTCCTGGCGCAGTTCGGCGAAGACCGAGCCGAGGCTGGCGGACACCGTGGTCTTGCCGACGCCGCCCTTGCCCATCACCCCGACCTTGAAGTGGCCGCGCAGCGGCGCCCGGACCCGCGCGATCAACTGCGCCTCGCGGACCTCGTCGGGCCCGGGCCCGAGGTTGATCAGCCCGAAGGTGGCGCGATACAGCGTCCGTCGCCAGCCACGGGTGGGCGGCACCCGGCGCGCCGGCACCAGGTCATCGGGACGGATCCGGTCGGCATAGGAGCCGGGCACCTGGGCGCCGGGCACCTGCGCACCGGGCGGCTGGGTCCCGGCGGGTCCGAATCCGCCGCCCTGCCAGGCACCCGGCGGTGGGGGCGGTCCGGGGTGCCCGGGGCCGTGCCCCGGTGGCGGGACCGGGCGACCGGGCTGCGGGGGCCAGGGCTCGGGGCGCCCGACGGGTGGTGGGCCGTACCGGGCGGGCGGTGGTCCGAAGACCGTGGTCTCGTCCTGTCGCGCGGAGCGGTCGAACGCGGGTCGGGGCGGGGCCGGGGGGCGCGGCGGTTCCGCGGTGGTGTCAGCGCCGTCGCCCGCGGGGCTCTCGTCGGGGCCCGTCCAGCCGAGTTCTCTGCGCAACGCGTCGTCGCGGTCGCTCACTGCGTTCTCCTCTGAAGTCGTGGCCGCCCTCGTCAAGTATCAACTACACCGGATATTTCTTCCGCACGCGCTGTCCCGTGCGCCACACCCGTTCCAGCAAACACATCGGTAGCAGGATTATCCGCCTTCAGACAATTTTGACGAGCACGTCGAAATGGCATTCGGCCGATGGTCGATTCAAACACCGGTGGTTGCGGAATTGAGCGCCGAAAGCGAACGACACCAACTGCCATTTGTTAGCTGAGCATCTGCTCAGAAGAACTTAAACAGCGCTCTCAGAACTATGAGAAATAACTGAGAACCGGCTGTCCGGCGGTGTCCGACCACTGTCGCAGGCGCTGAATTTCTGTCACGACCACCCCCGAACCGCTGGTACGCTCTTTTTCGGCGAAGGGGTAAAACGAATTGGTTCAGTGGGGTGGCCGCACCGCCTGCGGCAAAGTTTCACCGGGCATCCGGCGTGAGGCGACCGCGGTCACCTCGGCCCGGCTCGGCGCCGCTGGGCGGATTGGGGCCGCCCGATGATCCAGGACGCGACCGCCATCGATGACGTCGTCGCCGTCGAGGTGACCATCGACGGGATGCTGGTGATCGCCGACCGGCTGGGGCTGGTGGAGTTCCCGCCGTCGCTCGGTATCCGGCAGAACATCCCCCAGCCGGAGCTGCGTGACCTGGTGTGGGAACAGGTCGCCCGGGACCTGACCGAACAGGGCGTGCTGACCGCGTTCGGCGAGCCGCACGCGGAGGTGGCGGCGATGGTCGACACGCTGGCCCGTGCGGACCGCACGCTGGAAGGCCGCTGGTGGCGTCCGGACGCCGGCGGCAAGATGATCCGGTTCGCCGTCTGCCGGAAGGGCAACCGGCACGTCGTCGCCGCCCGCGACGGGGACCTGATCGTCGTGCAGCGGGTGGCGCCGCAGGTCGGCCTCGCCGGGATGGTGACGGCGGTGATCGGTCCGGCCACACCCGCCGACGTCGAGCCGCTGACCGGTGTGGTGAGCAAACTCGCCGAATGCCGCAGCGCAAACCAGATCGCCGCCTACGGGGTGTCGCAGGCGTCGGCCCGGCTCTACGCGGACCTCATCGCGGAACCCGAGAGCTGGGTGGAGATCACCGCGACCGAACGTCATCCGGGGGGCACCTTCACCCAGGCCGACGTCGCGGCGGGGGTGCTCGACTCCCGGCACGGACGCATCGTGTCGATTCCGCGCCGGGTCAACGGCGAGCTGTTCGGCAGCTTCCTGCCCGGCAGCGACGAGAACCTGCAGCGCGCACTGGACGACCTCGTCGGTTTTCTGCCGTCGGGCACGTGGTTCGACCACAACGCCACCGAGCCCGAGGCGTTCTATGGTCGGTGACGCGTATCCGCAGGACTACGAGGACGAGCGCGACGATCTGGCCGCGCTCGACTTCTTCGCACCCGAACCCGAAGGCCGCGAACAGGATTCGGTGCTCGACGTACTCGACGTGTACGCCGCGACTGACGACGGGAGTTCCGAAACCGAGGACCGGACAGGGCTCTTCGTCGTCACCAACCCGCCGGGAACCGTCACGGTGTGCGCACTGCCCGACGGCCGGGTGCAGCACGTCGAGCTGTCGGCCAAGGCCCGCGAGCTGACCGAGCGCGACCTCGCCGACGAGGTGGTGGTGCTGGCGCGACTGGCCGCCACGGACGCGAAATCCGCGCAGTACACCGCGATGTTGGAGGGCATGCGCCAGCAGGGCCACGACGACGCCGCCACCCGTGACTTCCTGACCCGCGACCTCGACCTCCCCACCCCGGAACAGGCCCGCGACGAACGGGCCCGGGTGTTCGCACAACGATACGGCGGTGACCATGACTGACCACCTCGCCGGCCTGTTCGGTAGCGCCGTCGGCATGCTGCCGACCGCGCCGGCCCGGGCGTTCGAGATCTTCACCGAGATCACCACCATCGACGAATCCGCCTGCGATGCCTGGGTGGGCCGGATCCGTTGCGGTGACACCGACCGGGTGACGCTGTTCCGCGCGTGGTACTCGCGGGCCAACTTCGGTCAGCTGGCCGGCGCCGCCGAGGTGTCGATGAACAGTCTGGGCGCACGCATCCCGATCGGCGGGTTGTTCGGCGACATCACGTATCCGGTCAACTCGCCGCTGGCGATCACGATGGGGTTCGCCGCCAATGAGGCCACGGTCGGCAACCACGCCGATGCGATGGAGGCGCTCGACGACGTGCCCAGCGCCGGCGCCGAGCACCTGGTGTCCTGGCTCAGGGCGGTGGTGTACGCCGCAGCCGAACGCTGGACAGACGTCATCGACGAGGTGCGCGCCGCCGCCGGCTGGCCCGACAAGTTCCTCGCCGCCGCCGCCGGCGTCGCACACGGGGTCGCGGCGGCGAATCTCGGCCTGTTCACCGAGGCGGAACGCCGGCTGACCGAGGCCAACTCGTCACCGGCCGGGGAGGCGTGCGCCCCCGCGATCGCCTGGTACCTGGCGATGACGCGCCGCGGCCAGGGCAACGAAGAGGGCGCGGTGGCACTGCTGGAATGGCTGCAGGCCACCCATCCGGAACCGAAAGTCGCTGAGGCACTGCGAGATCCGTCCTACCGGTTGGCGACGACGTCGGCGGAGAAGATCGCCGCCCGCCGCGATCCGTGGGATCCGGGCAGCGTCCAGGCCGACACGTCGCAGCGCGACCGGTTGCTCGCCGAGGCGCAGGCCGAACTCGACCGCCAGATCGGTTTGACCCGGGTCAAGGAGCAGATCGAGGCGTACCGCGCGGCCACCCAGATGGCCAGGGTGCGGGCGGCGCGCGGAATGAAGGTCGCGCAGACCTCCAAGCACATGATCTTCGCCGGCCCGCCCGGTACCGGTAAGACCACGATCGCCCGGGTGGTGGCCAACATCCTTGCCGGGCTCGGGGTCATCACCGAACCCAAGTTGGTGGAGACCTCCCGCAAGGACTTCGTCGCCGAGTACGAGGGCCAGTCCGCGGTCAAGACCGCCCGCACCATCGACCGCGCGCTCGGCGGCGTGCTGTTCATCGACGAGGCCTACACGTTGGTGCAGGAGCGCGACGGCCGTGCCGACCCGTTCGGCACCGAGGCGCTGGACACGCTGCTGGCGCGGATGGAGAACGACCGTGACCGGCTGGTGGTGATCATCGCCGGCTACAGCAACGACATCGACCGGCTGCTGGAGACCAACGACGGTCTGCGGTCCCGCTTCGCGACGCGGATCGAGTTCGACTCCTACTCACCCGACGAGATCGTCGAGATCGCGAAGGTGTTGGCGCAGGGCAATGATTCGTCGCTGTCCGACGAGGCCGCCAAGCGGGTGCTGGAGGCGGCGACCCTGCTGAGCGAGCGCACCCTCAACGGCAAGCCGGCGCTCGACATCGCGGGCAACGGCCGTTACGCACGGCAGCTCGTCGAGGCGGGGGAGCAGAACCGCGATATGCGGCTGGCTCGTTCCCTGGACTTCGACAGCCTCGGCGTCGACGAGCTCAGCGAGATCAACGGTGACGACATGGCGGCGGCGATCACCTCGGTGCATGCCCGGCTGAACATCGGCGAGTAACGGCATGGCGGGTTTTCGGCTCACAACCAAGGTGCAGGTCAGCGGGTGGCGCTTCCTGCTGCGCCGCGTCGAGCACGCGATCGTGCGCCGCGACACCCGGATGTTCGACGACCCGCTGCAGTTCTACAGCCGTTCGGTCATGGCGGGCGTCGTCATCGCGGTGCTGATCTGCCTGGGCGCCGCGCTGCTGGCGTACTTCAAACCGCTCGGTAAGCGCGGCGGCGACCAGCTGCTGGTGGACCGCACCACCAACCAGCTCTACGTGGTGCTGCCCGGCACCGACCAGCTGCGCCCGGTGTACAACCTGACCTCGGCGCGTCTGGTGCTCGGCAACGCCGGAACCCCGTCGGCGGTGAAATCCGAAGAGCTCAACCGGATGCCGAAGGGTCAGCCGATCGGTATTCCCGGCGCGCCGTACGCCACCCCGGTCGGCCCGGTCAGCTCGACGTGGACGCTGTGCGACACCGTCACCAAACCGGAGAGCGTGCGGCCGGGACTGGAGACGTCGGTCATCATCCGGCCGCTGCAGACCGACGCCTCGGTGGGAGCGCTCAAGCCCAACCAGGCGATGCTGGTCTCCTACGAGGACGACAACTGGTTGGTCACCGAGACCGGTAGGCACGACATCGACATGTCCGACCGCGCGGTCACCTCGGCGGTCGGGATCCCGGTGACGGCGAAGGCGACCCCGATCTCGGAGGGACTGTTCAACGCCCTGCCCAACGCCGGGCCGTGGCGGCTGCCGGAGATCCCGGCGGCCGGCCAGCCCAACACCGTCGGGCTGCCGCCGAACCTGGTGATCGGGGCGGTGTTCAAGGCGCTCACCGAGGACGGCGAACAGCACTTCGTGGTGCTGCCCGACGGGATCGCGCGGGTCAACGGCACCACCGCCGCGGCGATCCGCGCCACCAACTCCTACGGTCTGGTCACCCCGCCGACCGTGGAGGCCAGCGTGGTGGCCAAGATCCGCGAGCACGTGTTCGTCTCGCCGCTGCCCGACGAACCGCTGGACATCCTGCTGCGCGACGAGATTCCGACCCTGTGCTGGGCGTGGCAGCGCGAACCGGGCGATCAGGCGCCGAAGACGACCGTGCTCGCCGGCAGGCACCTGCCGATCCCGGCCGCCGTGATGAACACCGGTATCCGCCAGATCGGCGGTGACGCAACGGTGTACATCGAGGGCGGCCAGTACATTCGGTTGCAGTCACCGGACCCGCGCTACGGCGAGAGCCTCTACTACATCGATCCGCAGGGTGTGCGGTACGGCCTGCCCAACGAGGACACCGGCGGGACGCTCGGCCTCAGCGGCCCGGTCACCGCGCCGTGGCAGGTGGTCGGGCTGCTGGTCGACGGGCCCGTACTGTCCAAGGAGGCGGCGCTCATCGAACACGACACGCTGCCGCCGAACCCCAACCCGCGCAAGGTCGCTGACAGCAGACCGGCCGCGGCGCCGATCGGTGGTGGCGGATGACCACACGCAAGTTCACCCCGACGATCAAGCGTGGACCACGGCTGACTCCGGGCGAGATCACCGTCACGCCACCGGAGGATCTCGGTGTCGAGATCCCGCCGTCGGGGATCCAGAAGGCGCTGCCGTGGGTGATGGGCGGCGGCATGCTCGGGATGATCGCGATCATGATCTTCACCGGCATCCGGCAGCTCTCGCCGTACATGCTGATGATGCCGCTGATGATGATCATGGCCACTGTCGGCTTCATGGCCGGTGGTGGGCCGGGCGGCAAGCGGGTGCCGGAGATCAACGCCGACCGCAAGGAGTACCTGCGGTACCTGTCCGGACTGCGGACCCGGGTGACATCGTCGGCGGCGGCGCAGGTGACGTTCTTCAACTACCACGCACCGCATCCGGAGGATCTGCTGTCCATCGTCGGCACCCACCGCCAGTGGTCGCGGCAGAGCAACGCCGACTTCTACGCCGCCACCCGGATCGGTCTCGGTGCCGAACCTGCGGTCGACCGGCTGCTCAAACCGTCGGTCGGCGGGGAGTTGGCCGGCCCGCAGGGTGCCCCGCAGCCGCACCTCGAGCCGGTCAGCCACATGTGGGTGACGAAGTTCCTGCGCACCCACGGTCTGATCCATGACTGCCCGAAACTGGTTCAGCTGCGCAGCTTCCCGACGATCGCGGTCGGAGGAGACCCGCAGGGCGCGGCGGGCCTGCTGACCGCGATGGTCTGCCACCTCGCGGTGTTCCACCCGCCGGATCTGCTGCAGCTGCGGGTGCTCGTCGACGATCCGGAGGATCCGGACTGGGCGTGGCTGAAATGGCTGCCGCACGTGCAGCACCAGACCGACACCGATGCGGCGGGCCCCACCCGGATGATCTTCACCCGTCCCGACGGGCTCGGTGATCTGACCGCCCGCGGCCCGCACGCCGCCGACGCGGTGCCGACCGGACCGTATGTCGTGGTCGTCGATCTCACCGGTGGCCGTGCGGGTTTCCCGGTCGACGGGCGCGCCGGCGTCACCGTGATCACGCTGGGCAACCACCGCGGATCGGTGTACCGGATCCGGGTCGCGGCCGACGGCACCGCCGACGACCGCCTGCCGAACCAGTCGTTCCGGCTGGTCACCAACAAGGTGGACCACATGACACCGGGCCAGGCCGGACGCCTCGCGCGCAAGCTGGCCGGCTGGTCGATCACCGGGACGATCATCGAAAAGGGCGGCCCCCGACTGCAGAAGAAGGTCGCCACCGAATGGCACCAGCTGGTCGGCGCGCAGACGGTCGAGGAGGTGACCCCGGCACGCTGGCGGATGTTCGCCGACACCGACCGCGACCGGTTGCGGATCCCGTTCGGCCACGAGCTCAAGACCGGCGACATCATGTACCTCGACATCAAGGAGGGTGCGGAGTTCGGCGCCGGACCGCACGGAATGCTGATCGGCACAACGGGTTCCGGTAAGTCCGAGTTCCTGCGCACGCTGATCCTCTCGCTGGCCGCCACCCACCACCCGGACCAGGTGAACCTGCTGCTCACCGACTTCAAGGGCGGTTCGACGTTCCTCGGCATGGAGAAGCTGCCGCACACCGCGGCCGTCGTCACCAACATGGAGGAGGAGGCCGAGCTGGTCAGCCGCATGGCCGAGGTGCTCAGCGGCGAACTGGACCGCAGGCAGTCGATCCTGCGCCAGGCCGGTATGCGGGTCGGAGCCGCGGGCGCGCTGTCCGGCGTCGCCGAATACGAGCGACACCGGGAACGCGGCGCCGACCTTCCGCCGCTGCCCACGCTTTTCGTCGTCGTCGACGAGTTCGCGGAGCTGCTGCAGAACCATCCCGACTTCATCACCCTGTTCGACCGGATCTGCCGCGTCGGCCGGTCGCTGCGCGTGCACCTGCTGCTGGCCACCCAGTCGCTGAACACCGGCGGGGTGCGCATCGACAAGCTCGAACCGAACCTGACCTACCGGATCGCCCTGCGCACCACCAGCTCGGCGGAGTCCAAAGCGGTGATCGGAACGCCCGAGGCGCAGTACATCACGAACAAGGAGAGCGGTGTCGGCTTCCTGCGCGTGGGCATGGAGGACCCGGTGAAGTTCCAGACCGCCTACACCGGCAACCCCTACGTGCCCACCACGCACACGCCGGAGACCGGGGAGGCGAAGCCGAAGACCAATGGGCAGAGCAGGCTGCGGATCCACCAGTTCACCGCGGCCCCGATCCGAGACACGGCGGTGCGGTGATGACGACGGACACCGAACCCCGGGTGCTGCGCGAGGTGGTGCTTGAACAGCTCACCACCGGCGAGACACGGGCGTATCGAATGTGGTTGCCGCCGTTGGCCGATCCGACTCCGGTCAACGAGCTCATCGCCAACGACGAGCAGCGCAAGTCGCTGCGGTTCGGCCTGGGCATCATGGACGAGCCCCGCAGGCACCGGCAGGGCGTGTGGGGCATCGACGTGTCCTCGGCCAGCGGCAACATCGCCGTCGGCGGGGCACCGCAGACCGGCAAGTCCACCTTCCTGCAGACGCTGGTGTTGTCGGCGGCGGCGTCGCACACGCCCCGTCAGGTCCAGTTCTACTGCGTCGACCTCGGCGGCGGTGGCCTGATGTACCTCGAGGACCTGCCGCACGTCGGCGGTGTCGCGACGCGGTCGGAGCCGGACCGGATCAACCGGATCATCGCTGAGATGAAAGCCGTTCTGCGGCAACGGGAAGCGCTGTTCAAGCAGTACCGGGTCGGCTCGATGGAGCACTACCGGCAGCTGCGCGAGGACCCGTCGCACCCGCTGGCGGCCGACCCGTTCGGCGACGTGTTCCTGGTCATCGACGGGTGGCCGGCGTTCGTCGCCGAGTTCCCCGATCTGGAGGCGGTGGTGCAGGACCTCGCCGGGCAGGGTCTGCAGTTCGGGGTGCACACGGTGATCTCGACGCCCCGCTGGACCGAGCTGAAGTCCCGGGTGCGCGACTATCTGGGCACCAAGGTGGAGTTCCGGCTCGGTGACGTCAACGAGACCCAGATCGACCGCATCACCCGCGAGATCCCGGCCAACCGCCCGGGCCGGGCGATCTCGATGGAGAAGCACCACCTGATGATCGGTGTCCCGCGTCTCGACGGGGTGCACAGCGCGGACAACCTGGTGGCCGCGATGACGGAGGCTGTGCAGATCATCCGCGCCCGCCACACCGACGAGGCGCCCAAGGTGCGGGTGCTGCCGGACCGGATCTACCTGCACGAGCTGGACCCGAACCCGCCCGGACCGGAATCGGATTACCGCACCCGGTGGACCATTCCGGTGGGCCTGCGCGAGTCGGACATGCAGGTGGCCTACAACCACATGTACCTCACGCCCCACCTGCTCATCTTCGGCGCACCCAAATCGGGCAAGACCCGCATCGCGCACGCGGTGGCCCAGGCGATCTGCGCGCGCAACAGCCCGCAGCAGGTGCGCTTCATGCTGGCCGACTACCGCTCCGGTCTGCTCGACGCGGTGCCGCAGTCCCATCTGCTGCTCGCCGGCGCGGTGAACCGCAACAACGCCGCCCTGGAGGAGTCGATCAAGGCGTTGGCGATCAACCTCCAGAAGCGGCTTCCACCACCGGATTTGACGACCGCACAGTTGCGGTCGCGGTCCTGGTGGGAGGGACCCGATGTGGTCCTGCTGGTCGACGACTGGCACATGGTCGTCGCCGCCAGCGGCATGATGTCGCCGATGACGCCGCTGTTCCCGCTGCTTCCGGCGGCGGCGGACATCGGATTGCACCTCATCGTCACGTGTCAGATGAGCCAGGCTCATCGCGCGACGATGGACAAGTTCGTGGGGGCCGCCTACGGAGCCGGCTCACCGACGATGTTCCTATCCGGAGAGAAACAGGAGTTCCCATCCAGCGAAGTCAAACTCAAGCGTAGGCCGCCCGGTCAGGCCCTTCTCGTGTCGCCGGACGGCAAGGACGTCATCCAGGCGCCCTATGTGGATCCACCAGAGGATCCAGTGGAAAAAGAAGTGCAGTCGGCACCCGCGGACCGCGGTTAGACTGCTAAACAACGACATCAGCAAATCTGGTGGCGCTCCACCAGTAAAGGGGTCGGGAAACGATTCCCGTGTTATCGGCTGCCGCGTGATTTCGCGGTGCACAAATTCATAGACACGCGAAACCGCGCGAATCCAGCGTTAAAAGCACCGTATTCGAAGGTCGTCGAGAGGATTTTGCCATGCAACCGTTGACGCACAACCCTGCCGCCATCGGCATGGGCGCCCAGGTCCTTGCGAACGGAACGAGGGGTCTTGCGGTGGGCACCGCCGCGGGTTCCACCGTCACCGCGCTCGTGCCCGCGGGTGCCGACGAGGTTTCGGCGATGGCCGCCGCGGCGTTCGCCGCCGAGGGCGTGGAGGTGCTGGGAATGAACGCCTTCGCGCAGGAGGAGCTGGCGAGGTTGGGCGCGGCGATCATGGAGATCGCCGGCATCTACTCGGCCGTCGACGGCGCCACCGCCGCCACCTTCTGACCGCCTGTCCCTGATTACGCGACAGCCTGACTCGAAACCCGAAGGCAGACCGAGACGATGATCTGGCACGCTATGCCGCCAGAGTTCAACACCGCGCGGCTCATGGCCGGCGCGGGCGCGGAGCCGATGCTCCAGGCCGCGGCCGGCTGGGAGACGTTCGCCATCGAGCTCGAGACGCAGGCCGATGAACTCGCCGCGAGTCTGGTGTCGCTGCAGTCGGTTTGGACGGGGGCCGCGTGCGACAGGCTGGTCGCCTCGACGATGCCGATGGTCGTGTGGCTGCGGACCGTGTCGGCGCAGGCGCACAAGCGATCCGCGCAGGCGCTGGCGCAGGCGAGCTCCTACACCCAGGCGATGGCGACCACACCGCCGCTTCCGGAGATCGCGCAGAACCATGTCACACGTCAGGTGCTGCACGCGACGAACTTCTTCGGCGTCAACACGATCCCGATCGGGATCAACGAGTTCGACTATTTCGTGCGGATGTGGAACCAGGCTGCCGGTGCGATGGACGTCTACCAGGCGGAGACGGCGCTGAACCTGCTGTTCGAGCCGATCATGCCGGCGAAGCCGATCGTCATCCCGGGGGTCGGCGAAGTGGCGCTCGGAGCGGCGCTCGGCAGGGCCGCCGCCGGGGTGCCCGCCGCGATGGTGCGTAACGCCGTCATCGAGATGGTCGGCGCGCAGGCCACCCTCGAATCCGGAAAGCTGCACGCAGGCCGTGCGTTCGGCATTGGCGACCAGCTGGCCGAGCAGTCCCAGGCACAGGCCCAGCGCGCGCAGAACGCGCAGACGATGATGCCGCAGCAGGGCGTTCAGCAGGGTGCGCAGATGGGCATGCAACTCGGGGCGCAGCTTGGATCGACGCTGGCGCAGGTACCGCAGCAGGCCGTGCAGATGGTGTCGCAGCCGATGCAGCAGTTGGCGCAACCGCTGCAGCAGGTGTCGTCGCTGTTCGGTCAGCTGGGCGGCAACCTGGGAGACAAGGTCCAGGTCGGTCTGCTCGGCACCAGTCCGCTGTCCAACCACCCGCTCGTCGGTGGCAGCGGACCCGCCACGGGCGCGGGGCTGGTGCGTGCGGCGTCGTTGCCCGGCGCTGCCGGATCGCTGGCGCGCACCCCGCTGATGGCCGGTCTGATCGGGTCGACGACAACGAGCGTGCCCGCCACCGGGGCGGCGGCGGGCTCGTCGGGCGCGGGCACGGCACCGGTCGGAGGGCCCGGGGGGATGGGCCCGGCGGGGCTGGGCCAGCGGGGCACCAGCGGCGGCAGCAAGCAGGGTTTGAAGGCGCCCCAGGTTCTTCCGCAGGACCTCGGCGAAGACGAGGACGACGATTGGTGACCGCCCCTCAAGACTTCTCGGCCGCCCGGCCGAAAGACTCGCCATTCGCAAGTGGTGAGGACACACGAAGAGAGAAAGAGTAATCAGCATGGCAGGAATGCATACCGATGCTGCTGTCCTCGCCCAGGAGGCAGCGAACTTCGAGCGGATCTCGGGTGAGCTTCGGGGCGTGATCGCACACGTCGAGTCCACGGCGGCCGCGCTCCAACCGAACTGGCAGGGCGCGTCGGCCGTCGCGGCCCAGGCGGCCCTGGTGCGGTTCCACGAGGCGGCCATGCGCCAGGTGCAGGAGCTGAACGACATCTCCGCCAACATCCAGGCGTCGGGGATCCAGTACGACACGAGCGATGAGAACGAGGCATCGACGATCGCCAGCGCGATGCTGCCCTGAGCCCTGACCTTCGAGAGAAACGGAAAACATCAATGAGTGAACAGATTTGGAATTTCGGTGCTATCCAGGCGCTGGTCGCCGAGATCCACGGCGACGTCGGCACCACCGCCGGTCTGCTCGATGAGGGCAAGGGCTCCCTCGCCACCCTCGCCTCGGTGTGGGGCGGCATCGGCTCGGAGTCCTATCAGGCGGTCCAGATGCGCTGGGACACCACATCGTTGGAACTGAACAACGCCCTTCAGAACCTCGCCCACACGATGGACGAGGCGACCGCGGTGATGATGACCACCGAGAAGACCGTGACGGGGTACTTCGGCTGACGGACCTCGCGCTCGGTGGGCGGACCGCATCCCTAGGCGGGCCGCCCACCGAGTGTGCCAACCAACTCCAACAATGAGAGGTAACGATGTCGGCAGACTATGACCGGCTTTTCCACGCCACGGGAGACGCTGTCCAGACAGCCGACGATGCGGCGGTTGGCCACCAATCCCCGGAGGCTGTGGCCGGCCCGGCGACACCCGCGCCGACGATGACCTCACCGGCACCGCCGGTCGGGGAGAGTGCGACGGCCCCTGTGCCGCCGCCGCGGCAGGCTGAGATCACCACGCAGCTGCCGCCCGCCCGCGCGAGCACCCCTGCCGCTCAGCCCAACTCGATGCTGCGCACGCCGCAGGCGCAGCCGGCGGGAGCGCGCTTCGAACAGCCGAGGCCCGCGCCGACCCCGGCGCCGCGGCCCGCACCGGCCCCTGCCCCGAGCGCCCACTTCGCCGAACCGAGCGCCGAGACGAGCGGCCCGTTCGCCGCCCAGGCCGCTGCGACGTCGGCCGCGACGATCGGCAACCACCGCGCGATCGACGCCCTGTCGCACGTGGGGGTGAAGTCCGCGGTGAAGATGCCGTCGCAGCGCGGCTGGCGGCACATCCTGTACGTGCTGACCCGGATCAACCTGGGCCTGTCACCCGACGAGCTCTACGAGATGGAGTTGCACAGCCGGATTCGGCGCAATGCCCGCGACTCGTACCAGATCGGCGTCTTCGGGCTCAAGGGCGGCGTCGGTAAGACCGCCGTCACCGTGGCGCTGGGATCGGCGCTGAGCAAGGTGCGCGGCGACCGGATCCTGGCGGTGGACGCCGACCCTGACGGCGGCAACCTCGCCGATCGTGCGGGCCGCCAGTCCGCGGCCACCATCGCCGACCTGCTGGCCGACAAGGAACTCAAGCGGTACAACGACATTCGCGCGTACACCAGCATGAACGCGTCGAACCTCGAGGTGCTGGCCGGCGAGGAGTACAGCGGTGCGCGCCGCGAGTTCAACGACGAGGACTGGAAGGGCGTGACCAACATCGTGTCGCGGTACTACAACCTCGTGCTCGCCGACTGCGGCGCCGGACTGTTCCAGCCCGCCGCTCGCGCGGTGCTGTCGTCGGTGTCGGGCCTGGTGATCGTCGCCAGCGCGTCGATCGACGGCGCCCGCCAGGCGGCGATGACGATGGACTGGTTGCGGCAGAACGGCTATCAGGATCTGCTCGGCCGGTCCTGTGTGGTGATCAACCACGTCGTGCCGGGTAAGCCGAACATCGACGTGGACGACCTGGTCGCCCAGTTCGAACGGCACGTGCCTCCGGGCCGGGTCATCGTGCTGCCGTTCGACAAGCACATCGCGGCCGGCACCGAGATCCAGCTGGACTTGTTGTCCAAGACATTCCAGCGCCGGATCGTCGAGCTGGCGGCGGCACTGTCCGACGACTTCGACAGGCTCGAACGGCGTTGACGTCCACCGCGGCTGCCGCCTCCCCGTCCAGCGTCACTCCCGGCCGGCCGGCGACCACACGCGTCACGGTCCTCACCGGTAAGCGGATGACCGACCTGGTGCTGCCCGCTGCGGCGCCGATCGAGAGCTACATCGACGAGACCGTGGCCGTGCTGGCGGAGCTGCTCGAGGACACCCCCAAGGACGTTCTCGCCGGGTTCGACTTCAAGGCCCAGGGGGTCTGGTCCTTCGCGCGGCCGGGTGCCCCGCCGTTGCGGGGTAGCGAGTCCCTCGACGAGGCCGGTGTGGTCGACGGAACGCTGCTGACGCTGGTGTCGGTGAGTCGCACCGAGCGGTACCGCCCGCTGGTCGAGGACGTCATCGACGCGATCGCGGTGCTCGACGAGTCACCCGAGTTCGACCGATCCGCGCTGAATCGGTTTGTCGGCGTGATGATCCCGGTGATCGCGCTGATCCTCACGGTGATGGTGCTGGTCGGCTGGACCAGGGCCGGCCACCAGTGGTGGTGGGCCGTCGGTCTCGGTGTGCTCGGACTGGGCGCGCTGGGCGGCAGCCTGCTGGCCACCAACCGCTACCAGAACCTGGACATGGCGGAGAGCCTGCTGGCGGCGGCCCTGCCTGCGCTCGCGGGCGCGGCCGCGTTGACGGTGCCGCTACCGCGCGGGGTGGACGGGCTGGGCGCCCCGCAAGTGGCCGGGGCCGCGGCGGTGGTGCTGCTGCTGACGCTGGCGACCCGCGGTGGTCCCCGCCGGCGGTCCGAGTTGGCGTCGTTCCTGTCGGTTACCGCGGTCGCGGTGACCGGTGCGGCGATCGCGTACGGCTACGGCGCCCAGTACTGGGTGCCGGCCGGTGCGATCGCGTTCGGGCTCATCGTCGTCACCAACGCCGCGAAGCTGACGGTCGCGGTCGCGCGGATCGCGTTGCCGCCCATTCCCGCCCCGGGCGAGACCGTCTCCAACGACGAGCTGCTCGACCCGGTCGAGACCTCCGGGGCGGACGAGGAGACGCCGACCTGGCAGGCGATCATCGCGTCGGTGCCGGACTCGGCGGCCCGGCTGCATGAACGCAGCGAGCTGGCCAAGCGGCTGCTGATCGGCTTCGTCGCCGCTGGGGCGCTGGTGCTGTCCGCGGGTGCGATCACCGTTGTGGTGCAGGGGCATTTCTTCGTCCACTCGATGATCGTGGCCGGCCTGGTCACGTCGATCTGCGCGTTCCGCTCCCGGCTGTACGCCGAACGGTGGTGCGCCTGGGCGCTGTTGGCCGCCGTGGTCGCCGTCCCGACCGGTGTCGCGGTCCGGTTGTGCCTGTGGTACCCGGAGCGGGCGTGGCTGGTGCTCCTAATTTACGTGGGCGTAGGGATTCTCGCGTTGATCATCATCGGCGCGACGTCGGGTGTGCGGCGCGTGTCGCCGGTCACCAAGCGCATCCTCGAACTACTCGACGGCGCCACGATCGCCGCGGTGATCCCCATGTTGTTGTGGATCGCCAGCGTCTACGACCTGCTGCGCAATCTGCGCTTCTAACCTGCGGGTTCGGCCACCGACCGGATCAGGGTGAGCGCACGAGGCGATCGCAGGCGCACTGTCATGCCACACTTGTCCCGGGTCCGGTGCCTCGGATCGGTGGTTCCGGTCAACGCAGTCGTCGAGCGTGGGAGGGGAGTCGTGCGGCGTCCAGCGAAGCGGTTAGTCGCGGCGCTCATAGCCCTCGCGAGTGTGGCCGCCGGATGCACTTCGACAACCGCCGGTGATCCCACCCGAGCCGCCGGTGCCGCAGGCGCAGGCGGGGTTGACGTGGCGGCGCTTGACACCGGGCCGTATCCGACGGCGCCGGGCAGGCTGTTCGGCGTCGCGGGTGCCGATCAGCGGGACCAGAGCGTGCTGGAGTCGCACCGTCTCGCCGAGTTCACAACCGGGCCGTGGCAGGTTGACCAGGAGATCCGCGACCTGCCCGGCGACCTCTCACTCGGAATGATCGGACCTGCGTCGACCCCGAAGATGTTGCAGGACAACGACGTCCTGCCGGCTCCGGCGCCCGACATCGCAGCCAGGCACAGCCTGATCACGGCATTCTCGTCGATGCGCGCCACGGCGGCAGAGGTGAGCCAGCCGCGCTCGCTGCAAAACGTCGTGATGTTGTTCCCGGATGCGGCGGCCGCCGCGGCCGCGGCCGCCGAGATGACGGCGCACGCCAGGCCGTCGGACGAGGATCTCGCACCGGGGAGACCGACACCACTTCCGAATTCGCCCGAGGTGACCGCGACAACCTATGAGACGCCGGCCGGGGGAGAGCGCGTCGACGTTTTCACCGGACACGGACCGTATGTCTTCTTCAACTCGGCTCGTACCGACGCGGCCTTCCTGGGCGCAGACGCAGTGACTCTTGTCGACGCGGCGGTGCTCCATCAGAAGCGAGGCATCGAGCGGTTCGTGCCGACTCCCACCGACGACCTCGCGAATCTGCCGGTCGATCCGACCGGGCAGCTGCTGGCGCGAACGCTGACGGCTCCGGACGACAGGATGCCGTACATGGCCGGGGTGTGGCCGACGAAGGGCTGGCTGCATTTCGAGCTCAACCCGGTCGCCGCGGCAGCGCTGTTCGACACCGCTGGTGTTGACGCGGTGGCCCAGCGGTTGACGACCGTGTACCAGGCGGCCAATCCCCAGGGCGCGGAGCGCGTCGCCGACTACCTGGCCGAGGAGACCGGCGGCATCGGCTCGGTGCGCCCGGTTGACGGCGTGCCGGGGATGGATGCCGCACGGTGTTTCGAGCGGACCAGTGGTTCGCTGCCCGCGACCGCGCCGATGACATGGCAGCGGGTCAGCTGGCGCTTCAAATGCGTGTCCAGCGTTGACCGCTATGCCTTCACCGCGTTCTCGGCGGACGGCACCGATGTCCGCCAGCAGATGGCGGCGCAGTACCGCATCCTGGCGGGCCGGTGAACGGGGACCTGCGATGGTGCTGAGCGTCGGGTCGGTGATCGCCGGTTACCGCATCGAGGAGGTGCTGGGCGCAGGTGGAATGGGCACCGTCTACCGGGCCCGGCATCCGTCGCTGCCGCGCAGCGACGCACTCAAGGTGCTCTCCGAACAGCTGTCGCAGGACCCGCAGTTCCGCGCGCGGTTCGCGCGGGAGGCCGAACTCGCGGCCACCCTCGATCACCCCAACGTCGTCACCGTCTACAACCGCGGCGAGACCGACGGCCAGCTGTGGATCGCCATGCAGTACGTGGCGGGCAGCGACGCGGACAAGGAGATCACCCAGGGCCGGATGACGCCGGCGCGGGCGGTGTACATCGTCGGTGAGGTGGCCAAGGCGCTCGACTATGCCCACCGGCGCCACCTGCTGCACCGCGACGTGAAACCGGCCAACTTCCTGTTGTCCCACGACGACGAGCGGGTGTTTCTCGCCGATTTCGGCATCGCGCGGGCACTCGACGAGACCGTCGGCCTGACCCAGACCGGCATGGTGATGGCCAGCGTTGCCTACGCCGCGCCCGAGGGGCTGGCCGGAGAGAACATCGACCATCGCGCAGACGTCTACTCGCTGGGCTGTTCGCTGTACCGGATGCTCACCGGCACTTCACCGTTCGCGCGCAGCGGGGGAATGGCCGCGGTCGCGGCTGCACACCTCACGGAGGCGCCACCCCGCCCCACCACGAAGGTGCCCGGCCTGCCGGTGGCGTTCGATGCCGTGATCGCCAAGGCGATGGCCAAGAATCCGAACGACCGCTATCGGAGCGCCGGCGAGTTGGCCGCCGCCGCGGCGCACGCGCTCAACGACACCACCGGCGCCGTCAACGCGATGTCGAGACCCGTTAGTGTGACCGCACCCTGGCCCAGCTCACCCACGCCGCCGCAGCCGGTGTATCCACCGCCGATCACCGTGCAGCCGATCGCGCCGCCGCGCAGATGGCTGCCTGTCGCGATCGTCGCCGCCGTCGCCCTCGTCGCCGCTGTCATCGTGGGAATCGTTGTCTGGAAGGGAGATTCGACTCCCATTTACGCGGCGCAGACCCTGGTACACCAGCACGGTGAAACCGAGCTGACCGCCGAGCCGCGCGCTGTGGCCGCACTGGGGCCCGGTGACGGTGACGCGGTGCTGTCGCTGGGCGTGCAGCCGGTCGCCGTCGTCGCGCCGGGCGGGGTGATGCCCACCTGGGAGCGCCAGATGATCACCGGCGACGTGCGCACCCTGGCCGACGCCGAGGCGGCCGTGGTGGCCGCGTCGAAACCGGATCTGATCATCGACACCGGCGATATCGACGACGCCGAGTACCGAGCGCTGTCGGCGGTCGCGCCGACCGTGGCGCGGATGCAGAACACCGCCGAGTGGACCTGGCAGAACCAACTCGAATGGGTCGCAAGGATTCTGGGCCGCACGGACAAGGCCAAGGAGCTGCTGGATCAGGCCGCCGCCGAGCAGACCGAGATCCGGGCCGCTCACCCGGCGTTCGATGGAAAGAGCGTCGTGGTGGTCTTCGTCGCCGACGAGGGGATCGAGGTCGCGACGCCGGACTCACCGGTCGGCCGCTACCTGCGCGGCCTCGGCTTCCGGTACCCGCAGGACTCCGACCCGACCGCCACCGGTCCCACCCGGGCCGTGGCCGACCCCGCGGAACTCAACGCCACCCCGACCGATGTGCGGATCGTCGTGCGCACCGACAAGGGAGCCGGTAACGGCAGCTACAACGGTCTGCCGCAGCCGTTTTCGGCCTACCGTGGCGCCACGGTCATCATCGACGATCCGCAGGTGATCGCCGCGATGACGACGCAGGGTTATGCGGCGACCAGATTCCTCAACGCTGAACTGGTCGACGCGCTCGCCCGGTACGTGCGCTGATCGGACGAAACCCCAGCGCGGCAGCCGAATTGATAGCATGGGCGATCCACCGATCAGCGGGCGCGGGCCCGCGGGAGGTCATATGCAGGAGGGTTCGCGCGGCGACGTGGTGACGCTGACGGTCGCCGTCGCCGGTAACGCCTACACCGCACACCCCGCCGACGGCGCCGTGACGATCGGTCGCGAGCTGCCCGCGCAGATCCGCCTCGACGAACCCGCGATCTCGCGCACGCATGTGCGGCTCGAACCCGCCGGTGACCACTGGATCCTCACCGACGCCGGTAGCCGCAACGGCACGTACTTCGAGGGCCGCCGCATCGAATCCCTGGTCGTCGACCGCGAACTGAGCGTGCATCTCGGCGATCCGCAGGGCTTGCCGGTGCGGTTGTCGCCCACGGTCACCCGGGTCTTCGACCACGCCGACCAGGCCCACGACGCCGAGAACGCCGCGGCCGACGTGGATGACGACGAGGAGTCGACCGAGGCCATCACGCCGACCGTGCAGGCGGCGATCGCCGTGGACGCGGCCGAGATCGCGATCCGCGGACTCTATGCCCGGATGGCCACGCTGCCGGTCACCGACGACCCGCGCTTCGGTGCCGAGGTCGCGGTTCTGCTCGCCGACCTGCGGCGTCTGGAGTCCACGCTCACCGGCGCCGCCGAACGGGCCACCGGGCGGCCCGAACTCGCGATCACTCTCGGCGAGGTCCGGCAGGCTTACTCCGACCTCATGCGTCGTGCCGCCCGCGCGCCGTCGGCGACACTCGGCCAGCGCCTCTACGCGGCGCGCCACCGACTGCAGCTGAGCGTGCAGGAGGCCGCCAACGCCGCGGGCGTCAACGTCAGCGATGTCTCCGACGCCGAGGCCGGCCTGCCGGTGCAGAACCCGGTCGCGGCCACCCTGCGACGCTTCGTCGATATCGTCGACGACGCGGCGCAGGGTGGCACGAGGAACGCGCAGCACTGACATGGAATGCCTGACATGGAGTGCTCGGAATGCGACAAGCCCCCGGATGCCGGGGGGAAGCATCACGGGGGCTTGTCTTATGTGGGGGGCTTGTTACCGGGGTCGGCCTACTTCACGTCGACGTAGACCGTCTGGCCGAACACCCGCGTCTTGAGGCTGCCGCCGCCCATGCTGTCGGTGGTGCTGAAGGTCTGGCCCGGCCGGACCGCCACCACGTTGGCCTGCTCCAGCGGGGCGTTCCCGATGCGGTTGACGATGACGTGGTAGCCCTGCTTCTGCAGTCGCTCGATGGTCTGCAGTGCGTTACCCGGCCCGGATGGCGCGGCCTGCGCCGGCACGGCCAGCCCGATCAGCCCAGCGGCCATGGCGCTAGCGGCGAGGGTGGCGATCCCATACTTCTTCATGTCGAGCTTTCTTCTACGAGGGGATTTGTTGACTTGTTCCTCCGGAGTAGCTGCAGCTGATCTTGGAAACCGCGAGGTCAGAGGGTTTAATTTCCACTGGCAGGAATTGATTGCTGATTGGCAGGAATTGTGCTGTCGGACCGGCGATCGACCGTGTCCGACCTGGTGACGTCCCACCTGATTGGTCACGCGCACCGGCGCCGACGGCGACACTGGAGGCGATGAAGCTCGCCGGCCTGCGACTACGCCAGCGCGACGGGGTCACCTGCGGACCGACCGTCGCCGTCGTCGCCGGCGCGATCCTGGACCCCCGGCGCCGGACCGCGCTGACCGACCCGGTGTGGTTCTCCGACGAACAGGTGCGGGTGCACGCCGACATCAACCGGGTGTGGCCGCGCCGGTGGGGCACCACGCCGTGGGGCATGGTTCGCGCGCTGAACATCCACGGGGTGCGCTACCGGTGGCGGGTGGCCCGCGGCCGCCGCGACGCACTGGCCGACGTGTGGGGCGCGGTCGCGGCGGGCCGTCCGGTCGCCGTGCTCGTCGGCCGGACCATCCCCCGCCACTGGGTGCTGATCGTCGGCTGCCGGGGTGTCACCTTCGACTTCTACGAACCGACCTCGGGTCAGGTGCGCACGATCCGGATCGACGCCGTCCGGCGCCGCGAGATGTCCGGGGTCGGGTTTCCGTGGCCGTTCGCCTACGCCCTGCCCAAGGAGTGTGACTGACCTTCAGCAACCCCTTCCTTCGAACGTATGATCGAACATGTGGGCGAGCTGAAGGGCATCGGGTACAACGGCCAGCCCGTCCAGCAGGTGTTCCGCCGGGTCGACCCGCCGGTCACCGTGCTCGTCGACCTGGCCGCGGTGTTCCCCCGCGAACCGCACGCGGTCGGCGGCTACCAGCCGGCCGGGCTGCAGATGCACAGCGTCGTCGAGGGCCGCCTGACCTGCTGGGGTCTGTGCGAACAGGGGTACTGGTGGGGGCTGGTCACCTATGAGATCGCCTACGGCGCCCGGCGCCGGCCCGTCACGCACTGGATCCCGGCGTGGACGCTCAAGCCCAAGCACACCTGATCACCGGCCGCTCATGAGGCCGCCCGGCCGAGCCGGCGCTGCGCCTCCCCGGGGGAGATCCGCAACCGCCGGGCCACCTGCTGTGGGGAGGAGCCCGGATCCGACAGCAGCCGGCCGAACAGCCGCTGGTCGAGCGCGGCGAGCTGGTTCTGCACCCGATCCAGATGCTCGATCAGGGCGTAGAGCTCCGTGCGCGACAGCCCGTCGAGCCGCAGCCCCGCGATGTCCTTATTGATCGACTCGAGTCCGGTGAGGACGTCGACCACCTTGTTGGAACGCATGTTCGAACGGTAGCGCGGGGCACCGACAGGGCGGGGAATGTTCCGGACCGCAGTCCGGTTAAATGGGGCATGCCTGCCATCACCGCTGACACCCTGACCCTGCCCCGCATCGCGGCGGCCACCCCGTCGCAGACCCAGCGCCCCGTCCGCTCCATCACGTCCGGCCCCCGCGGCTACGAGGGGGAGGGCTTCCCGGTGGTGCGCGCATTCGCCGGCGTCTCCCTCGCCGACCTCGACCCGTTCGTCCATATGGACCAGATGGGTGAGGTGGAGTACGAGCCCGGCGAGCCCAAGGGCACCGACTGGCATCCGCACCGCGGGTTCGAGACGGTCACCTACATGATCGACGGGCGCTTCGCGCACCAGGACTCGCACGGTGGCGGCGGGCTGATCACCGACGGCGCCACCCAGTGGATGACCGCCGGATCCGGCATCCTGCACATCGAGACCCCGCCCGCCGAGCTCGTCGAGAGAGGCGGGCTGTTCCACGGCATCCAGCTGTGGGTGAACCTGCCCCGCAGCGACAAGTTCACCGCACCGCGGTACCAGGCCATCGAGGGTGAGGCGGTGCGGCTGCTGTCCTCCGACGACGGCGGCGCGCTGCTGCGGATCATCGCCGGCGAGGTCGACGGCCACGCCGGACCCGGTGCGACACACACGCCGATCACCCTGGCGCACGCCACCATTCAGCCCGGCGCTCGACTTGACCTGCCGTGGAACCGCGACTTCAACGCCCTGGTCTACATCCTGTCGGGCCGCGGCAGGGTCGGCCCGGTCGGCCACCCGATCCAGCAGGGTCAGCTGGCCGTACTCGGCCCCGGCGACCGCATCACCGTTGCGGCCGAGGCCAGTCAGGACGCCAACCGGCCAGCCCTGGAGGTGCTGCTGCTCGGCGGGCGGCCGATCCGCGAACCGGTGTTCCAGTACGGCCCGTTCGTCATGAACAGCAAGTCCGAGGTGGTCCAGGCGTTCGAGGACTACCAGGCCGGCCGGTTCGGGTCGATCCCGCCGGACGCGCTCATGCCGCACCGGCCGCGGTCTTCCTGACCGCCTTCGGGTAGAGCAGTTCCAGCGCACCGAGCAGTGCCGCGACCGTCACCAGCGGCAGTGCCGCCGACACCGCGAGCTCGTCGCCGGTCGCCTCGGCCCGCAGCGCCAGCACGAAGTCGTCGCTGATCGGCGCCGGGGCGGCCGCCGAGCCGGAGGTGGCCTGCGCGCAGATCGCCTCGGCGTGCCGTTCCAGCACCGCCCGCGTCCGCGGGTACACACCCAGCGGGGGCGGCGTGACATCGGCGATCAGTTCCGCGGCGGCGCGCAACCGGACCGCGCGGTTGGCGGCGCGCACCGCCGGGGCGCGCACGTCGGTGGGGCCGCTGCTCTCCGAAAGAAACTGGCGCACAGCGTCATCGACAGTCCGGCTGGCGCTCAGCGCGGCCTGGCTCAACGCGGTGACCCGGTCGGTGGCCTCCTCCGAGTCGCCCCGGGTCACCCGCTGCACCGCGGCGGCCAGAAACCGTGCGCCGACGTCGAAGGCCTCGTCGATCGCGCGCGACACCCGGGTGCGGGCGCCCCGCGGCCACAGCAGCAGCGACACCACCACGCCGACGAGCGCACCGACGGCGACGTCCTCGACGCGGATCAGCCCGACGCTCCACCCGGTCGGGGCGATCAGGTTGAAGATGATCAGCACCATCATGGTGAACGCCGCCTGACCGGCGATGAACGACGCCACCTCCGGCACGAACGCCGAACCGAACGCGACCACCGGCAGCATCGCCCACATCACCACCGGGTCGACGCCGAGCAGCTCGATCAGCGCGACACCGATCAGGAACCCGATCGCGGTGCCCGCCACGGCGCGCAGCATCCGGGTCCCGGTCGTCAGCGCGCTGCTGCGCAGCACCGACATCGCGCCCAGCACCACCCAGAAGCCGTGCTGCACCGGGAACACGTGGGTCACCGTGACCGCCGCCGCCAGCCCCAGGCCGGTGCGAATGCTGTTGCGTAACACCACCGCTCGCGTCGTCAGATAGCCACGGGTGAGCGCCGCCACCGCCGTCGTCTCCGGGATCACCCACTCCGCCGCGCCCGTCTGCGGCAGCCCGCGCCCGAGCACCCGGGCCCACACCGGGCGCGCGTCGGCCGCCGCGGCGTTGCGGATGACACGCCCGGTCACGCCGACCGTCGCCGAGAATGTGCGGCGTTGCAACAGGTTTCGACCGACAGCGACCGCATCGACGTCGTCGGGGGAGGCCAGGATCTCCTCGATGTCCTCGCGGTAACGGCCCTGGGCGATCTCACGCAGCTCGTCCAGCGCCGCGGCCAGGTCACGGCTGCGCGCCCGCCGCTGCGCACGGTCGGAGAGCCGCAGCACCGCCGCCGAGTCGCGCAGCACCCGGATCAGCGGGTGCCGCATCTCGTCGAGCAGACTCCCGGTGTTGTCGGTGACCCGGTCGGCGAGCCATCCGAGATCGTCGACCACCCGGATCAGCGCGCGGCTGCCCGCGGTGAGTGCGACGGGCCGGAAATCCGCGTTCAGGAACGTCGCCCACAGCTGGTTCATCGCGCGGGTGACGTTGCGCGCGCTCGTCGCGCCCTCCAGGCAGTCCGCCAGCCGGTTGCACACCCGGGCGGCGTGCTCACGCAACTCGTCGTGGTGGCGCGGCGGCAACACGAACAGCGCCGCGGGCACACACACCGCCACCGCGATACCCCACCCCAGCAGCTGCTCCGGGATCGAACCCACCGGGGTGCACGCCGGCAGCACGAACGTCATCAACGTCGCGCGCTGACCGGCGGCGATCACCTCGCTGAGCACCCCGGAGAACGTCACCACGAAGCCGAGCGCGAACATCAGCGCGACGCTGATCGCCGGATACGGCGCCACCAGCGTCCCGAGCGTGATCAGCACCGTGCCGATGACCGCCAGACCGCTGTAGGCCAGCGCGCGGGCCGCACGGTTGCCCGGGAAGTCGACGAGGATCAGCAGGGACACCGATCCGAAGATCGTGAACATCGGCGCCTGCGAGCCGCCCGCGACAGAGAAGCTGATCGCGGCGGCGATCGGCAGCACCACCGCGGCCCGCACGGCTCGGCGCAGCGCGTCGAACTCGGGATCGCGGCGCCGGATCCGGTCTGCGACGCGGTGCCACACCTCACCGGCGATCGCTGACGCGGCCAACGCCCTAATCGTCCTCGGGAACCGTCGCGAACGCCCCCGAGTCCAGGGCGGCGATCAACTGACTGGCGATCCAGCGCAGCGCCGCGGTGTCGCGGGGCAGGGTGGACTGCTCGAAGCCGACGAACATGTACACCGCCCACGCCGCGAACACCTGCGCCTGCCGCTGGTGCTGCAGCACCTCGAACGCCGATTCGTAGAGGATGTCGAAGCGTTGCTGATCGACCGCCTCCTGGATGGCGCGCACGTGCGGGTCGATGGCACCCCACACCCGGATGGCCGCCTCCGCGCCGTGCGGCAGGCCCAGACCGGTCTGGATCAGCGTGTCGATCCGCCGGCGCGGGTCGGGTTCGGCGCGGACCGCCTCGATCACCCGCACCGTGCGCACCTGCGTCCAGTGCGCGAGCAGCTCCCTGGTGTAGGCGGACCAGTTCGGGAAGTAGTGATAGAACGAACCGGTCGTGACGCCGAGCCGCTGACACACCTCGGCGAGTTTCAGCCCGCCGTAGCCACGCTCGGACAGGATGTCGAGACCGGCCTCGAAGTACGCATCCCGCGACACGATGCTCGCCATGCGCGCGACACTAGTTCCTCGGCGCGCGATTTGCGTGCCGTTAACACCGGCTCGAACCCGCGGATCATTTGCTGAAACGACATGCCAGGACGTCTGTCTGACGCTAGTGCCGGTTAACCCCGGTGACGTGTGGCACAATTTGACCGTGGCGCATACGGCGAGCAGAGGTCCGGGTCGCCCTCCCGCAGCCAAGGCTGCCGAGACCAGGGAGCGCATCATCCGGGCAGCTCGCGAAGTCTTCAGTCAACTCGGATACGACGCTGCCACTTTTCAGGCCATCGCAATCCGCGCCGATCTGACCCGCCCGGCGATCAATCACTACTTCTCCAGCAAGCACGTGCTGTGGCGGGAGGTGGTCGCTCAGACCAACGCCACCATGGTGCAGTCGGGCCGTCAGCGCGCCGAGGCGGAGACCTCCCTGCTGGGCCGGCTGTCGGCGTTCCTCGGCGCCGCGATGCAGGCGGACGCCGAAGATCGTTCCGCCGCAGCATTTCTGGTCACGTCGGTGCTGGAGTCGCAGCGGCACCCCGAACTCTCCGGCGATGACCAGGACGCACTGCAGCACTCCCGCGAGTTCGTGCGGTGGGCGGTCACCGAGGCCATCGCCAACGGCGAACTGACCACCGACACCGACGTCGACTCGCTGGTCGAGATGCTCGTCGCGGTGATGTGGGGCATGGGCTTCTACGCCGGATTCGTCGGCAACCACGACGAGCTCGCCGCCGTCGTGCAGCAACTGCAACTGCTGCTGACCAACAAGCTCTGGCAGCTGCACGGCTGACGAGCGAATCGGCGTTGAACTGCGCCTTTTCCGGAAAGCGCCGAAAATAGGCCGCCTAACTTTTTCGGTACCATGGCGGTCGCCATGAGTTCTCTGCGCACAGACGACGACACCTGGGACATCGCCACCAGCGTCGGCACCACCGCCGTGATGGTGGCGGCCGCCCGCGCCCGCGAGACCGAACGCGACGATGCCCTGATCCGCGACCCCTACGCCAAGATCCTCGTCGCCGGGGCGGGCACCGGGGTGTGGGAACGCATGCTCGACCCCGAGGTCGGCGCCCGGATCGCCGAGGTCGACGACGAGATCGCGGCGATCTTCGAGCACATGGGCAACTACCAGGCGGTGCGCACGCGGTTCTTCGACCAGTTCTTCACCGACGCCGCCGCAGCGGGCATCCGCCAGATCGTGATCCTGGCGTCGGGCCTGGACTCGCGTGCCTACCGGCTGCCCTGGCCGGACGGCACCGTCGTCTACGAGATCGACCAGCCCAAGGTGCTCGAGTACAAGGCCGACCGCCTGGCCGAACACGGCGTGCAGCCGTCGGCGCGCCGCGTCGAGGTGGCCGTCGATCTGCGCTATGACTGGCCGAAAGCATTGCGCGAAGCCGGTTTTGACGCCACCCAGCCGACCGCGTGGCTGGCCGAGGGCCTGCTGATGTATCTGCCCGCGGCCGCGCAGGACCGGCTGTTCGAACTGGTCACCGAGCTCAGCGCGCCCGGCAGCCGGCTGTCGGTGGAGACCGTCGGCACGCGGGCTCAGGAACGCCGCGAGAAGATGCGCGAGCGGTTCGAACGCATCCGCGAACTGTTCGGGTTCGAGGACACCGTCGACGTGGCCGAGCTGATGTACGACGACCCCGACCGCGCCGACGTCGCCGAGTGGCTCACCGCGCACGGCTGGTCGGCGACCGCGGTCACCTCCGAGGCGGAGATGCGCCGCTGCAACCGCTGGGTACTGCCCGATGCGCTGTACACCGACGGCGGCTTCTCCCAGTTCGTGACCGCCCAGAAGTAGGGCTTCTGGCTAGCCAACCGGTTGGTTAGGATCGGGATCACTCTCCCAGGGTCAGGAAGGACTCCCACCATGACCACCGATATCGCCGCGCCCGCTCAGTCCGCCACCGACGACATCCCGGGCCTCGTGCGTCGGCTCCGCGAGACGTACAAGACCGGTAAGACCCGGGACCTGGCCTGGCGCAAGCAGCAGCTGCTGGCGCTGGAGCGCCTCGTCACCGAGAACGAGGAGGCCATCAGCGCCGCGCTCGCCGAGGACCTCGGCCGCAACCGCTTCGAGGCGTGGCTGGCCGACATCGCCAGCACCGTCAGCGAGGCCAAGGACGCCGCCAAGAACGTCCGCAAGTGGGCCCGTCGCCGCTACAAGCTGCTGGAGATGTCGCAGCTGCCCGGCCGCGGCTGGGTCGAGTACGAGCCCTACGGCACCGTGCTGGTCATCGGCGCGTGGAACTTCCCGTTCGTGCTGACGCTGGGCCCGGCGGTCGGCGCGATCGCCGCGGGCAACACCGTCGTGCTCAAGCCGTCGGAGATCTGCCCGGCCAGCTCCAAGCTGATGGCCGACCTGGTGCCGCGTTACCTCGACAACGACGCGATCGCGGTGGTCGAGGGCGACGGCGCGGTCAGCCAGGAACTCATCGCCCAGGGCTTCGACCACATCTGCTTCACCGGCGGCACCGAGATCGGCCGCCGGGTGTACGAGGCGGCCGCACCGCACCTGACGCCGGTCACCCTCGAGCTCGGCGGCAAGAGCCCGGTGATCGTGGCCTCCGACGCCGACATCGAGGTCGCCGCCAAGCGCATCGCCTGGACCAAGCTGATCAACTCGGGCCAGATCTGCATCGCGCCCGACTACGTGCTGGCCGACGCCAAGATCCGCGACCAGCTCGTCGACAAGATCCGCGACGCGATGACGACGTTCGAGGCGCAGAACCCCGACGGTAAGCGCATCGTCAACGAGCGCCACTTCAACCGGCTCACCTCGGCGCTGGCCGCGACCAAGGGCAAGATCGCCGTCGGCGGCGGCTCCAACCCCGACAAGATCAGCATCCAGCCGACCGTGGTCGTCGACCCCGATCCGGCCGAGCCGCTGATGACCGACGAGATCTTCGGTCCGATTCTGCCCGTGCTGTCGGTCGGATCCATCGACGAGGCAATCGATTTCGTCAACTCGCGGCCCAAGCCGCTGGCGGCCTACCTGTTCACCAAGTCCAAGGCGATCCGGGAACGGGTGATCAGGGAGGTGCCGGCGGGCGGCATGGTGGTCAACCACCTGCTGTTCCACTTCGCGACCAACAAGCTGCCGTTCGGCGGTGTCGGCCCGTCGGGCATGGGCGCCTACCACGGCAAGTACGGTTTCGAGCAGTTCAGCCACAAGAAGACCGTGATGACCAAGCCGACCCGGCCCGACGCGGGTTCCTTCATCTACCCGCCGTACACCGAGAAGGCGCTTAAGCTCGCCAAACGACTGTTCTAGCGACACGTCTGTTCTTCGCGACACCGACGTCGCAGACCGAGAAAGGAAGCACATGCCAGGAGTGCAGGACCGCGTCATCGTCGTCACCGGGGCCGGCGGTGGTCTCGGGCGCGAGTATGCGCTGACCCTCGCCAAGGAGGGCGCCGCCGTCGTCGTCAACGACCTCGGTGGCGCGCGTGACGGCACCGGTTCCGGGTCGGCCATGGCCGACCAGGTCGTCGCCGAGATCAAGGAGGCGGGCGGCCGCGCTGTCGCGAACTACGACAGCGTCGCCGAGCCGGAGGGCGCCGAGAACATCATCAAGACCGCGCTCGACGAGTTCGGCAAGATCGACGGCGTCGTCTCCAACGCGGGCATCCTGCGCGACGGCACCTTCCACAAGATGACGTACGAGAACTGGGACGCCGTGCTGAAGGTGCACCTCTACGGCGGCTACAACGTCATCCGGGCCGCGTGGCCGCACTTCCGCGAGCAGAGCTTCGGCCGGGTCGTGGTGGCCACCTCCACCAGCGGTCTGTTCGGCAACTTCGGTCAGGCCAACTACGGCGCCGCCAAGCTCGGCCTGGTCGGTCTGATCAACACGCTGGCCCAGGAAGGCGCCAAGTACAACATCAAGACCAACGCGATCGCGCCGATCGCGGCGACCCGGATGACGCAGGACATCCTGCCGCCGGACGTCTTCGCCAAGCTGACCCCGGAGTACGTGGCACCGGTGGTGGGTTACCTGATGACCGAAGAGGTCTCCGACACCGCGTCGGTGTTCATCGTCGGCGGCGGCAAGGTGCAGCAGGTCGCGCTGTTCCAGAACGAGGGTGTGACGTTCACCGAGGTCCCGACCATCGATGACATCGCGGGCAAGTGGGGCGAGATCACCGATCTGTCGGCGGCGCAGCGGGCCACCTTCAGCCTCGGTTAGACCTGAATGAAAGCGCTTGTCGCGCAGGAACTCTCCGGGCCCGACGGGCTGATCTACACCGACGTTCCCGACATCGGCGGTGACGACAAGGTCATCGTCGACGTCGGGGCGGCGGGGGTGAGCTTCCCCGAGCTGCTGATGTTGCGCGGGGGGTACCAGATGCGGCTCGAGCCGCCGTTCACCCCCGGCATGGAGATCGCGGGCACGGTGCGCTCGGCGCCGTACGAGTCGGAGTTCAAACCCGGTCAGCGGGTGACCGCGCTGACGATGCTCGGCGGCTGGGCCGAGCGGGTGGCGGTGACCGCCGACCAGCTGCGGCCCACGCCCGACGAGCTGGACGACGCGCAAGCCGTTGCGCTGCTGGGCAACTACCAGACCATGTACTTCGCGCTGGCCAAACGCGGTGCGCTGCGGCCGGGCGAGACGGTGCTGGTGCTGGGTTCGGCGGGCGGTGTCGGCACCGCGGCCATCCAGATCGCCAAGGCGTTGGGCGCCAACGTGATCGCGCTGGTGCACCGGCCCACGGCGATGGACTACGTGAAGTCGCTGGGGGCCGACGTGGTGCTGCCGCTGACCGACGGGTGGCTGCAGGCGGTCAAGGACGCCACCGACGGCACCGGGGTGGACCTCGTCGTCGACCCGGTCGGCGGGGAGGCGTTCGACGACGCGATCCGCGCGCTGGCCGTCGAGGGCAGGCTGCTGGTCCTCGGATTCGCCTCCGGCGGCGGCATTCCCACCGTCAAGGTGAACCGGTTGCTGCTGCGCAACGTGGCGGTGATCGGCGTCGGCTACGGCGAGTACCTCAACCGCAAGCCGGGCTCGCAGTCGCTGTTCGAGTTCGGGGTGGGCGAACTGGTGAAGGCCGGACTGCGGCCTCCGCCGCCGGTGCGCTACCCGCTGGAGAAGGGCGCCGACGCGCTGCGCGCGCTGGCCGACGGGGAGATCCTCGGCAAGCTCGTCCTGGTGCCGTAGATGGCGGTGCGTGCGCTGGCGTTCGACACCTTCGGCACCGTCGTCGACTGGCGGTCCAGTGTCATCGCCGAGCTCGAGGCGTTCGGGCGAAGCCTTGGCGTGCAACGGGACTGGGCGGCATTCGCCGACGACTGGCGTGCCGGCTATCCGCCCGCGATGGACCGGGTGCGGCGCGGCGAGCTGCCGTGGACCAAGCTCGACGGGCTGCACCGGATGATCCTGGTCGACCTGCTCGCCGAGGCGGGTCTCGAGGGCGTGCCCGATGCGGCCGTCGACCACCTCAACCGGGCGTGGCACCGCCTCGACCCGTGGCCGGACGCCGTCGCCGGGCTGACCCGGCTCAAGGCCAGGTTCGTCATCACCACGCTGTCCAACGGCAACGTCTCGCTGCTGACCAACATGGCCAAACGGGCGGCCCTGCCCTGGGACTGCGTGATCTCCGCCGAACTGTTCGGCCACTACAAGCCCGACCCGGAGGTCTATCTCGGGTGCGCGGACCTGCTCGACGTCGCCCCGGACGAGTTGATGCTGGTGGCCGCCCACCCCAGCGATCTGCGCGGCGCCCGGCGGGCCGGGCTGCTGACCGCCTACGTCGACCGTCCCCTGGAGTACGGCCAGAGCCGTCCGCCGCGCAAGATCACCGACGGCGAATTCGACGTGATGGCGCGCGATTTCCTGGACCTGGCCGACCAACTGGGCGCCTAACCCCGCGATTTGGGCGTGAAAACGATCGCTGAGCGAACGGAATCACGCCCAAGTCGCCTGACGCGTAGATTCGGGGCATGAGCACCGGCGGCATCGTGCTGGTCGCGCTGGCGATCGCGATCGGCATCGCCGGCATCATCGTGCCGCTGCTGCCGGGCACCCTGCTGGTGTTCGCGGCGATCGCGGTGTGGGCGTTCGTCGAGAACACCACCACGGCGTGGATCACGCTGGCGGTGATCGCCGCCCTGCTCGGCATCACCGCGCTGATCAAGTACACCTGGCCGGTGCGGCGCATGCGCGACGCCGACGTGCGCACCTGGATCCTGGCCGTCGGCGCCGTCGTCGGCGTGGTCGGCTTCTTCGTGATCCCGGTCCTCGGCCTGCCGATCGGTTTCGTGCTCGGCATCTATCTCGCCGAACTCGCCAGCCGCAAGGACCAGCGCATCGCGTGGGCGTCGACCAAGCACGCGGTCAAGGGTGTGGCGCTGTCGGTCGGGGTGGAACTGACCGGTGCGTTACTGGCAACCGTCATTTGGGCCATCGGGGTGTACCTGACGCAGTAACTTGCAGGCATGGCCCGACTGCGCTTCGGATACTTCATCGCCCCGTTCCACCGTGCCGGCACCAACCCGACGCTGGCCCTGCAGCGCGACCTGGAGTTCGTCGAACACCTCGACGCGCTCGGCTACGACGAGGCGTGGATCGGCGAACATCACTCGGCGGGCAGCGAGATCATCAGCTCACGGGAGGTGTTCATCGCCGCGGCGGCCGAGCGGGCCAAGCGGATCCGGTTCGGCACCGGCGTGATCTCGCTGTCCTACCACAACCCGCTGTGGGTGGCCGACCGGCTGATGCTGCTCGACCACCTGACGCACGGGCGCATCATCGGCGGGATGGGCCCGGGATCGCTGCCCACCGACTCGGCGATGATCGGCCTGACCCCCACCGACTGCCGCGAACTGCTGGAGACCAACCTCGATATCGTGGTCCGGCTGCTGCGCGGGTGAGACGGTGTCCGCCAAGACCGCGACCCACGAACTGTTCGACGCGCGACTGCAGTTGGCGCCCTACTCGGAGGACGGCATCCCGCTCGCCGTGGCCGCGGTGGCCTCACCGACGGGCGCCCGGCTGGCAGGCAGGCACGGCATCGGGCTGCTGTCGATCGGCGCGACGATCGTCGTCGAGGGTTTCGATGCGCTGGCCCACCACTGGGGCATCGCCGAGGAACGCGCGGCCGCGTTCGGCACCACCGTCGACCGGCGCAACTGGACGCTGGTGTGCCCCATGCACATCGCCGAGACCGAGGAGCAGGCCCGCGCCGACGTGCGGTTCGGTATCGAGCACTGGTACCGCTACTTCCAGAAGGTCGCGGCCTTCCCGCAGATGGAGGTGCCCGGCGAGAACATCGACGAGGTCATCGACGTCATCAACGGGGCGGGCGCCGGGGTGATCGGCACCCCCGAGCAGGCCCGTGCTCAGGTGCAGCGGCTGTGGGACCAGTCCGGCGGCTTCGGCTGCATGCTGCAGATGGGCCACGAGTGGGCCAACCCCGCCGCCACCAAACGCTCTGCGGAACTGTTTGCCGCCGAGGTGATTCCGCACTTCCAGGGCCAGGCGCAGCCCACGCTCGACGCCGCGGCGCGCGCCGCCGAGGTGCGCGGCGACCTGGCGCAGAGTCAGCTGGTCGCCATCGACCACATGACCCGCAAGTACGAGTCCGAGAGATCCGAGACCTAGGTGATCGACCAGAACTCAAGCAGGGTGCGCAGGCTGGCCACCAGCGGCAGCGGCTGATCCAGCATCGGGTGGTGGCCGGCGTCCGGCAACTCGATGAACGGCCCGCGCAGCTGCAGGATGTCGCGGATGGTCTCGGCCATCTCCGGTGGGACCAACCCGTTCTCGCAGCGCAGATACCCGATGCGACAAGGCATCTGGTTCATCATCGCTTCCATCAGCTCTTCCTCACCGGGGGTCTGCTCGATGAGGTGTCCGCCGAAGATCGCCGGGTCGAACTTCCACACCCAGCCCTTGAGCGTGCGGCGCACCGACTCCTCGGCGATGTGTGCGGCGACGAAGGGCAGCACCCCGTCCTGTGCGGGCACCGGGCGGAACCGGCCGAGGATCTCCTCTTTGGACCGGTAGGCCTTGCCCTTGCCGCCGCGGGCACGCAGATCGCGTTCCTCGGGTGCGCGGTCGCGCAGCGGGGAGTCGACGACCAGGATGCTGTTGATGTCGTCGCCGAACAGGCTGGCCGCGGTGGCGGTGACCCAGCCGCCCAGGCTGTGCCCGACGATCGTCGGATGACCGGCGGAGACCGCATGCGCGGCGGCCATCACCTCGCGGGCCCATTGGCGCATGTCGTAGGTGTCGCGGGTACCGCTGTCGCCGTGTCCGGACAGGTCCGGCGCGATGACGCGATGGGTGGCCGACAGCAGCGGCGCGATGTGGTCCCACCAACCCGAATGTGCGGCCCCGCCGTGCACCAGCACCAGCGGCGGGTTGTCCGCGGAACCCCAGACACGCAGATGGATCCGGCAGCCCTCGACGTCGACGTGGGTGCGGTCGGGCTTCTGGGCGAGTGCGGCCGCGAACCACGCGGGAGCGTCGGGGTCTGCGTGGGGTCGGGACCGCGAGAACATCCGGCTGCTAACCGAGGAGGGCGGCGCGTAGCCGGGCGACGTCGTCGTCGGTGACACCGGATGCCTCCAGGAAGCCGCGCAGCGAACCGAAGTTGTCGGCGATCGACCGGCGGGCGGCGACCAGGTAGTCCTCGCGCACCCCCAGCACCGCCTCGGTCAGCCGGGCCTCGACGAACGTGACTTCCTCTGCGGTGTCGATCCGTTCGCGCACCGACGCGAGGATCTGCTCGCGCAGCTGCGGCACCGCCTCGTTGCTGCGCAGGAAATCGGCCATGACGGCGTCGGCCTCGACACCGACGGCGTCGAGCACCGTCGCCACGGTGAACCCGGTGCGGTCCTTACCGGCGAAGCAGTGCGCGATCAGCGACCGCCCGTCGGCGAGCAGCGAAACCACCTGCCGGATCGCGCGTTGCGCACCGGGCAGCGTCGGGAACCGGGTGTACTCCTCGGTCATGAACCGGCTGGCCGCGGCGGCGATGTCCTCGTCGTCGGGCTTCTCGCCCATCATCTTGCGAAACGCGCTCTCGTGCGGCGCTTCCCCGTCGTTGCTCGCGGTGACCTCGTGGAAGTGCAGCAGGTGCACCTGGACACCGTCGGGCACCGCGCCTGCGCCGTGGCGTTCGACCTCCCGCGCCGAACGCAGGTCGGCGACATCGCTGATGGACAGGCGCAGCAGCGCCTCCCGGCCGGCGTCGTCGAGCCGGCTCAGCTCACTGGACCGGTAGAACCGGCCCGGGCGAATCCCCGTCTCCTGGGTGATGTCGCGGAAGTTCCACGCGCCCGGCAGGGCGTCGACCGTCCCGGTCATGATTGGCGCTTCACCGCCGCCGCGGCGAGCGGACTCTTCTCCTTGCCCAGTTCCGCCCGGGCGATGGTGCGCAGGTGCACCTCGTCCGGACCGTCGAACAGCCGCATCGCGCGGTGCCAGCCGTACATCCGGGCCAACGGGAAGTCGTCGCAGACGCCGGCGCCGCCGTGCACCTGGATGGCACGGTCGATCACGTTGCAGGCCATTTGCGGGGCCACCGACTTGATCTGGGCCACCAGTACCTGGGATTCCTTGGCCCTGTTGCCCAGCTGGTCGATGGTCCACGCCGCCTTGTGGCACAGCAGCCGGGCCTGCTCGAGTTCGTTGCGGGACTTGGCGATCGCCTCCTGCACCATGCCCTGCTCGGCCAGCGGTTTACCGAACGCGACGCGCGTCTGCACCCGGTCGATCATCAGCGCCAGCGCCCGCTCGGCGGCGCCGATCGCGCGCATGCAGTGGTGGATACGGCCCGGACCGAGTCGCGCCTGGGCGATCTCGAAGCCGGCGCCCTCCTCGTGCAGCAGGTTCTCGGCGGGCACCCGCACGTTGTCGAACACGATCTCGCAGTGGCCGTGCTGGTCCTGCCAGCCGAACACCGGCAGCGAGCGCTGGATGTCGACGCCGGGGGTGTCGGTCGGCACCAGGATCATCGACTGCTGCCGGTGGGCCGACGCCTCCGGGTTGGTGCGGCCCATCACGATGAGGATCTTGCAGCGCGGGTCGGCGGCACCGGTGATCCACCACTTGCGGCCGTTGATGACGTAGTCGTCGCCGTCCCGGTACATCGTGGTCTCGATGTTGCGGGCGTCGCTGGAGGCCACCGCCGGCTCCGTCATCGCGAACGCGCTGCGGATCTCCCCGTTGAGCAGCGGTTCGAGCCACTGCTTGCGCTGCTCCTCGTTGGCGAACAGGTGCAGCGTCTCCATGTTGCCGGTGTCGGGGGCCTGGCAGTTGGTGGCCTCGGGCGCGATCTCGAGGCTCCAGCCGGTCAGCTCGGCGAGGTGGGCGTACTCGAGGTTGGACAGGCCGGAGATCGACGGCAGGAACAGGTTCCACAGCCCCCGCTCCTTGGCGATCTTCTTGAGCTCCTCGACGACCGGCGGGACCGTGTGGTCCTTGGGGCCCTTCTCCTCGCGGTACCGGTGGTACTCGGCCTCCGCCGGGAACACGTGCTCAACCATGAACTCGGTGAGACGGTTGTGGTAGTCCTGAGCTTTGGCCGACATCGCGAAGTCCATGTCAGCCACGATATGACACCCGCTCAGCCGGGATTATGCGGCGTCGGACTCTGCGCCGACCCCCACTTGGCCTCCAGGGCGCGGGTGACCCGGGCGCCCGCCGGGTAACGCACCTGGAACGTCTGCGCGTCGGCGGCCTCGAACGTCAGCAGGAAGCCGCCGTCGACATCCTCTTTGTGCACGACTTTCGCCGGTCCGGCGGTGCCGTCACGGTCGACGGTCACGATGTCGCCGGGGGCGACGTCGTCGATGCGGTCGTTTTGGGAGATGTTCGACATCCCACACCCTAGCAAGAGTCGAAGGTCACTTGTGAAAGTGGCTGAGGGCCAGAATATTTCGATCACACCGCGACGCGGCTCAGCGCTGCGGTGCCAGCTGCTGGGCGTAGACCAGGCCGTGGTGGTGCGTGCCGGCCGCCATCTCCGGGGCGGGGTGCGCCTTGACGTTCGGGCCGACGACGAGGCCCGGCCGCGGCGTCATGTCCTGCGTGTAGGTGCCGGCGGAGGCCGCACCGGCGAAGCCCAGCGCCCCGGCGGCGATGCCTGCGGCGACCGCGGGCAGGGCGATGCGGGCGGTGGTCTTGGTGGCCATGATGTTCTCCTTGTGTGAGTGGGTTTTTCGGTTCTGCGCCGGGCTGTTCCGGCGATGACTCAACAATGCGGCAGCGCGGGCCCGACGTCTGTCCGGTGACCGGCCGATGCAGCGGTGGAATCGCGTGTCCCCCGATCGGAGGAGCCGCCGTTGTGCCAAGCTGAGCGGCGTGGGCAACGGTGCAGGTGAGAGGGTGCGCGTCGTGGTCGGCGACGACCACCCGCTGTTTCGCGACGGCGTGGTGCGCGCCCTGACGTCGAGCGGCCAGATCGAGGTGGTGGCCGAGGCGGACGACGGTCCGGCCGCGCTCGAGGCGATCCGCGAACACCATCCTCAGGTCGCGCTGCTGGACTACCGCATGCCCGGGATGGACGGCTCTGAGGTGGCCGCGGCGGTCACCCGCGGCGGCCTGCCCACCCGGGTGCTGCTGATCTCCGCGCACGACGAGTCGGCGATCGTCTACCAGGCGCTGCAGAACGGCGCCGCCGGGTTCGTGCCCAAGGAGCTCGGCCGCTCCGAACTGGTCAACGCCGTGCTCGACTGCGCCAAGGGCCGCGACGTCGTCGCACCCAGCCTGGCCGCCGGGTTGGCCGGGGAGATCCGTAAGCGCGCCGAACCGGAGGGGCCGGTGCTCAGCCCGCGCGAACGCGAGGTGCTGCGGCTGATCGCCGACGGGATCAGCATCCCGGCGATGGCCAAACAGCTGTTCCTGGCGCCGTCCACGGTCAAGACCCACGTGCAGCGGCTCTACGAGAAGCTCGGCGTCAACGACCGCGGCGCCGCCGTCGCCGAGGCCATGCGCCGCAAGCTGCTGGACTGACATGGCGACGCTCGCTGATCGCCTCACCCGCCTGTTCGCCGCCGAACCGGTGCGGGTCACCGCCGTGCTGCGGCTGCCGCTGATCATGCTGGTCGCGATCCTGGTGTGGATCTGGGAGGTCGACCACTGGCTGCCTGAGGTGTACGTCGTGGTGCTGGGCACCTGGGCGGTCGCCGCGGTGATCTGGCTGGTGCTGGTGTCGCGCAGCCCCACCCTGCCGCGCTGGGCGGACTGGGCGTCGACGGGCATCGACGTGCTGGTGGTCGCGGTGCTGTGCCTGGTCTCGGGCGGGGCGACCGCGGCCCTGCTGCCGGTGTTCTTCCTGCTGCCGATCGCGGTGGCGTTCCAGGACCGTCCGGTGCTGACAGCGGTGCTCGGCGTGGGCACCGCGGTCACCTACCTGGCGGTGTGGATCGTGTACTCCAAACGCGACGACAACGTCGGGTTGCCCAACGTGGTCTACACCCAGTTCGGGTTCCTGCTGTGGTCGGCGGTGGCGATGACCGCCCTGTGCGTGGTGCTGGTGCGACGGCAGGCGCGCGTGCTGGCGCTGCAGGAGTTGCGCCGCCAGTTGGTGTCGGAGGCGATGCAGGCCGACGAGCGGCACAACCGCGAGGTGGCCGAGCATCTGCACGACGGGCCGCTGCAGACGCTGCTAGCGGCCCGCTTGGACCTCGACGAGGTCCGCGAACGTGTCGACGACCCTGCGCTGGAGGCCGCCCGCGATGCGCTGCAGCAGACCGCGGCGGCGCTGCGCTCGACGGTGACCGAGCTGCACCCGCAGGTGCTGGCCCAGCTCGGTCTGACCCCGGCGGTGCGAGAACTGTTGCGGCAGTTCGAGTCCCGTGGCCGGTACATGGTCGAGGCGGAGCTGGAGGAGGTCGGCAAACCCGAGTCGCAGCAGCTGCTGTACCGGGCCGCGCGGGAACTGCTGAACAACATCCACAAGCACGCCGGCGCGACCACCGTGCGGGTGACGCTGTCGCGGGTGGCCGACCGGATCCTGCTCACCGTCGCCGACGACGGCCGTGGCTTCGACCCGGCGGTCATCGGGAGCTACGTCGCCGACGGGCACATCGGGCTCGGCTCGCTGCTGGCCCGGTTCGAGGCGATGGGCGGGTCGATGCAGGTGCAGTCCACCGCGGGGAAGGGCACCACGGCCATCGCCACCTCCCCGCCCGAGCCCTAGGTGTAATTCCCAGACAGGTTGTGAACGGCGTGGTGAGCGCTAATAGGTGAGGACCTCCGGTATCGGTGTGGTTAGCACTAGGCACATCGATCACCGAGAGGTCCTCATGGTCCACGCTA
>Ga0180215_1000277_pt1 | contig 69709 bp, 73 predicted proteins | sample eDN3rd37CBELigBY_FD_128871 | JGI IMG/M metagenome (GOLD analysis project Ga0180215, IMG submission 128871) | Enriched backyard soil microbial communities from Emeryville, California, USA - eDNA 3rd pass 37_C BE-Lig BY (version 2) (version 2) | ecosystem: Environmental > Terrestrial > Soil >...
CCCAGTTGCTGCGCGGGAACCTGGTGCGCACCGGGTATCAGGGCGGCAACCGGTGCCGGTTTGGGCCGCGCTACGGTCGCGCGGTCTGGGTGATGAACCCCTACATCCGGGCCCGAGGTCAGCCGCCTTCCGCCTTCGGGCCGGACTGGCGGCAGACGGCGACAATGCCGGCTCCCAGGGATGGGTTTCCAGGGCAAGACACCGGACGGGCGGCCGCGAGGTCGCATAAAATTGTTAGATGAGCGACCGAACGGCCGCCCGTCTTTCCCAGCGCGATTGCCCTCGGCAATCGTCGCGACAGCGCCCAGCGCGATCCAAAGGATCGTCGCGGCAGGCGCGCAGCACCGTCCCCCGGGACGGCGCGTTCTTTCTCAATGGCCAGACCGGAAACGGGGCGTGGCGACGAAGAAGATTGGCCCGCAGGCCGAGGCGGCGACTGCCGCCCGCCGGACGTCCGGCGCCCCCGCGGAGCGCCAGCCGCCTGCGGCGCTCAAGCGCGACCTAATGCCCGCCCTTGCCGCCCTTGTCCTTGCCGGCCTTGGCGGTCGCGGCCTGGAAGGCCTTGGCGTTGGCTTCCTCGATCTCGGAGACCACATAGCCGCAGGATTTTTCGGTCAGCACGTCGGCGCGGCGCGAGGCCGCCATCCAGGAAAGCTGCGCCAGCAGCCCGTCCACCTTCGCTTCCTCGTCGCTGGCCGCCTTCAGCGCCGGCGCGCGCACGCGGCCGCAGCGGTTCTGGATCAGCACCGAAAGCGCGAAGGAATGCGTGTAGGAGGATTCCGACGCCACGGCGCGCCAGGCGGCCGCCTCGGCTTCCGGGTCGGGCTTGTGGGCGTCGGCATGCACCTCGGCCTCGGCGGGCGCGGCGAAGAACACCGCCCACGCGCCGTAGCCGCCGCCGCCCAGCACCAGCAGCGGCGCCAGCGCAAACAGCGCGAGCTTCAGCTTCGAGCGCTTCTTCGGCGCGTCCGCGCCTTCCCCCTCGGCGGCCTTCGCCGCCGGCTTTCCAGCTTTTTTCCCCATGGCGGCGACCATACACGCGGCCGGTTAAGGCCGCGTAAGCGGCCGCCGGCCTTCGCGAGCCGGTCGGGGGCGCGCCTCAGGCCGTGCGCAGGAACTCGCCCGCCGGCACCGGCCGCCCGAACAGGTAGCCCTGGAATTCGGTGCAGCCCTGCGCCAGCAGGAACTGCTGCTGCTCGGCCGTCTCCACCCCTTCCGCGATCACCGACAGGTGCAGCTCGCGCCCCAGCTGGATGATGCCGCGCACGATCGCGGCGTTGCGGTCGTCGTCCAGCATGTCGCGCACGAAGGACTGGTCGATCTTGAGCTGGCTGAAGGGCATGCGCTTCAGATATTTCAGCGAGGAGTAGCCGGTGCCGAAATCGTCGAGCGACAGCGCGATGCCGAACGCGGCCAGGCTCTGCATCTTGCCGATCACGTCCTCGACGTCGCCGATCACGATGCTCTCGGTCAGCTCCAGCTCCAGCCGCGCCGGGTCGATCCCGTGCTGCTCCACCGTCTGCTTCACCTCGTCCACGAAATCCTCGTCGTGGAATTGCTGCGGGCTGACATTGACGGCGAGCCGCAGCCCGGCCTTGTCGGGCTCGCCCTTCCACTGCGCCAGCCGCGCGCAGGCCGAATTGAGCACCCAGCTGCCGATCGGCTTCATAACGCCCAGCTGCTCGGCCGCCGGAATGAACTCGCCCGGCGGCACCTGGCCGCGCTTCGGGTGGTTCCAGCGCAGCAGCGCCTCCGCGCCCTTCACCGTGCCCTCGCTGTCCACCTGCGGCTGGTAGTAGAGCTCGAACTGGTTCTGCGCCAGCGCCGCGGTCAGCTGCCGGCCGAGCCGCGAGCGCGCGGCGAAGTCGGAGTTGAGGATGTACATGCACCCGCACATGATCGCGACCGCGACCACGCTGTTGATCCACGATCCGGCCACGCGCACGCGCTCGGGCAGCGGATCGGCCATCTCGTAGCCGAAATTGGTGCTGGCAAAGACGATGAACGCGCCGAGATACAGCCCGACCAGCAGGTTGGTCATCGGGCGGCTGACATGCCTGAAGGTGACGTAGGCGAGGAAGGCGAGCGCCAGGAAGTAGACATGCGTCACCCGCGGCGCGATCGTGTCGGGAACGTCGAAGGCCACGCAGATCGCGACGAGCATGAAGAACAGCATGACCTGGCACAGCATCGCCGCCAGGTAGAGGCCGCGCGTGCGGATGCGGCTCAGCAGGTAGGCCCCGATCCCGACATAGATCAGGTCGAGCGTCACCAGGTCCCAGCGGCTCTCCCACACGAACCATCCCAGCCAGAAGACGCCGATGACGATGAGGCCGACGCTGGCGACCAGATAGGCGACTTCGAGACGCTTGCGATAGTCGTCGTCCGGCCCGCCCGCCAAATGCGTGGGCCACGCGCTCTGCCTGCCGCTATCCCGCAATTCGCCCGCCACGATAGCCCTGGTCCCCGTCCTGCAGGCGTTCTAGGCATCATTTGTTAAGGCTTCGTGCCGGGCTGCGGCGGCGCCGGCCCGCCGCCGGCCGCGCATCCCGCATAAGGCATCGGAACGCCACTCAGCCTGCGGGCCGGCGCGGCTGCGGTATCGGCAGGCCGCGCTTGCGGAAAAGCTCCGCCACGCCGCCTTCGATCTTGCGGCAGCCGCAATTCCGCGCGTGCTCGGTGTGCCAGGCGACGCGCTCGTCCTCGCTGGCGTTCTTCGGCATCACGTGCCCGGCATGCCATTCGCGATTGATCTTGCCCATTTGCTCGGCTCCAGCCGCATCGGGCCGGACCTTGGCATCGCAACGCTTCCCCGGCCTTGACGACGGTCAATGGCCGAAAGCGTAGAGGCGGCCTCCGCAGCTCAGTTGTGCGGTTCGCTGGGCGGCGCAACCGAAAGGATGGCGCGGCGCGCCGTGCCGGCCTCGGCGGCGGCGACCGGCGGCTCGGCGGCCGCTTCGGCGACTGGCTCGCCCATCGCCTGCTCCGGTGCCGCAGCCGGCGCGGCTGCCGCGATCTCGGGCATCCGCCGTCGCGGGCCCCTCAGGCCCGTCTCCTCGAGCAGCCCCTTGGCCTTCGCGTCGTAATAATATCCGCGGGCATAGAGCCTGACCGCCTGGTCGTGGTTGCCGCCGGCGGTCATGTAGGCGCCCCGCAGGTAGCGCACGGCGTATTTGAGGTTGGTCTCGGCATCCAGCAGGCCCGCTGCGGGGCCGTCATAGCCCATGCCCCGCGCCGTATCCTGGCGGATCTGCATCAGCCCCCAGTACGGGCCGTTGCGCGCGGCCGGATTGAAGATGCTCTCGCGCTTCACCACGCGCCGCACAAGCGCCTCCGGCACCTCGTAGTGCTGGGCATAGCGGGCAATCAGCGCGTCCAGTTCCGGGCTGCGCGCGGCCACCGTCTCTGGGCCGAAACGGCCTTCGGGCGCAAACACCGTGGCGGCGCCGGAAGGCGTGGGACCGGAATAGCCGGCCGGCCGGATCTCGGGCAGCGCTCCGGCGCTGGCGAGCGCGGTCGCGACGCGCGGCGTCGGAACCACGTCCACCTCTTCGGGCAGTTGCGGGTCCGGCAGCGCGGGATCGGGCTCGGCTGCGGATTCAAGAGCGGTCGTCAGGCTGCCGCCGGTCGTGCATGCCGAAAGCGGCATCGCGGCGAGCAAAGCTGCTGAAACGATCAACCTTGTGGAAATTGGCAAGACCCCTGCCTCGCTTGTCAGAGTTGACGGTCCCACCCGCCGCTTCCTTAGCCGAGCCAGCGGCGCCGTGCAATCCGGAAACGCCCCCGCCGCCCTGCAGGAAACGGGTGGCCGCGCGCGGCAGCAGGCGGCAGGAACGAAGCGCCGCGCGCTTCTTGCGGGTTGGGGCGCGTGCTAGACTGACCTCGCAGGCTGGATACCCGCCGACAAGATACGCCATGGCTGGACATCCCATGAACGGGCCATCGTCCTTCGTATTCGAAACGAGTCTGGGCTTCTTCGCGCTCTCCTGGAGCGAGCGCGGGGTTGCGCGGCTGGTGCTGCCCGAGGCCAGCTTCTCGGCCGCCCTTCGCCGGCTCGCCGCCCGCAATGAAGGCGCCGCAACCCAACTGGCCGACGAGGAAGCGCTTCCGGACGGCATACGCCGGCTGGTTGCGGCCATCCAGGCCTACGCCGCGGGCGAGACGGTCGATCTTTCCGACATCGCGGTGGACCTGGCCGACATCGACGATTTCCGTCGCGCCATCTACGCGGCGGCGCGCAATCTGGCCCAGGGCGAAGCCGTGACCTATGGCGAGCTCGCGCGCCGCGCCGGCCATGCAGGCATGGCGCGCGAAACCGGCGTCGCGCTCGGCCGCAACCCGGTTCCACTGGTCATTCCCTGCCACCGCATCGTGGCCGCCGGCGGCAAGCTCGGCGGCTTCTCCGCGCCAGGCGGCAACGCCACAAAGGCCAGGCTGCTCGCCCACGAACGCGCGCGCGTGATAGCGCCGGACAGCGTGCAGGCATCCTTTTTATTCTAGCCGCCAACACGAAGCTTTCGCGAAGCTGGCGTTACACTTCGGCGAGCTTGCAAGCTCTGTTTCGCCTGCCATAATGGACCAAGCGATTCGGGGATCGCCCGCGGGGCGGCGGGCGCCGTAAATCAAGTTCTTTTCCCCTCAGCCAACAGTTTTGTGCGCGCGTACACCAGTCTGTGCGCGTCTGTTGCTTGCGTCGATTTTGCAGCACCGGGGATCTGCATGCGCAATGGGCACGACGAGAACGCCAAGCGGCGCCTGACCGAAAGAGCGGAGATCGCCGCCGCGGTGGACTTCCTGCTGGCGCGCGGCTTCGTGGCCGACGACATCCCGGTGCAGCTCGCAAGGTACTACTATCTCGACATCGACCTCCTGAACGAAATCCTGCTGGAGGACGAGCATCTCGCCGAGCCGATCCCGTCGGGCGAGACCGTCTGGCAGCGGGTGGCCTGAGCCTTTCCTCCCGCGTAGCGTCCCGTGAACTGCGCCCGGTTCCGCCGGGCGCTTTTTTGCGAGACCGGCGGGAGTGGCGGCTATCGCACGCCGCGATGGCCGAAGGCGGTACGCCTGGCCGCACGTCGGGGTGTGGCCAATGGCTCCGGGCGCGCGGCCGCCGCCGGCACGGCATCGCCGGTTCCTGCGGCTTCACCGCGCCGATGCCGCGCTGGCGTGTCCGCGGTCTGCCGCGCAAACACGCCGAAGCTGGTCGGCGCGATCTCCGGCCGGGCGAGCACGAAGCCCTGCACCATGTCGACCTTGCACTTCTCCGCGATCTCCAGCTGCCACGGCTCTTCCAGCCCCTCGAACAGGCTTTCTATGCCGCGCTTGTGGAATTCCGCCACCATCGTCTCGAGCAGGGCCGCGCCGGGCCTCGTGCTCATCAGCCGCGAAATCCAGTGCGCATCGAATTTCACGATGTCCGGATGCAGATGGTTGATGCGGTGGATGCCCGACTCCTCGGCCCCATAATCGTCGATCGCGATGCGGAAGCCCTGCTCGCGCAGCGCGCGCACGAAGGCATGCAGCGCCACCTCCGAAGCAGTGCGCTGCTCGGTCACCTCGCAGACCACGCGGGCGGGATCGATGCCGGCCTCGTGCAGCACCAGCCGCATGTCGCGCAGAGCCCCCTGTGCCACCGCCGGCTCAACGAACAGCGACGGATCGAAATTGACGAACACCGAGGCGCGCGGGTCGAGGCAGGCGCTGGCGTTCAGCAGGTGCAGCGTGCGCGTCAGCGTTTCCACATGCAGCCGCTCGCCCGGCGGCACGCTGCCGAAGAACGCGCCGGGCGACACGCCCTCGCCGCCGCGGAACGCGCGGATCAGCCCCTCGAAGGCGGTGAGTTCCAGCCGTCCGTCGATGAAGCGGAATATCGGCTGAAAGGCGCTCTTCAGCGTATAGGCCCCCCACACTCCGGTGGAGGTGCGGTCCTTCTGGCGGACGATGTGGGCAAGGCCGATGCTGCGCGACAAGCGAGAACCCCGGGGTGTGCCGGATCCTGAGCCCGGATTGTGCCCGCGAACGCTTGACCGCCGGTTAATGTGTCAGCCCTCCGCCAAATGCTGGCCAGGGCGGGAGTTTTCCTTGCGAAACGTTGCGCGATGGGACAAGAAACGCGCGCCCCGTCCGGGGCTAGCCATCCGAAGCGGAGATACTGTCATGGCTTTCCTTGCCGATGCCCTTTCACGCGTGAAGCCGTCCGCGACCATCGCGGTCAGCCAGAAGGCACGCGATCTGAAAGCCAAAGGCCGCGACGTGATCGGCCTCGGCGCCGGCGAGCCGGATTTCGATACGCCGGACAATATCAAGAATGCGGCGATCGAGGCGATCCGCCGCGGCGAGACCAAATATCCGCCCGTGTCGGGCATCGCCCCGCTGCGCGAGGCGATCGCGCAGAAGTTCAAGCGCGAGAACAACCTGAGCTACAAGCCGGAGCACACCATCGTTGCCACCGGCGGCAAGCAGATCCTGTTCAACGCCTTCATGGCCACGCTCAATCCCGGCGACGAGGTCATCATCCCGACGCCCTACTGGGTCAGCTACCCGGAAATGGTGGCGATATGCGGCGGCACTTCGGTTTTCGCCCCGACCACCATCGAGAACGGCTTCAAGCTGACCGCAGAGGCGCTCGAGAAGGCGATCACGCCGAAGACCAAGTGGCTGGTGATGAACTCGCCCTCCAACCCCTCCGGCGCGGCCTATACCGAGGCCGAGCTGAAAGCGCTGGCTGCGGTGCTGATGAAGCACCCGCATGTCTGGACGCTGACCGACGACATGTACGAGCACCTGACCTATGGCGACTTCGTCTTCCGCACCATCGCGGAGGTGGAGCCCGGCCTCTATGACCGCACGCTGACGATGAACGGCGTGTCCAAGGCCTACGCCATGACCGGCTGGCGCATCGGCTATGCCGCAGGCCCAATCCAGCTCATCAAGGCGATGGACATGATCCAGGGCCAGCAGACCTCGGGCGCCTGCACCATCGCGCAGTGGGCCTCGGTCGAGGCGCTGAACGGCCCGCAGGATTTCGTGGCGAGGAACAAGGCGATCTTCCAGGGCCGCCGCGACCTCGTCGTCTCGATGCTGAACCAGGCGAGCGGCATCACCTGCCCGGTGCCGGAGGGCGCGTTCTACGTCTACCCCTCCTGCGCAAAGCTGATCGGCAGGAAAGGCCCGTCGGGCAAGGTGATCGAGACCGACGAGGATTTCGTCAGCGAGCTGCTGGAGGCCGAGGGTGTGGCCGTGGTGCATGGCAGCGCGTTCGGCCTCGGCCCCAATTTCCGCATCTCGTATGCGGCCTCGGAGCAGCAGCTCGAGGAAGCCTGCATGCGCATCCAGCGCTTCACCGCTTCTCTCGGCTGAAGGCGGCTTCGCGCACACGACAAAGCCCGGCCCTGCGCCGGGCTTTTTTCTGCGCGATCAACTGTGATGTTCTTTGCCGCGCGGGCGGTCGGGGGCCGCAGCCGCAGGGCCGGCGAACTACCAGCCGAGCTTGAGGCTCGCCTTCACGGTGCCGGCCGTCAGTCCCCTGCCGAACTCGCCGGAGGCGGTGGCCGAGACGGTGGTCTTCTTCGCCATCCGGTGTTCCACGCCCACCGACACCAGCGCCGTGTCCGACGGTGCCGCCGCACTGCGGGTAACAAACTGCGACCCCGGCAGCGCAACGAAGCCCGCGGTGACCTCGCGTCGCGGGTTGAAGGAATGCGCCCAGCCGAGACCGCCAGACAGCGTCGTGGTGCTCGTCTCGCCGTGGAAGGCGCGGCTGACGCGCAGGCCGATCTCGGAGCGCAGATCGGTGTTGCTCGCGGCGTTGTAGGCCAGCGCGAACGTGCCGGCGCCGCTGCCGGTTTCCGCATAGGCGGGCGTCCACAGCGTCGTCGCCTGCAGCGCTGCGTAGGGCGCCAGCTCCGAGGCAGACATCTTGAAGCGCGCGCCCGTCTCGAGGCGGGCCGACAGGCTGTGCGCCGTGAAGCCGGCGGAATAGGTCTCGCCGAAAACGTCGCGGCGCGTCTGCGCGAAATGCGCTCCGTATGCCGCCGCCCCCGAGACATACATCGTGCCGAAATCGTGGACCCCGCGCACGCCTGCGAAGGCTGAGCCGATGGTGGTCGCCCCGAGGTTTTCCGTCGTGGTCTGCGACCAGGAAGCGCCGAGCGCGATGCCGGCCTGGGTCTGGTTCGTGCGCCAGTCCATGCCGGAGGCCAGTCCGTACGACCCGGAGACGACCCGCTGGGTGCCCGTCGCAGCGTCGCCGTCCAGCGTCCCGCCGCCGCCCATCACCTGGCCCCAGAGGGCGAAGCGCTCCGGCGAAGGCGTCGTCGTCTCCGGAAAGCCCACCTCGAAGCGATGCCTCAGATTCTCCGACGCGCCGCCGCTGTCGGCCAGCTGCTGTGCGGCGTGTGACCGAGCATTCCCACGCGCCGCGAGCCGCGCCAGCCGGCCTGCGCCCGCCGTGTCGCGCGCCCGCTCCCCAGCATAGGCGAGCGGCGCTCCTCCCAACCCCGCCCCGTCCGTCAGCGGGCCGGTGATCACGTTCAGGAACTGGACGTTGGCATTGGTGCCGACCTGCTGCGCACCGGCGCCAACCTCGCCGGAGAGCACCGTCATCTCGGCTTCTCCCATGCCGGTGAACTCGCCAGGAAGGCTGCCTGCCGCGTCGAACTGCTGCGACAGCGCATTCCAGACCGACTGCTGATTGGTGTTGCCCTGCGCAGGCGTCATCGCGAGCACCAGACTTGCGGTCGTACCGTCATATTCCAGCGCATGGGTGAAGCCCTTGGGCGTGCTGCCTTCGAGCCCTGCGAAGCTGGTACCACCCAGCCCGCCTGCCGCGTTCACGATGACATGCTTCTTGGCGACGTGGTTTCCCGGCAGATACGTCGCCTTCACAGTCCCGCCCGAAAGGTCCGCGCTTCCCGGTCCGCCCGTTGCCGTGACGTTGGTCCTGTCCGCCCCGGCGGGCGAGACCTCGACTTCGTAGAAGGACCCCGGCGCGAAGGTCATCTGCCCGTTGACGGTGACGGTCCCGATCGAATTGCCGGGCGCCAGCGTCGCGCCGGTGCCTATGGTGGTGGCGCCCATCGTGCCGGTCCCGCTCAGCCTGCCGCTCGCCAGATTGACCCCGCGCGCCACGCCGTTGACCACCAGCCCGCCGCCGTTGACCGTGATGTCGGAAACGAAGACGCCGCCGGCGGCGATCTCCAGCCTACCGGCATTGAGAACGGTCGGACCTGTATAGCTGTTCGCGACCGAGAGGTCGGCTCCGATGACCAGCCCCTGGATGGCCCCCGACCTGAAATTGACGGCATAGGTTCCGGCGGAGCCGGCATAAGCAGACGTCACCGTAAAGTAGTCGGTTCCAGCGTCCAGGTGATGCGAGATGAATGGATTGGGATAGCCGGCTCCGTCGTCGTCGCCGGCCAGCACATTCGTCAGGGGAGAATTCGGGTCGAAGCTCACCCGGTACAGATGCGCATATGAATCGTAGTCGGAGCCCGACCAGCGCTGGGTCAGCGTACCGCTTCCTGTGACCCTGAATGGCAGCACCGAGAACGGGGTGATGATGCCGCTCAATAACGGCGGCGGGTATCCCCCCCACGGACGGTCGAAGCTCGGCTGGCCGACGGTCGAGCCGCTGAAGGTGATGTCCAGCGTCTGGGCGCTTGCGCCGGCGACGCCTTGCGGAAGTGTGAATGCCGATGCCAGAAGCGCCGCGCGCAAAGCCTTGTGCCGACGCCCCCTTGGTATCGTCATCCGCCCCGCCCTCTGTCCGTTCGTCGCGCCGAACCCGGCCGCCACGAAACGATGATCCGACATGCCGGCCGCAATGCGCGCCGGAACCGGGCCGAATCACCCTACCCCTAGCCTTGTCGAGATTTGAGTATCGAGACCCGCAGGTCAACCGGCGCGGTCGCAACGTCTCCCCGGTGGCACGCCGCCCTTGCCCTCACTGTACCATCGTGCTTCCATGCCCCATGGCCTTCGAGCGGCCGTCAGAGCCGTCGCGGCCATGCGACGGCCGAAGGCCGGCCGCCGCTCATGCGTACTCGCGTGGAAACGCGGGAAAACATCGAGAGGAAAGGCCGAAATCATGGGAAAAAGAGCAGGAGACAGACGCAGAGGGCCGAAATGCATCGCCATTGTCGGCCCGTTCGCGAGCGGCAAGACAACGCTGCTTGAGGCAATTCTCGCCCGCACGGGCGCCATCCCCAGACAGAACGCCGTCGCGTCCGGCAATACCGTCGGCGACTCTTCCGCCGAGGCGCGCGCCCACGCAATGAGCGTGGAGGCAACCTTCGCCACCGTCGATTTCATGGGCGAGCAGATCACCTTCGCCGATTGCCCGGGCTCGGTCGAGTTCGCCGCTGAAACCGAGCCGGTGCTCGCCGCCTGCGACGCGGCCATCGTCGTGGCCGAGGCCGACGAGAAGAAGATCCCCGCCCTGCAGCTCATCCTGCGCCGGCTCGAAGAGCTGGGCATTCCCCGCGCGCTCTTCCTCAACAAGGTCGAGAAGAGCGAGGCCGGCGTGCGCGACACGCTGAAGCTGCTGCAGCCCGCCAGCCGCACGCCGCTGCTGCTGCGCCAGATTCCGCTGCGCAGGGACGGCATCGTGGTCGGCTCGATCGATCTGGCGCTGGAGCGCGCATACATCTGGCGCGAACACGCCGAGAGCGAGGTTGCCGCCATTCCCGACGACGAGAAGGCGCGCGAGGTCGAGGCCCGCTTTTCCATGCTGGAGCGCCTCGCCGACCATGACGACAGCCTGATGGAGCAGTTGCTCGAGGAGATTGAGCCGCCGCGCGACGAAGTCTTCGACGATCTGTCGGCAGACATCCGCGACGGCTCGGTGACGCCTGTGCTGATCGGCGCGGCCGAGCACGGCAACGGCGTGCTGCGGCTACTCAAGATGATCCGGCACGACCTGCCGGACGTCGAGGCTACGCGTGCGCGCCTCGGCGCGCCTGCCGCCGGCACGCTGTCGCAGGTGATGAAGACCGTGCACACACCGCATGGCGGCAAGCTGTCGGTGGCCCGCATCCTGTCGGGCACCCTGCAGGACGCGACCGAGCTGACGACGTCCGCCGGCCGCGCCGTCAAGGTCTCCGGCATCTACCGCATGCTCGGCGCCCAGCAGTCGAAGGTGCCTTCGGCTTCCGCCGGCGACACCGTCGCGCTCGGCAAGCTGGACGAGGCCGCCACCGGCGACACGCTTGCTGCCGAAAAGGCGGCGCCCGCAGCACTCGCCGATATCGAGCGCACCCAGCCGGTCTACGCGATCGCTCTCAGGCCGCGCGAGCGCAAGGATGATGTGAAACTGTCCGCTGCCCTGCAGAAGCTCGGCCAGGAGGACCCGTCGCTCGGCATCGAGCAGAACCAGGACACCGGCGAGACGATCCTGTCCGGCCATGGCGAGATGCATCTGCGCGTCACCGTCGAGCGTCTGGAAGGCAAATACCAGATCCCGGTCAATTCCTATGCTCCGTCCATCCCCTATCGGGAGACGATCAAGAAGCCGGTGTCCCAGCGCGGCCGCCACAAGAAGCAGTCGGGCGGCCATGGCCAGTTCGGCGACGTGGTCCTCGACATCAAGCCGCTGCCGCGCGGCTCCGGCTTCCAGTTCACCGACACCATCACCGGCGGCGTCGTGCCCAAGCAGTACTTCTCGTCGGTGGAGGCGGGCATCCGCGAATATCTGAAGTCGGGCCCGCTCGGGTTTCCGGTGGTGGACATTGCCGTCAACCTCGCCGACGGGTCGTACCATGCGGTCGACTCGTCCGACATGGCGTTCCAGCAGGCCGCGCGCATCGGCATGAAGGAAGGCATGGCGCAATGTGGGCCCGTGCTGCTCGAACCGATCTTCCGCGTCGAGATTTTCACGCCCACCGACGCGACCGCCCGCGTCACCGGCCTGGTGCCGCAGCGCCGCGGCCAGATCCTCGGCTACGACGCCCGGCCGGGCTGGCAGGGGTGGGACGTGGTGGAAGCGCTCATGCCGCAGGCCGAGATCGGCAATCTCATCGTGGAGCTGCGCTCCGCTACGGCGGGCGTCGCCACCTACCGGGCGAAGTTCGACAACATGGCCGAGCTCACCGGCCGGATGGCCGACGAGGTGATGAACCGCAACGTGAAGGCGGCATAGCGCGCAAAGACCTCGGGCACGGCGCCGCGCGTGAAAGCCGGCGCCGTCCCTTTCCGGCAGGGCAGGATCGGCAGGAGCAAGGGCAGGAGCAGGCAGAAAAAAAGCCGGATCACGAAGACCCGGCTGAGTTTTTGGAAGATGCCGTTAGGCAAAACCTCCAGAGGGGAACACTCGCAGGCGCTAATGGGAGGAGGAACGCGCCCGGGAGTGATTGTGATATGGGCAATCGTCGCCCAAATAACAAGCACGCCCTTTTGCATTGCACCTATGCAGAAATGCATGACATGTTAAATGTCTGAACTTGCAGCATTTGACGCCGAAATGGGCGCCGGCTCGCCCGGAAAACAGCATCTTGGCGGCATCCGGCAGGCCTCGATTCCGCTGGCCGGCGGCCCCGGATCGCGCGACTCAGAACGCCCAGTTGCGCGCCTTGGCCAGCAGGAAATCGCGGAACACGTGCAGCCGCACCTGGCCCTTCATCGCGTCCGGATAGCAGAAATAGGTGTCGAATGACGGCACTTCCGTTTCCGGCAGCAGCTGCACCAGCGTGGAATCCTTTTCCACCATGTAGTCGGGCAGCATCGCGATGCCCGCGCCGCGCTGCACCGCGAGCTTGATGGACTGGATGTTGTTGATCTGCAGCGTCGGCTGGCGCTTGGAGCCCTCCGGCCGGCCGGCCGTCTCCAGCCAGTTCATGTCCGAAAGGTGGATCGGCACCTGCTCGCCGAACGTGACGATGCGGTGCTTGTCCAGATCGGCGATCGAGGTCGGCTTCCCGTGCTTGTTCACGTAGACCGGCGCCGCGTAGAGGTGGAAGTGCACGGTGAACAGCCGCCGCTGGATCAGGTCCGGCTGCTGCGGCTGCCTCAGCCTTATCGCGCAGTCGGCCTGGCGCATGGTCAGGTCCAGTTCCTCGTTGGCGAGGATCAGGTGCAGCTGGATGTCCGGGTAAAGATCGATGAATTCCGGCAGCCGCTCGGTCAGCCAGGTCGAGCCCAGGCCGACCGTGGTCGTCACCCGCAGCGTGCCGGACGGCCTGTCCTTTGCCTCTGTGAGGCGCAGCTTGGCGCTCTCCAGCTTCATCATGACGTCGTGCGCGGTGCGGTAGAGCATCTCGCCCTGCTCGGTCATGACCAGCCCGCGCGCATGCCGGTGGAACAGCGGCACGCCCACCTCCTGCTCCAGCGCGCTCACCTGGCGCGAGATCGCCGACTGCGAAAGGTGCAGCGTCTCGGCGGCGTGCGTGAACGAGCCGGCCTCAGCGGCCGCGTGGAAGACGCGCAGCTTATCCCAGTCCAGAGACATGTCGCTCCCCTCGTTCTGGCCGCCTCGCGCGGGGGCCGCCTTACTCCGCCGCCTGCCCTGCCGCCTCGTGGTGCACCTCGAGCTCGGCGAGATACTTCTCGGCTTCCAGCGCGGCCATGCAGCCCAGGCCCGCGGCGGTCACCGCCTGCCTGAACACGTCGTCGGTCACGTCGCCCGCCGCAAACACGCCCGGGACGCTGGTCTTGGTCGAATCAGGCGCGGTCCACAGATAGCCGTTGGGCTTCTGCTTCAGCTTGCCGACGAACAGCTCCACCGCCGGCGCGTGTCCGATCGCCACGAACACGCCGTCGACCGGCATGTCGCTGGTCTCGCCGGTGTGCCGGTTCTTCAGGCGTATGCCGGTCACCGAGGGCGGCATCGGCGCGTTGGCTGCCGTGCCGGTGATCTCGTCCACGACCGTGTCCCACTTCACCGTTATGTTCGGCTTGGCGAACAGGCGCTCCTGCAGGATGCGCTCGGCGCGGAACTCGTCGCGGCGGTGGATGACAGTCACGTGGCGCGCCAGGTTGGAAAGATACAGCGCCTCCTCGACCGCGGAGTTGCCGCCGCCGATCACCACCACGTCCTTGCCGCGGTAGAAGAAGCCGTCGCAGGTGGCGCAGGCCGAGACGCCGAAACCCTGGAAGGTCTGCTCCGACGGAATGCCCATCCACTTCGCCTGCGCGCCCGTCGCGATGATCAGCGCATCGCAGGTGTAAACCGTGCCGGAATCGCCGGTCAGCCGGAAGGGCCGCACATCCAGATTGGCGTCCATGATGAGATCGTGCACGATCTCGGTGCCGACATGCTCGGCCTGCTTCGCCATCTGCTCCATCAGCCAGGGGCCCTGGATGGGGTCGGCGAAGCCGGGATAGTTTTCCACGTCGGTGGTGATCATCAGCTGGCCGCCCTGCTGGAGGCCGGCCACGATCACCGGTTTCAGCATGGCCCGCGCGGCGTAGATCGCCGCCGTGTAGCCTGCCGGGCCGGAGCCGATGATGAGGACGGGCGCGTGGCGGCTCGTCATGTCGTGTCCTTTCGATAGCCCGGCAATGTCGGCGCGCGCGCAGCCAGCGCCGGGAGCGACGCACTCCTGGCTGATGTAAGTATTGCTATGCATATTCTGCAAGGCTTGCCTTGCCTTTCGCACAGCTAAGGCGCCGCGGCATTTGCGCCGCCCCTGCCTGACCGAGATCGCTTTTCCATCGCACCCGTTTGGCATAGGGTCCGACGCGAAAGAATCGTGCGCGGATGCACCGATCGGAGACGTAATGACGCTGAAGGCCGACCTCGACGCGATCGACTGGAAGATCCTTCGAGAATTGCAGGACGACGGCCGCATGACCAATGTCGAGCTGTCGCGGCGGGTCGGCATCTCGGCGCCGCCGTGCCTGCGCCGGGTCAAGCGTCTGGAGGAGGCCGGAATCATCAAGGGCTATCGTGCGCTGCTCAACGCGTCGATGCTCGGCATGGACGTGGTGGCCTTCTGCCAGATCGGCCTGCACCACCAGTCGGAGACGGAGCTGAAGGCCTTCGCCGAAAAGACGCGCGGCTGGCCGATCGTGCGCCGCGCATGGATGGTGTCGGGCGATTCCGACTTCCTGCTCCATTGCGTGGCGAGCGACCTGTCGTCGTTTCAGTCCTTCGTGATCGAGGAACTGACCTCCGCGCCGAACGTCGACACGGTTCGCACCGCTCTCACCATCCGCCAGGTGAAGGACGAGGGTCTGGTCGCCATCGGTGCCTGACGTCCGGTAGCGCGGTTTCCCGCCGCGCCAGGCTCAGACGAACTCTACCCGCAGGATCTCGTAGCCGCGCGCGCCGCCCGGTGCATTCACCTCGATGGCGTCGCCCACTTCCTTGCCGATCAGCGCCCGCGCGATCGGCGACGAGATCGAGATGCGGCCCGACTTTACGTCGGCCTCGGTGTCGCCCACGATCTTGTAGGTCTTCTTCTCTTCCGTATCCTCGTCGACCAGCACGACCGTGGCGCCGAACTTCACCTTGTCGCCGGTCAGCTTCGACACGTCGATGACTTCCGCGCGCGCGATGAAGTCCTCAAGTTCCACGACGCGGCCTTCATTCAGGCTCTGCGCCTCCTTTGCCGCGTGGTACTCGGCGTTTTCCGACAGGTCGCCATGCGAGCGTGCTTCGGAGATGGCCTCGATGATCCGCGGGCGCTCTTCCTGCTGGCGCCAGCGCAGTTCCTCCTTGAGGGCTTCGAAACCGGCAGCCGTCATGGGAACCTTGTTCATTTTCAGCACCTCTCCATGCACTCTCCCCCTGCCCGGGGGACAAAAAGAAAACGGCCCGCGAGGCACGCTCAACGGACACGTTCCGACAGTCTCGGCTTCAATATAGCAATTCCGGCCTGCATTTCACGAAGAATCTGCACCCGGACGGGTCGCGCACCGGCAACCTGGCCCGCGCCATCACCCTCGCGAAACCGCGCTGCTGCGGCTTCCAGGCAGGCGCGTCGGCGGTGCGGCCGCGCCGAGATGTCTCACCCCGCGGGCCCGTGGCGGAGGGTCGGACGGCGCCGCCTATCGCCCATGCCAGGATGGGCCTGCCGGCCCATCCGCGTTGCTGCTTCGGATCGCCCGTCAGCCCGGTTTCAGGCCGCGAGAGCTCACCGGCGGGTCAGGTCAGCCCTGTTTCAGATAGGCGTCGATGCGCTTCTGCAGTTCAACATATTCCTCGCAGCCCGAACCGCAGCGTTTCTCGATTTCCGAGAGCTGGCCCCTGGCGGCCCGCAGGTCGCCCTTCTGCAGGTAGGCCTCGCCCATATACTCGCGCGCCAGCGTGAAATCCGGGTTCGCCTGCAGCGCTTCCTCGTAATAGCCGAGCCCCACATCGATGCGGCCCTGCTTGCGGTGCGAATAGCCCAGATAGTTGAGCACGCGCGGATCGCCGCTGTCGGCGATGGACGAAAGCAGCACGATCGCTTCGCCATACCGGCCGGCCCTGGCCAGCTCGCGGCCCTGCTCGTACAACTGGTCGTGCTCGTTCTCGCTGGTCTTCTTGGCGCATTTCTGCGTCGTGCTGTCGAATACCTCGCCGGCCTTGCATTCGGTGGTGGTGCTTTCGCCCGCCGCCCGCGCCGGAGCGGCCGCAAGCGGCATTGCCAGCACGGCTGCGATGCCGAAGCCCAGAAGATAATTCCGCATGATGATCCTCCTTGATCGACCGGAGCCGCCAGCCCCCGCGCGGCCAACCGTCGCGCAGATCATATGCCGGCCGGCGGCGCGGGCTGCATCACATCGGCGTGACGCAGCGCCCCTCGCTGGCACCATCCTTTGGCAGCCGGGGGCTCTCGCATCGCGGCGGCCCGGCTGCTAATCGCAGCTTCCATCGTCCAACGGGTGGCCGCCTTGTCGCGCACGAACGCAAACCTCATCCTGCTGCTCGCCGGCGCCCTGTGGGGCATGGGCTTCGTTGCGCAATCGACCGCCATGCAGGCGATCGGCCCGTTCCTCTTCGTCGGCCTGCGCTTCGCCGTCGCCACGCTCGCCATCCTGCCGCTCGCGCTGCGCGAGCATCGCCGGGCGCCACAGCCGCTCAGCCGCGCGCACTGGCGCGCCTTCGGTGCCATCGGCCTTTTCCTCTTTGCCGGCATGGCCGCGCAGCAGGTCGGCCTGATGACCACGACGGTCACCAATTCGGGCTTCCTCACCGGCACCTATGTCGTCATGGTCCCGTTCCTCGCGGTCGTCATCTACCGCCAGTGGCCGCATCCTGCCGTATGGCCCGGCGTCGCCCTCACTTTGGCGGGCATCTGGCTGCTCTCGGGGGGCGAGATGGCCGCGCTCACCACCGGCGATTGGCTGACCCTGTTCTGCGCGCTGTGCTGGGCCTTCCAGGTCCTGTTCATCAGCCGCTTCGCGGCAGACAGCGGGCGCCCGGTCACGCTCGCCGTCGCGCAGTTCGCCGTCTGCGGCGCCATCGCGCTGGCCATTGCCCTGGCCGTCGAGCCCTTCGACCCGTCGGCCGTCATGGCAGCGCTTCCGGAAATCCTCTACGCCGGCATCTTCTCGGGCGGCATCGCCTTCACCCTACAGGTGATCGGCCAGCGCTACACCACCGCCCCGCAGGCCGCGATCTTCCTGTCCACCGAAGCCGTCTTCGCCGCGCTGTTCGGCGCGATCCTGCTGGGCGACCGCCTGCCGCCGGCGGGCCTCGCCGGCTGCGCCCTCATCTTCGCCGCCATCCTCACGGTGGAGCTCCTGCCCCAGCTCAGGCGCCGCAGGGCCTCGCCCTGATGCGCTGGCGTCCAGGCCGTCAGGCCCTGAATATGATGGCGGCGCCCAGCACGATCAGGGTGAAGCCCGCGACATGGTTCCAGGTGATCGCCTCCTTGAGGTAGAACACCGAGAAGACCACGAAGACCGCAAGCGTGATGACCTCCTGGATCGTCTTCAGCTCCGCCGCGGAATAGGCGGCGTGCCCGATGCGGTTTGCCGGCACCGCCAGCCAGTATTCGAAGAAGGCGATGCCCCAGCTGAACATCACCGCCGCATAGAGCGGCGCGGTCTTGAACTTCAGGTGGCCATACCAGGCGAAGGTCATGAACACGTTGGACGCGACGAGCAGCAGGATCGGCGCGACCTTGGGCGAAAGCAGGAATGTCATATGGGGCACCGGCGGCGCGAGTTGGACAAGCGCATTTCAGCCCCGCGCGCGTTCCTGTCAACGGGATGCCTCGCCCCGCGCTGCCGGCGGCATGCCCTGCATTGTTGACGTCGCCTCGAAAATTCGGCGCAATGGCGCCGATCGAGGAGGAACGTCCGGTGAAAACCCGCCGCAGTCCCGATTGGGAGCTTGCGATCGCTCCGGAGACGGTCCGGCTGTTCGTGCTCAAGGCGCGCTCCATCGCGGCCGGCGTCAGCGACGACTATGCGGCCGGAAACGAGCACGAGATCGAGTTCGACGACCAGTCGCATGACGGGCACCATCATGACGGGCTTGCCGAGGAGGAGGCCGACGACCTCACCGCGGAGGAGCTGCGCGAACTGATCGCCGACCTCAATGTCGACGAGACGGCGCACCTGATCGCCCTGATGTGGCTCGGCCGCGGCGACTACGAGCCGGCGGAATGGGCGGAAGCGGTCGAGGAAGCGCGCCAGCGCAACCGCGGCAAGGCCGGCGACTACCTGCTGGGCATGCCCCAGCTTGCAGAGTGGCTGGAGGCCGGGCTGGAGGCGCTGGGCGCCTGACCCTTCGGCTCCCCTGACTTGCCGCCCGGCGCCTCCGCCCCATCTATCGTCGGATGGGACCGGGAATATCTGCATGACTGGCGCCCCCGCGCGGGCGCGGCGCATTATTGGGTCGATCGCGTGCGGCGTTCTCGCGGCGCTGCTGCTCGCCACGCCCGTGCCTGCCCAGCGTTCGGGCCAGCCTTCGGGAAAGATCGAGCTTCCGCAAACGATGGCGCCGCCGCCGTCCCGCCCGGAAACGCCGCAGGCGGAAGCGCCGGCCTCGCTGCCGCAGGCTGAAGACATTCCCGTCCCCGCCGCGAAACCGCCCTCGCCCAATCCTCCGTCGCCCGAACATCCTGCCCCGACGACGAAGGCGCCCGGCCCGGCCGAAACTGTGCCGCCGCAAGGACCTGCCGCCATGCCGGCCGAGGAGGTCGCCTGCCGCGCCGACCTGCGGCGTCTCGGCGTCCGCTTCGAGGAGCGCGACCGCCTGTCGAGCGACGAAGGCTGCCTCGTCTCCCATCCCGTCGCGGTGACGTCGCTCGGCGGCTCCGTGGGCATCGAGCCCGAAGCCGTGCTCAACTGCGCGACCGCTCGCGCGGCGGCGCGCTTCGTCGCCGACGTGGTCGTGCCCGAGACCAGGGCCGCGTTCGGCTCTCCGGTCGTTTCGATCGTGCATGGCTCGGCCTATGTCTGCCGCACGCGCCACGCGCAGACCAAGATGTCCGAGCACGCCTTCGGCAACGCCCTCGATTTCTCGGCCTTCGCGCTAGAGGATGGAACCGTCATCGAGGTGAAGGCCTACGGCCCGGGCGCGCTGCCGCGCCGCGATTTCCTGCGCGAGATGCGGGCAAAGGCCTGCGGCCGGTTCAAGACCGTGCTTGGCCCGGGCACCGACGCCGACCACGCCGACCACCTGCACCTTGACCTGCAGCCGCGGCGGCGCGGCGGCACCTACTGCAAGTAGCCGCCGCAATTCGGTCACACCTGTAAAGCCCCGCGTCGAGGTTTCCTTTACCGCTTGCCCCTAAAATGGCGGCCGGACAGGGAATCTTAGTGGGGACTGGTCTTGCGTACCCATGAACATGCCGCACTTGCAGGCGCGAGGCCTTCGCGCGCCGCGCGGCTTCTGGCAGGCGTGCTCGCCGCGGCGGTCCTGCTCACCTCGTGCACGCCGAGCGGCGTGATGTCGCTCAGCCCCAAGGTCGATGTCGGCACCCAGACCGCCTCGGTGGTCACCGCCGCCGCCCCCGTGGGGCGCGGCTTGCAGGCGCTGGTGCCTTCCGATCCCTACATGGCGGGCTACCCGCGATACGAGCCGCCGCCGCCCGTGTCGCAGCCCCCGATGATGACGCCGATGTACGAGCCGCGTGTCATGCCGGCCGAGGAGGTCGCGTGCCGCCAGCAGCTCAAGCGCCTCGGCGCGGTCTATCGCGACCTCGATCCCATCAATGACGGCGGCTCCTGCCGGATCGACTGGCCGGTCCAGCTGATCCAGCTCTCGGGCGGCATCAACATGAAGCCGGCCGCTACCGTCACCTGCAACATGGCGCTCGCCTTCGCCTCCTGGACCAAGGACGAGCTCGCGCCCAACGCCCGCATGCGCTACTTCTCCGGCGTGAACACCATCCATCAGGGGTCGAGCTATTCCTGCCGCAACATCCGCGGCACGCGCACCGCGTCCGAGCACTCCAAGGGCAACGCCATCGACGTGATGCGCATCGAGCTAAACAGCGGCCGCGACATCGACGTGCGCAAGCCCGGCTTCTTCGCCTTCCGCCAGAAGAGTTTGCTCGCCAATGTGCGCAAGGGCGGCTGCCAGTATTTCAACACCGTGCTCGGCCCCGGCTACGACCGCGACCACGCCGATCATTTCCACTTCGACGTCAAGGAACGCCGCAACGGCTACGTGGCCTGCCGCTAGGCACCCGCTGGCCAAGACCAATGCCGCGCATATATTAGGCTTCGCATCGCGCCCGGAAGGACGCCAAAGGAAGCCATGCTCGCTCTCGAAATCGGTATCATCGTCGCGCTCATCGTGCTGAACGGCCTGCTCGCCATGTCCGAGCTTGCCGTCGTCTCGGCACGCCGCGCCAGGCTCAAATCCTATCAGCAGAGGGGCGTTCGCGCCGCCGAGCGGGCGATGGCGCTCGCTGCCGATCCCGGCCGTTTCCTGTCCACCGTGCAGATCGGCATCACGCTGGTCGGCGTGCTTTCCGGCGCTCTCTCCGGCGCCACGCTCGGCCGCCGCCTGGCCGACTTCCTCGCAGCCCAGGGCGTTTCCGAAAGCCTGGCCGGCACGCTCGGCATGGGCAGCGTCGTCGCCCTCATCACCTACTTCTCGCTGATAGTGGGCGAGCTCGTCCCCAAGCAGGTCGCGCTGCGCAATCCCGAGCGCATCGCCATGCTGGTCGCACCCGCGATGACGCTGCTGTCCAGGGTTGCCTCGCCGCTCGTCTGGCTGCTGAACATTTCCGGAGACGCGGTCCTGTGGCTGCTCGGCCAGTCCGGCGAGACCGGCAACCGGGTGACCGACGAGGAAATCCGCACAATCATCGCCGAGGCCGAGCATCACGGCACGATCGAATCGGACGAGCGCCGCATGATCGCGGGCGTTATGCGCCTCGGCGACCGCGCCGTCCGCGCCATCATGACGCCGCGCACCGAGGTGGTGTGGCTCGACCTGCAGGCGGACAAGGCGGCGATCCGCAAGCTGCTGATGGACGCGCCGCACTCGCGCCTTCCCGCCGCCGAAGGCTCGGTCGACGCCATGGTCGGCGTGGTGCAGACGCGCGCCCTCCTGGCCGCGCTGCTGTCGCGCAAGCCGTTCGACCTGCGCGACTACGTCCACAAGGCGCCGATCGTGCACGACAATGCCGACGCGCTGGACGTGCTGGCTGCCCTCAAGGAGGCCGAGGTGCCGATGGCGCTGGTGCATGACGAGTACGGCGTGTTCGAGGGGCTGGTGACGCCCGCCGACGTGCTGGAGACCATCGCCGGCGTCTTCCGTGCCGACCTCGACGGCGAAGGACCGCCGGCGGTCCAGCGCGACGACGGCAGCTGGCTCATCGCCGGCTACATGCCGGTCGACGAGATGGCCGAGCTGCTTGGCCTGCATCTGCCGGCCAGGCGCGACTACGAGACCGCGGCCGGCCTGGTCCTGTCGCAGCTGCACCACCTTCCGGAAACGGGCGAGACGGTTGACACCGCCGGCTGGCGCTTCGAGGTCGTCGACCTCGACGGCCGCCGTATCGACAAGCTCATCGCGCGCCGCCTGGGCGCCACGCGCCGCCCCGGCGCTGCCTGACGAGAGGCACGTCCCGACGAAAAAAAGGGCGGCCTGGGCCGCCCTTTCTGGCTGAACCTGCACACTCCGCCCTCAGGCGGCCTGCGCTTCCCGCGCCTCGGTCTGGCGGGCGTCCATGAGCGCCTTGGTCCACCAGACCAGCTGGTCGATCATGTCGCGGCCAGTCTGGTTGAGGAAGTCGAACTCGGCGAGCTTCTTCTTGCCTTCCATGACCTCGGTCATCACGCCCCACTGGATGTGCACGCCCACGCGGACCGGCGCCATCTGCAGCTCGATCGCGTTGAGCCGCAGCTGCTCCACGGCGCGCGCGCCGCCCACGCCGCCATAGCCCACGAAGCCCACGGCCTTCTTGTTCCACTGCGGATAGGCGTAATCCAGCGCGTTCTTCAGCACCGCGGTCGGGCCGCGATTGTACTCGGCGGCGGTGAAGATGAAGCCGTCGAACTGCTCGACCTTCTTCTGCCACTTCTGGGCCACTTCGCTCTTGGAAGGCGCCCAGGCGGGCGACGCCGGCTCGTCGAAGAACGGCAGCGGGAAGTCCCGCAGGTCCACGAGTTCGACCTCGATGTCGCTGCGCTGCTTGGCCAGCTCGTAGATCCAGTTGGCGGGATGGTCGGCAAACCGCGTGGCGCGGGTGGAGCCGACGACGATGGCTATCTTGGGTTTCGCCATTGATGGAATCCTTCTGAATGGTGTGGTATCCGTTAGATACCGACGCTACATATGAAACTGCAGACGGATCGCAAAGGAGGCACTTTGTTGACACTCAGTCACCCCCCCGAGCCCATTCACGCGGGGTCGGCCGATTGCCGCGCGGTGAGCGACGTGCTTTCGCGCATCGGCGACAAGTGGACGGTGCTGGTGGTCGAGATTCTCGGCTGCGGCCCTACGCGCTTCAACGAGCTGCGTCGTCGCATCGGCAACATCTCGCAGAAGATGCTGACGACCACGCTGCGCCAGCTTGAGCGCGACGGCATGCTCACGCGCACCGTCTACCCCACCATTCCGCCGCGCGTAGACTATGAGTTGACCGAACTCGGCAGGGATTTGCTCGTGCCCGTCCGCACGCTGGGCGAGTGGGCGCGCCTCAATATCGGGCGCATCGAGGATGCGCGCCTCCGCTACGATTCGCAGGAAGCCGCCTAGGCCGCGCTATCTGCGTGCGCGCGGCATCGCCTCGGTCTGGTAGACGGAGACGATATGTCCGTCCGGGTCGGCAAACTCCGCCGACCACCCGCCCGGCGCATGGCTCACCGGCGTCACGATCGTGGCGCCCTTCTCCGCAAGGCCCGACACCACGTCGTCGATGCCGCCCTCGGCGAGGTCGAACACGATGATCGGCGTGTTCCCCGGCCGGCATTCGGCCTGGAAGAAGATCAGGTCCATATTGCCTTCGATGCTGGCCATCAGCCAGTCATTGCCGGAGCCGTCGTCGCCCATGCGGTTGATGTCGAGGCCCATCACGTCGCGATAGAAGGCCTCGGTCCGGCCGATGTCGTTCACGTAGAAGCAGATGGTTCCGATACGCTTCCCTGCGAGCATGCAACTCTCCCTTTTGTCGTTTGCGGACCCCTGTTGCCGCCGGCTGCGGTTTTGTGAGGACGCCCGTCGATTTTTCCGAAGGCGATCGGGTGCCCGTCCGGATCGTGGCTCGCAAACGCCACCCGGCCGCTCCGCATCAGCGGCAGCAGGCCGCGACGGATCGAGCCGAAGGAAAGACCCGCAAGCTCGGGCATCTGCGACGCGGCGTGCTCGCCGCTGTCGCGCAAGCGGCGGCGAAGCTCGGCCACGCGCTGGCGCAGCGCCTCGTCGCTGATGCGCAGCAGCGAGCGGATTTCGGCGCGGGTGTGCCCGCCGATCGCCAGCAGCGCCACCAGCCTCAGCCCCGGCGGAAGCGGCGGCAGCTTGTCGTCCTGTCGCGGCCCCGCCGGCTCGGCCTGCATGGCGTGCAGTCGGGCTGCCCCGTCTTCGCGCCGCCTGCGCCGCGCCGCGCCCCGCGCCTGCATGGCCGCCTTGTTGCGCATGACGCCCGAAAGCCACGCGCGTTCGGCACGCCCCGGCGCCCTGCCCGCCGCGAGGGCGGCGGCCAGCGTCTCCTGCAGCAGGTCTTCGGCGTCCGCCGCCAACCGCGAGTGCCGCCGGGCCGCGGCGAGCAGTTCCAGGTAGAAGGCCCGGTCCAGCATGGCGCTAGTCTTCCGGCGGGATCGGCGTCGGCTTGCCGTCCCTGTCCAGCGCCACCATCACGATCTCGGCATGTGTCACGCGCTCCATCACGTCGCTCAGGTAGCGCTGCGCCCAGGCCTCAACCCGCAGCATCATCGAGGTGCGCCCCACCCGGGTGATCTGGATGTAGATCGCCAGCGTGTCGCCCACCTTCATCGGCTTGGCGAACGACATCTCCTTGACCGCCGCCGTGACCACGCGCCCCCTGGCGCGCTCGGCCGCCCGGATGCCGCAGGCAAGGTCCATCTGGGCCATGACCCAGCCGCCGAAGATGTCGCCCGCCGCGTTTGCGTCGGCTGGCATGGCGAGCGTCCGCAGCGTCAGTTCGCCGATGGGCTTGTTGCCGTCGTCCTGCATCCTGCTTCCCCTTTTCTCTTCCGAGGCCTAGCGAACCGTCGCTTTTTTCACAAGCGGTGACGAACGGGCCGGTGGTTCCGTCCGGGCCGAGAGGCTAGCATCCGCGCCGGCGGGGCGCGTTCGGGTCTTTCATGCAGGAATTCGATTTCATCGTGGTGGGCGCCGGCTCGGCGGGCTGCGTCGTCGCCGAAAGGCTGACGGCTGGGGGCCGCTACAGCGTGCTTGTGCTGGAGGCCGGCGGCACCGACCGCCGCTTCTTCGTCCAGATGCCGCTCGGCTACGGCAAGACATTCTTCGACCCCGCCGTGAACTGGAACTTCCGCGCCGAGCCCGATCCCGGCCTCGCCGGCAATGCCGACCACTGGCCTCGCGGCAGGATCCTGGGCGGGTCGAGCTCGATCAACGCGATGGTTTGGATCCGCGGCCAGCGCGAGGACTACGACGCCTGGGCCGCCGCCGGAAACACCGGCTGGGGTTTCGACGACCTGCTGCCCTACTTCAAGGCGGTCGAGACCACCGAGGCCGGCGAAGACATGTGGCGCGGTCGCTCCGGTCCCATGCATGTCGCCAGCATGGACGCCCGGGTGCATCCCCTCACCCGGCGCTACCTGGACGCGGCGCGGCAGGCCTGCCTTCCGCTGAATCCGGATTTCAACGGCGCCGCGCAGGAAGGCGCCGGCGTGTACCAGTTGACGGTGAAGGATGGGCGCCGGATGTCGGCCGCCCGCGCCTTCCTGCGGCCGGCCATGCGCCGCCCGAACCTCGAGCTTGTCACGAACGCTCGTGTCCAGCGCGTTCTCCTGGAAGGACGCCGGGCCGTGGGGGTGGAATATCGCCTCGGCGACCGCGTCGTCACCGCCCGCGCGCGCCGCGAGGTGATCCTGTCGGCGGGCTCCGTGCAGAGCCCCCAGCTTCTCGAACTTTCCGGAATCGGCGACCCGGCGGTCCTGCGCGCTGCCGGCATCGAGGTGCGGCACGCCAGCCCCCATGTGGGCGAGCACCTGCAGGACCACCAGGGCATCAACTACACCTGGAAGGCCAGGCTCCCCACCCTCAACCAGATCCTTCGCCCATGGTGGGGCAAGGCGCTGGTCGGCATGCAATATCTGCTGCTGCGTTCCGGCCCGCTGTCGATGAGCATGAACCAGGGCGGCGGCTTCTTCCGCACCGATGCCGGCCGCGACCGCCCCAACATGCAGCTCTATTTCCAGGCCTTCTCCACCGTCATCCCCAAGCCGGGCGAGCGTCCGATCCTCTCGCCAGACCCGTGGCCGGGCTTCTCCATCGGCCTGTCCAACTGCCGGCCGACAAGCCGCGGCTCGATCCACGTCCGCTCGGCCGACCCGATGGAGCCGCCGCGCATCGTGCCCAACGCCTTCTCGACCGGGCACGACGTCGCCGAGATGCTGGACGCGGTGAAATTCCTGCGCCGCATCGCGGCCCAGCCGGCGCTGGCGGAGATCATCGCTGAGGAGATCCTGCCCGGGCCTTCATGCGTTTCCGACGAGGCGCTGATCGACGATTTCCGCCGCCGCTCCGGCACAGTCTATCACCCGGTCTCCACCTGCCGCATGGGTCCCGACGCGTCGGATGCGGTGGTCGATCCGCGCCTGCGCGTCCACGGGCTGGAGGGTCTGCGTATCATCGACGCTTCGGTATTTCCCGCCGTCGTCAGCGGCAACACCAACGCCGCCGCGATCATGGCCGGCGCCAGGGGCGCCGACATGGCTCTGGAGGATCAGACCTAGGCCGGCGCGTGCGCGGCAAGGGCCGCGTGCATCACTTCGCCCACCATCCGGTCCACGGCGCCGGGCGCGATCTCGTGCGCCAGCAGGCGGTGCGGATCGACCGGCCGCGGCATGGACATCTGCCCCGGCCGCACCTTGGCGAAGCCGAGCGGGCCGTAATAGGGCTCGTCGCCCACGAGGATAACCGCGCCGCACTCCGCTTTGGCCGCCGCTTCCAGCGCGATCCGCACCAGCTTCTTGCCGATGCCAAGGTTCTTGTGCGCAGGGCGCACCGCCAGCGGCCCCAGCAGCAGCGCCCGCCCCTCGCCGGCCGCGATCGGCGTCATGCGCACCGAAGCCACCACGGCCCCGCCGCACAGCGCCACGAATGACAGGTCGCGGTCGTGCGGTCCGCCCTCGCGGATCTTGTAGGCCGCGCGCGCGAAACGTCCTGGCCCGAAGGCCTCTTCGTTGATCAACTCGATTTCGGGGTCATGCGCCGGCTCTTCCGGCATGTAGGCAACGTCGGCGACGCTCATCGTCCAAATTCCGTTTCGCGAGAGGGACAGGCAGGCAAGCGCCCGCCGGGCTTGGCGCCCGGACCGGTCAGGTCAGGCGCGGGCACCCATTCGTCGTCGCTCGAAACGGAAGAAATTCACCGGCGTCTCTCCAAGGCCTGCTCCGCTAGCATCATTCGCGGCCTCCTGCAACGCTCGTCCCCACGCGCCGCCTGCGAAGACGCTCCGTTCACCGCCCGGCCCTTTCTGGCCATGCCGCATTGCCCTACATCTGCGTCGGTGAAGAACGCGAAAGGTGCGCCCCATGGGTAGGCTGGTCGACGGCGTCTGGCAGGACGTCTGGTACGATACGAGCAAGAGCGGCGGCAAGTTCGAGCGCTCGCAGTCGCAGTTTCGCGACTGGGTGACGCCCGACGGACAGCCCGCGCCCGGTCGCGACCGCGGCTTCCGGGCCGAGCCCGGCCGCTATCATCTCTACGTGTCGTTGGCCTGCCCCTGGGCCAGCCGCGCGCTGATCCTGCGCAAGCTGAAGAAGCTTGAGGACGTCATCTCTCTGTCGGTCGTCCACCACTACATGGGCAAGGACGGCTGGACCTTCCTGCGCGAGGACGGCGCCACCGGCGACACACTCTACGGCCTCGACTTCCTGCACCAGCTCTACACCAAGGCCGACCCGGCCTATTCCGGCCGCGTCACCGTGCCGGTCCTGTGGGACAAGCAGCAGCAGACGATCGTCAGCAATGAATCAGCCGACATCATCCGCATGTTCAACTCCGCCTTCGACCAGTGGGGCGACGCTTCGGTGGACTTCTATCCGCGCCACCTCCGCGCCGAGATCGACGCCGTCAACGACAAGGTCTACGCGGCGGTCAACAACGGCGTGTACAGAGCCGGCTTCGCCACGACGCAGGAAGCCTACGAGGAGGCATTCGCCGAGCTCTTCTCGGTTCTGGACGAGCTGGAGGCGCGGCTTTCGCGCCAGCGCTATCTTGTCGGGGACCGGCTGACGGAGGCCGACTGGCGGCTGTTCACCACGCTGGTGCGCTTCGACGCGGTCTACTATTCCCACTTCAAGTGCAATTTGCGCCGGATCGTCGATTATCCGAACCTGTCGAACTACCTGCGCGATCTCTACCAGGTGCCGGGCGTGGCCGACACGGTCAACATGCATCACATCAAGTGGCACTATTACGGCAGCCACACCAGCATCAACCCGACGCGCATCGTGCCGGTCGGCCCGGAGCTCGATTTCGATGCCCCGCACGACCGCGCCCGGCTGAAGCGCGCGGCCTGACCGGCCGCCCGCTTCGCGCTCCGGCCTTCGGTCCCGGCAGGCTCAGTCCAGCTTGAAGCGTGTCGCCTGCCGGCCGTCCGCGCGGACGGCGGCGTCCCTGGCATTGTGTAGCTTCACGCGGCCCTTGCCCTGCCGCGCCTGCGAGGCAGCCTTGGGGATCGCGCCCCAGGGCGTCCATAGCACGACCGGCTTGCGCTCCGTTCTGATGGTGGTCAGCGTTCCAAGCATGCAGGCCTCCCTGTGTCCCGATCAGGGGAACACCGAACTGTGGCCATGGTTCGGCACGAAATGTTAATTCCGCGTAATCTTCCCGTTACCAGCGGTCGGAAACGGCCTCGCCGCGCACGACCTCTCCGATCCGCCTTCCCGTCGCTGCCGTCATGCCGTCCGGCAGGCGGTCGATCGGGAAAAAGCCCGACTCGGCGATCTCGTGGTCGGGCCGCTTGGGGCGTTCCTGAACGAAGTCAGTCACCAGGTAGAAGGCTATGTGGTCACGCCCGCTGCCGGCCGGGTTGAAATGGAAGGACCGCAGCTCCGGCTCGCCGGTCAGCCGGATGTTGCCCTCCTCCATCAGCTCGCGCTCCAGCGACTCGCGCGCCGTCTCCCCGCGCTCGATGCCGCCGCCCGGCATCTGCCAGCCGGGAACGTAGGTGTGGCGTATCAGGAAAACCGTCCCCGCCTCGCGGTCCAGCACCATGCCGCGCACGCCCAGCGTCATCGGCCGCTTCAGCAGGAACAGCAGGTGGAACAGCCGGCCGCGCAGGGCCGGCCAGCCGGTCTGCGTTAGTGGGTCGCGCTGCCGGGCGGCGCTCAACCGGCATGCCCCGGTTGGCAAATGGGGAAGCCGTGCTCTAGAAACGGATGATGTTCCGTCTTGCCCATTTCTCCGACATCCATATTGGTCCGCTGCCGGATGTATCCTATCGGCAACTCGCCTCCAAGCGCATCACCGGATACATCAACTGGCAGCGCAACCGCCGCCACCACATCCAGGACGGCATCGCCGAGCGGCTGATCGCCGACCTCAGAAAATTCCCGCACGACCACATCGCCGTCACCGGAGACCTGGTCAACCTGGCCCTGCCCGGCGAGATCGAGGTGGCCCGCCTCTGGATGGAGGCGCTGGGGCCGCACGCGGACGTCACCCTCGTTCCCGGCAATCACGACGCCTACGTGCCCGGCGCGCTCGACCATGTCTGCGCGGCCTGGGGCGGCTGGATGTCGGGCGACGGCGCCAATCGCCCGATGGATCGTGACGACTTCCCCTTCCTGCGTCGGCGCGGGCCGGTCGCCATCATCGGCGTTTCGTCGGCGCGCGCCAGCGCTCCCTTCATGGCCAGCGGCTCGTTCTCCGGCAGGCAGGCCGAAAGGCTGGCGGCCCTGCTGCGCGAGACCGGCCGCGAGAACCTGTTCCGCATCGTGCTGATCCACCATCCGCCGGTGCGCGGCGCCACCGCGTCGCACAAGCGCCTGTTCGGCATCACCCGATTCCAGAGCGTCATCCGCGAGCACGGCGCCGAACTCGTCCTGCACGGGCACACCCACCTGCCCACCACGCACTGGATCGAAGGCCGCGACCATAACGTGCCGGTGGTCGGCGTGGCCGCCGCGGGTCAGGCGACCGGCTCCGCCAGGCCGGCGGCCCAGTACAATCTGCTGGAGATCGGAGGGCAGCCGGGAGACTGGCGCTTGGGCCTCACGCGGCGCGGCATCACCGGCCCCACGCTGGAGATGGCCGATATCGGCAGGGAGAACATCTCGCCGGGCAGCGGTGTCGTGCACGCCTGACGAACGCCCGGCGGCCTTCGCCGGACCCGTTTCGCCTCAGAACAGGTTGGACAGTTCCGGCAGGCGGTCGCGCAGATAGGCCAACGTGCCCACGATGCCCATCAGCACGCCGAGCGCCACCAGCGCAAAGTTCGACAGGACCTCGCCCCCGCGATTGCGCGTGGCGGGCTGCTTGTCTTGCGCGCCTGCCTGGGCAGGCGTCTCGGTCGCCACTTCACGGTCCGACGGCCGCACGCCTTCGAGCTCCCGCTGCCGCTCCACGATCCGCTCCGCCACATAGCGCGTAACCGCGTCGGCCACCGGCTTCAGGTCTGTCGATTCGGCCAGCACCACCCGCCCAAGCCGCGTGTCCCGCACGAAGCGGTAGGTGCGCTTGTCGCGGCCCATGCTCACATGCGCCACGGCATCGACCCAGAAGCGCGGCTGCGCGCCGGCGGAGATGGCGAAGTCGAAGCCCGGATGTTCGCGCTGCGCATCCGCGATCACGCCCTGCAGCTCCTGCGCCAGCAGCTCCAGCCTGGCCCTTTCGGCCTCGCGCAGCTCCACAACCACGTCGTCGCGGTCGGCCATCGCGTTCTTCACATCGCGGATCGCATCGGACAGGCGGCGCACATTGCCCTCCGGCCCGGCAGTCTCAACGGCGTCGCTCATTCTCGTCGGCTCCCGGCCGTATTGTTTGGTTAATCAAACGTTAACACGAAGCCGGATAGCCGCGCCATGCGGCGGATTTGGGATGGTTAACGGGCGCCACGCGCGTTGCCGGTGGGCGCGGACAGTCCGCAATGTCCCGTCTAGGTGGCGCGCCGGATCGTCGCGCGGATCGCCGCCGTCACCGCCTTGCGCGCTTCCACCGGCAGCATGTGCCCGGCCCCTGGAATAGTAACGAGCTGGAAGCCCGGCGGCAGGTCGCGTGAATGGCTGTAGGGCAGCACGGGGTCCGCGGTGCCCCACACGACCGTTACCGGCATGGCCAACGTCGCCAATGCGTCGCGCGGAATTTCTCCCTGGCGGCCGTCGCGCGCAATCACGCCGCATATGCTTTCCAGCCTGTCCGGCTGGCCCTCGATGCGGCGCAGCGCCGCCAGCGCCGCCACATATTTCGTCTCGAACGCATAGCCCGGCGCGGCCATCTCGTTCATCGCCGCGCGCAAATCGTCGGCCGTGTCCGGCGTCGCGAAGCGCATGAGCACCTCGCCATTGATTTCCGGGCCGAAGCCGCCGGGCGCCAGCAGCGTCAGCGAGGCCACCCTGTCTCCCGCGCGCAGCGCCATCAGGCTGGCGACTGCCCCGCCCATCGAGAAGCCGACGACATGAGCGCGGGCAATGCCCCTGCTGTCCAGGTCGGCGAGGATCGCCTTGGCCATCGCGCCGGCATTGCCCGCGGCCGGATGGTGGAGAGAGCGGCCGTGTCCCGGCAGGTCGTAGGCTACCACCAGCCGGTCGCGCGCCAGGTCCGGCTGGATGTCGTACCAGTCGTCGACCCCGCCGCCGAACCCGTGCAGCAGGACGACCGGTGTCGCCCCGCTGCCTTTGGTCCGGGCGTAGAGCGCTGGGTCGACGCTCATCCGCAGCTCAGCGCTTCATCTTCAGGATGCGGTTGGCCGCCGACACCACCGCTTCCAGCGAAGCCGCCACGATGTTGGTGTTGATGCCCGCGCCGAACAGCTTGCCCCCCGGATACTCCATCTCCAGGTAGCTGATCGCCGAGGCGTTCGAGCCGCGCTGCATGGAATGCTCCGAATAGTCGAGCACCGAAAGCGGCACCCCGATATGGCGCGAAAGCGCATCCACGAACGCGTCGATCGGGCCGGTGCCCTTGCCCGAGATCGTCACTTCCTTGCCGCCATCGGTGATCGTGGCTTCCACCACGCGCCCGCCCTTGGCTTCCGTGTCCGGGTAGGTCTGGTGATCGACGAATTTCAGCCGCGCGCCCGGCTGGTCGACATAGACCGAGAGGAAGCGCTCGTAGATGCGCTTGGCCGGCACCTCTTTGCCTTCCGCGTCGGTGATCGCCTGGATGTCCTGGCTGAACTCGATCTGCAGGTTGCGCGGCAGCTTCAGCCCGTAATCGGCGTCGAGCACATAGGCGATGCCGCCCTTGCCCGACTGCGAGTTGATGCGGATGATCGCCTCGTAGCTGCGCCCCACATCCTTGGGGTCGATGGGCAGGTAGGGCACCTCCCACACCGGCTTGTTGGCCTTCTTGATCGCCTTCATGCCCTTGTTGATGGCGTCCTGGTGCGAGCCCGAGAAGGCGGTGTAGACGAGCTCTCCCACATAGGGGTGCCGCTCCGGCACGGCCATCTGGTTGGAATATTCATAGACGTCGCGAATGCGCTGCACATCCGAGCAGTCGAGTGCGGGGTCGATTCCCTGCGTGTACATGTTCAGCGCCAGCGTCACGATGTCCACATTGCCGGTACGCTCGCCATTGCCCAGCAGGGTGCCCTCCACGCGATCTGCACCGGCCATCAGGCCCAGCTCCGTCGCCGCGATGCCGGTGCCGCGGTCGTTGTGGGGGTGCAGCGAGACGATGATGTTCTCGCGGTTGTCGAGCTGCCGGCACATCCATTCGATGCGATCGGCATAGACGTTCGGCGTGCTCATCTCCACGGTCGACGGCAGGTTGATGATCAGCTTGTTGTCCGCCGTCGGCTTCACGATCTCGGTGACCGCGTTGCAGATCTCCAGCGCCACTTCCAGTTCGGTGCCGGTAAAGCTCTCCGGCGAATACTCGAACCGGAAGCCGCCGTCGGGCCCGCTCGACGCATGCCGCGAGGCCATGTCGGTGATCATCTTGGCCGCGTCGGTGGCGATCTGCTTGATGCCGCCCACATCCTTCTCGAACACAACGCGCCGCTGCAGCTCGCTGGTCGAGTTGTAGAAATGCACGATCGGCCGCGTGGCGCCCTCCAGCGCCTCGAAGGTGCGGGTGATCAGTTCGGGCCGGCACTGCACCAGCACCTGCAGCGACACGTCATCCGGCACGCCGCCTTCCGTTATCGCCCAGCGCGCGAAGTCGAAATCGGTCTGCGAGGCCGACGGAAAGCCGATCTCGATTTCCTTGAAGCCCATGTCGAGCAGCAGCTTGAACATGCGCGCCTTGCGCTCGTGCCCCATCGGGTCGATCAGCGCCTGGTTGCCGTCGCGCAGGTCCACCGAGCACCAGATCGGCGCCTTCTCGATCCGCTTCGACGGCCACGTGCGGTCGGTCAGCCCCACCATCGGGTAGGGTTCGTACTTGCGCACCGCGTCGGGCATGCCCTTGCGCGCCTGCGAGGCGCGGATACTTGCCTGTTCGTTCATCTCGTCCTTCTCCCGCGTCGCGCCGACGGTCCTGTCCCGTCGCGCTGGATGCATTCATGTCAGGGAATGGGTTGCGAGGAGCATGGGGGCCCGGCTGGCCGCATCGACCGCCGGACGCTCCTTCAGTGAGCCCGGCGGTCGCCGCTAAGGCCGAGAAGGAGAAGCGCATTGCGCAGCGCGCGGATGGTCTCGCCCGCGAAAGCGGACGGACGGGACGCGGCAAGGCTGCGGATCGTTGACATGCCGCTCTCTTACACAAGGGAAGGCATGGTGGCAAGCCGCGCCGCCTGCCGACACGGTCGGTCCGGGCGGCGCGTCGGGTCAGATGTCGGTACGACGACGAACCACCGTGTCGAAGCTGTCGAGCGCTGGAAGCGTTGCCCGCGCGCCGGTATCGGCGCCCGCGTCGGGACCGACGGGCACCATTCGCGGAGCATCGTCGTCCATCGCTTCCGCCACCGCGTAGTCGGGCATGCCGCCCTGCCGCACAACCACGCGGGCGCCCTGCGGCACGCGGTTGTAGAGGTCGATCACGTCGTGGTTGAACAGCCGCACGCAGCCGGACGACACCGCCTGCCCGATCGACCACGGCTCCGACGTGCCATGGATGCGGAACATCGTGTCCTCGCCGTTGCGGTAGAGGTACAGCGCGCGCGGACCGAGCGGGTTGGTCAGGCCGGGCTCCATGCCGCCCGCCCATTGCTCGTTCTTGGGATCGCGCTTGATCATCGTCGGCGTCGGCGTCCAGCGCGGCCATTCGGCCTTGCGGCCGATCTTGGCCTCGCCCGAAAAGGCCAGCCCTTCGCGGCCGACGCCGATGCCGTATCGCATCGCCGTTCCGTCCGGCTCGACCAGGTACAGGAACCGCGCCTGCGTATCGACCACGATCGTGCCCGGCGCTTCCGGCCCGGCATAGGCCACCTGCTGGCGGAAGAACTTGGGGTCGACCCGGGCGACGTTCATCGCCGGCATCGGAAACTGCTCTTCGGGGATGGGGCCGTACATGGAGATGTACTGCACCTTCGGAGCCACGGCTGCGGTCGTCATCCGGTCGACGCCGGTCGAGCTGCAGGCGGCAAGCGCAAGGACGGGAACGAGGCACGACAGTGCCTTCAATGCGCGGCATTGATGGTTCATCGGGGTCACCGGTGCTGGAAAATGGCGTTTCTGCGCCAGTAACGCGCAAGGCCGCCGAACGTTGCGTGCCGCGCTAGCTCGTCTTCACCGTGCGGGCGACCATGCGTGCGATCGCCGGGCCGAGCAGCAGCACGATGAGGAACCGCAGCATCTGCAGCACCATGATGAAGGACAGGTCCACGTCCCCCGAAGCGGCCGCGATAATGGCCACCGAATCCAGCCCGCCCGGGCTAGTCGCGAGATAGGCCGTCAGCGGGTCCACGCCGGCAAATTCCCACAGCAGGAAGGCCAGCGCGCAGCAGAACGCGATCAGCGCCAGGATCGACAGCGTCACCTGCAGCAGTGCGCGCCGCACATGCGCTATCGTCTCGCGCCTGAACCTCAAGCCGATCGTCCAGCCGATGAGCATGTAGCTCAGCGCCAGCAGCCACTCCGGCAGCTGGAAGGTGATCACGCCCGAAAGCTTCAGCGTCACCCCCAGGATCAGCGGCCCCAGGAAGGCTGGCGACGGCAGCCGCACCAGCATGCCGACCAACGCGCCCGCCAGTGCGACGCCCAGCGTTGCGCCCAGCGCTGGCCATTCGATCGGCGGAAACCAGTCGATCGGCAGCCCGCCGCCCCCGGCCCCCATCCACACCCGCGCGATCACGGCGGCGATCGCCGTGACGATGATGACGCGATAATACTGCATGAAGGCGACCAGCCGCTGGTCGGCCCCGAAGGCGCCCGCCATCAGCGTCATCGCCGTTGCCGCGCCGGGCGCCGACCCCCACACGCCCACCGTGCCCGGCAGGATGCCCCAGCGGCTGATCAGCCATCCCAGGAAGCTGCTCGCGCTGAGCGTGGCCACAACGATTGCGAGGAACAGCGGCCAGTCCTCGAGGAAGGCCGGCAGGAATTCCGGCGAGATCGCCGCCGCGATCAGGCACCCGATGATCGCCAGCGCGCCGGTGTTGAGAGGCCGCGCTATGCCGATCGTCGCGCCGTTTACGCCCAGCAGGATCGCCGAGAGCATCGGCCCGATCAGCAGCGCGGCGGGAAAGCTGGCGAGCTCCAGCAGCGTCGCCAGTACGGCCGACAGCACGAGCAGCAAGATCCACTGCAGCGGCTTCGGCGCGGACGCCAGTCTGCCGGCTGATTCCGGCTTGGGTGGGACGGTCATGTCGCCCGTGCCCTAGCAGAACGGGGCGACGCTTGCATAGCGCCCCCGCCCCGCTTTCGTTGCGCCAGTCGGCGTCGGGCAGCCGTCAGGCGAACGGCACCGCTGTCGATCCCGCCGGCAGCTTCGCCTCGTCCTCGGGCTCCACGTGGATGATCACCCGCACCGACGGGATCTCCGCCTTCAGCGCCGCCTCTATGCGGTCGCAGATCACGTGGCTGTCGCCCACCGTCATCTGCGCGTCGACCACCAGGTGGAACTCGATGAACGTCGCCCGCCCGGCGATGCGCGTCTTCAGGTCGTGCACCTCGAGCGCGCCGCGCGAATTGGCCGAGATGATGTCGCGGATGCGCACATGGTCTTCCAGCGGCGCTGCCCGGTCCATCAGCCCCTGGATCGACGCGTTGATCACCTTCCAGCCCTGCCACAGGATGTTCAGCGCCACGATCAGCGCCAGCAGCGGGTCGAGCACGTACCACCCTGTCGCCACCGCGCCGACCAGGCCCGCGATCACGCCCACCGACGTCACCACGTCGGTCATGATGTGGCGGCCGTCGGCCACAAGCGCCGGCGATTTGTGCCGCAGCCCGATGCGGATGAGAACCAGCGCCCAGGCGCCGTTGATGGCAGCCGCCAGCCCGTTCACCGCCAGACCTTCCCAGGGCTGTTCGATGCCGGCCATCGCGCCCCAGGAACGCCACACCTCGAACATGATGAGCAGCGCCGCCACCACGATCAGCACGCCCTCCAGCACCGCCGAGAAATACTCGGCCTTGTGGTGCCCGTGCGGGTGGTCGGTGTCGGCCGGCTTGTGGCTGATGCTGATCGCCCAGAAGGCGGCGGCCGCCGCGATCACGTTGACGATCGATTCCAGCGCGTCGGAATAGAGCGCCACCGAGCCGGTCATCCGCCAGGCGACGAACTTCAGCCCCATCACCCCGAAAGCGATCAGGATCGACCAGAGCGCCAGCCGCCGGACGAGGATTTTCGCGTTCATTTCCTACAGTCCGTTTCTAGGCCGCCTTCACCTTCGCCTTGCGCGGCAGGTGCGCCACCACGTTCTCGATCATGCGCATGCCTGCGTTGTGGCCCAGCGTCATGATCGATTCGGGGTGGAACTGCACCGCCGCCACCGGCTCGGTGCGATGCTCGAACGCCATGATGACGCCGTCCTCCGTCTCGGCCGTGACGAGGAATTCGTCAGGAAGCCGCACCGGGTCCGCGAAGATCGAATGGTAGCGCCCCACCGTCACCTCCTTCGGCAGGCCGGAGAAGATCACGCCTGGCTTGTTGATCCTGATGCGCGACGGCTTACCGTGCATCGGCTCGTGCAGCTGCCGCAGCTCGCCGCCATAGGCCTCGGCCAGCGCCTGCAGCCCCAGGCACACGCCGAAGATCGGCAGCTCCCGCTTGCGCGCCTTCTGGATCGTCGCCTTGCAGTCGAAATCCTTTGGCATGCCGGGTCCGGGCGACAGCACCACGAGGTCGGGCTGCATCTTGTCGAACACCTCTTCCGGCACCGGCGTGCGCACGGTCGAGACCTTGGCTCCGGTCTGGCGGAAATAGTTGGCCAGCGTGTGCACGAAGCTGTCCTCGTGGTCGACGAGCAGGATCGAAAGCCCCTCGCCCACCCGCGCGGTTTCGCGTTCCGTCCCGGCCGAGTTCTTCACCGATGCCTCCCTGATCGCCGCCAGCATGGCCGATGCCTTCAACTCGGTCTCGGCCTCTTCTTCCGCCGGGTCGGAATCATAGAGCAGCGTGGCGCCTGCCCGCACCTCGGCGATGCCGTCCTTGATGCGGATGGTCCGCAGCGTCAGTCCCGTGTTCAGGTCGCCGTTGAAATGCACCATGCCGATCGCCCCGCCATACCAGGCGCGCGGGCTCTTCTCGTGGTTCTCGATGAACCGCATCGCCCACAGTTTCGGCGCACCCGTCACCGTCACCGCCCATGCGTGGCTCAGGAACGCGTCGAACGCGTCCATGCCCTCGCGCAGGCGGCCCTCTATGTGGTCGACCGTGTGGATCAGCCGCGAATACATCTCGATCTGCCGCCGCCCGATCACGCGCACCGAGCCCGGCTCGCAGATGCGGCTCTTGTCGTTGCGGTCCACGTCCGAGCACATGGTCAGCTCGCTCTCGTCCTTCTTGGAGTTGAGCAGCTTCAGGATCTGTTCGCTGTCTGAGATCGCGTCGTCGCCGCGCCGGATCGTGCCGGAGATCGGGCAGGTCTCGACCCGCCTGCCCGACACGCGCACGAACATCTCCGGCGAAGCCCCGATCAGGTACTCGCCCTCGCCCAGATTGATGAAGAAGGAATAGGGCGACGGGTTGATTGTCTTCAGCCGCCGCGTGATGTCCGACGGCTTCGATTCCACCCGCTCGAAGAACATCTGCCCCGGCACCACTTCGAACAGGTCGCCGCGGCGGAAGCTCTCCTTCGCCTCGTCCACCAGCCTGGCATATTCGCCCGGCTCGTGGTCGCCGCGCGGCGGAATGCGGTCCGCATGGCGGAAAGGCTCGGCCTTCGTGTCGCGCGCCAGGCCCGCGGTGGAGAACCCCTCCCCCGCATAGTCGTAGCGGTCGGTCCAGGCCTTCGCCGAATGGTTGTCGACCACCAGAATCTCGTCCGGCAGGTACAGCACCAGATCGCGCTGGCTCTCCGCGCGCGTCAGCTTCTGCTCCACGTGGTCGAACTGGAAGGCCAGGTCGTAGCCGAAGGCTCCGTAGAGGCCGAGATTGCTGTCATCGCCGGTGCGGAACAGGTCGGTCAGCGCGCGCAGCACCGTGAACACCGTGGGCACGCGGCTGCGCTCCTCCTCGGCGAACACGCGTCCCGGCTCGGCCACCTGCAACGTGATCAGCTTGGGCCCGGCTTCCGTCACTGTCACCGCCGCCAGGCCGTTCAGCACCGCCTTCACCGGCTTCAGCAGCTGTTCGCCGCGCTCGTTCAGCGCTTCGACGCGCATGGCGCGGCCCTTCGCCGTCACCACCAGCGGCGGATCGACGATTGCAGTGTCCCAGCGCGTGTAGCGGCCCGGATATTCGTAGTTGGAGGAGAACACGCAGCCACGCCGTGAATCCAGCGCGTCGATATAGGCTCCGATCGCCCCCTGATACGGCACCTCGTGCCGCGTGCGGGTGATCGCCACCCCTCCCTGCGTGCGGAACCGCTCCGCGCCCCCCTCCAGGATCTCGACCGACATTCAAGCTCTCCATCCGTGGGCCGGCGGGCGCCGGGGGACCAGAAAAGCAAAATGGCCGCCCGGACTTCCCGTTGCGGCCACCCCATTTTCCACGCACGCGCGTCGTCAGGCCGCTCTCAGCAGGCCCACCACCAGTTGGCGTTGATCGACTTCGTATGCATCGCAATTCCCATAGGGGAGATTGCGGTTCCCGGCAAGCGCGAATGCGATGCATCGCCCTGCCGCTTGCGTGTCCGGTTCCGCGCCTGCGCGCGGAACCGGATGTCGTGCCTTTGGGGTGTGCCGCCTATTCGGCGGGTGCGACGGCCATCGGGCCGCGCGCCGAAGCAGACCGCATCACCGTGAAGAGGAACACCAGCATGGAGCCGAGCGTCGCGAGCGAGCCCAGCACAACCGGGATCTCGGTCCTGCCCTGGATGGCAAGCACGATGCCCGGAACCATCAGCCACACGCCGATGGTCGCCAGCGCGAAGTGCAGCGTTGCCAGCCGCGTGCCGGCCGCCGACGGCACCAGGTGGTAGTACACGCCGAACAGCGCCATCGTCACCCAGCCGACGAGGTTGAGATGCGCGTGGGCGCCCGCCAGCGAATGGTCCTGGCTGGCCGACATCCAGATGCCGAAAACCATGCCGCACGTAACGTAGATGACTGCGGAAGCGAAAAACCAGAGTGCAACACCGCGCATGAGATCCCCCTCTTAAGCGTGTTGGAAGCGCAGCCCGACTCCGGGCTGCATGCATGCATCTTAGTCTTTCGTAGCATCCTGCGCCAGCGGCTGCCGCGTGGCCCCGGCCTCCGTCGGCCCTGTCGCATCGCGCCTTCTCCAGGCCCGCAGGCCGGACACGACGAGCCACGCCAGGCTGGCCCAGGCGGCTCCCAGCGCCCATCCCGCCGCCACGTCGCTCGGCCAGTGCACGCCCAGATAGATGCGCGACAGGCCCACCGTAAGTGACAGCACCACGGCCACGGTGATCACGTAGACGCGCACTCGCGTCTCCTCCACCATCCGCGCGATAAGCGCCGCCAGCGTCAGGTACACCACCGTCGACATGGTGGCATGGCCGCTCGGAAAGCTCGCCGTATGGATGGGCACGAGGTGGTTGACGATATCCGGCCGCGGCCGCTCGTAGGCCATCTTCAGCAACTGGCTGACGACTGCCCCCAGGCTGGTCGACAGCACCACGAACAGCGCGGGCCCGTATCGGCGCGCCACGATGAGGTAGCCCACCACCACCGCCACCAGCACGACCAGGATCGGATAGCCCCCGAGCGAGGTGATCTCGGTCACCGTCTGCTCCACCCAGGCCGGGCCGATCGGATCGGTGCTGTCGGCCGGATTGCGAAACGCCAGAAGCAGCGCCCGGTCGATCCCGACGATCTCGCTTTCGCTCACCTCGTCAGCCAGTTGCAGGAATGTGTAGGCGCCCAGCGCCACGATCCCGATCATCAGCGCCGGCATCACGGCGGAGCGCATGTCCTTCATGCCGCGCACGAGATCGGTGATCGAGCTCATCTGATTCTCCGCCATCTGGACCCGCCATATAGGACCCGACGCGGCGACAGAAAGCCATGTTTGACGCAGGTCAACGTGCGGCGCGCCCGACAGGGCATGCTTGCGGCCGGCACTGTGCCGCACAAGGAAAGGCGATCGCCATGGCCGAACAGGAACGCAAGCGCACCATCACCGAGGAGATCGAGATCGCCGGCAGCCAGCTGATCGACGAGGTCAAGAAGCTCATCGCCGAAGGCAATGTCCGCCAGATCCGCATCAAGGATCCGGACGGCGACGTCTTTCTCGAGACGCCGCTCACGATCGGCGCGCTCGCCGGCGGCGTCGTCGTGCTCGCGGCCCCGTGGCTGGCCATTCTCGGCGTGCTCGCAGCCCTCGTCACCCGCATCCAGATAGAGGTGGTGCGCGAGGTCAAGGATGACGGCAAGCCCGGCGCCCGCGGCAAGGACGCGGGCTGAGACTGCTCAGCCCGCGCTGCCGATGCCCATGCGGCCCAGCACCCGGTCCTTGCGCACGATTTGGTGGTAGAGCGCGGCGCCCACATGCGCGGCGATCAGCCCCATCATCGTCCACGCCGCGAGGCCGTGGGCCGGGCGCGGCGTGTAGGCGTCGAAATCGGGCAGCGGCCCCGGCGCGCCGGCAAAGAGGATGTAGCCCGCGCCCGAAAGCGCGATCATGGCAAGGCCGCTTGCCCCCAGCACGATGATGACGACGTAGAACAGCCGGTGCACCAGCCATGCCGCGCTGGCCTGCCATCTCGGCTGCCCGGCCACATCCGCCGGCCGCCGGTCGGCGAATGCCCACCAGCCGATGCGCAGCAGCGTCAGCGCCAGGACGCCCGAGCCTATCAGCACATGCACGCGCAGTATGCCGGTCTTGGCCGCGTCGTCGGCCATCTCGTCCATGATGTTGCCCGACACCAGCAGCCCGAAGATCGCAAGTGCCGTCACCCAATGCATCGCCATCGCCACCGCGCCATAGCGGTGGCCGCTGCTTTTCCAGCTCATGTCGAAAATCCCTTGCCCGGAGGAGCCTACAGGCTTTATATAGCATGCAATATATTTGGATAGCAAGCTATATAATGAACTTCGACCGTCACGCCTCCACCGGCTACATGACCAACTGGTGCGCGCGCCTTTTCGCCAGGGCCATCGACACCAAGCTCAAGCCTCTGGGGCTCGCCGCCGCCTACATGCCGATCTTCTTCGCGCTGGTGCGAGGCGAGGAGCTGTCGCAGCGCGCGCTCACCGAAGCCGCATCGGTGGAGCAGCCCACCATGGCCGCCACGCTCAAGCGCATGGAGCGCGACGGCCTGCTGGAGAAGCGGCCCGACCCTGCCGACGGTCGCGGCACCCTCTATCGCCTCAGTGCGCGCGGCATGGAAATGAGCGCGACCGTGCGCAATTTCGGCCGCGAGATCAACGCGGCCGCACTCGAAGGCATCGACGACGTGCAGGCCGAGGCCATGCTGGCAGCACTGGCCAAGGTGGCGGGCAACCTCGAACGCTGGCTCGACAGGAAGTAGCTGCGGGAAGCGGCAGCCGCCCCTGTCGAGGCGGCCACCCTTCCAGAGCCGCCTGCTTGCAGAGGTTGCGCCCTATTCGGATGCGCCGCGGCGCGCCCGCTCCTTGTTGACGCGCGAGATCGCGGCGGCGAGAACGCCCGCCTTCTGCCGGTTGCCGGCGTCCGCATGCTCGAACGTGCCTCGTTCTCCTCCCTTGCCGCGCACGGCCCTGCGCTGGCGGTCGGCGATCGCTGTGGCGCGGTCGCGTCGCTCCCGTAGCCGGGTCAACAGTCCGGCCAGGTCCTTTCCGCCGAGCTCCTGCAGTTGCGGGTGGCGGCTCTGCGCCACCATCTCCGCTTCGTTCGCGTCGAGAATGCGGGCTTCGTTCTTCCTGCTGGTCGCCATCGGTCTCCCTCGGTGGTTGTCGCGTGTCTTGCAAACGCGTCCTTCCAGCACGGGTTCCCGGATGTGAGAGCCGGTGCGTCGAACCGCCCGCCCCTAGCGCAGGCTGTCGACGCACGCTTCCAGCGTGTCGATTGCCCAGCGGCTGTCCCGCAGCCGCACCGGCGCGAGTATCTCGTCACCGACCTGACCGCCGAAAACCCTGCCGTTGCGCAACGCGCTGTAGAACCGTTTCGGAGGGTCCTCCCAGTCGGCCATTCCCGCCGACATAGTGACATTCGCCGACCAGCTTTCGCCGTCGATGGTGAAGGTGGCCGGATACGAATCCGCTCCTCCCATGAGGGGCTCCATTTCTTCGCGGTCCAGCCAGAATACCCATCGATCGCGGTAGAGCGTGATGCCGATGGCGCCCGGCCAGTCGGCCGAGCAGTATTGACTGTCATCACTGTCGAAGACGGTCCATTCGCCGCGTTCGCCATAAACGCCGCCGGATGCCGGGCCGGCGCACAGGGTGAACGCGACAGCGGCGGCGAGCGCGATGCGTATCGGACCATCGGCTCTCATCGAATGCTGTCCCAGCATTCCTCGATCGTATCGACCACCCATTTCGCCTCCGGGATGGGTTCCTCCTCGAACTCTTCGCCGCCGACCTCGAACTCGATGGAACTGCCTTCGCGCAAGGCGCGTATGAAGCGCAGCGGCACGTCCCTCCAGTAGATGCCGTGCCCGCCGAACCCGACCCTGCTCGACCAGCTGTCGTCGCCAATGGTGACCACCGCCGTAGCGGGACGGTCCTGCGGCAGGTCGTCAACCAGCCAGTCGTCATCCTCGTATTCGACGGACCAGCCGAAAGGCCCCAGGTTCAGCATCATGGTGCGCGACTCCGTCACCCAGCCGGTGCAGAACGTGTCGTTGTTCGCGGCCCAGACCTCATACCCTTCCATCATGCCGTGCTCGGCGAAGCGCTTCTTGCGGAACGCCTCGGACGGAGAAACGGCGACGGCAAGAATTGCCGCCGCCGCCAATGACTTTGCAATGAACCTGGTCACTTGCCCTCCCCGAGAGGGCTAGAACAGCCCCTCGATAAAGCCCTGATCGTTCAGGTATATCTTTTCCGAGGATGGGGCTTTCGGCAAGCCGGGCATCGTCATGATCTCACCGCAGATCGCCACGATGAAGCCTGCGCCCGCCGACAGGCGAACCTCGCGCACCGGCACCACATGGCCCGTGGGCGCGCCGCGCAGGTTCGGGTCGGTCGAGAATGAATATTGCGTCTTGGCCATGCACACCGGGAGGTTGCCGTAGCCCGCCTCTTCCCACTGGTGCAGCTGGTCGCGCACGCTCTTGTCGGCGATCGCTTCCGAGCCGCGATAGATGCGCTTCACGATGGTGTCGATCTTCTCGAACAGCGGCATCTCGTCCGGATACAGCGGCGAGAACTGCGACTGGCCGCTCTCCGCCAGCTCGACCACCTTCTTCGCCAGATCCTCGATGCCGGCCGAGCCGTGCGCCCAGTGCTTGCACAGGATCGCCTCCGCGCCCTGGGCCTTCACATAGTCCTTCACCGCCTGCAGCTCGGCATCGGTGTCGGCGGTGAAGTGGTTGATCGCAACCACCGCCGGCACGCCGAACTGCTTCACGTTCTCGATGTGGCGGCCGAGGTTGGCGCAGCCCTTCTTCACCGCCTCGACATTCTCCTTGCCGAGCTCTTCCTTCTTCACGCCGCCATTCATCTTCAGCGCGCGCACCGTCGCCACGATCACAGCCGCTGAAGGTTTCAGCCCTGCCTTGCGGCACTTGATGTCGAAGAACTTCTCCGCGCCCAGATCCGCGCCGAAGCCGGCCTCGGTCACAACATAGTCGGCGAGCTTCAGCGCCGTCGTGGTCGCGATCACCGAGTTGCAGCCATGCGCGATGTTGGCGAACGGCCCGCCATGCACGAAGGCCGGGTTGTTTTCCAGCGTCTGCACCAGGTTCGGCTGCACCGCGTCCTTCAGCAGCACCGCCATCGCGCCATCGGCCTTGAGGTCGCGGGCATAGACCGGCGTCTTGTCGCGACGGTACGCCACGATGATGTCGCCCAGCCGTTTCTGCAGATCCTTCAGGTCGGTGGCCAGGCACAGTATCGCCATCACCTCCGACGCCACCGTGATGTCGAAGCCCGCCTCGCGCGGAAAGCCGTTGGCCACCCCGCCCAGCGAAACGATGATCTGGCGCAGCGCGCGGTCGTTCATGTCCATCACCCGCCGCCAGGCCACGCGCCGCAGGTCGATGCCCAGCTCGTTGCCCCAGTAGATGTGGTTGTCGATCAGCGCCGAGAGCAGGTTGTGGGCGGTGGTGATGGCGTGGAAATCGCCGGTGAAGTGGAGGTTCATGTCCTCCATCGGCACGATCTGCGCATAGCCGCCGCCGGCGGCACCGCCCTTCACGCCGAAATTCGGGCCGAGCGAGGCTTCGCGTATGCAGGTGATCGCTCGTTTGCCGATGCGGTTCAGCCCGTCCCCGAGGCCCACCGTCGTCGTGGTCTTGCCTTCGCCGGCCGGCGTCGGGTTGATCGCGGTGACCAGGATCAGCTTGCCATCCTTGTTGCCCTTCACCGACTTGATGAACTCCGCCGAGATCTTCGCCTTGTCGTGGCCGAAGGGCAGCAGGTGCTCGGCCGGGATGCCCAGCTTGGCGCCGATCTCCATGATCGGCTTCTTCTTCGCCGCGCGGGCGATCTCGATATCGGATTTGACCTCGGCCATGTATACACCTCCCCTCGAAAACGGGCAGCTACGCTGCGCTGGCGCGAATTCCGGCCGCTCTACTCAGCCGGCCGCGTACACGCTGTATACAATGATTGCTCTCGCAGGAACAGCGGCAACGATCGCGAAGCGGGATGATGTTTCGGCGCCCGCTCGCTGCGGACTAAATCCGAGCGGCAACGCCCCTGCCGTCCTGAAAAGGTCGCGTTATGCACGAAATGCGACAGCACCCCATCGCGCTGCAGTGGAAGCCAAGGCCTACTGCCCTACTGCCCTACTGCCCTACTGCCCTACTGCCCTCACCTGTCGAGCACGCTGCGCAGTTCCACCAGGTTCGAGCGCACCCGCAGCACGTAGAAGCCCATTGTCGCCAGGTGCGTCGGCATGATCCAGCCCGCCTCGTTGCCGTTCGAGATGATGAAGGGCTGGATGCGCAGCGCCGAGGCGAACTGCTGTTCGGTCTGCTCCCACAGCGGCCCGATCGAGCGCTGCTTGATCACGTCCTCGAAGTCGGCGCCGGCCGCGTGCAGGATGCCGTAATAGCCGTAGAGCTGGCCGTAGGCGAACCAGAACCGGTCGTCCGCGCGCGTATCGAACCACCCGTAATTGTAGGCCTCAGAGCGCTCGCGCAGGATCGCCGAGGTCGAGCCGATGTCGTTGGCGATGCGGTCGAGGAAGGTGATGAGGTTGTCGGCGCGCGCGTCAAACACCGCGCTGCAGCTTTCCAGCCGCGTGTTGAAGACGCGCAGGTCCGCGATGGCCGACCGGTAGAAGGCCGGCGTCGGCGTCTTGAAGCCGAACGGGTTGAGGCCGAAATACCAGGTCTCCTCGTCGAACTGCATGTTGCCGCGCGCGTTCTGCAGGTTCTGGTCGATCTGCGACGTCCCGCGGATGCGGCCCAGCGTATCCACCAGCTCCACCGTCGTGCGGCGGATCGCCTGGTTCACACCGCGCTGGAACGCTGCCTTGTTATCGAGGAACGGCGTGCGATCCCAGTCGAGCCCGAACAGGCCGAGCTTGTACAGGATCATCGACGATATCCAGGCATTCTTGTTGACGTTGAAGTCGATGAGATCGATCGTCACGTCGGCTATGCCCGAGCGGCCGCAGGTCCGTGCCGTGTCGGTGCCCCCCTGCCCCGAAATCTGCTCGCCGGCTGATACGTTGCGGTTCTTCAGGTTGTAGGCCGCGACATAGTTGGTGTCGAAGCCGGTCCACACCTGTGTGTTCCAGATGAAGTAGCCGTACAGCGCCACCAGCATCAGCAGGATGATGCCGATCGGCCCTTTGATCAGCCAGCCGCGCCGCGCATACCAGCTGCTCGCCGCCAGGAATGGCCAGAGGATCCAGCCCACCACCAGGCCGACGCCGCGCCCGATCGCCTGGAACACACGTGTGAAGAAGTTCACGATCGGATCAAGCATGCTCAGCCCCTGCTAGCCTTCCGCGTCAGTCGGACAGTCCGTACATCCGCGCGCGAAAACCCTCGGTGTCCTTGAGATATGTGCTTTTCAGCGTGTCCACAACATAGCGCCGCCACGGTTCGCGAAACGCCTCGTAGTCGGCGTAGAAACCCTGCTTGTTGAACGCGTAGCGGAACACGAAGTCGGTCGGCACGAAATCGGAGATCAGCCGGTTGGTCAGCCAGGCGTCAGGGTGGTCGGGCTTGGCCCGCACCACCAGGAACCGGAAGTCGGGCCGCACCTCCTCCACCTTGATCTGGCCCAGCTGCGTCAGCTCGCGCTTGGCCGCGTTCAGGAACGGGAAACGTCCGTCAATGTTCACGCGGTCGGCGTTCGCATGGATCCAGCTCTGCAGCCACACCCGGTCAACCTTTCCCACATCCCGCCGCGGGTCGGCCTGGTGCACCAGCTCCCGGATCACCAGGTTGGCGCGGAATTCCAGCAGGTCCGTGGGCTCCAGCCACGAAGCGCGCGGCAGGTCCAGCCGCCCGGTCGTCGCCAGGAAACGGAACACCTTCTCCGGGTCGTTCAGCGAAAGATAACTCACCTGCCACGGCCGCGACCGCCGGAAGCCGGGCGCGGCCGGGTCGCAGATGACCGTGGTCAGGTTCGGGTCGATGAACACGTAGAGACCGCCGAAATGACTGGTCCAGTAGGCATTGTGCCGGAAGATCACCTGGTCCGGCACCAGCGCGTTCTCGCGGATGTCGCCGGTCACCTTGGCGAGCTCGACCATGCGGTTGAGCATCCCGTCGTCGCGCCAGGCCTCGGGCTCCTGCTTCAGCCGGTCCACCAGCGCGCCCAGCTCCGCCGCCTTGCCCACCACGTCCTCGGCCGACAGAACCCGGAATTCCACCTGGTTGATCGACAGCAGATCCTCGATGTCCTCCACCTTCGACACCGAATCCTCGATCTCGCCGTAGATCACGTCCTTGATCGTCAGCGCGTCGATCGCGCGCGCATTGCGGCTCATGAATTCGTAGACGAGCTGCGAGGTGTTGGAGAACGCGGTGTGCACCACCGGCAGGTCGGTCTGCTGCGGCGTCAGGATGATGAACCGCCGGTTCACCTGGTTCGGGTCGAGATAGTGGATGTCGCCCAGCTCCTCCGCGATCTGCGGCGAGAAGCCGGTGCGGTCGATCTCGAAGCTCTTCAGCTTCGTCGGCTTCAGCCCGAACGCCACCAGCGCCTTGTTGTAGCGCTCGATCAGATGCGGCTCGTCCACCGGCAGCAGCCGCCCGTACATCAGCTCGTTTTCGCGAAGGAGGTTCATCCTCCCTTCTCCCCGTTCACGGGGAGAAGGTGCCCGAAGGGCGGATGAGGGGCAGCGCGGACCTTCAAGAAAGTGGCCCCCGTCCGGCTGGCAGAAACTTCATTTCCGTCGAGATCGATTTGCCCGCAAGTCGCCCGTCAAGTACCGCGACAATCGTCTCCAGCACGGCCTGCCGATCTTTCAGCACATCGACATGCCATACACGGAGCACAGACCAACCATTCCTGTTCATCGTGTCGTTCCGGAATCGATCTCTTGCGCAACCCGCATGCTGGCTGCCATCGACCTCAACCACCAAATTCGTTTCCCGGCAGGCAAAGTCAGCAAAATACGGCCCGATAGGCAGTTGCCGTACGAACTTGTACCCGTTCAACCTGCGACCTCTGAGTTCGTACCAAAGTACTTCCTCCGCCTCGTTTTCCACCTTGCGTAGCGCTCGCGCCCGCTGTGTCTTCCCCAGATTGCCGCCACGCATCGCGCCGCCCCTCATCCGCCCTTCGGGCACCTTCTCCCCGTGAACGGGGAGAAGGTATCACCAAAGCCCCTTCCGCTTCAGTTCCTCCATCTCCCGCGCCGCCCGCTCGCGCAGCCGCGCGTCGCGCAGCATCTTCTCCACGGCCGAGTCGTCGGCGCGGTCGGAATAGCGGAATTCGCTGTCGGCGTAGCGGTTCACCTCCTGCATCACCATGTCCATGGTGAAAGGCTTGCGCAGTTCCGCGATCATGTCGCGCTTGGCGTCGTAATCCTTATGCATGAAGGTCTCAGGCTTCTCGAACCACTCGTCCGGCAGCTCGATGTCCATCGCCCGCATCTTGATCGCGTCGGTAACGTTCTTGATGGCGCGGCCTGTGAAGCGCGGCTCCGCCTCCTTGATGCGGTGCAGATACGCGCCGATATCGGCCAGCGTCTTCGGCTCGCCGCTCTCGTTCATGTAGCGGTCGTAGACCTTCTTCAGCCCGTCCTCATGCGGCTTCGAATGGCTCGCATAGGCCGTCTCCACCGCCCGCTGGATCTCCTGCGCGGCGTAGAGCTCGTGCTTGCCCAGCGGGATCTTGTGGTTCTTGCCGGCCAGCAGCACGAAGATGTCGATATAGTCCTCGCGCGTCTGCGGCCCGTCGACGAGCCAGCGTGCACCGGCGCGCTGCCGCAGCGCATCGTCCACGTTCTCGGGGTAATTGGAGAACATGCCGAAGGAGCAGTTGCCGCGCACCACCGTCATCGCGCCCGAGAACGCCGCCATCAGCACGCCGGTGATCTCGTGCTGGCCTGCCGACGCGCGGTCGTCGGAACGCTTTGCGGCCACCTGGTCGATGTCGTCGATCGTGCCGAAGCCGATGGCGCGCGGATTGAGCACGTTGTCGATGAAGGCGCGGCAGTTCTGGCCCGACTTGCCCTGATAGGACGAGATCTGGTCGACGCCGAAATTCTCGTAGTGGAACGGGAAACCCGCCACCTGGCAGTAGTCGTTCACCAGCCCCGCGATCATCTGGATCAGCGTCGTCTTGCCGGTGCCCGGGGCGCCGTCGCCGATGAAGGTGAACAGGAAGCCGCCCAGCTCCACGAACGGATTCAGCTGCCGGTCGAAATCATACGCCATCAGCATCTTGGCGAGCTTGACCGACTGGTACTTGGCGATGTGGTTGCCGACGACCTCTTCCGGCTTCTTGAAGGTCATCGACAGCGGCTTCGACTTTCTGCCGGGCGCCACGTCGAAGCCGTCTATGGTGAAGTCGTCGGCGTCAAGGCGCATATGCGCGTCCTCGAAGCTGCCCAACCCGTCGAAGCGGCTCCTGCGCTGCAGCAGGCCCTCCAGCGCAACCGTCGCGAAGCGCCGCGTGCGCGCCGCGAGCTCCGCATCGTCCTTCGCGCCGGCCAGCGCGCCATCCAGTCCCGCGATCAGGCTCTTGATGGCGTCCTGCTGCGTGTCGAAGCTGAAGGCCGGCTCCTTCACGTCGTTGGCGGCTTCAGCGTCGCTCTCCACCATCTGCAGCAGGTAGGCTGTGAAGGCGAAGGCCGCGACATAGGCCGACGCCGCCAGCAGCCGCTTGTAGGCAGACGCCTCCTCGTCCTCCAGCGGCGCGCGTGCATTCTTCTGCTGCAGCGCTTCGAGGTCGCTCGCCTTCGCGAAGATGTCGCCCACCGCCAGCGCCACCTGCACCGCGCGGCGCGCACGGTAAAGCAGCGCGTGCTGGCCGATACCCATGATCGGGTCATCCGGCCGCACGGCCTGGATCGTCCGCGCCAGTTCCACCTCGCGCGTGCGCCGCACCGAGCCGGTCGCCACAGTCGACACGAAGCGCCTGCCGGTGCCGGCCAGCGCGGTCTGCGAGCCGCCACCGCCATCCTCCAGCACCACGATCTTGGTGACGAAGCTCTGCGCCAGCGCGTGGTGTTTCTCTACATCGGCTTCGGAGATCGTGGTCAGGCCGGTGTCCATCAAAAGCCTCTCGTCTCACACATCCGAAATCACCTTGCCGTTCGACAGCACATGCACCTGGTAGCCATCGAAGACCTTTCGCGCTTCCTGCGCGGCATAGAGCACCTGGTAGGCCTCGTGCGGGATCAGCGCGTGCTTCTCATAGGCAGACACGCCCTGCCGCGCCGCCTCCAGATCGTCGGTGTTGATGTAAAACTCCTCGCGCGCCGGCTGGCTGGAGAACAGCCCCTTGCGGCCCGGCCGCTCGGCCTGCGAATAGACCTCCTGCACGGTCCAGGTCAGCAGCCAGGCGTTCTCCTGCCGCCGCACCTTCGACAGCACTTCCGCCACGGTCGAATTGTGCTCGGTGATGCCGGCCGAATAGAACGGCCCCAGCACCACCCGGCGCAGTTGCTTGGGGTGCAACTCGTCGAAATCCTTGTCCAGATTCCCCGCGATCGTGGCCGGCGACAGCGAATAGGCCGAGTTCTTCTCGCAGAAATCGTCGAAGCGGTGCGCCAGTTCCGGGTTCAGCAGGCCCTCCACCGGCAGCGGTATGTCGACGCGCGCGTTCATCGCCCCGTCGCGCCCGACCAGCGCCTTCACCATCGCCTCCGACGAATCCTCCACCGTCGCCATGTAGACCAGCGGCAGGTTGGCGCTGCCGTCGAACACGCCCCAATGCACCATGTAGAAGGGCCGCATCGTCTTCGGATTGACCGAAACTTTGACGGTGCGCGGCAGCACGAAGGGCGAGAACACCTGCCCGTTGCGCACGTCCTCCAGGTAGAGCCGCTCGGCCATGGACCGCTGCAGCGCCTGCGGAAACGCCTTGTGCCGCAGGATGAAGTCGGCCATCTCGGCGCGGATCTGGTCCGGCTCCGGGATGGCGGCAAGCCGCGCCTCCGCGCTTTTGCGGTCGTTCTCCAGCTCCAGCACGTTCTGGAACACGGGATAGCCGCTCTCGGCGCGGCTGATGCGGAAGGTGTCGGCAAAGGCCAGCCGGTTGTTCCAGCACGAAAAGCTGCGGGTCAGCCGGTCGATATACTCCGCCACCACCTGCGCGATCACGCCGTGCCTGTAGAGCGGCGAGCGATCGTCGCGCAGGAAGATGTCCAGCCCTTCCAGCGCCGACGCAATGGTCTCGAAGTAGCGTGAAGCGGCTTCCGAGGCGGGGGTCATGGGCAGTACCCCGGACCTACCTCCATCTGGCCTGCCGGCCATCTCCCCCTCAAGGGGGGAGATTGGATGTATCGACTTCCAGCTCGCCCTTGTTCCATCGCGGGCTGGCGAAAACGCGCATGACAGACGATCTCCCCCTTTGAGGGGGAGATGGCCGGCAGGCCAGAGGGGGGCGCGAAGGATCGCAACGTCACCGCCTGTCGGCTCACGCCCTCACGTAATCCGCCGCGTTGTGCTTCTTCAGCACCTCCTCGAAGCGCCGCGCGAAAGCGTCGTCAGCGAGCTTCTTGCGCCGCTGGATGTCGGCGGTGGCCACCATGTTCTTTTCGTGCATCTCCAGCAGGTCGCCGATGTGCTTCTGCGCGGCCGCGCCGATGCCCGCCATGGTCTGCTCGGCGGTGTTGTCCACCTGGCTGCCCAGCGTGTTGATCTTGTGCGCCACGTCCTGCTGGGCCGCGGTCTTCAGCGAATCCTCCAGCGCCTTGTAGAGCACGATGCGCTGCTCGGTATCGATGGTCAGCTTGTTGATCAGCGTATTCTGCGCCGCGATCTGGTTGTTGAGCGAGTCGACGAAGGTCTGGAACATGGAGGTGTAGCGTTCCAGCGTCTGGCTCTCGGCCAGCAGTTCCTGCTCCTTCGCCTGCCGCTCGTTGTATTCGGTCGCCATCTTGGAGCGGTCGCCCTCCAGCTGCGTCCTCTCGGTCTGGCTGGTCGAGGCCGCGATGCGGTTCTCGATGTCGAGCAGCAGCGGGTTCAGCTCCTCGATGCGCTTCTGTGTCGCCGTCAGGTTCTCGATCGTGGCCTTGCGCCGCTCGATCACCGTCGCCAGGCTCGCCTCGGAGGTCTTGTAGCGCGCGTCGAGCACGCCCTTCTGCGCCTTCAGAATGCCCACGATCGTGTCGGATTTCGCCAGCAGCTCCTGCAAATTCCCGGCCAGCGACATGTTGCGCACGCGTTCGGTGCGCATGCGCTGCTTGCGCTGTGCGGAGAACACGCCGACGAAGCTTTCCCAGCCCGTATAGCTCTTCATGCTCTCGAACTCGGCGCCGAACACGTTGGTGGCGTCCTCCAGCCCGATGATGAGGTCGGCAATGTTGCCCTCCATCACCTTCTGCTGGCGCAGCACGTCCTCGATGCGGGCGTTCTCGATGTCGAAATCGGCGGCGCCGATCTTGGCGTCGGTGGTGGCGATCTTGTCGAGCACGGCGCCCGACTGCTCGATCTTCGAGCGCATCTCCTCCACCACCTGCTTGGTCTTCGCGATCTCGGCGTCGAAATTCTGCAATGTGGCCATGTGGTTTCCTCGCCCCGGGGCTGCGCTGCGGCACACGACTGTGCGACCGTGGCGAATATATGTGGCGCCCTTTGCGATTGAAAGACACGGCGCGCCTGCGCCGTGTCCGCCATTCTGCCGCTATTGCTCAGCCCTGCGCCGGGGCCGGCGCTGCCCCCGCTGCTGCGCGCAAAGGCGCCGGCGTCGGCTTCAGCCCGAACAGCGGCCGCAGCCAGCGCGACCGGCGTATGGCGAATTCGTGGATGAGCACGCACCCGCCGACCGTGGCGACGATGATGATCGCCGCCTCAAGCCCGGCAGGCACGCCCGCCCCGATCATCTGGTAGGCCACCACCACGATGATCGTCTGGTGCAGGATGTAGTAGGGCAGCACGGCCTCGCCGAGATAGCTCAGCGCCGCGTTACCACGGTTGAGGTACCGCTGCGCCAGCCCCAAGATGGCGAGGATCGTGGCCCAGGCGTAGATCACGCGCAGCGCGCCGACGGCCATCAGGTGGTCGCGGCTCACCGCCATGCCGCCTCGGCTGGCGCGTTCGGCAAACAGCGCGGCCGCCAGCCCCAGCGAAACCGCGCCGGCCAGCGGCAGCGCCCTGTCGACCGCCCGCCAGAAGCCGCCGTTCTTGGCCGCCAGATACCCGAACAGGAACATCGTCAGCGAGCTCGCATGGTTCGCCCAGTCGTCCACCAGCGCGTGCGTCGTGGGAAAACGCGGCGCCAGCACCATCTGGTAGAAGAGCAGCGGCAGCGCCGGCAGCACCAGCAAGGGCAATCCGCCTGCCCGGCCCGGCCGCTCTGCCTGTGGCTCCAGCGCAAGGGCCGCCCGCCGCAGCAGCGGCAGCAACGGCACGATCAGCAGCGAGTAGACGAAGACATAGGCCACGTACCACAGGTGGTTCCAGGTCGGCGTAATGATCGACCATGAACTCTCGAAGCTGATGTAGCGCAGGTAGAAGGCCCAGATGTCGGCGGGGATTTCGCCCTTGAAGCGCAGCTCCAGATAGGCCTGCGGCGGCACGATCACGAACATGCCGAACGCGACCGGCACCAGCAGCCGCTTCACCTTGCCGAGCGCGAAGCTGCCGCCTGTCGCCGCCTTGTCGCTGGCGAACCGGATGGCCACGCCCGAGATGAAGAACAGCAGCGCCAGCCGCCAAGGGTTGAGTATCGCCATCGCCGGCTCGATCAGCCGCGAGGCGTGGTCGCTTTTGACGTGCCAGCCCCACGTCACATAGAACATGCCGACGTGGTAGAGGATGAGGAAGGCGAAGGCGCCGACGCGGACCCAGTCGAGGTCGTTGCGGCGTCCGGCGGTGGCGGCGGGTGCGGGTTCGGTCGTCATGATGCGGCTCCGTTGTGTGGTTCGCCGCGAACGATAGGCACCCCCTTCAAGCACCGGAATCGCGCCGGTGCGGGCGGAGGCTCGGCGGTGCGAGCGGCGCCGCCTGGTCCCCCGCGCGGGACGAAAGGCGGCATTCGGGTGACGGGCGGCAGGCAGGAGACCGGAAGGCGATGGCGATAGCCGAGCGCGAGGCGGAAGACAGGCTGGAGCGCCGCATCGACCGGCAGGGCTTCGTCCTGGCCGCCGGCTTCATGTCGGCCTATGCGCTCGTCAATGCCAGCACGCTGCTCATCGATGCCCAGCGCCGCGGTGCCGATCTGCCCGCCGTGCAGCCCTTCGTCGAGGAATTCTCCAGCGTCGCCGTGCTGGTGGCGCTGTTTCCGCTGCTCGCTGCCTTCGCCCGCCGGGTGCCGGTCTCCACCGAAGGCTGGCCGCGCGCGGTGGCGCTGCACCTGCTCGCCAGCGTGGTGTTCTCTGCGCTCCACGTCGCTGGCATGGTGCTGCTGCGAAAGCTGCTTTTCCCGATCCTGCTCGGCCAGCCCTACGCCTTCTTCGAGCAGCCATTGCGCGATGCCTTCTACGAATATCGCAAGGACGCCGTCACCTACGCCACCTTCGTGCTGGTGCTGCAGCTGCTGCGCCAGCTGGCCGAGCATCGCCGCGAGATCGCGGCCGCCCGTGCCGACGCGCGCCAGTCCGGCCGCATCACGCTCAAATGCGGCGGTCGCACCGTCTGGCTACCCGCGGAAAGTTTCGACTGGGCCGAGGCGGCGGGCAACTACGTGGAGGTCAAGGCCGCCGGCCGCAGCCATCTAGCCCGTATCGGCCTGTCTGCTCTGGAGGCACAGCTTCGCGACGCCGGGCTCGACGTCACCCGCATCCACCGCTCCTTCCTGGTCAACCGGGCAAAGATCGTCGAACTGCAGCCTGCCGGCGACGGAGACTTTCAGGTCAGGCTGGCCGACGGCACCGCGCTCCGCGGCTCGCGGAGATATCGCGGGAACCTGAAAGATCCTGGATAGAAGCGCCTACTCACTGGCGAAGCCGATCAGGTCCTCGGGCTTCACCCGCCCGATCTCTTCTTCCCAGTGGCGGCGGCAGAGCGACACGTACACGTCCTTGCCGATCGCCACCTGCGCGCCCTGCTTCGCCACCTTGCCGTCCGCGCCCAGTCGCACCACCATCGTCGCCTTGCGCCCGCAGCGGCAGATCGTGCGCACCTCGCGCATCTCGTCGGCGATCGCCAGCAGCACTTTCGAGCCGGAGAACAGGTTGCCCTGGAAGTCGGTGCGCAGGCCGTAGGCCATCACCGGAATGTGCAGCCTGTCGGCCACCCGCGCCAGCTGCCAGACCTGCTCCTCGGTCAGGAACTGCGCCTCGTCCACGAACACGCAATGCGTGGTCTCGTGTTCGTTGTGCTCGCGGATGCGCTCGAAAAGGTCGTCGCCGTCGCGGAACATCTCCGCGCCCGCCTCGAGCCCGATGCGCGAGGAGATGTAGCCCTGGTCTTCGCGGCGGTAGTGGCCCGCCACGAACAGCATCGTACTCATTCCGCGCTCGCGATAGTTGTACGACGCCTGCAGCAGCATGGTCGACTTGCCGGCGTTCATCGTCGCGTAGTGGAAGTAGAGCTTGGCCATCGGCCTATTAAGCGAAAGCCGCGCGCGGGCGGGAGCCCTGTTCTCCTCTGTCCACCGGAAAGCCTGGGCCCCAAGGCCACGCCAGCGCCCCCGCAATGTCGCCGCGAGAGCCTTCGATGCCGCCTGCGGAAGGCACGGCGGCTTGAAACGGCGGCAAAATGATGTTTGGCTTTGCGCGAAGACCGCGGCCGCGGGAACGACAATCACGGAAAATTTCGAACTGATGGGAGACTTCGAATGATGCTCAGGAAATCCGCGCTGCTGTTGGGGCTGGCGGTTGCCCTCTCGTCCGGCGCCGCGTTCGCCGCCGACCCCGCCAGCTGCAAGACCGTTCGCTTCTCTGATGTCGGCTGGACGGACATCACCGCCACCACCGCCACCGCCTCGGTCATCCTCGAGGCCCTCGGCTATTCTCCCGAGGTGCAGGTGCTCTCCGTTCCGGTCACCTACGCCTCGCTCAAGAACAAGGACATCGACGTCTTCCTTGGCAACTGGATGCCCACGATGGAAGCCGACATCGCCGCCTATCGCGACGACAAGTCGGTGGAGACCATCGTCACCAACCTCGAAGGCGCGAAATACACGCTGGCCGTGCCGAAATACACCTATGACGAGGGCCTCAAGAGCTTCGAGGACATCGCCAAGTTCAAGGACAAGCTCGACGGCAAGATCTACGGCATTGAGGCCGGCAATGACGGAAACCGCCTGATCCTCGACATGATCGATTCCGACAAGTTCGGCCTCAAGGGCTTCGAGCTGGTCGAGAGCTCCGAGGCCGGCATGCTCAGCCAGGTGCAGCGCGCCGCCAGCTCCAAGAAGGACGTGGTCTTCCTCGGCTGGGAGCCGCATCCGATGAACGCCAACATCGATATGGCCTATCTCGACGGCGGTGACGATGTGTTCGGCCCCAACTATGGCGGCGCCACCGTGCACACCAACGTGCGCGCCGGCTACACCACCGAGTGCCCCAATGTGGGCGCGCTGCTGAAGAACATGGTCTTCTCCCTCAAGATGGAGAACGAGATCATGGGCGCCATCCTCGATGACGGCGCCGATCCGAAGGCCGCCGCCACCGACTGGCTGAAGGCCAACCCCGACACGGTCACGCCGTGGCTCGCCGGCGTCACCACGCTCGACGGCGGCGACGCGGCAGCCGCCGTGAAGGCCAAGCTCGGCATGTAATCGCCTGCCTTCCCGCCCCGGCCTGTCCCGGGGCGGGAGGGCGGTGCCTGGCGCCGGGTGGGGGGTCGGCGCGAAGTCCCTGCTTCCGGGAAGCGGGGTCTGCTTCCGCCCCTCGCGGCTCAAATGTTTGCGACCCTCCCCCGCGGCGGGGAGGGCGAAGGGGGACGACCGATGGACCCGATCTCTGCATGGGTGGCGAGCTGGAAGATTCCGGTCGGCCGCTGGGGCAAGCAGTTCTTCGACTTCCTCACGCAGAATTTCGCCTGGTTCTTCGACAATCTGGCCAATGTCCTCAAGTCGGCGCTCGACGGGCTGGTCAACCTCCTGCTGATGGCGCCGCCCATCCTCATCGTGCTGCTCGTGGCCGGCCTCGCATGGTGGCTGCAGCGTTCGTGGAAGCTCGCCGTCGCAGTCGTCCTCGGCCTGCTCTTCATCATGAACCAGGGCCTGTGGAAGGAAACGGTCGAGACGCTGGTGCTGGTCGTCGCGGCCGCCGCCGTCTCCATGGCGCTCGGCGTGCCCATCGGCATCTGGGCCGCCCACAACGAGCGGGTCTACCGCATCCTGCATCCCATCCTCGACCTGATGCAGACCCTGCCCACCTTCGTCTACCTGATCCCGGTGCTCATCCTGTTTGGCCTGGGCATCGCGCCCGGCCTCATCGTCACCGTCATCTTCGCCATGCCGGCGCCCATCCGCCTCACCTATCTCGGCATCACCTCGGTGCCCAAGCCCATGCTGGAGGCTGGCGAATCCTTCGGCGCCACCAGGAGCCAGCTTCTGTGGAAGGTCGAGCTCCCGGCCGCGCTTCCCACCATCATGGCCGGCCTCACCCAGTGCATCATGCTGTCGCTGTCCATGGTCGTCATCGCGGCGCTCATCGGCGCCAACGGCCTCGGCAAGCCGGTGGTGCGCGCGCTCAATTCGGTCAACATCCCGCTCGGCCTCGAGGCCGGCCTCGCCATCGTCGTGCTGGCCATCATCCTCGACCGCATCGCCCGCATCGGAGCGGCCAAATGAGCGCCGCCGACTCCAGGGCTGCCGACTCCAGGGCCGTCGAGTTCAAGGCCGTCGACATCGTCTTCGGCGACCAGCGCCAGACCGCCGAAGCGCTGCCCATGCTGGAGGCAGGCGCCTCGCGCGCCGAGATTCTTGCCAAGACCGGCGCCGTGCTCGGCTGCGCCGGCTGCGACCTCACCGTCGAGAAGGGCGAGATCTCCGTTCTCATGGGCCTGTCCGGCTCTGGCAAGTCCACCTTGCTGCGCGCCGTCAACGGCCTCAACAAAGTCACCCGCGGCGATGTCGTCGTGCATGATGAAAGCGGCTGGCAGGCCAACGTCGCCTCCTGCTCGGCGGCCGAGCTGCGCCGCATCCGCCGCGAATGCGTGGCCATGGTCTTCCAGCAGTTCGCGCTCCTGCCCTGGCGCACCGTGGCCGAGAATGTCGGCTTCGGGCTCGAGCTCGCCGGCGTGCCGGCCAAAGAGCGCGAGGAGCGTGTCGCCCGTCAGCTCGCCCTCGTCCACCTCGACCAGTGGGCCGGCAAATATGCGCACGAGCTTTCCGGCGGCATGCAGCAGCGTGTCGGCCTTGCCCGCGCCTTCGCCACCGAGGCGCCCATCCTGCTCATGGACGAGCCCTTCTCCGCGCTCGACCCGCTGATCCGCACCAAGCTGCAGGACGAGCTGCTGGAGCTGCAGGAGCGCCTGCGCAAGACCATCCTCTTCGTCAGCCACGACCTCGAGGAAGCGCTCAAGATCGGCAACCGCATTACCATCATGGAGGGCGGGCGCATCGTGCAGACCGGCGCGCCGGAGGACATCGTGCTCAAGCCCGCCAACGATTACGTGCGCGACTTCATCGCCAACGTGAACCCGCTGTCGGTGCTCACCGCCTGGAACGTCATGCGCGACCGCCGCGACCTCGAGCAGGCCGGCGAAGGCTGGCTCTGGCTCGACCGGCGCAAGACCACCCGCTTCCAGCTCGACGCCAACAATCTCGTCGTCGGCGCCGAGCGCAACGGCGTTCCGGCCGTCTGGGTCTCGTGCGACGAGATCGAGAAGCTGCCGCCAGAAACCCCGCAGGTCTTCTGGGCGACCCCCGGAACCCCGCTGAAGACGGTCATGCACGCCATGCACCAGTCGCAGACCGCGCCGGTCGCGCTGTTCGACGACCAGTCGCGCTTCGTCGGCGCCATCGGCGTGCGCGACGTGCTGCGGGCCGTGCTGCGGCGCTGATCCCCGATTTTTCGCGGGCATCGCCGGTGCCCCTGTCGAAATCGCGTCGTCCCGCGCGTCCATGGGTGGGAAACGGTCTGCAAGGAGAACACCGATGCGTTTCATGTGCATGGTCAACATGGACCCCGCCATCACCACGAAGCTGACTGAAGACGAGTGGCAGCGCTTCCAGCGCGACAACCAGGCGTTCGACGAGGAGCTGATGGCTGCCGGCAGGTTCGTCATGGCCTCGCCGCTCGACCAGCCGCAGTCCGCCGTCACCATCCGCCTGCGCAAGGGCGCCACCATGATGACCGACGGCCCCTTCGTGGAGACGAAGGAATACATCGCCGGCTTCATCATCTTCGAGGCCGGCAATTACGAGGAGGCCAGGCAGATCGCCAGCCGCTCGGCTTTCACCCGCGTCGGCAGCGTCGAGCTGCGCGCGCTGGTGGAATACTAGCCGCCCGCTTCGCCCCGGCTTTCGTCCGCCCGTCCGCGAGGTCGAGGCGCAGCCTGCCCGAGGATGCGCGCCAGCAGCGTCCGCGCGCCAGTCTTGTTGCTGCGTGCTGCGCGCGTGCGGCCCCTTGCCGCCGGCCGCGCCGCCTTGCACCCGCCCCTGCGCTGCCGCTACCATGAGCCGGAATTGTTCTGTCTCATAACATTTGGAGGATGCGTTCATGAACCCATCGGGTCAGGTAGCCGTGGTCACGGGCGGCGGGTCGGGTCTTGGCGAGGCGACGGCCCGGGCGCTCGCCGCAAAGGGCGCCAGGCTGGCCCTCTTCGATGTGAACATGGACAGGGCGGCCAAGGTCGCGGCCGAACTCGGCGGCATCGCGGTGAAGTGCGACGTCTCCAGCGCAGATAGCGGAGAGCAGGCTTTCGCTGAGGTGGCCGAAAAGCTAGGCGCCGCCCGCATCCTGGTCAATTGCGCCGGCATCGGCATGGCCATGAAGACCACCGGCAAGGACGGCCCCCACAGCCTCGACGTCTACCGCAAGGTGATCGAGGTCAACCTGATCGGCTCCTTCAACATGATCCGCCTGTTCGCCGCGCGCTGCGAAGTGCTCGAGCCCCTGGAGGGCGGCGAGCGCGGCGTTATCGTCAACACCGCCTCGGTCGCCGCCTATGACGGCCAGATCGGACAGGCCGCCTACTCCTCCTCGAAGGGCGGCATCGTCGGCATGACGCTCCCCGTCGCGCGCGACCTCGCCCGCGCCGGCATCCGCGTGATGACCATCGCCCCCGGCATCTTCCGCACGCCAATGCTGGCCGGCCTGCCGCAGGAAGCGCAGGATTCGCTTGGCAAGCAGGTGCCCTTCCCGCCGCGCCTCGGCGACCCCGCCGAATATGGCGCGCTGGCCTGCCACATCGTCGAGAACCAGATGCTCAACGGCGAGGTCATCCGCCTCGACGGCGCCATCCGCATGGCGCCGCGGTAGGACCATGCAGCCGGCAGCGGCCCTGATCCTCCCCCGTCTGCGGAGGATAGAGATCGCGCAATTCGCGGGAGCGGACGGATGACCGGCCCGTCCGCGGCTGCCGCGACCGGCCCCCTCGCCGGGCTGAAGATCGTCGAGATGGCCGGGCTCGGTCCGGTGCCGCTCGCCGGGCTCATCCTGTCGGAGCTTGGCGCCACCGTGCTGCGTGTGGAGCGCCTCGCCAGGGACCAGGCGTTCCTACATGTGCCCGCCGCCTTCGATCTCGACCGGCATGGGCGCTGCATCGTACGCCTCGATCTCAAGCGGCCGGAAGGCATCCAGCTGATGCTGCGTCTGATCGGCGCCGCCGACTGCCTGGTCGAAGGCTTTCGCCCCGGCGTCATGGAGCGCCTTGGCCTGGGGCCGGAGGTGGCGCTGGTGCGCAATCCCGCGCTTGTCTACGGCCGCATGACAGGCTTCGGGCAGGAGGGCCCGCTGGCGCCCCGCGCCGGCCACGACCTCACCTATCTTGCGCTGTCGGGCGTGTTGCACGCGATCGGCCCGCGCGGCGGCAGGCCGGTTCCGCCCCTCAACCTCGTGGCCGACTATGGCGGCGGCACCATGTTCCTCATCGTCGGGCTGCTGGCCGCGCTGTTCGAGCGCGCGCGCTCCGGCAAGGGCCAGGTCGTCGATGCCGCAATGGTCGACGGCGCTTCCATGCTCGCCGCGCCCTTCTTCGCCTTCCTCGCCGCCGGCCTGTGGCAGGATCGCCGCGGGTCCAACCTGCTCGATTCCGGCGCGCCCTTCTACGACACCTACGAAGCCGCCGATGGCCGGCACGTCGCCGTCGCCTGCCTCGAAGCCCAGTTCTTCGCAGAGTTCGCGCGCCTGCTGCCGCTGGAGACGCGTTTTGTCTCGGGCCAGTACGACACCGGCCTCTGGCCCGAAATGCGCGCGGCGATCGTGGCCCGAATACTGGAAAAGCCGCGCGACGAATGGGCCGACCTGTTCGCCGGGACAGACGCCTGCGTCGCGCCGGTGCTGTCGCTGGGCGAAGCGCCGTCGCACCCGCATGCGCGTGCCCGCGAGGCCCATGCCGTCAGGGGCTCGATGACGCGCCCACGCCCCGCCCCGCGCTTCTCCCGCTCGGCCACCTCTACTGCGGGCTTGCCGGTCGCCGACCCGGCGGCTGCTCTTGCGGCCTTCGGCATTTCGGGCGACGAGGCGGAGGCGCTTGCCAGCGCGGGCATTGTCGGCCGATAATCAGACTTTCTCAGTCAGGTTTGGAGTCGCGCCTTGCAGGACAAGCAGAAGGACGTCCTTCGCCCCACCGACGGCGAGGCCATACGGCTCGCCCGGACGCTGCTGCGCACGGCGCGGCACGGCGCGCTCGCCACGCTTGATCCCAAAACGGGCGCTCCCGTCGCCACGCGCGTTGCCGTGGCCACGGATATTGACGGCGCCCCCATCATCCTCGTCTCGTCGCTCTCCGCCCACACCGGCGGGCTGCTGGGCGATCCCCGCTGCTCGCTGCTGGTGGGCGAGCCCGGTCGGGGCGACCCGCTGGCGCATCCGCGCATGACCGTCGCCTGCAGGGCGGCGAAGCTCGTGCGCGGCACCGAGCTGCATGCCCAGGCCGAGCGGCGCTATCTCAACCACCAGCCAAAGGCCAGGCTCTATGCCGGCTTCGCCGATTTCGCCTTCTTCCGGCTCGAGCCCCAGCACGCCAGCCTCAATGCAGGCTTCGGCAAGGCCTATGCGCTTTCGGCTGCCGACCTGCTCACCGCCGGCCCGGTCAACGCCGCGCTCGCCGCCAGCGAGCAGTCCGCCCTGTCGCACATGAATTCCGATCACCGCGACGCGATAGCGGTCTATGCCCGCGCCTTCGCCGGCGCCGAGGAAGGCGACTGGGTCATGACGGGCATCGATGCGGAGGGAATCGACATCGCCTGCGGCGACGATTCGCGGCGCATCTTCTTTCCCGAGCCTCTGGCTTCCCCGTCACAGATGCGCGCCGCGCTCGTGCAGATGGCCACAGAGGGCCGCAAATTGTTGGCGGTTGCAACGGCCCACAACTGATACTGAGCGTATTCTTGTGATTTGAATAGCAATCGGTAGACTGACACAACTTGGACGGGTGTGGGTTCCGCATCCCGGGGGTCGTCCGCCATCGCTGCCCCCCACGATGTCGGACGACGTGCGGCGCATTTGGGGGAATGAATTGTCACTTTCGAGGTTGGTCGAGCGTGCGGACGAAGTCGCTGAAATCCTTGCGCTTCTTGGCAATGGCAAGCGCCTTGCCATCATGTGCCATCTGGCTGAGCGGGAGCTGACGGTCGGTGCCATAGCCGAGCGCGTCGCCCTCAGCCAGTCGGCCCTGTCTCAACATCTGGCGAAATTGCGCAGCCTCGGTCTGGTCGAGACGCGGCGCGAAAGGCAGATGATCTATTACTCATGTAGTTCCGGGATTATGCCGGAATTGCTTCGTGCATTGGTCCAGATCTTCGCCCGCGCATGATTTTCCCGCCCGCGGAGCTGCCGCAGGCGGGCCGATATTCCCTTGCGGAAATCGCAATCCTGGCTGTGCCGCCGCCCGGCCTGGCTTGACACGCGGAACGCCGCGCGCCACGCGCTCGCCCTGACGAACACGCGGCGCCCTTCCCTCCATGCCAATCATCCGCATCGACGATCCGCAAGACCCGCGCCTCGCGCCCTACCGCCACATTCGCGACCGCGATCTGGCGCGCGGGGATCTGTTCATCGCCGAAGGCAAGGTCGTGCTCGACGTGCTCTTTTCCGCACGGCGTTTCGAGGCGGACTCGCTGCTACTGCTGGAAAGCCGCTTGCAGGGCATGGCCGCAACGCTGGACAAGGCCCCCGGGCGGCTTCCGGTCTATGTCGCGCCGCCGCCGGTCATGGATGCCGTTGCCGGCTTCAACATCCATCGCGGCATCCTGGCGGCCGTGCGCCGGCGCGCCGCCGAAACTCCGGCTGAGCTCATTGCCGCGCTGCCGGCAGACGCACTGGTGCTGGTTCTGGTCGGCATCTCCAACCACGACAATGTCGGCGCCATGTTCCGCAACGCCGCCGCATTCGGGGTGGATGCCGTCCTGCTCGACGCAACGTCGTGCGACCCGCTCTACCGCAAGGCCATCCGCGTCTCCGTCGGCGCCGCGCTGAGGGTGCCCTACGCCGTCGCAGAGGATGCCGGCGCGCTCATCCGCGCGCTCGGCGATGCGGGTTTCGAGCAGTTTGCGCTGTCGCCGCGCGGTACGCTCGACATCGCCGGCGTCGAGCGGCCGCCGCGCGCGGCCCTGTACCTCGGAACAGAAGGCGAAGGCCTGCCCGAAGATGTCATGCGCCGCATGACCACGCTGCGCATACCCATCGCATCCGGCTTCGACAGCCTCAACGTGGCGACGGCCGCGGCCGTCGCCCTGCATCGCCTTTTCCGGCAGCGTTGATCCCGCTCAGGTGCCGGCGGGCGCGGCGGCGGCCTTCTGCAGCGCCCGCACGCGGTCCGCGAGGCTCAATATCGCGTCTGCATGCGAGGCATGGCCCTTGACCGGCTGCGCCAGCGCCTTGCGGATCGGCGAGTCCGGCCCGTCCAGCGCCATGGTCAGGTTGACCACTTCCGCCGCCAGGTCGTTGATCTGCTCGCGCAGCAGCGCGTTCTCGCGGCGCTCCTCGTCCCATTCCTCGGACTTCGCGCGCTCATGCGCCGCCACCTCGCCGCGCAGCTTCTTGTTCTCGCGCGTCAGCGTGGTCAGCCGCTCCTCCAGCCGCTCGCGGTCGGCGTTGAGCTTGGCCATCGCCTTTTCGATGTCGGCGCCGGTCGCCCCCGAAAGCAGCGTCGACATCTGCAGCGTCAGTTCCGCCACCTCGCCTTCGAGCTTGACCTTCTGCTCCTGCGCATGCGCGAGCTCGGCCGACAGTTCCCCTTCGTTGCTGCTGTCCAGCTTCAGCTGCTCGCGCAACCGCTCCATTTCCTTCTCGCGCCGGTCCAGCTTCTCCTCGCGGTCCGACAGATTGGCCATCAGCCGCTCCAGCCGCTTCTCCAGATCCGCCGCCTTGCGCCTTTCCAGCTTCAGTTCGTCCTGCGCGGCCTTGGTCTCGGCAGCGAACTCGCGCACCCGCTGCTCGGCATCGCGGCGCTGCTCGCGCAGTTCCGAAACGTCGGTGGACAGCTTCTCCACCTCGGTCTCGCGCGCCACCAGCTCGATCTGCCGGCTGGACGACGCGAAGCTCGCCTCGTCATACATGCGGCCGAGCTTTTCCTGCTCCAGCGCGCGCTCTTCCAGCATCTTTTCCGCGTCGATCAGCTTGTAGGAAAGCTGCTGCAACTGCTCCTCGCGCCGGCGCAATTCGCCGCGCAGCTCGCTGGCGCTCGCCTCCAGCGCCGTCAGCGTCTCGTTCTTCTCCGCCCGCTCCTCGGCAAGCTGGCGTAGTTCCTCGCGGTTGCGGTTGATCTCGATGATCTGGCCCGCGGCCTTCTCCTTGAAGGCCTTGACGCTCATCTCCAGCCGCCGCGTCGACATGGCGAACTCGGCGCGCATGCGGTCCTTGTCGGCCTGGATCTCGTTGACCGACAACGGCACCGACGCCTCGATGCGCTTGCGCGTGAGCACGACCGCGCGGCGCCAGATAGCCGGCGCCACCATCAGCGCCAGAAAACCGGCGCACAGGAAGCCGAGCACGAAGAAAAGGATACTCTGGATCACGGCCCCACGCCCTTCCGCCGATGCGGCGTAGTCTACTCCACCCCTCGAACGCTCAATGTGCCACGGCGGCCCCGGAAGAATCCAGAGCCGTCGACATTAACCGCGCCTTAAGGTTAAGCGTGGTGCAGCCGCGCCACAACCGCGGCTTGCGCGGCGCCGGGCGCGCCACGCATTCGCCCCAAGCCGGCCTCTGGCCGAATTCAGGCCGGCCCCGGCAGGTTCAGAACGGGTTCCAGGTCGGCTGCTGCGTCAGCTTCAGATAGCCGACATTGATGCCCAGCCGCGCGCCGACGCCCGTGCGCACCGGCACCAGCAGCACGTCGCCATGCTTCAGCACGTGGAAGCCCAGCCCCGCGATCGCATAGGCCGAGCCCGCCACGCCCACATAGCGCTTGTAGAGGCTGCCGATGGAGTCGAGATTGTAGACCAGGATCATCGTGCGCGAGCCCTGCCCGCCGAAATCCCAGCCGATCGAGGGCCCCTGCCAGAACACCGTGTGGTCGCCGGCGTTCTTGGTGTAGAGCATGCCCTCTCCATAGGTCACGCCGCCGATGATGGCGCCCGACCCCTCCTCGCCCAGCACGTAGCCGTTTGGCAGCCCGTAGGAGGCGAAGGCCTTCTCGATCACGGCCGCCAGCCCTCCGGACGTGGATCCGAAGAAATTATGGCCGGAATCGACGATCTCCTGCATGGAGTAGGTGTCGTTGGCGCGTGCGCCTGCCGTGCCGCCCAGCATCGCGGCGACGACGATGAGGAGTGCGGCGAGGCTCCTCGCTCCGAAAGCCGCGTTCAGTCTGGCGAACATCATTTGTCTCTCCGCTCGGGAGCCGTTTTCCTGCCGCGCCTCGTCGCCCCGCCGGCTTCTGCGGCCGCCTGGGGTTGGTTAGAATGCGAGCTTAGGACGCAATCCTTTTTCAACCATTAATTTTCGGTTGCCCGCCTTTGCAACGCACGGTCCCCGCCGGCGCCCTCACCTACGCGAAAGCGCAGGTTGAAATGCGCTCCGGCGCGGCGTTTCCTTGGCATAGGGGTGTGCTCTGTGTATCCCGGAAAGGGCGGCTGCGGCCGTGATTCGCCGGGCGTCCCGAAAGCCCGCTGCGCCACACAGTATGGGGAGACCTGCCCTACATGACCGACATGTTCACGCTTTCCGCGACCGACCTTGCCGCCCTTCTGTGCAGTCGCGTGTGCCACGACATCATCTCCCCCGTCGGCGCCATCAACAACGGGCTCGAGCTGCTCGACGAAGGCGGTTCCGACGAGGACGCCATGCGCCTCATCCGCCAGAGCGCGGCCAATGCCTCGGCGCGGCTGCAGTTCGCCCGCATCGCCTTCGGCGCGGCGGGCTCCGCCGGCATGCAGATCGACACAGGCGACGCCGAGGCCGTCGCCACCGCCTTCATCCGCAACGAGAAACCCACCCTCGAATGGCGCGGCCCCCGCGCCCTGCTGCCCAAGAACAAGGTCAAGCTGCTGCTCAACCTGATCCTCATCGCCAACGGCTGCATTCCGCGCGGCGGCACCATCACCGTCGAGCTGGCCGACCTCGATTCCAGCCCGCGCTTCACGCTGACCGCTGCCGGCACCCTGGTGCGCGTGCCGCCCAAATTCCTCGAGCTGCATTCCGGCAACAAGCCAGAGGAGCCGATCGACGCCCACTCCGTGCAGCACTATTACACGCTGCTGCTCGCCCGCGAGGCGGGCATGAAGATCGGCATCCGCGCGTCGGCCGAGGATATCGTGCTCACCGCATCCTGAGGTTGAGGCGCCTGCGCCGGAATCCGGCAATTCAGACAATTTTTACTGCGCCGGTTACGTGGAAATTTACCGGTCTGGCCTAGGCTCCGCGCCATTGTATTTCAGCGATTGAAAGCCGCCCCGGCGGGGCCGCGCGCGGAGGGACCGAACTTGAAACGCTGCATGATCGTGGATGATTCGAGCGTCATCCGGAAAGTCGCGAAGCGCATCCTCGGCGGGCCCGACATGCTGGTCGTCGAGGCGGGCAGCGGCACCGAGGCGCTGTACATGTGCGAGGCCGACATGCCGCACGTCGTCATCGTCGATGCGAGCCTGCCCGACATGACCACGGTCGATTTCATCCGCCAGGCGGTCGCCATCGAAAGCCCGGTCAAGCCGCAGATCGTCATCTGCATGACCGAATTCGACGTCGGCTCGATCATGCGCGCCAAGCGCGCCGGCGCCAAGGGCTACATCCTCAAGCCGTTCAACCGCCCGCAGCTGCTCGACCGTTTTCGCGCGATGGACCTGGCCGCGTAGCCGCTGGTGAATGGTGAATGGTGAATGGTGAATGGTGAATGGTGCTATGCAGAAAGGCCGCTGACAACGTCAACGGCCCTTCCATTCACCATTTACAACTGACCATTCACCGCTATGCGCTTTCGCGGATCTCTTCCGGCTCGCGCAGCACGTAGCCGCGGCCCCACACCGTCTCGATGTAGTTCTGCCCGCCGGACGCGGCGTCCAGCTTCTTGCGCAGCTTGCAGATGAACACGTCGATGATCTTCAGTTCCGGCTCGTCCATGCCGCCATAGAGATGGTTGAGGAACATCTCCTTGGTCAGGGTCGTGCCCTTGCGGAGCGAAAGCAGCTCCAGCATCTGGTATTCCTTGCCGGTCAGGTGCACCCGCTGGCCGCCCACCTCCACCGTCTTGGCGTCGAGGTTCACGATCAGGTCGCCGGTGGTGATGACCGACTGCGCATGGCCCTTGGAGCGGCGCACGATCGCGTGGATGCGCGCCACCAGCTCGTCCTTGTGGAAGGGCTTGGTCATGTAGTCGTCGGCGCCGAAGCCCAGGCCCCGCACCTTGTCCTCGATGCCTGCCATGCCCGAAAGGATCAGGATCGGCGTCTTCACCTTGGAAAGCCGCAGCGTCCGCAGGACCTCGTAGCCGCTCATGTCCGGCAGGTTCAGGTCGAGCAGGATGATGTCGTAGTCGTACAGCTTGCCGAGATCGACGCCTTCTTCGCCCAGATCGGTCGTGTAGACGTTGAAGCTCTCCGATTTCAGCATCAGTTCGATGCTTTGTGCGGTTGCACTGTCGTCTTCTATCAGCAGAACGCGCATTTCGTCCCCTTCTCCGCCGTCGACCGATCACGCGCCGCAGCAGTGATTGCCTGAATCAGAGGCTGCCAGCTAATGGTTAACAAAATCTGATTCTCGTTTGCAAGCGGTATCAGATTTTTTTAACTTTTTGCCGTACCCTCTTGAATCCACACCCGTTTCGCAAACGAGCACTCTTAAAGTCTCAAGTGAGAAATTTCGCCTAAGAGATTCAAGTGACTCGATCTTGCAACTATTTGGCTGCCGGCCTGGGATTTTTACCCCGCCTTAAGCCCTCGTCCCTATGATTAACAATGCCCGTAAACGAATGGTTACCAGGCGAGCGAAAAGTTAGGATTTTCTTCGCTATGCCGCTGAAGCCGTTCGCAGAGGGCGGATCGGTCCGGTTTGTATAGCCGGCAGGTCGGGAAGCCAGTGCCGGCGATGGGTCGCTCGGTCGAGGTCTCCGGATTTCAGGGAGTATCGAGTCATGAAATCGCGTCAGAACCTGGTTCGACTGAAGCAGTTTCAGGTGAATGAGAAGCGCCGGCAGCTCGCCCAGCTCGACCTTATGGTCGGCGAGTTCGAGCGCATGGCCGCCGAGCTCGAGCTGCAGATCGCGGCCGAGGAGAAGAAGGCGGGCATCACCGACATCGGCCATTTCGCCTACCCCACCTTCGCAAAGGCTGCGCGCCAGCGCCGCGACAATCTGCGCAACTCGCAGATGGACCTGCAGGAGCAGAAGAAGGCGGCCGAGGCCGCCCTGGCCGAGGCCGAGGACGAGCTCGCCAAGGCCGAGCTGCTCGAATCGCGTGACGCCCGCGCCCATGGCGATGCCGCCGCGCCCCGTCAGGCCCACGCCTGAACCGCCTGCCCCTACCGTAGCACCCGCCACGGCGAACGCTCCCCCTTCGCGGGGAGAGGGCAAGGGTTAGCGGTTGCGTCGCGCCATGCCGGGTTTTCGCTCGCCCGAACGACCCCCTCTCTTGCAAATTCCAGGGACTTGGCGCCGCCAAGCCCGGGAATTTGCTTTCTCTCCCACAAGGGGAGAGATAACGCGGCACCACCGCCTCGCCAAACCGCCACCGTTTCCGCTGGCACCTCCTGCGCTCGGGCACCTCCGCTTGGCATCATCTCCGCCTGATACCAACGCTTCACGTATGGAACGCTCATCGCCGCCGCGCCCCTATCTCCCCCCTTGTGGGGTAGAAAGCGATTTCAGCGCCTTGGCGAGCCGGGCGAAGCCCGTCTTCGCGAGCCAAGTGCTGGAAATCGCAAGAGAGGGGGTCTTTTCCCGCCCAGCCCCCAAATCCGTGGACAGAACCGCCCTTCTCCTTCCCCCAACCCGTTGATCCCGCATCACTTTCCAAAATACTTCATCCACACCCCACACACCTCCCGCATAATCCAGCCCAGTTGCTGCGCGGGAACCTGGTGCGCACCGGGTATCAGGGTGGCAGCCGGTGCCGGTTTGGGCCGCGCTACGGTCGCGCGGTCTGGGTGATGAACCCCTACATCCGGGCCCGAGGTCAGCCGCCTTCCTGTCTTCGGGCCGGACTGGCTGCAGACGGCGACAATGCCGGCTCCCAGGGATGGGTTTCCAGGGCAAGACACCGGACGGGCGGCCGCGAGGCCGCATAAAATTGTTAGATGAGCGACCGAACGGCCGCCCGTCTTTCCCAGCGC
>Ga0180215_1000279_pt1 | contig 69589 bp, 59 predicted proteins | sample eDN3rd37CBELigBY_FD_128871 | JGI IMG/M metagenome (GOLD analysis project Ga0180215, IMG submission 128871) | Enriched backyard soil microbial communities from Emeryville, California, USA - eDNA 3rd pass 37_C BE-Lig BY (version 2) (version 2) | ecosystem: Environmental > Terrestrial > Soil >...
CGCGCTGTCCGCCCGCCGGGTGGTGGGGTGGGGGGGCGGAGTGGGGTGCGGGGGGGCGGGCTGGGTGGGCGGCGGGGCGGCGGGGGGTGGGGGGGGGGGCGGGGTGACGACGGGGGGCTGGACGACGGGAGGCTGAGGAGCGGGCTGAGCCATCTGGGCTTCGAGCTTCTTCATGATGAGCTCGAGGGTCTGCTTGTCGGCGTACTCGTTGACGGCGAACTGACCGTTGGCGGCCTGGTAGGTCTGGCGGAGACCGTTCTGGGTCTTGAACTGGATGACGGCCTGGGCGGTGACGTTGTCGTAGACGCCGGTGGCGGGCACCTGGAAGCCGAACTGGGCGAGGACGGTCTGCAGATCCTTGACGGCCTGGGTGTTGGCCGAGCCGGGGCCGAGGGCGCCGTCGGTCTCGTAGGTCTTGACCTCGTTGAGGAAGGCCTGGACGTTGGCAGGGGTGGCGAGAAGGTTGTACTGCTGGGCGATCGCCACGTAATCCACGCCGGTCGAAGGCTGGGTCGGCTGGGTGGGCTGCGCCGGCTGCTGAGGCTGAGCGGGAAGCTGGGGAGCGGGCTGCTGAGCAGGCTCCTGAGCGGCGGGCTGCTGGTTGAAGAGGTTGGCGATCCAGCCCACGAGACCCTTGAGGGCGTTCATGAGGCCGGTGAAGATCTGCGAGAGGACCTGGGTCATCGGCTGGACCTGGTTCTGAGCGACGGGCTGCGAAACCACCTGCTGAGCGGGAGCCGCAGGAGCGGGGGTCGAGGAAGAGCCGCCCACCCACTCGACGCCCAGGGGGTTGCTGGCCGGAGTTGCAACGGACCGGGTCATATAGGGGTTCGACTGCGAAGCTCCGGTAATCATAACGTCATCCTCCTCACCAAAGGTCATCTGCTGAAACTCTTATCCGGGGATCTCCGAGGCGGCTTGTGCGTCTGCGTTTAAGGCCCGGGTAAATTCACCTGATCCTGAAGTTAATTTTTGGACGACGCGCGTTTTGGCGATCATGATCCATGACGAAAGGCCCCGGAAGACTCCGGGGCCCGGTCGAAAGGACGAGAGGCGACGTTCGATAGGGGCTCGCTCATGCGGGGGTCGGCGTGAAGGCGGTCTAGTCGCGCCCGGTCAAACGTCGAACCAACCAGCAGTTCTCCTTGTTGAGGTTGTAATCCTCGAGCACGAAATCCAGGGCGGCCCGCATGATCTCGGACTTGCCCACCTTGATCCGCTGCTCCGTGCGAAGCTTGAGCATCACGACCTCCAAGGCGAGCAGTTGCTCTTCGGAGAAATAGAAGGTCGCACGCTGGTTGTACTGTTCCTCGACCTCGTCGGTTCCCACGCTGGCGGGGGGCTCGACATAGTTTGCGGGGGCTTTTTTGGCCGTGGGGCGTCTCCTCATCGTCATCCCTTTCTCTTTCGCGGCAGATCACGCTGCTGAGAAGGCATCCTAACAACCCAACACCCCGCTGGTATGTAAACTCGATCACAAGGTCAACAATCCGCAATGCAAGTTGCTTTCTGATCATGCACCCGATGGCGGGCCGCAAGTCCAGGATTGGTGACGGTCGTCACCATTTCAAACTCCTTGGCGCGGCCCGGTACAACCCGAGAGGCTCAGGGTATAAGACCTCCGATTGCTCGATCACCAAGCCCTTGATAGAGGAGGACAGTGCAGGCCATGGGAAACCTCAAGAGAAGGCTAGCTCAAGGAGTGATGGTTGCGGCGTTGACCGTCACCACCACTTCGTGCGACGCGTTCATGATCGGCAACCCCTTCCTCCCGAAGGCCAACGTCCTCATCGACGCCGAACCCCAGACCACCGTGATGAAGCTGACTTACGACTTCAACACGCACACGTTCCAGCGCGATCCGGCGGCCGAATCCAAGATGGTGATCAAGCCCCGCAGCGGCGACATCATGCCGGGAGTCACCTTCACCGACTACACGCTGCGCTTCAAGGACAACAAGAACCAGGACATCGACTCCTACCTGATCCAGGAGCAACACCTGGGCACCGCGGTCTACATCCCCAAGACCACCGGCGGGGCCGAGGGCGGCGGAGCGAATGCGGACGGAAAAGCGATCGAGATCCCGGTCGTCTCCCCGCAACTCTGGGAGTTCGGCGAACGCGAGGGCTTCAGGGAAGGCGTGAGCAACGGCATCTCCGGCAAGCTCCCCAAGACCGAGGCCTGGCCCCAGAATCTCACGGGCGTGGTCACCTTCTTCGGCAAGGATGACAACGGCTACCCGATCGTGGCTTCCGGCACGTTCACGGTCAAGTTCGAAACCGGGATCATCCCGGTCACCAACACGCTATAGAGAGTAGGACGATGAAGAAGATCGCGCGCGCCCTCGCCCTCGTCACCGGACTCACGCTCCTCGCCGGGTGCGACTCCGTCACCCAGAACTGGTTCCCCTTGACGGGCGCGGATCACCGCCCCGAGGTCAAGAAGGCCCAGATCACGGGCTTCGTCGAGGACACCGTCGGCAACGAGCTTCCCGGCGCCCTGGTCTCCAACGGCGCGTCCGTCACCTTCACCGCTGAGGACGGCTCCTTCACCCTCTCCAACGTCCGGACCGGCATCCAGTACATCACGGCCACCTACGACGGCGTGAAGTCCTCGCCCGTCGAGATCGAGGTGCGCAGCGACAAGTCGAACACCATCCCGCGGATCGTGGTCGGCGCCGCGTCCCCGGTTTCCGACAAGACGGCCGCCCTCAAATACGTCCAGATCTACCCGGACACGCTGGTGGCCTCCTACAGCACGACGGTCGCGACCGCGTCCGTCGAAGGCGAGGAAGTCACCCTCACCTCCTACGGCGCGACCACCTACCAGGCCGGCAAGGAGGTCCAGATCTCGCTCGCGGCTCCCCCCAACGGGGCCGGAAACATCATCCAGTCCTACCATGTGGAATTCTCGGCCACGGAAATCGCCTCGATCTCGGCCGACTTCTCGCCGATGATTCGCGTCGAACCCGGCTCGCCCTCCGAATCGGGACCGCTCAAGAACCTCACCATCAAGAACTTCGCACCGAGCTCCAAGGAGTTCTCCGAGTGGCTCGCCAAGTCCGAGTCCGGCAGGCTCGAGGCCTTCATCACCCTCTACACCGCGCGCAAGGAACAACAGACTACCGCGAACCAGGTCCCCATGCACGTCCCCGTCTCGGGCGACAAGAACAATTCGCAGGCCTTCAGGGCAACGGTGACCATCATCCGGGCCGAACGCTAGCCCCAAGAAATCAGGAGGCCCTCCCGCGGGAGGGCCTCCGTCGTTTCTCCGCGTCTCGCGGCTATTCGTTGAGCAGGAACTCGGTCTCGACCTGGCCGTCCTGGCCGCCAAAGGCTTCGAAGCGGTCGTTGTCGGTGTGGAAGACCGCCTTGTCCGCGTTGATCCAGTCGCCCGACGCCTGCCGAATCTTCACGTTCTGGGTCATCGTGATGGTCTGGTCCTTGTCCGAGTAGACCGCGCGCTCGCTGGTCGCCACCCGCCCCTTCTGCTCGACCTTGACGATCTTGCCCGTCATGACGGCATCGTTGGTGCGCTGGTCAATCTCCAGCTTGTCGCCGGTCATGACCGTCGACTCCTTGATCATCTTGTCGCGCTCGGCGTCGGGCTTCGAGGTGTCCACGATGCCCTCGCGAACCAGCCAGTCACCCTTGATCTGCGTCAGGACGACGTTGCCGTCCATGAAGATCTTGTCCTGGGAGTTGTTGAGCAAGGCATGGTCGGCGGTCGCCTTCTTTTCCTTCTGGTAGGCGTGGACCTTGCCGGTGAACTCCGCGTCCTTGCGATCGGTCCAGTAGGTCATCTTCTCGGACTCGATGTAGGTGTCTTCCTTCTTGAGGGCGGTCTTCACCTTCTCGCGCTTGGTCGGCTCCTGCGGCTGGGCCTCGGGAAGCCCCTCGCGCTTGAGCTTGACCGAGCCCTCCACGAAGACGCGCTTCTCGTTGTGGTAGAAGGTCATCTTATCGCCGTTGAGGGTCGTCTTCGGATCCGGGGCCTTCTCCTGGATCAGGGTGAAGGGCACCTCGATGAACGAGATCTTGCCCTTGGCGTCATGCTTCACCCGCTCGGTCGTGATCGTGGTGTCTTCCTGGAAGATCCGGACCTTGCCGACCAGGGTCGCGAGCTCCGACTGGCGGTCGTAAGTCAGTTGCTCCGAGAGGATCCGGACCTTCTTGGACTCGTCGGGGGCGGGCGTCGGCTTCGCCGCAGGCTTGGCACCAGGCTTGACCGCAGGCTTGGCAGCCGGGGTTTTGACCGCCGGAGCCGGCTTGGCCTCGGGGGCCGCGTGCGCCAGCGTGCCCGGAAGGGCTCCCAGGGTGGAAGCGACGAGGGCCGTGAGGGCGATAGAGGTGAAAAGTTGGTGACGCATGGGAATTACAGCCCTTCCTGGCTATCGAGGGGACTGGTCAGTTCCACGTTCCCCTTGAGATCGACCGCCTCGATCTCGATGTCCGCGGTCGCCTGTTCGGCCTTGATGGTCGTTCCGTTGTGGCTTTGCAGCTCCACGGGCTTCGGCATCCGCACCTCCTTGAGGCGCGCCGAGTAGAAGACTTCTTCGGTCTTGATCACGTCCTTCTCGTCGGTGGTGAAGACCGCGTTCCCCTTGATGGTCATGGCTTCCGACAGCGAGTCGTACTCGGCCTTGTCGGCGACCCAGTCGACCTTCCGGTTGGACGCGGTCGCCTCGGCGGATTGATCCCAGTTCTTGAGGTTGTAGAAGGTCCCGCGAGGGTTCTTATCGAAGTAGACGAACTGCTGGTTCTGCGACGAGGCGACCTCGTCGGCCGTGATGGCCCAGCGGACGGTGCCCTTTTCGCGGCCTTGCATCTGGACTCCGGTGAATTGAAGCTCGATATGCGGCTCCATGTTGACGGCGGCGGCGGGCAGAATGGGGCTTTGGACGGGGTCCTGGCGGCTCAGCCACCACTGACCCCCGACCAGCACCGCCACCAAGGTGAGGTAAACCGGCCAGGCCCGCTTCAAATTCGCCACGATCGCCTTGATCACGAAATCCTACCTACCACTGCCCTTCCGACCAGAACGACGGAACCCGCCAAGGCCAGGATGCTCAGCCAGTCCCCGAACCGGTTGTACGGAGTGCGCTCCGTGACGGCCCGGATCTCGCCTTCCACCACGGTCGGCTCGAAGAGGGGGGCGACCTTCACGACCCGTCCATAGGGATCGACGATGCCCGAGGCTCCCGTGTTCGCTGACTGGATGAAGTAGCGCCGATTCTCGACCGCGCGCAGCGATCCCTGTGCCAAATGCTGCCAGGGCGCCGCCGTCCGCTTGTACCAGGCGTCATTGGTGACCAGGACGAGCACGTCGGAGACGGCCGCGGTGTCGCGCATGACGTCCGGGAAGATCGAGTCGAAACAGACGCTCGCCCCGTACTTGAGGCCGTCCACCAGGAACGGAGCCGGCTTCTCGCCCGGGGTCACGTCGTACGGAAGCAGGTTGAGAGCCGCCATGAAGTCCGGCATCCACTTCCGTCCGGGAACGTACTCCCCGTAGGGTACCAGATGGCGCTTGTAGTCGAAACCCAGGTTTCCTGCGCTCGGAGACCAGGCGCTGACTGCGTTGTAGACCTTCCATTCGCCGTCTTCGCCCAGGTCGCGATGGAAGCCGCCGGTCATGAGGGTCTGACCGCGTGTCTTGGCTTCCTGAGCCAGGCGATCCCAGACCCGGGGATCCTCGCGGAGGAACATGGGAATCGCGGATTCCGGCCAGATCACGAGCTTCGCCTGCGAGACGGTGCCGGTGAGGTCCAGGTAGCGATCCAGCATGCGGAGATGGGGATCCGCTTCGGAGCGGTCCCATTTCTCATCCTGCGTGACGTTGCCCTGGACGACGGCGACCTGCATGGCGGGGCCGTCCAGGGGGCGATTCAAGGCCCAGAGGCCGTAGCCGCCCCAAGCGGTCAAGACGGCGAGCGTGACGGCCAGCGGGCCGGGGTGGCGGGTATGCCAGATCCACGCGAGGCCCGCGTTCACCGCCACGATCAAGCCCGCCAGGGGAAAGGGGCCCACGAGCTGGATGCCTTGAAGGATGGGCAGGTACGCGGTCTGGGTGGTGGCGAGGTTGCCCCAGGTGAAGCCGAAGATGCCCTGTGCCTGTAGCCATTCCAGGGCGGTCCAGAGCAAGGCCGGAGTCAGGACGGCCATGAGCCCACCCAGCCCCTTGCGGCGCGCCTCCCCGCGAAAGGCCACTCCCAGGAAGAGGCCGAAGAAGGCGACGCCCACGGCCATGGCCCCCGCCACTCCGAGCCACGCGACCGTGACGATCGCCAGCGACAGCCCAACGGTGATCTGCGGGCCGATCCAGGTCAGGGGATGCATCGCGAGGAGCCAGTACATGAGGCCCCCGAACAACCCGAACCCGAAGGCGAGTGAGATCGTCCAGTAATCACGCTTGCGGCGCGGGACCATCATGAGGGCCAGGTAAGGCGCCATGGCGATCCATGCGAGCCACCCCCAGGCGACGCCGGGGAAGGCCAACGAGACCAGCGCTCCGGAGAGGAGGGCGATCCCATGGAGGCGAGGGCTCACCGCCTGCGTGGCAGAAGGCACGCGGCTCTTGATGCGGTTTTGAATGATGCCGTAGGCAGGGAAGTTCATGAACGCAGGCTCCGGCCGAATGCCGCTGATCAGGCGGATTTAGAGAGGCATCTTGGGATTTTACCATGCGGGGCCCCGCCCCATCCGGGGAAGGTCCTTGCCACCGGCGGGGAGGGGACGTGGTAGAATGGGCGGTCTGATGAGAATCCTGGATCGTTACGTCATCGGGGAACTCTTTCGCCCCTTCGGATTTGGTGTGGTCGGGTTCATCCTGATCATGCTCTCGGTGAAACTCTACGAGTTCACCGATCTGATCTTCATGGCCGGAGCACCCGTCGGCACCGTCACCCAGCTTCTCCTCTACACGCTGCCGTCGGTGGTCGTCCTGACCTTCCCCGTGGCCTACCTCTTCGCCTCCCTCTTGGGCATCGGCCGCATGACCAAGGACTTCGAGATCATCGCGCTTCGCGGCTCGGGCGTCTCGTTCCGGCGCATCATCGCCCCGGTCCTCGCGGGCGCCGTCGTGGTCAGCATCGGCAACTACCTCTTCAACGAAAAGGTCGTCCCCTTCTCGAATAAGCGGGTCGGAGAGCTGAAGGGCGAGCTTCAGAGCCAGATCTCGAAGCCCCTGATCAAGCCCAACGTCTTCTTCAAGGGCACGGATCAGCGCTACTTCTACGTCAAAGAAGTGGATAACCAGACCGGCCTGATGCGCGACGTCTTCATCCTGGATCAGACCCAGATCGGCCCCCCGCAAGTCATTACCGCCGAGCGCGCCCGCTGGCTCAACCAGAAGGACGCCTCCGTCTGGGTGCTCGAGAACGGCTCGGTCCACAAGTACAACCAATCCGGCTACGTGGACCACGAGATCAAGTACGACCAGCTCAACATCCAGTTCAAGCTGCAATCGGGCGGGTACTACGGGGGCGATCTCGATCCGGCCTCGCAGAACTCGGCCGAGCTCGAAAGCCAGGTGGCGGGCCTCAAGAAATCCGGCGTGGACACCAAGAACCTGGAAGTCGCCCTGCACATGAAGTACTCGGTGCCCTTGGCGACCTTCTTCGCCGCCCTGATCGCCGCCCCCCTGGGCCTGATGTTCTCGCGGATGGGCGCCTACATCGGCGTGGCCCTCAGCATCATCTTGGTCTTCCTTTACTACGTGATCATGCAGACCTTCCAGGCCATGGGGAACGCCGGCATCGTGCCGCCGCTGGTCGCCGCCTGGACCCAGAACGCCCTCTTCGGCGTGATCGGCCTGGTCTTGATGCTGCGCGTCGACCGGAGGTAGGGCATGAACGTCTTGGCGGGGTTCGGAAAGATGCGCTCGGTGGGCGATCGCGTGGGCGAGGCCGTCCGCCGCGCCCTGCCCCTGAAGATCATCGACGCCTACTTCATCGGGGAACTGGTCAACCCGTTCACGATGGGCGTCTTCGGGTTCATCGTGATGAACCTCGCCAACCTCTTGTACATCTACGCCAACCTGATCTTCTCGTCGGGGGTCTCGGTGGGCGTCGTCCTGCAGCTCTTGGCCTTCAACATGCCGGCGATTGTCGTCATCACCTTCCCGGTGGCCTTCCTCTTCGCGACCCTGCTCGCGACGGGACGACTCGGCCGCGACTCCGAGGTGACGGCGCTTCGCGCCTGCGGCACGAGCTTCCGGAGGCTGACGATTCCCATCATGATCGGGGCCATTCTGGTCTCGTTCGCGGGCTTCTGGGTGAACGACGAGGTGGTGCCCCGCGCCAACCGCGCCGTGGTCGACCTGGTCCGCACGATCATGCTGCGCCAGTCCAAGCCCGTCTTCAAGGACAACGTCTTCTTCAAGGGCAAGGATAACCGCTACTTCTACATCAAGCAGGTCGACCAGCGGACCAACATCATGTACGACATCATGATCTTCGACCGCACGGGGGATCTGCCGGTGGTCATCACCGCCAAGGAAGGCACCTGGGAGGGCACCGAGTGGCGCCTCACCAACGGGGTGATCCACCGCTACGGAACGACGGATTTCGTGCAGGTCGAGCAACCCTTCACCAACTACGAGGTCAAGGTCGACACCAACCCGGACACGTTCTTCACCCAGGGTGACCTGAGCCCGCAGGAGCAGAACTCCCGCCAGCTCAAGGAGCAAATCGACACCATGAAGTCCGGTGGCGTCGATACCAAGGCCATCGAGGTGGATTACTACCTGAAGTTCAGCCTGCCCTTCGCCACGTTCTTCGTGGCCTTGCTGGCGGCCCCCCTGGGTCTCAAGTTCGCTCGCCTCGGCGCCTTCATCGGGGTCGCCTTGACGATCGCCCTGGTCTTCGTCTACTACATCGTCATGTCCATCGCCCGGTCCATGGGCAACGCGGGAATGATCGACCCGATCACCGCCGCCTGGATTCACAACTACCTCTTTGGCATCGTGGGAGCGTTCTTGCTGTGGCGCGTCGATCGAAGTTCGTAACCAGACCCGCATTCGGGTTGCGCCCCGGCCTGGGGCAGCGCTGCCTGGCGTTGAGCCTTGCCGCTTTTTTTTGCCTGCATCCCTCGCTTGCCGCGCCCGCCTGGGCCCAGGAGCCCAGCGAGATGCCTCCGGGCGGCCCTCCGCCCGAGCCGTCGCCCGACACGCCTGATCCAAGCACTGGCCAGCCGGGCACCGGCGAGCCGGGCGCTCCGGCGGCTCCGACCGGCCTGCGCGTGAAGATCAAGGCTGATCAGCTCTCCACCGATCGCGCGACCGGCATCTCGACGGCCCTCGGCAACGTCCGGATCGAGGCGCAGGGCGCCGTCATCACCACGGGCTCCATCCAGTTCAACCAGCAGACCCGCACGGTCAGCACGGAAGAGGCCTTCACGCTGGTCCAGGTCGACGCGCAAGGCAAGCAGCAAGTCATCAAGGGCACCGGGCTCAGCTACGATCTCGCCACCGAGACGGCGGTCGTCGAGGGCGCGACCCTGACCGTGCCGGCCAAGACTCCGGGACAGGTGGTCTTCATCCGCGCCGAGAAGCTCACCTCCTTCAAGAAGGAGCGCTTCCAGGTGGAGAACGCGTTCTTCACGACCTGCGACTGGATCGAGCTGGAGCGGGTGCCGCATTACGACGGCCGCGCGGAGTGGATGGAATTCGATCCGGACGACTACATGCAGGGGCGGAACCTGGAAGCCTACGTGGCGGGACGCCGGGTCTTCTGGCTGCCGTGGTTCTACATTCCCTTGCGCCGGCGGGAGACCAGCTTCCAGATCGGCCGCAACAACCTGGAAGGTACCTTCATCCGCTCCTCATGGGCGTACCAGATCAACCCAAACCATTACGGGAACTTCTACGCGAACCTCTTCGAGTTCCCAGGCAACGTCATGACGCCCCCCCTGGGCTTCCCCAGCCCGCCTTTCGTCCCGCTGGGGCCGGGAGTCGGCGTCGATCACGTCTGGTCGGCCGTCCCCAACTCGCTTTCGGCCCTGACGTTCTACGGGCTGGTCTTCCCGGACGTCACGGACTACGTCCCGCAGTTCAACGACCCCACGGATCCCGGCTCCGGGATCAACGAGGCGGCAGATCTGGTTCGCAACCCGTGGCGGGTCCACGGGCTGGATCCGACCGCTCCGCGCAACTTCCAGGATCATATCTTCCGCTTGCGGCACCAGCAGCGCTGGTTCGGCTCGAACTTCGTCACGGATACCTGGTTCGAAAACTACAACATGTACGACATGCAGCGGGTGGGACCGACCTTCCTGCGCGAGTCCCTGTGGAGCAACCCGACCCAGCGCTACCGCGACAACCATATGGCCTGGTACGTGGGCCTCAACGACAACCGCTGGGGCACGACCTACAGCCTGAGCCGGAACTTCCGCGACGAGCGGGGCTTCAGTCCCTACGAGGCCACCCAGGACCAGGCGCAGGTCAACGGGAGCTGGGGCGGAACCTCGGTCAACTTCAGCCATAACCGCAACACGCAGCAGCAGGGCCTCTTGCCGGGCTCGGCGGCCACGCCTCCTTCCGAGACGGTCACCGAGACCAACAACCTGACCGTGACCCAGCGGATCACGCCTCAGCTGCAGTTCAACAGCAATACCAACCGGACCTTCAACCAGAGCTCCAACAGCCTGAGCGAGACCCTGAACCAGACGCTGGATCTTACCCAGAGCGCGGACTGGGGAACGCTTCGGGGCACGTTCGCCAAGCGCTACGACCTCTCTCCGGCTCCCGGCACCAGCCTCCAGCAGCAGTACCAGCGGCTGGGCGGTCTCGAGAAGCTTCCCGAGATCGACTTCACCTCGCGCAACCTCCTGGATCAGTTCCAGCCGTTGACGGTGGCGGCCGGGGTGGGACGCTACTTCGAGCCGGGCCAGTACAACCCGGGCCTGTCCTTCACCACGGCCCCGATCAACCGGGTGAATGCCAGGGTCACGGCCGTCTCGCGGCAGATCGGGCTGCCGGGCAACTCGCAGCTGGACTTCGGCGGGACGGGCTTCGAGCAGCGGCTTTACTCGACGGGCGACGCAGGCGCGCAGTTCTCGACGGTTTCGGCCCTGACGACCCGTTACACGGACTGGATGAACTCGAACCTGAGTTACCGGCGGGATTACACGCTGCCCGACAGCACGAGCCCGTTCCGGTTCGACAACTTCTCGATTTCGCGTCAGAACCAGCTCAACGGCCAGGTCAACTTCGTGGCGGGCGATCGCTTCAACTGGACGCATTCGACGGGCTACAACTACGAGAACCGGGTCTACCTGCCCTACAACACGGGCCTGACCTTCCGGCCCAACGGGCGGGTGAACTTCACGCTGGGCACGGGCTACAACTTCCCTCAGACGCCGCACCTGGAGCTGAAGGGGGGCACGTGGTACCCCTTGAACTCGACCTTGCTGATCCGCTCGAGCGAGACGGCCTTCGGGGGCGTCTACGGCAAGGACAACCTGGTGCCCGGGTGGCAGGTGAACAACACGCTGAGTTACGACTTCACGCGCGGCGAGTTCACGGCCTTGACGAACCGCTTCCAGATCGCGACGGGGACGACCTGGCAGAACCACTGGGAGCTGGTGATCGAGGGGCAGTTCGACGTTCTGGACAAGCAGTACAAGCTCATCGACATCGGGATCAACAAGGACCTTCACGACTTCATCTTGGGTCTGACCTACAACCGCCGATTGGAGGCATATACCCTCAACTTGGCCATGGTCGCGTTCCCGACGCAGCTGATAAACTTGTCGAACAAGAGCTTCGGCGGCATCGGGGATCCCTCCTCGCTGATCGGCGGAGCGACGGGCGGCCAGTGGGGGGGAGGATTCTAGCGTGAGCGTCGATCGCAACAAACCAACTCGCATGCGAGGCGCCCTCATGCTGGCCCTGCTCTTGGCCTTGAGCGTGCTCGCGGGCTGCGCCAACAACGTCACGGGCCTGGCGCGCGAGGTCCTGCGGATCCAGATCCAGACCAAGGGGGCCCTGATCACCAATAACCCCGGCATCAAGTACTACCTGGTGCTCAACACGGCCAGCTCCAACGAGGGCCCGCGCGGCTACGGCCCCTGGCCTAACGACCGGCCTCGCCTGGGCTGGCATTTGCCGTTCTACCTGAGCTCGGAGACGCCCACGTATCAGGGCACCGTGCCGTTGCTGCCGGTGCGCTTCACGGATTACTTCGTCCTGACCAACGTCGCGGGCGTCACGCAGGTGACCCAGGGACGTCTTCTGGGCCCCAACGATGCCCAGGGGGTGCCGCAGACGCCGACGGGCGGCCTCTTCAACACGCAGAACACGCTCTTGGAGACGTACCGCGTCCTGCAACAAGGCCAGGACTGGAACGTCGCGGGCAATACCTGGAACCTGACCTTGACCAAGGCGGATCTCACGGCGATTCCCGACGGGGGCAACGCGCCGATCGCCGCCAACCTCTTCTCGACCAACCACTCCTCCGAGCGCGGAGACCAGATCATCGACCGCTGGACCTTGTCGGAGAACGATTTCTTCACGATCCAGACCCGGGCGAACTCCGTGACGAGCGATCGGAACTTCAGCTCCCCCCTGATTCGTCCGGAGAACAAGCCCACCAACGTGGACGCGGACGCCGTGGACTTCAGTGCCTACCAGGTCGAGATCCGCAGCACGCAGTGACGGATAGGGGCTTTCGGGTACAAAGAGAGGGGAGGATTCCGCCATGGCCGCGAGGCGCCTCGTGACGCTCATTTCGACGTTAGCCCTTTTCCTCGGAGCCGGCTGGGCCTCGGCCCATGCGTTGCGGCCCGCGGGCTTCTTCGGCATGGCCCGCCCTCCCGCCCAGAAGCCCTACATCGAAGGCGAGATGCTGGTCAAATTCAAGGACGACGTCACTCCCGAGCAGATCGCCCGCTTCAACGCCGAGACGGGCTGCACGATCCTCGACAAGGTCGGGGGTCTGGGCATCTACCGCCTGCGGCTTCCCGAGGGCGCCGGGGTCCCCGAGATGGTCGCCGTCTACGAGGCTTCCGGGCTCGTGACCTTCGCCGAACCCAATCACCGCGTCTCGATTCCAACGCTTCCGGGCCCCAAGCCGGGTGGCGTCCAGCCGCGTTCGGGCGGCTTCGGCGTCATGCCGGTCGTCTCGGGCCCTGACGAGGAGTTGACGCCGTGAAGCCCCTGCACCTGGCGATCGCCCTGGCCGTGATCGCCACGGGCTGCCAAACCCCTTCCTTCCTCGCGCCTCCCACAGCGGAAACGCACGTCGCCGATCAGGTGCTGGTGGCCTTCGAGGCCGAGACCGGAGCCGCGGCCCGCGAGGCGCTTCGCGCGAAGTACGGGGCCCGCGACGTCGAGACGCTTCCCAGCGGCTCCGAGCGCTGGCACGTCACGGGCGCTCCCAAGGCGCTGAGCGCGGCGATCGCCCGCGAAGCCGGGGTCAGGGGCGCGCAGCCCAACTGGGTGCGCCGGATCCAGGCCATCCCCCAGGACGCCGACTACAAGAACGCGAAGCAATGGCACCTGCAATCCGGCTACCTCAAGCTCAGCGACATCTGGGGAAGCTCGGCCTACGGCACGCAGAGCGTGACGGGCAAGGGCGTGATCGTGGCCGTCGTGGACTCGGGCGTCGACATGGGACACCCCGACCTGGCGCCCAATATCGCCAAGGGCACCAATGGCGGTCCTGCCTATATCGACCTGGTGGACGACGGCTTCAATTACCCCGGCATGGACGGAAACGGCCACGGGACGCATGTCGCGGGGATCATCGCGGCGGCGGCGAGTAGCGACGAGACCATCCTCCATGGCGAGAAGGGCAACATCGTGGGCGTGGCTCCCGAGGCCCAGATCCTGCCCGTGCAAGTGATGCGCGCGGACGGCGGCGGCGAGGACTTCAACATCGCCAAGGGCATCGAGCGGGCGGTGGACTGGCGGGGCCAGAACGGCGCGAAGGTCAACCTGATCAACCTGTCGATCGGCGGAGCGGATCCCTCGCCCACCTTGGCCGCCTCTTTGGCCTACGCGGCCAAAAACGGCATCCTGGTGGTCGCGGCGGCCGGCAACTACAATCAGCCCGTCTACTACCCGGCGGCTTATCCCGGCGCCCTAGCGGTCGGCGCGCTCAACCCCCATGGCAAGCGCGCCGCGTACTCGTGCTACGGCCCTCAGCTCGCGATCATGGCTCCGGGCGGCGCCGAGCCCAACACGCCTTCCGAATCCCTGGGCGAGTGGGGGGGCATTTACTCGACCTTCCCGACCTACGTCAGCGGCCCCTCGTTCCAGAAGAACCCCACCTACTACGGCGCGCAATCGGGAACGTCCATGGCCGCTCCCGTGGTCGCGGGTATCGCGGCCCTGGTCCTGGCCCAGAACCCGAACTTGACGCCCGATCAGCTATCGATGCGCCTTGTGGCGACCGCTGACGACATCGGCGACCCCGGCTTCGATCCCATGACCGGCTGGGGCAAGGTGAATCCCAAGCGTGCCCTCGATTGGACGACGCATGACGGAGGCACGCCATGACGACCTTCCGCCAGTTGTCCCCCCTCATGGCGAGCGTCCTCTTGCTGACGGGCTGCCCCGGCCCCGGGGCCGTGAAGCTCGAGCCGATTCCCCGGCCTCCGGGCGTCGTGGCCCGCGTCGACGGCGAGGTCGAGCAGACGGCCCTCGCGCTCAACGGCGGCCAGTTGCTCGTCTCGCTGGTCAAGGCAGGCACGGGCGAGCGGATCTCCAACGCCACCTTTTCGCTCGTCGGCCCCACCCTCGGGACCGGTACGATTCGCCAGGCGACGGATATCGCCTTCGGCCCGCTGATCCCGGGAGCGTACCAACTACGCGTCTCCGCGCCCGGTTACAAGACCCAGGTCGACGGGAATATTACGCTCGAAGCCAAGCAGACCTTGGAGCGCACGATCACGCTCGTTCCCGAAGGAGGGCCGCTCACGGGAACGGTCATGGCAGGCGGGCAGCCCGTCTGGGGCGCGCGCGTCATCTTGGGGGACGCATGGACGTTCACGGGCCAGGACGGAAGTTTCTCACTGAGTGGAGCGCCATCGGGCGCCGGCACGCTAAAGGTCCGCAAGGGTGGCTTCCAGAAGCTGGATCAGGCCGTCACGGTTGACGGCGCGGCTTCTCTGGGGACGCTGAGCTTGAGCGCCCAGGGGGGCGATCGCACGGTGGCCCTGGTCAACCCGACGGATTCGTTCGGGGGCTCCGGCAAGACCGTGAGTTCGGAGCTTTCAGGGCTGATGGCCGAGCTGGACAAGCCTGGGGACCGCCTCGCGCGGGCGTCGAACCTAGGAACGGCTCACGTGAGGCTCTTGGTGAGCCCTCGGACGACGCCGGACGTCGGGGCGATGCAGACCTTCGTTTCGGGCGGCGGCACGCTGATCGTGACGGGAGAATGGGGCGGCTTCGGGGAATACGATCCTGAGGCGGTCAACCGGCTGACGCGTCCCTTCGGGCTTGCCGTGAGACCCGACCTGGTGAGGATTTCGGGCCGAACGACCCAGAGCGAGTGGATCTCGGCGGGGGTCAACCCCGTGCTTCCGCTCAGCCGGGACGTGAGCAGCCTGGCGCTTTACACGGGGGCATCGGTCATGGCGAGTCCCATGGCCACGGCGATCGCCTCCACGGGGGCGAGCGGCTATCGGGTCCAGGCGCTGAACGTCGGGGATCAAACCCTGGCGGCAGCGGTCCCCTACGGAGATGGGCTCGTCGTTTTAATCGGGGACACGTCGGCATGGACCGGAAGCCACGTCAGCCAGGCTGGCAATCGGCAATTCATGCTAAACTTGTTCGGTTGGTAGGTTTGCGGAGGTCCAGGGAACTTGCTTTGCCCCAACTGTCAGGCCGAGAATCCAGCAGAAAATCGCTTCTGCGCTGATTGCGGCAAGCCGCTCAAGATCGCCGTGACGGCCGTGGCCTCCCGATCGCACGTGACCCAGCCGGCAGGCTCGGCGGGTTCGGGTGGCCTCCTGCCTCCCTCGACCTTGCTTCAGGACCGCTACCGCATCACGCAGTTGCTGGGACAAGGCGGCATGGGCGCGGTCTACCTCGCCAACGATACCCGCTTCTCGAGCAAGGTCTGCGTGGTCAAGGAAATGCTCGACCACTTCCACGACCCCGAGCAGCGCGAAATCGCCACCCAGAACTTCTACCGCGAAGCCGACCTGCTCGCCAACCTCAAGCATAACTCGATCCCCGAGGTCTACGACCGCTTCACCGAGGCCAACCGGCACTACCTGGTGATGGAGTACATCAACGGGACCGACCTCGAGCAGCGCATCAACGAGCAGGGCAACCAGCCCTTCGAGGAATCCGCCGTCATCGGCTGGGCCATCCAGGTCTGCGACGTGCTCAGCTACCTCCACCACCAGAAGCCGCCCATCATCTACCGGGACATGAAGCCCGCCAACCTGATTTTGACCAACTTCGGCAAGATTTACCTGGTGGACTTCGGCATCGCGCGCTTCTTCAACCCCTCGGCCCGCGGCACCATGATCGGCACGCAGGGCTACGCGCCCCCCGAGCAGTACCGGGGCCAGGTCGAGCCGCGCACTGACATCTACGCCATCGGCGCGACCATGCACTACATGCTGACCGGCCGCGACCCGCAGAACGAGCCGCCCTTCTCGTTCCCGCCCGTGCGCGAGCTGAACCCCTCCGTCTCAGAGGAAACCGAGAACCTGGTCATGAAGGCCCTGGATGCCGAGATGGACAAGCGCTACGCGTCTTGCGACGACATGCTCGTCGAGCTGATCCGGCTCGGCGGCGCGGCCTCCAACGCCGTGCGCCAGTGCCCGCACTGCGGCGAGAACATCTCCAAGTCCCGGCAGTTCTGCCCCGTCTGCCGCAACTACATCGCCGCGCACCATGCCTCGACCAACGCGCAAATCTACGAGCGCGCCGCGACGGCCATGAACCTCTCCCTGCCGACCGGCAAGACCGAACCGCCGACCAGGCGGTCCTGGCTCTGGGCCATCGTCGGCGCCTCCGCCGCCCTGATCGTCCTCGCGGGCGTGCTCGGCTGGTGGTTCTTCGGGCGCCCTGCCGCCAACCCCGCCAATAATGCCCCGGAACCCAGCCTGTCGTCCACGGCGCAAGCCTTGAACGCCTAGAAAGGAGGCTTCGCCGTGTCGAACACCGTCAAGGAACAAGATCTGGGCCCCCTTTCGCCACTTGCCGCCGAAGTGCTGCTGGCCGATCGCTACCAGATCGAGCGCTTCCTCGAGTACAAGAACGCCTCCAACCTGTATCGCGCTGTCGACCGCGCGACGGGCCTGGTGGTCATCATCAAGGAGAAGCCGGACGAGGCTCCGCGCGCCTCGAAGCTGCCCCAGAGCGAATGGTCCGACAAGGTCGCCGATAACCCCTGGCAGAACGAGTTCCTGATCCTGCGCTCGGTCTCGTACCCGACCGTGGTCAAGGCGATCGACGTCTTCAAGGAGAACGGCCGCGCCTACCTGGTCATCGAGCAGCTCGAAGGCCGCGACCTGGCGTACTTGCTGCGCAACGAGATCTCCGTCTCGGTCCAGCAGTCGATCGACTGGATGGTCCAGCTCTGTCAGTCCGTCGGCCAGCTCCACCGCCGGCAGATCCTGCACCTCGACTTGCAGCCGCGCTACATCGTCGTCACGCCCGACGGCCAGCGGGTCCGCCTCACGGGCTTTCACCGTGCGGCCATCATGCCCGGCGAAGGCCCCTTCGAGGTCAGCAACGGCTACTCGGCTCCCGAGCAGCACGGCCACCTCGGCGGCAAGGTCGACGAGCGCACCGATATCTACGCCCTGGGCGCCATCTGGCACTACTTGCTGACCGGCAACCCGCCCGATTCCTACTGGAACAACGAGGAAACCCGGTTCAACTTCCCGGATGCCTCGGCCTTCCGTCCGACCATCCACCCGCAGGTCGAACGCCTCATCCGCAAGATGCTGGAGGTCGACCCCAACGAGCGCTTCGGCTCGATCAACGAGCTCAAGGCCCAGCTGCTGACGCTGGTCAACAACCCGATCCGCCGGGTGGGCCACTGCTCGGACGTCGGCATGTACCGCGCGGGCAACGAGGACTCCTTGGCCGTCTTCGAGCTCAACTTCACCACGCAATCCAACCACTCGGGGCTCGGCCTCTACGTGGTGGCCGACGGCATGGGCGGCGTGAACGCGGGTGAAATCGCCTCGGCCCTCGCGGTCGACGAGGTCACCTCCTACGTGCAGCAGGCCCTCACCTCGCTGGGCGAGTCCATGGAGGATCCCGGCTCCGAGATCCGGGCTGCCTTGCAGCAGGCCATCAAGAACGCCAACACCCGCATCTACGAGACCGGCCGCTACAACACCGAGCTTTCGGGCATGGGCACGACGCTCACCGCCGGCCTGGTCTTCGGCCAGAACGTCTTCATCGGGCACGTCGGGGACTCGCGCGCCTACATAATCAACCGGGACGGGATCGAGAAGATCTCCCGCGACCACTCGCTGGTGGGCCGCCTGGTCGAGATCGGGCAGATCACTCCCGAAGAGGCCGCCGTTCACCCGCAGCGCAACCTGATTTACCGTTCGCTCGGCAGCTACCCCAACGTCGAGGTGGACATCTACCAGCGTCCGCTCAAGATCGGCGACTGGCTCTTGCTGTGCAGCGATGGTCTGACCGGCCATCTCTCCGACGAGGAGCTCCATGAAACCGTCATGGGCTCCCGGGATCCGCTTCTCGCCGCGCAACAACTGGTCAACCAGGCCAACCAGCGCGGAGGAGAAGATAACATCACCGTCATCCTGGTCCACTTGGCCGAGTACATGTAGAGCAAGCACTAAGGAGGAAGCATCCCATGAGCGATACCCCCTCGAATCCGCTGACGGAAGCCCCCGCCGCCACGGCCAAGCTGGTGATCACGCGCGGCGGCACGGTCGGCAAGGAGTTCACGGCCGAAGGCGCCGGTGAGACGCTCATCGGCCGCTGGGACCCCGATGGCGGCGCCTTCCCGGAGATCGACCTGACCGGCGACGATCCCGAAGCCAAGATCTCGCGTAAGCACGCTCGGATCTTCGTTCAGGACGGCGAGTACTACCTGGAGGACCTCGGCTCCCTCAACGGAACCTACGTCAACCGGGGCCCCCGCCTGCTGCCCGGCAGCCCGCATCCGCTAAAGAACGACGACGAGGTCGTCATGGGCAAGACCTTCTTCAAGTTCGTGCTCGGGTAATTCAGCTCTTGTCCCCCCTTGACGGGGGGACGGGGCAAAGCCCCAGGGGGGTGTTGGCCGGCGAAGCCAAGGCATTCCTCAAAATAAGGAACCTGGGGGCAGTAACACCCCCCGACATCCCCCCCGTCGCTCACGCGAAGCGTATCTGCGCCCGCAGGCGCAATGGGGGGATAATAGGGAAGATTTCATCATTTAGGAGTAGTGGACGATCATGGTGACCTGCGCGAGTTGCTTGCACGAAAACCAGGCCGGAGTCCAGTTCTGCGACGAGTGCGGAGCCAAGCTGGAAATCCACGCCTCGATTCCCGCTGCCGAGAAGGTAGCCGCCGGCGTTTCCTCCGGACTTCCGCCGAGCCTCAGCTCGGGGACCGCCTCGAAGACCGCCAAGCTGGTGATCACCCGCGGCGGCACCGTCGGCAAGGAGTTCCCGGTGGAACAGGCCGCCGAAACCCATATCGGTCGCTGGGATCCCGATGGCGGGTCCTTCCCGGAGATCGACCTGACCGGCGACGACCCTGAAGCCAAGATCTCGCGCAAGCACGCCCGGATCTTCGTTCAGGACGGCGAGTACTACCTGGAGGACCTCGGCTCCCTCAACGGAACCTACGTCAACCGGGGCCCCCGCCTGCTGCCCGGCAGCCCCGAGCGCCTCTCCCACGACGACGAGGTCGTCATGGGCAAGACCTTCTTCAAGATCATCCTCGAGTAAGCCGATCTCAAGGGGCTGTCTCACGCACGTGAGGCAGCCCCTTTTCGCGTGCGCAACACCCTCTCGCCCCCCACCCACCACCCCCGCGGAAGGGTGCCCGAGGGGAGCAGCCCGCGGCAACGGGCATGCTGAAAACCCGAGGCGGGATCCCGGTGGGGATCCCGCCTCGGGCTGAGAGCGGTGGATTGGAAGAGTGCTTTGGAGGCTGATTAGCAGACTTGCAGGATGGCTTCCGAGTGGTTGACCTGGCCGAACATCTCCTTGGTGATGATGGCCTCGTGGTCGTTCTCGTAGATCCGGTTCTGGCACTGGTAGTCGCCGGTGTAGAAGATGTTCTCGAGGATGGTCTTGACCGTGTTGGCCTGCCAGCGGCCGCCACGCTTGGTGGCCACGCCGTCGCGGGTCAGGTCGTTGGCGATCTGACGCAGGGAACGGCCCAGCGAGCGCTCCCGGAAGATCCGCTGCACGACGGCGGCTTCCTTGGGGTTCACGACGAACTGGTTGGTCGCCTCGTCGAGGGAGTAGCCGTAGGGGCAGGTGCCGCCGTTGTGGAGCACTTCGCGGGCCCGGACGAAGACCTTGGGAGCCGCGGTGGCTTCCTTGGGCGGGCGCACCCAGCTGGCGACCTGAGGAATGGTGACGAACATCTTGAGAAGCTGCTGACCGTCGGGACGGCCGGTGTCGATGTTCTCCTGGACCGAGATCAGGCGGATGTCCTTGTGGTTGAACTCCGACAGAACGGTGGCGACGTCATGGAAGCGACGGCCAAGGCTGACCAGGCTGGTGACGACGACCGTGGCGCGCTCGTTGGCGGTGAGTTCCTTCATGCGGGGCCGCTCGAGGGCCGCGCCGAGGGCTCCGGCATCGATGGCGAACTCCTCGAGGGCGAGGTTGTTCGCGTTGCAGTAAGCGTCGAGGGTTTCCTTTTCGGCTTCCAGACGCTTCGCGTCTCCCGTCTGCTCCGGATGGATCCAGAGGTAACCAACCACCTTGCTCATCGTGCTTCCTCCAATCGGGCCACGCTCTCATTGGGCCCATTACTTCGTCTATCGCGACGCCGACGGAGGATCTTGCGACTCAGCGGTTAAGGCGGATTTAAATCTATCCAATCTCGACATTAAACTTGCGAGGCATCCCGCAAGCCGCGGCGGATCAGCCCAGGGTGACGATCGTGACGCCGTCGCCACCTTCGCCCTGGGAGCCAGGTCGGAAGGAGGCCACGTAGGGGCTCTCGCGGAGGTACTCGCGGATCGCCTTGCGCAGGGCCCCGGTTCCGCCCCCGTGGATCAGGGTGACGGTCTTGATGTCATGGCTGAGGGCCGTGTCCAGGAAGGTTTCCGCCTCGCCCAGGGCCTCGTGGGCCAGCATGCCGCGGAGATCGCATTCCAGCGAGGCCTCGCGGGTGGTCGTCGGAGCGCTCGCGCGCGACGGGCCGGAGACCTTGATCTTGGCGAGCGGCTTGGACGTGGTCTTGGGGGCATCCTTGGCGGGAGCCAGCTCGGAGACCTTCGCGGTGACCCGCATGATCCCCACCTGAAGGATCAGCTCTCCGTTGGTATCCGGCAGGGTCTGGACGACGCCGACCTGGTTGAGGCGCGGCAGGAAGACCTTCTCGCCGACCATGACCTCGCGAACGGCAGGCTCCTTGGCCGCTTTGGCCTTGGCCTTCTGGGCGGCGAGCCGATCGACCCGGTCGCGGGCCTTCTGGGCGGACGCCGAGGAGCGGGAGCCTTGGAGCTCGCGGATGACGCCCGTGATCTCCTCGCGGGCCTCTTTGAGCTCCCGATTGAGGTCGTTGCGGGCCTTTTCGCGCATCTCATGGAGGGTTTCGTTCCAGCGTCCGAGCTTGGCTTCGTACTGCTCGCGCAGGCGCTTGGCTTCAGCCAGGGCGGCTTCGGCCTCGCGGCGGGCGATCGCCGCCTGATGCTGCTCGGTTTCCAGCTCCCCGATGATCCGGGCCGAATCGTCCTTGCTCGACTTCAAGAGTTCCTCGGAGCGCGAGACGATCTCCGCGGGCAAGCCCAGGCGGCTTGCGATCAGGACGGCGTTGGACTGGCCGGGAACGCCCATCAGGAGGCGATAGGTGGGGCGCAGGCTGGCGGCGTCGAACTCCACCGAGGCGTTGCGCACGCCGGGTGTCTCGTAGGCCATGAGTTTGAGCTCGCCGTAGTGGGTGGTGGCCACCAGGCGCGTGCCCCGGCGCAAGAAGGCCTCGATGATGGCCCGCGCGAGGACGGCGCCTTCCTGGGGATCCGTGCCGGCGCCGATCTCGTCCAGGAGCACCAGCGACTTGCGGTCGGCTTTCTCGAGAATCCGGATGATGTTGGTCATGTGGCCCGAGAAGGTCGAAAGCGACTGCGCGAGCGATTGCTCGTCCCCGATATCCGCGTAGATCGACCTCACCAGGCCGACCACGGAGCCCTCGGCGACGGGCGCATGCAAGCCCGCCTGGGTCATCAGGGTCACGAGCCCCAAGGTCTTGAGCGAGACCGTCTTACCACCGGTGTTGGGACCGGTGATCAAGAGGATGGGCACCTGTCCGCCCACCTCGATGTCGATCGGCACCACCTTATGCCCACCCTCGGCTTCCTGGGCAGCGATCAGCGGATGACGCGCGGAATAGAGGCGGGTGAAGCCGTCGCGGCTGAGGCGTGGCGCGCGAGCGTCGAGTTTGCGGCTGAGGCGCGCCTTGGCGACGGTGAAGTCGATCTCGGCAAGGGCGTCGAGGGTCCAGTGGATCTCCTCGAGGTCGGCGAGGACCAGTTGCGTGAGGCGCTCCAGGATCCGGGCGATCTCGTCGCGCTCGTCGAGCTTGGCCTTCGAGAGGGAGTTGTTGAGCTCGACCACGGCCATGGGCTCGATGTAAATCGTGGAGCCGCTCGCGGACTGGTCGTGAACGAGGCCGGGCACCTGCGATTTGGCGTCGGCACGGACCGGCAGGACGAAGCGATCGCCACGGACCGTGATCAGCGATTCCTGAAGGTGCTGGGCATGCGAGTTGAGCATGCGCTGAAGCTTCTCGCGGATGCCGGACTGCGCCTGGCGGATCCGCTGGCGGATGGTGTGAAGCGCGGGGCTGGCGTCGTCGGAGACCTCGCCGCTGAGGTCGAAGCAGCGCTTGATCTCGGCGACCAGCTTGGGCAGGGGCGTGAGCGGAACGGCGAGCTCGGCGAAGGCGGGGACCGCCTCGGCATGCTCGGCCATGAAGGTCTTGATGCGGCGCGCGGCATCCACGGTATCGGCGATCGCCAGAAGATCCGGGCCATCGAGGTCGGCGCCTTGCTCCACCCGGCGCAGCGGCATGCGGATGTCGCGGATCCCACCCAGCGGAAAGCCTCCGGTGATCCGGATCAGCTCGTCGGCCTCGGTCGTGAGGCGTAGGGCGTGGGAAACGCCCTCGAGATCGGTATGAAAGTCGATGGCCTGGCAGCGGTCCTTGCCGATCATCGTGGCGGCCTCGGCGACCAGCCGGTCGACGAGCTTGCCCCACTCGAGGACGCTCAGGGTCTTAGAATCCATTTGCATCCCCTCAGTATAACGCGATCCGGCCCCCGCTGCAGGATCGCCCCGGGATGCCGATGCGCGAACCGACGTGACGCGCGTATCGGTCGACCTATTAAGCCAAGAGCGTCAGCAGCGTCGCGCGGCTGAAGTGCATGTGCTTGAGCATGGCCTGAGCGGAAAGCGTGGCGACCTGGTTACGAGTCACGGAGAGGGCGGCTTTGGCCGCATCCGCATCCCGGATGCGGCTCTCGGACGCGGAGAGGTTCTCGCGGGCCGCCATGGAAACCCCCAAGGCATGTTCCACGCGGTTCATGGCCGCACCAAGGGTCGTGCGGATCTCGCCGGCCCGGCTGATCGCCTGGTCGATACGCTGGAGCGACTGGGCGGCGGCGGCGGCGCTCGACACATCCAGCTCCGAGGCGCTAACCCCGAGGGTTTCGGCGTAGGCGTCGAGCGGAGTCTTGAGCGTGATCACCTGACCCGCCTCGGCCCCCAGCTGAATCACGATTCCCTCGGACAGGGTCTTGGCTCCGGTGGCCGAGGCCTCCGAGCTCCCTCCTGGAAGGTCGCGATCGCCCGACAGAAAGCCCAAGGCGGAATCATCCGTGGTATCGCCGTTGGAATCCGCGGTGACGTCGGTGATGACGAGCTCCGCCTCGGGATCCAGGCTCCGGAGGACCAAGCGGCCATCCTGGACCGTCGCCTCCACCCCGGCACCGGCCGCCGTGATCACGCTGGCCAGGTGCGCTGCGGCCGACGCGGGCGTGTAGGTCGCGCTGTCGAGGACGCCCAGCGTGATCACCGTGCCGTTGATCGTCATGCGACCGAAGTCCGTGAGCCCGCTGGCTCCATCCATGCCCGAGGTCGTCGTTCCCGACGTCAGGCCGTGCGTGCCGTTGTCTGAGGGATTGCCGTTGCTGTCGTTCTGGACGGAGAGGGTAAAGTTGCCGGCCGCCCCCGGAGTCGCGGAGGTCAGCTGGATCCGCCCGCCCACCAGGCTTGCCGTCACTCGAGATCCGGCCTGGCGGTCGATCTCCGAAACGATCCACTGGGCCGCGTTCGCCGCCGTCTGGCCGTTGTTGTCGAACTCGCCAAGCGTGACGGCGGTCCCATCGATCGAGAGCGTGCCGAAGTCGGTCTTCCCCGCGTCGGCGTTCGTGCCCGGGAGGCTTGCGCCATCCGTGAAGCCGTTGCGGGAGGTCGTGGTGGTCAGCGTGAAGTTGCCCGCCGTCCCCGCCGTCTTGGCCGTGAGCGTGATCTGGTTGCCGGGAGCCATGGCGGCATCGACCGTGAGGCCCGCCGTCGCGTTGATTCGGTTGACGAGCCACTGGACGGCAGTCGCTGCCGTCTGGCCAGTGTTGTCGAACTCGCCAAGCGTGACCGTTGTGCCGTTGACGCTGATCGCGCCGAAGTCGGTCTTTCCAGCGTCCGCATCCTGTCCGTTGGCCGTGCCGACCTTGAAACCGTTGCTGCCGTTGTCGCTGGCATCGGCGTTGCTGTCGTTGCTGGTCGCTTGGACCGTGAAGCCCGCCGCGCCGGCCGTCTTGGCCGTGAGCAAGATCTGGTCGTCGTTGGGCCCGGCAAGGCTGGCGATGACGGTACTCTCCGCGTTGTTGTTGATGCGATTGAGCATGTGCTGGGCGGCCAGCTGGGTCGTGAGGCCGGCGTTGTCGAGCGTATCGAAGCTCGTGGTCACGCCGTCGATGGTCACCGAGCCCAGGTCGGTCCGCGCGACGGTCCCGGCGGTTCCGGTCACGGTCGTCGGAGCCGTGAAGCCGCTGAACCCGTTGTCCGCGCCGTTGTCGTTGGAATCCGCCTGGACCCCTTGGACGGCGATGGACGCTCCGGCCCCCGTGGCCACGCTGGTCAAGGTGATCTGGTCACCGAACGCGCCCCCTACCGTGGCGCTCAGCGTGCCGGAAAGGCTCGCGTTGATCCGGGACGCGATCTGCTGCGCGGCCAACTGAGAGGAGAGGCCGGCGTTGGACATCACCCCCAGGTCCACCTGGACTCCATTGAGGGTGACCCGACCGAGGTCCGTGGTGGCGGACCCCGCAGAGCCGGTCTTGCTTTCGCCGGGGGAAAAGCCGGTGCGCGTGGACGTTCCGTCTCCGATCGTGACGTGACTGGCCGAGCCCGTGGCCTTGGAGATCAGCTCGATGCGCTTGTCGTTGGCCCCCACCACGGCCGTGACCGTATTATCGGCATTGGCATTGATCTTCTCGGCAATCCACATGCTGGCCGCTTCGCGGTCATTGGGATCGTAGGTGCTGTTGGGAGGCGGATACACGCCCAGAACGGTGGTGACCCCGTTGATCACGATGACGCCGAAGTCGGTGCTCGTTCCCGTCAAGTTGAGGTTGCTGCCCTTGAGCGAGGCAGGATTGCCCCCCTGGGTGATCTGCACCCTTGCCGACGTCAGCGTGGCGGGAGTGGCGGGAGTCGAGACCGCCGGGTTCAAGACGACCGGATCCATGAGCATCGTGGCCGGCTCCGCCTCCTGGGCCTGCGTGAGGTCGAGGGCGATCGCCCCCGAGGTCATCCGAGCCCGGGTGGCCGACTGCATCGCACTCGTATTGAGGCTCACCGCTCCGCCGAGCATGGTGGCGCAGGTCGGGGAAGCCGCCGCATGGAGGGAGAGGGGCGATCGCCCGAAGAGCATGGCGGGGCTCGACGCCGTCCCCGTATCTGCCTTGCCCAGGATCCGCATGGTGTTGAAATGGGTGGTGTCCACGATCCCATCGATCCCGGCACTGAGCTGGGCCAACTCGGCCCGGATGGCTTCCCGGTCCTCGGCGGTCAAGACGGAACCGCTCGCGCGCACGGTCAGCTCGCGCATCCTCTGCAGCTGGGTCACCACTTCCGCCATGCCGCCGTCCGCGAGGCGCAGTAACGACAAGCCGTCCTGCATCGCGCGGCTGGAGGCATGGAGGCCCCGGACGGTCGCCCCCAACTTGGTGGCGACCGACAAGCCCGCCGCATCCTGAAACGCGTTCTGGATCCGCAGCCCCGAGGCCAGCTGCCCCTGAGCCAGGACCAGATCGTTCCGGTGGCCCCGCATGTGGCGGAGCGCCATGGATTCCAGAATGGTGGCGTTGAGGCGCATCCCTTCTAACCTCCTGTTAGATCCGGGACAAGCTGATGAAACCGAGGATCGGCCCCGTTCCGTCGGGGCTCGGCCAAGCGTTAGGCCGTTGTGAATTTTGCGGGAGGGTGAAAACCAGCGAAGCACTTAACACTTAGTAGTTTACCGCAATATTTCGTTATATAAACGTGAGAAAAATACCGTGATTCGTTAGGGATCAATCAAGATTCCCATCAAATCACGGCACGAGCGCGCGTTTCGGCCGTCGCGCATCACGCGCAACGCCCATGCTCAGAGGGCTAGCTGACTTGTGAAGAAAACGATCGGGCGTTATGGTGCGGATCCGGCACGCGGACCAGCAGGGCCAGGCCCATGAGGACGAAGACGAGCTGCGCTCCGAGGGCCAGCTGGTACTTGCCGATGGGCATGGAAGCAAAAGCCCAGGTGATGAGGCCCCAGGTGAGCGGGCCGAGGACGGCGGCGAACTTGCCGGCCAGTGAGTAGAGGCCGAAGAACTCGCCCTGGCGATCCGGAGGCGCGAGGCCCGCCAAGAGGGCCCGTGAAGCCGTCCAGGTGCCGCCCATGGCGATGCCGACCATCGGGGCGAGCACCCAGGTGGCGATCGCCTTGTCGCGGATGACGATGAAGCCCAAGAGCGCCACGACCCAGAGCACCAGATCGCCGACCAAGGCGCGCTTGGCTCCGATCCGATCGACCAGCGCTCCCCAGCCGAACGAGCCCAGGAAGGCGAAGAGCGTGGCCAGCATGAGGACCATCTGCACCTCGTTTCTGGCCGAGTCGAAGCCCAGCACCTGGGTGGCGTAGATGGCCATGAAGCCGATCACGGTGTTGAGGGCGTCGAAGAAGAGCAAGTTGGCGACGAGGTAGCGGGTCATGCCGGGCACCTTGCGGGCGGCCTTCCAGGAGGCCACGAGTTGCCCGAGGCCGGGCCGCTTGGCCTCTCGGGTCGGCTTCGCGCGGTCCTTGACGCCCAGCAGGAGCGGAAGCGAGAAGGCCATGAAGAGGAGGGCCACCGGCAGGAAGGCTCCTTTGTTCCCGCCCGCCGGGACGGGGGTTTCCCAGCCGAAGAGCTTGCCCGAGACGAACGGCATGATCAGGATCACCCCGACGATCGAGCCGAGGTAGCCGATGGCCGTGCCGTACCCGGAGACCTTGCCCATCTCATGCGGTTGGGCCAGCTCCGGCAGCATCGCGTTATACGAGACCTGGGCCATCTGATACGCGAAGACGCTGGCGACGAAGAGCGCGAGCCCCATGTAGAGGTTGCTCACCCAGGTGACGGCCGCGATGGTGGCGCAGCAGATCAGTGTGAAGAGCCCGATGAAGGGAATCCGCTTGCCCAGGCGATCCGACCAGGCTCCGAACGTGGGCGAAAGCAGGGCGACGGCCAAGAGCGAGACGGAGGCGGCCACCGAGTAGGCGAGGTCCGGCGCTCCCATGTCCTGGGTGACCCAGAGGGCGAAGTAAAGGGAGACCACGTTCATCGCGAAGAGCGTGTTCGCGAAATCGTAGAGGGCCCAGTAGTGGATGGCGGGGGAATGGCGCGACATGCGGTCCTCCTGAAGGGTCTCCTGGTTCGGTTAGCAGGCGCCGGCTTCCGGGGGCGCAGGGATCATCTAGGATACCGGGTCGAGCTGCTCGTCCGCCAGTGGCAAGGTCACGCGGAAGGTACTGCCCTGAGCGGGCTGGCTCGAGACGGAGATCGTGCCTCCCATGGCCTCCACCAGCGTCTTTACGATGGGCAAGCCCAGGCCGGAGCCTCGTTGTAAGCGGGTGAGGCCGGAATCCACCTGGAAGAAGGGCTCGAAGACTTGCGTCAGGTCCGATGCGAGAATGCCGATGCCCGTGTCGCTCACCGCGATGCTCACGCCCTCGGGAGTCGCGACGGCCGTGAGCCGGATGGTTCCGCCTTCCGGCGTGAACTTCACGGCGTTGCTCAAGAGGTTACCCAGGACCTGCTTGAGGCGCAGCGCATCGCCTTGGACCAAGGGCAAGTCGGCTTCCATGGTCAGGATGAGGTTCAGGTGCTTCTGGGCGGCCAAGCCGGCGATCGCCTGGCGAGCCTGGGGCAGGAGCAGATTGAGGTCCACCGCTTCCTGCTTGACCTTGAGGGCGCCGGCCTCCATCTGGGCGGTGTCCAGCAGCGAGTTCACCAGTTCCGTGAGCTGGTCGGCCCCCCGCTTCACATCCCGAAGATAACCTTCCTGAGTGGTATTGAGCGGCCCGCCGATCCCGTCCTCGAGCAGCTCGAGGTTTCCGACCATGCTGGTGAGCGGGGTTCGCAGCTCATGGCTGACCGTGCTGAGGAAGCTCCGCTTGAGTTGCTGTAAGCGAAGCAACTGCTCGTGCTGGACCTGGAGACGCGCGTAGGCCGCCTCCAGAAGGTAGACGCTCATTCCGACGCCGACCAAGACGTTCAAGAGGCCCATGGCCCAGTACCCGAGCCAAGCGAATGGCATCAAGATGAGCCAGGGATAGGTGCAGATGAGCAGGCCCAAGAGGAAGAACGGAATCCCCAGCAGCGGCGCGGGAGTCGCGTCCTTGCCCGGAAAGATCAGGGCCATACCGAGCGCGACATTCCCGACGACGATGAGAAGGGCGATCGGCGCGATGACCACGTGAAACGGAAGGCCGGCGGCGGTCGCGAGGCCGGTTACAGCTGCACCGACGAGGGCGGCGGCCGCGATCAGGCGACGATCCACATCGGAACCACGAAGCATGCGGTAAACCTGGTAGAGGAAGCCGGCCGTCGTGAGGGCTGCCGCCGCGTGGAGGGCGACTATCGGCCAGGAACGCCCGACATGTTCCCCGAGGATGTCGAAGGCGAGCACGGCGAACATGGCGCCATAGGCACTCGTCCAGGCCCGGAAGAAGGGCGACGGGTGACGCCAGAGCATCACCAGCGACAGGAGGAGCACGACGGCGATGCCGGAGAGGTTGAAGAGCGAGGCGACGTCAAGCAGGGTCATGTTGTCACAAGGAAAGGGGCGGCCGAAGCCGCCCCTGGACGGGATGCGTTACGCGTAGACCGGGTCCGGACCCGAGAAGATCTTGTCGAACTCGTCGGCGTCCATGGTTTCGCGCTTGATGAGCTCCTGGGAGATCGCCACCAACTTGTCCTTGTGGGTGGTGAGGATCTCGCGGGCCCGAGCGTAGCAGTCCTCGACAATCCGGCGAACCTCGTTGTCGATCATGCTGGCCACGGCATCCGAGTAGTTGCGGTCTTCGCCGAAGTCGCGGCCCAGGAAGACATGGGCCTGGCGCTTACCGAAGGTGAGCGGGCCGAGGGCTTCGCTCATGCCCCACTCGGTGACCATCCGACGGGCGAGGTCGGTGGCGCGCTCGAGGTCGTTGGAGGCGCCCGTGGTGATCTCGTTGAAGATCAGGCTCTCGGCGACCTGACCGCCCAGCATCATGGTGATGCGGTCGACGAGCTGGGCGCGGCTGGTGAGCACGCGGTCTTCCTCGGGGATGGTCATGGTGAGACCCAGGGCCATGCCGCGGGAGACGATGGTGACCTTGTGCAAGGGGTCGGCATGGGGCAGGACCTTGGAGACCAGGGCATGTCCCACCTCATGGTAGGCGATGATCTCCTTCTCCTTGTCGGAGATGATCCGGCTCTTGCGCTCGGGGCCTGCGATCACGCGGTCGATGGCGTGCTCGAAGTCCTCCATGATGACTTCCTTGCGGTTGTTACGGGCCGCGATGAGGGCGGCTTCGTTGGCCATGTTCATGAGGTCGGCGCCCGAGAAGCCCGGGGTGCGGCGAGCGAGGACCTTGAGGTCGACGCCCTCGGCGAGGGGCTTGTTCTTGACGTGGACCTTGAGGATGGCTTCGCGGCCGTTGAGATCGGGCGGATCGACCACGATCTGGCGGTCGAAGCGACCGGGACGCATGAGGGCCGAGTCGAGGATGTCGGGGCGGTTGGTGGCCGCGATGACGATGACCGACTGGTTGGGCTCGAAGCCGTCCATCTCGACGAGCAGCTGGTTGAGGGTCTGCTCGCGCTCGTCGTGACCGCCGCCGAGGCCCGCGCCGCGCTGACGACCGACGGCGTCGATTTCGTCGACGAAGACGATGCAGGGCGAGTGCTTCTTGGCCTGGTCGAAGAGGTCGCGGACGCGGCTGGCGCCGACGCCGACGAACATCTCGACGAAGTCCGAACCCGAGATCGAGAAGAAGGGAACTCCGGCTTCGCCCGCGATGGCCTTGGCCAGAAGGGTCTTACCGGTACCGGGGCCACCCACCAGGAGCACGCCCTTGGGAATCCGCGCACCGAGCGCCTGGAACTTCTCGGGGTTCTTGAGGAAATCCACGATCTCCTGAAGCTCGGACTTGGCTTCCTCGATGCCCGCCACGTCCTGGAAGGTCACCGAAGTCTTGTTTTCGACCATCATCTTGGCGCGCGACTTACCGAAGCTCATGGCTTGATTGGAGCCGGACTGCGCCTGGCGGAGCATGAAGATCCAAAGCCCCACGATGATCAGCACCGGAACGAGAATGGTCGAGAGCAACGAGACCCACCAGCTGGACTGGTCGGGAGCCTTGACGTTGGTTTCGACGCCCGCGGCCATCAGCGTCTCGATCAGCTTCGGATCGTTGGCAGGGGCCACGGTCTTGACCTTCTCGGCCTCCTGGCTCGAACCCTTGAGCTCGGCCATGATGACGTTCGAAGCATTCGAGATGGTCACCTTGGAAACCTTACCCGCCTCGACTTGCTGCACGAAGGCCGAATAGGGAATGCTCTCCACCTCCTTGGTCCGGGGGTAGAGCGAGGTGATGAAGGCGACGGCGACTAATGCGAGCAGGATGTAAATTCCGCTGCTCTTCCAAACCTTATTCAAACGGTGATCCTCCTTATCGATCAGCCCTCATGGTAGGTATGGTCGGGGGGGTTGTCAAACCTTGCTTCTCTGCCCATGAGGCCGTGAAGACCGTCTTTTCCCCTTCCGTCAGGGGAAAGTTCGCGGATCGCCGCATCCCCACCACCCAAAGGACCTCCGAGCCGCTGGCAATCACCCAAAGACGCCGCCTGAGCGGTTCGAAAACTTTTGCTCGCGCCATGAACCGATTCAAGGCATGCGTTCCCTGGTGCCCCCACGGCACGAAGCGATCGCCCTCGGGGTCCGCGCGCCGCAAGACCGCATCCTCGGGCCATGCGCTGGCCCCGAATGCCACCCGTTCCGGCCCGAACTCCCCATGGCGCACCTCGGCCCCCTCGGCCTTCAGCGTGACGCAGCCACCTTCCACGGCGATTGCGAGTGCGTTGGCCTCACGTTTCATTCGACTGGGCGAAAGCGAAATCGGTTCCACCGGCGCGGGATCGCGATCCAACGCGACCCAGTCTCCGTGAAGGACCGCCCTCACGCCATCGGCGAGGTCGACGCCACCGGGTTTTCCCGCCTCCCAGCGCTCCAGGACGCGCTCGACGCCCCGGGCGGTGAGCCGCCTCAGCCGGCCCCCGACCTCCTTGAAGGCCGCGTGAAGCGCCCGGCGCGCCAAGACACGCGGCAAGGCCAGAAACTCCGCACGGTCCCACGCAATCAGGCCTTCGCGGACCACGCGACGGCAATGGCGCTCCGCCTCGCGCGCCTCGCGCTCCAGCCAGTCATGCTCGTCGGCCAAGAGGGCGAGATGCTGAGGCAACGCCTCCAAGAGCCGCGGATTGAGCTCCTTGAGAACGGGCAAGACCTGGGCGCGAAGCCGGTTTCGGGGAATCGTCAGGTCGCGGTTGGTGGCGTCCTCCCAGGCCGGGAGGCCCCGTTGGGCATGGTAGGCCTCGATCTCGGCGCGCGGCACCTCCAGGAAGGGGCGAACGACCGGAGGGCCCTCGGGCTGCTCGCGGCGCGGCCGCATGCCCGCGAGGCCGCCGGCGCCGGCGCCTTGCACCCAGCGAAAAAGCACGGTTTCGAGTTGATCGTCGGCGTGATGCGCGAGAACCAGGTGCGTGGCCCCGATCCGGGATGCCTCGGCGTTGAAGGCGGCGTAACGGGCGTGGCGAGCCGCTTCCTCGGGGCTCTGTCCGTGCGGCGAGATCCGGACGCGCTCGCTCCGGTAAGGCAGGCCCCGTTCGGCGCAGAAGGCCGCGAGGGCCGAGGCTTCCAAGTCGGCCTCGGGGCGCAGGCCATGGTTGACGTAGAGCGCGTGAAGATCCCAGCCCGCTTCGGGCGCCAAGACCAGGAGGACGTCGGCGAGCGTCACCGAGTCCACTCCCCCGGAAAGCCCCAGGAGAGGCCGCGAGCCGGGAGGCAGCAATTGGTGACGGGTGAGGAAGGCCTGCGTTCGCGCAATCAAGGACGCCGGGATCAGGAACACCCCCTTGCCTGTTCTTGGCTTCCGGCTGTTGCGGAAGCGGATACGCAAACGACGCCCGGCGTGGGCCGGGCGTCGTTTGAAGAGTGGCACTGGCTGGATTTGAACCAGCGGATGAGCGGGTATGAACCGCTTGCCTTAACCACTTGGCGACAGTGCCGAAAGTCTCGAAGCGGAAACCATTATAGCAAACCCATAGCGTCCGTCAAGCACCCTTAAACTTCACGTTACAACCAGTTTGCAGCCAAGCGGGCAAGGGTATAAGGCTTGGCGTGAGACTCCTGCGAATTGAGAACATCAAACCCGAGATGAAGCTCGGCCGGACCATCTTTGCGGATGACGGCCGCGTCTTGCTGCAGCGGGGCACCGTCCTGAGCGCGGCCTACCTCGAGACCCTCAAGCGCTACGGCTACGAAGTGCTCTACGTCTACGATCCGGCGGTCCCCGCAGTGGACGTTCGCGAGCCCATCGCCGAGCGGACCCGCTCCGAGGCGATCGGCTCCGTCCGCGAGGCCTTCCGGACCTTCCGCACGCCCAACCGCAAGCTCGACCAGGACTGGACCGGCCGGCGAATCCTCTACAACGCGGCGACCTCCATCGTCAACGAGCTGGTCGGCAACAAGGATCTCAACCTCCAGCTCACGGAGATGCGCACCCAGAACTCGTACCTCTTCGCGCATTCGGTCAACGTCTGCGTGCTCGGGCTGGCCCTGGGACAAAAGCTTCAGCTCAACTACAGCAAGCTCACGGATCTCGCCATGGGGCTGCTCACGCATGACATCGGCAAGTCCATGCTGCCGCCCGAATCCGCCACCCTTCACACGCATATGCTGGCCGTGGAGGATGCCGTCTACCAGACCCATCCGCGCGTCGGCTTCGACGTGCTGCGCCAGGTGGGCCGCGCCCTGGGGGCGCCCAGCAAGATCATCGCGCTCCAGCACCATGAGCGCTGGGACGGCCTGGGCTTCCCGTCGGGGCTCGCGGGCAACGATATCCACGAGTTCTCGCAGATCGCGGCGATCGTCAACGCCTACGACAACCTCTCGCACCTGACCATCGACGGTCAGCCGACCCCGCCCGGGGAGGTGATCGAGTTCCTCATGGCCGCGGGCGGCACGTTGTTCAACCCGCAGATGGTGGAGACCTTCATCAAGATGCTGGTGCCGTACCCGCTCGGCAGCTACGTTTCGCTGAGCAACCGGGCGGAAGGCTTCGTGAGTGGGGTCGACCGCACGGTTCCCATGCGGCCGATCGTCCGGATCGTCATCGAGCCGGAAGGCGCCAGCGCCTCCCGGCCCTACGATCTCGATCTAAGAGAGCACGCGGACGTCACGGTCCTCAGCGTTCGCGCTCAGGGGTAACGGCGGCCCCAAGACCAACCGATAACCGAAGGTCAAGAGCGCCCTCACGATGGCCGCCACCGGCACGGCGAACAAGAGGCCGATGGCCCCGCCGTAATGCTCGCCAATCAAGAGCGCGAAGATGACCAAAATCGGGTGAATCTCGGCGTTATGCCCGAGCACCTTGGGGTTCAGGAAGTTGGCCTCGATCAGGTGGATGATGCAGATCATCGCGACCACCTGGACGGCGACCACCCAGGACTGGGTCAGGGCGATCAGGACCGCGGGAATCGTGCTGATGACGGTTCCGAAGATCGGAATCATGCTGAAGATGCCGGCGATCAAGCCGATCGTGACCGCGTACTTCACATTCAAGAGCAAGAGCCCCGCGGTAGTCAGGACCGCGTTGATCAAGCAAACCAGGAGCTGTCCGCGGATGGCGCCGTTGAGCCCGCGATCGATGTCGCGGCCGATGGCCTGAACCGTCTCACGGTGGGGTTCGGGCACCAGCCCCAGGATCTTTTGCTTGATGCGCGGCCAGTCGAGCAGCATGAACAGCGTCAGCATGAAGACCAGGACCACCGAGATGATGGTCGAGAAGACGCCCTTCACGAGATCTTGGGCTTGCTTCACGATGCCCGAGGCCTGCCCTTCCCCGATATGCGAAAACCGGGAAACCGAATCCTTGAGGATCCGTTCGGCATCCGCCGGGATGCCGTAGGCGTTGAAGACCCGCTGCGCCTTGTCGACGTAGATGGGCAGGGTCTGGGTTTCGAAGCGCTGAACCGTTTGGGGCAATTCGCGGGCGATACGCGCGCCTTCGGCGTAGAGTTGGGGGACGACGAAGAGGCTGGCCAGGGTCACGAGCCCGAAGAAGCCGACGAAGACGATCGCGACGGCCCCCTTGCGGCCGAGGGAGAAGTCCAGCTTGAAGCGCCCCAAACTCACTCCCGAGACGCGGGTCCCGGATAGCCAGTCGACCAAGGGATTCAGCAAGTAGACGATCAGGAAGGCCACGAGGAAGGGCAAGAGGACGTGATGGATGGCCCAGAGAAAGTAAAGCAGGGCGAGGCCCGCCACGACGGCGACGATCTTCTTGGTACGGGGGGTCAAATCCATTGAGCGTTCTCCGGGGCAACGGGCCCCTAGGCTGAGGGAAGCTGAGATCCGTGGAAAAGTGCTTGGGCATTATACCCTAGAGCGATCGTCGTTGCTCCAGGCACGACCACCACCAGGCGACACGGAGACGAGAGCATTGACCGGGAAACGTCCACCTGGGTTCCGAGAGTGATCGTCGTTGCCGCGGGCGCTAAACGCCGAGAGGGCCTCAAGGCGAACCTTGAGACCCTCTCGAGAATGAAATCGCTTAGAGCGCGACCAGGACAGCCTGGACGAGCTGGCGGAAGCGGGCCGAGGTCTTGGAGACGGTCTCCAGGATCTCCTTCTCGGTGGCGTGGCCGCCGAGGTCCGGGTTGGCCATATCCGAGATCATGCCGATGCCCAGGACCTTCATGCCCCCGTGAACGGCGGCGATGGTCTCGTGGACGGTGGACATGCCGATCGCATCAGCGCCGATGGTGATCAGGTGGCGAACTTCGGCTTCGGTGAAGAAAGCGGGGCCGGGGATGCCGGCGTAGACGCCTTCCTGGAGGGTCATGCCGAGGCCCTTGGCGACGGTATGAGCCTTCTCGCGGAGTTCGGCCTTGTAGGCGTCGAACATCACGGGGAAGCGGGGGCCCCACTCGGGATCGTTGAGGCCGATCAGGGGGTTGGTGCCGGTGAGGTTGAGGTGGTCGGTGATGAGCATGAGGTCACCGGCCTTGAAGGCGGGGTTGAGGCCGCCGGTGGCGCAGGTGACGAGCAAGGTCTCGACGCCGAGGGCGCGGAAGACGCGGACGGGGTAGGTGGTCTGCTGCGCGGTGTAGCCCTCGTAGCCGTGGAAGCGGCCCTGCATGAGGACGACGTCCTGGCCGCCGAGGCGTCCGAAGACGAGGTTTCCGGCGTGACCGGGCGCGGTCGAGAGCGGGAAGTGCGGGATCTCGGAGTAGGGGATGACCACGGCGTCCTCGACGTCATGGGCCAGCTCACCGAGGCCGGAGCCGAGGATGACGGCGATCCGGGGTTTGACGGACGCGCGCTCCTGAAGGAACTTGGTGGTCTCAGCAAGGCGAGAGCGCTGCTCGAGAATGGCAGCGGGCAGGGTGGTCGTGGTAGCCATGGGTTGGGGCTTCCTCCGTTTCAAGGGTTCGGGGGCCGAGAGGAAGGAGAGCGGCCGACGCGCGCCCCGTTGGGGGGGGTCGGCGGCTCATGAGAGCGGGGAGAGGGGGATTCGAACCCCCGAGACCGTTTGACACGGCCTACATTCTTTCCAGGAATGCCTATTCAACCACTCTAGCATCTCCCCGAGTGGTGCAGCCGCGGCGCGAGTCGTGGACGCGCGCATCGCGGATGCGAGGGTTAAGCATAGCACCCGGTTGGGCGGGTGTCTAGTCTCGCGAGTCCCCCCGTAACGGGGAAAGACCCGGGCTTAACCGAGGTCGCCCAGCCCGTGGGGCTGGGCGACGGAAGGTCTGATCCTCGCCTAGCGTTTCTTCAGGACAGCTACGCTGCCTTGCGAAACAGCCGCAGGCGCTAGCGGACCGAGATCTTCTGGCGGTTGGCGCCGTAGCGCTCGAAGTACACACGGCCTTCGACGGTCGCGAAGATGGTGTAGTCCTTGCCGAGGCCCACGCCGTCGCCGGGGTGGAACTGGGTGCCGCGCTGGCGGACGATGATGTTGCCGGGGATGACGAGCTCGCCGCCGTACTTCTTGACGCCCAGGCGCTTCGCGTTGGAATCGCGGCCGTTACGGGTAGAGCCTACGCCTTTTTTATGTGCCATTGGTGCATCGATCCTTTCTTAGAGGCTGATGGACTCGATCATCACCCGGGTGAAGGGCTGGCGATGACCGCGCTTACGGCGATAGTGCTTCTTGGGGCGCATCTTGTAGACGATGACCTTGGGGCCCTTGCCGTGACGGACGACCTTGCCGGTGACCTTGGCGCCGGCGACGGTCGGCGCGCCGATGGTGATGTTGCCGTCCTTGGAGACCAGGAGCACCTGATCGAAGGTGACGGTCTCGTCGACGTTGGCGCCGAGCAATTCGATCTCGACGTAGCGGCCTTCTTCAACCCGGATCTGTTTGCCGCCGGTGGCGATGATGGCGTACATGAGTGGGCTATTCCTCCTCGTTGCGAGACGCGCCAGGACCGGTGGCCGCGCAAGGCGGCGCTTGGGAACCGGGTCTGAGCGGTACACGCCCAGTGCTAAAACAAGGTTTCCAGCATATCATTCGGGGGTTAAGGCCGTCAAGACGCTCCAGACGGGGGTTGAGCGCTTGGGGCGACGCGAAATCGAGGCGCCAGGACGCCCGCGAAGGGACGACCTGGCGCCTCGAAGGACGACGAAAGCCGGCGGCTAGTGGCGGGGCTCGATCACGAACTTGATGGCGGTGCGCTCCTCGCCGGCGATTTCGATGTCGAGGAAGGCCGGGACGAAGACCAAGTCCATGCCCGAGGGAGCCACGTAACCGCGGGCGATGGCGATCGCCTTCACGGCCTGGTTGATCGCTCCGGCGCCGATGGCCTGCATCTCACAGCGCCCCTTCTCCCGGATGGTCCCCGCGATGGCCCCGGCCACCGAGGCCGGATTCGACGTGCTCGCCACCCGGAAGAGGTTGGTTCCAAACGTGGTCATGGCCATCCTGCGCTTTCTCCTTCACTAACCCACCGACATGGACCCCACCGAGACAGACCTCACCCAGTTCTCGTTTGGACGCGGTTCACCTTCCTAAGAGCATTCGCCCTCCGGGGGAATTTCCGCTCGGCTCGGATGGCCAATCTTTCTGGGTTAGTTTTGGCAAGTGAGGCGCGACACGCGCGGATTTAAAAGTCCAGGATCGTCCCGACGACCGCCGTCCAGCGGTAGGCATCCTGGTACCCCTGACGAAGCACCGGCAGCATGACGCTTGCCTGAAAGGCGACCTGAGGAGAGAGGGTCCAGGTGATCCCCGGAGCCAGTTGAACGAGGGTCGAGCCCGATTCCGAAACCGCTTGCCGGTTCTCGTCGGCCCGCTCCTGCCAGGAGGCCATCTGCTCGAGGATCACGGACCAGGAGTCGTTGAAGGCCCATTCGAGCGCCGTGTTGACCTGGATGCGCTGGCCCGACCAGCTCGTCGCGATGAGCCCGTCCGCATCCACCATGGTCCGGCGCAGGCGGTAGAAGTAGTTGAGGTTCAGGTAGGCCGACAGTTGCGGCGTGAGCTGGTAATCGCTGGCATGCTCGAAGCCCAGGCCCGGCACGCCCGCCCCGAGGCCCCGCTCGGAGTTGCCCGTCGCGAGATCCACCCGCAAGCGGACGCGGCCGGCGTTCGCCTCGGCGTCCCAGATCTTTCGCGACAGCGTCCAGGTCAGGTCGTAAAGGCCCATCGCCCCATCCTGGCCATCGAACTGGCTCCAGATGTCGTACGGCACGACCAGCGAGGTGCTCAGCCCATGGCCCAGGCCGACCTCGAAGCTGGTCCAGGCCTCGGCGAAATGATAGCCGGGAGATTCGTCGGGGTTCGCCAGATAGGTCTCCCCATTGATGACCTTCAACTCGTAGGGCGAGTAGCTCAGGTATTCCAAGATTTCGAACTCGCCGAAATCCGGCACGAACGCACTCGACATGTTGACGGTGTACGCGGCCCCGGGGCGGGCCAGCAGCGCCCAGGCCAGGATGCCGAGCAGGACGGTCTTCTTCATGTGCTCCTCAGCCCAAAGTTTCGTTGACCAGGCAGTCTCTAGCCCTTGTACCCGGCCTCCCTATCCACCCAAACGACGCGCCGCCGTTGCCGCAGAGGGCTCAGGGTGCTACGATCCTGGCATCATGACCGATGCCGCTTTCATGCAACGCGCCCTCGACCTGGCCCGCCGCGGGCGCGGTTGGGTGAACCCCAACCCCCTGGTGGGGGCGGTCGTCGTGCGCGACGGCAAGATCGTCGGGGAAGGCTTCCACCCCCGGCTCGGAGAGGCCCACGCCGAGGTCTTCGCCCTGCGCGAGGCCGGCGAGAAGGCCCGCGGAGCCACGATCTACGTGACGCTCGAACCCTGCAACCACTGGGGCCGGACGCCGCCGTGCACGCAGGCCATCATCGACGCGGGCATCCGGCATGTCGTCGCCGCCACCTGGGACGCGAACCCGCTCACGGCCGAGCAAAGCCGCAAGACGCTCGAAGCCGCGGGCGTCACGCTCTCGGTCGGCCTCCTCGAAGCGGACGCCCGCCGCCTCAACGAGCCTTTCTTCCACTTCATGCGGACGCGGCGCCCCTTCGTCGTCATGAAGACCGCCATGACCATGGACGGCAAGATCGCCACCCCATCGGGCCATAGCCAGTGGATCAGCGGCGAGGTCTCGCGCGAGCACGTCCATGAGCTCCGCGCGACGTACGCAGGGGTCATGGTGGGGATCGGCACCGTGCTCGCGGACGATCCCAGTTTGACCTGCCGCCTTCCCGACGCCCATGCTCCGGCGCGGATCGTCGTCGACCCCCGGGCGGAGACGCCTCCTGACGCCAAGCTCTTTGCCGATCCCTCGCCGGTCCTGCTGGCGATCGCCCCCCATGCCGACCCCGCTCGCCGCCGCGCCCTCGAAGCGCGTGGAGCCCAGCTCTTGGAGGTGCCGTTGGGGGCTAACGGGCGTCACTTGGACCTGGATGCCCTCATGGCCATGCTGGGAGAACAGGGCCTCGACAGTATCCTCCTCGAAGGCGGCGGCGGCCTCAACGCCTCGGCCCTGCGCGCGGGCATCGTCACCAAGGTCGTCACCTTCATCGCCCCCAAGCTCCTGGCCGGCGACGGCATCCCGCCGACGCACGGCCCCGCCTTCGCCACCATGGACCAGGCCCTGCCACTCCGCGATCTCAGCTGCTATCCGAGCGGACCGGATATCCGGCTCGAGGCCTACCTGGACGGCCCCGCGGGCTAAACCCGTCTCGACTCGCCGACTCCCGCCAGCCCCCAAAAACGCGTATCAAATGCGTTAAACTGAGGCGTTGCCGTTTCGACACGAGGAGACGCCCATGCCGACCGCCACCCCCACCATTCCCCCGCGCCTCCAAGACGCTTTGACCCGCCATGCCCGCAACCTGATCGGCGGAACCTGGAAAGATGCCGCGTCCGGAGAGACCTTCCCGGTGATCAACCCGGCTTCCCCGGGAGAGATCCTCGCGCGCTTCCCGGCGTCCGGCCCCAGCGAGGTGCAAGCCGCCGTCGACGCCGCCCGCCAGGCCCTCCCCGGCTGGTCCGCGACGCCCGCTCCCGAGCGCGCCCGGATCCTCGATCGGGCGCTCGACCGACTCGAAGCCCGCGCCGAGGAACTCGCCTACGCCCTGACCTGGGAGGAAGGCAAGGCGCTCGCCGATTCGCGGGTCGAAATCCGCCGGGGCCTCGACGTCATCCGTTACTTCTCGGGAGAAGGGCGCCGGATGGGCGGCCAGACCCTGCCGTCCGCGCTTCCCGGCATGTTCGCCTACACCCAGCGCCGCCCCCTGGGCGTGGTCGGCCTGATCACCCCCTGGAACTTCCCGTTCGCCATTCCCGCCTGGAAGCTCGCCCCGGCCCTGATCACCGGCAACACGGTCGTCTTCAAGCCCGCCGAGCAGACGCCGCTTTGCGCCGTCCTCCTGGTTGAAGCCCTTCAAGAAGCCGGCCTGCCCCCCGGAGTGCTCAACCTGGTCCACGGCGACGGCGAGGTGGGCAAGGCCATCGTGGCCCATCCCGAGATTCGCGGCATCTCCTTCACCGGCTCGACCTCCGTCGGCAAGCAGATCAACGCCGCCGCCGCCTCGCGCCTCGCCAAGGTCCAGCTCGAACTGGGCGGCAAGAACGCCGCCATCGTACTGGAAGACGCCGACCTCGACCTGGCCGCCCGCGAGATCGCCGCCGCCGCCTGGGGCTCCAGTGGCCAGCGCTGCACCGCCACCAGCCGGCTCATCGTCCAGCGCAGCGTCGCGAAGGTCCTCGTGGACAAGCTCCGCGAGCTCGCTCCCAGCTATCGGGTCGGCTCGGGCTTCGACCCCGAAGTCAAGGTCGGCCCGGTGATCGAGCCTGACGCGCTCGCGCGCATCCAGGGCTACGTGGAGCGCGCCCGCCAGGAAGGCGCCAAGGTGCTCATGGGGGGCGATCGCCACGACGGAGACGGCTACTTCTGCTCGCCCACCGTGATCACGGGGGTTTCCCCGCAAATGACGGTGGCCCAGGAGGAGATCTTCGGGCCGGTCCTGTCGGTGATCGAGGTGGAGGACCTGGCGGAGGCGATCGCCGTCTCGAACGCGGTCTCCTACGGGCTCTCGAGCGCGCTTTACACCCGCGACCTCGCCGCGGCCCTGCGCTACTCCCAGCACGCCGAGACCGGGCTGCTTCACGTGAACTGCTCGTCGATCTACTCGGAGATCCAGCTGCCGTTCGGCGGCATGAAGGACTCGGGCTTCGGCGGCCGCGAAATGGGACCGACCGCGCTCGACTTCTACACCGAGTGGCAGACCGTTTACATGCAGGGCTAACATGCAGGGCTAACATGCAGGGCTAACCCGCTCGCCACGTCCATTCCCGTCTTGCCGGGGCGGGCCTCCGGGCCCGCCCCGGCTCCGTTTGCACCCCCGTCTGCCCAAGCGCTCGAGGCGACATCTTAACCAGAGATTCGACCAGGATTAACCCAATCATAAGAATTTTCGCCCCTCAGCGGGCGACAATATGTTAACGATCTGTCCAAGCGTGTTCACAAGTGTCGGTCCGGAGTCGGTCAAGGAGTACAGCGCATGAAATTAGGCATCGGGTTCAAATCCCTGCTGAGCCTCGCGCTCGTCGCCTCGGTCCTGGCCGGTTGCGGCGCCAACCCCGCGGGCAAGGTCGTCGATCGCGGCGGCAAGCTCAAGGACCTCAACCTGAACCAGCCCCAGCCCGGCGCGAACACTCCCCAGCAAGATCCGAACCGCGTCTTCCAGCTCATGCAGCTCGTGGGGCAAGCCCATGCACGCAACAACGCCGTGGCCTGCGACCTGGTCGCCTACTTCCGCAAGGACAATGGCCAGACCACCTCGATGAAGACCAAGTACCGCTTCCAGAAGCCCAAGCAGACCTCGATGGAGATCCTCGAGGCGAGCGACGGTGGCACCGTCGGCACCAAGCTGGTCTGGAACGGCGGCTCGGACGTCGCGGTGAAGACCAAGCTTCTCGGCTTCTGGCTCAAGACCAGCCTGAGCATCAACGACGACCGGATCAAGGACAGCCGCGGCTACCGCATCAACGAGACCTCTCTCGATCAGCTTTACGCGACCCTCTTGCACCCGCAGGCCAAGCATCAACTCCTGAGCGAAGGCATGCTGAAGGGCCGCCCGGTGGCCGTCGTCCGGCTGGACTCCCCGATGAAGCTTCGCGGCGTGACCCACGAGGTCTTCGGCATCTACGTCGACACGTTCACCCCGGCTTTCCGCGAACTCTACGGCGGCAACACCCTGCTGATGCGCCTCCAGATCGAGAACGCGCGCCTGAACCCCCAGATGGAAGCCAACGCGTTCAACCTGGACTAGCCGCAGTTTCCCTTGATTAGCCGCAGGCGCTCTGGATTAGCCGCAGGTGCTCAGCAAAAACGTGACCACGCCCCTCACGGAACTTCCCATCCAGACGGCCGGCCCCCCGCACGCGGAGGAGCTGGCCTCCTTCTTCGCGAGCCAGGCCGTCGGCAGCAAGGCCTTCGCCTACCGAATCGACCGCAGCCCCGACTTCTTTGCCTACACGCGCCTCCAGGGCCACGCCCACCGCGTCCTGCTCGCCGCCACCGACCGGCCCCTGGGCGTGCTTTCGGTGGTTTTCGATCGGGTCCACCTGGGCGGCCAAGCCACTGAAGTCGCCTACACCGGCGATTTGCGGCTCGATCCGTCCGCACGCGGTCAGGGACTGGGCGATCGCCTCATGCGCGACGGCATCCGCACGGCCCGCGAGCACCTGGGCTCCGACGCCCCCATCGTGACGGCCGTCATGGCCGATAACCCTGGTGGCCTGCGCAAGAACGCCAACCTGGAACGCGACGGTATCACCCGCATGCGCCCCATCGCCGAGGTCGATATCGCCTTCGTCTTCCCGTGGACGCTTCGCGCCCCCAAGAGCGCCTTCAAGCTGAGACAAGCCACGCCCGACGACCTCCCCCGGATGCACGCCCTCTGGCGGCAGGTCGCCCCGACGCGCGACCTCTCGCGGGTCTACACGCTCAGCGACTGGGAGGCCTGGGTGAACTCCCCCGGCCTCGGCATCGAGGCGTACACCCTGGCCGAGACGCCAGCCGGCGAGCTCGCGGGCTTCCTCGCCGGCTGGGACATGCGCCCCATCCGGCGCTTCATGCTGGCCCAAGAATCGGCCTCACAGCGCTGGATCCGCCGGACCTGGAACGCCGCCCGCGGAGTCCTGGGCCTGCCCCGCTTCCCCAAGGCCGGAGAAGCCCTGCCCTTCCTCGCCGCCACCAACCTCTGCGTCGCCGACCCCCGGGCCTTCGTGCCCCTGCTGCACGCCAACCTGGCTCGCGCCCGAGCGAGCGGCGCCCTCTTCCTGGGAATCGCTTTAGATCGGCGGGATCCGCTGAGGGAGGCCTTGAGAGGCTTCCTCGCCTCCCGCTCCACCCTGCTCCTGCTGGGCAACGAGGTTTTGCCGGCGGATTCACCCGACCGGGAGCGGATTTACCACGTCGAAATCGCCATGGGCTGACACGACGCGGTGACCCACCGTAAAGGAAGGCCTTCGGTTGCCTCGCACTCAATAACCCAGTCTTAACCCAAGGATACTCAATCCTTAAGAAGGTTAACCTCCCTCCCTCCGATAACCTCCTCAGCGACTCCCAAGTGTTTCGGAATCCCCGTTTCGATCGTGGCAGCCGAATTCACGCCGACAAGAGGAAGATATTCATGCGTCACTTCATCGTCTTGGGCTTGGCCGTCACGATGCTCTCCGGCTGCGCCATGACTCCCCTCCAGTCGACCAACATCGACACCATGGCCGAAACCGGTCTCGAGGCGGACGCCGCCACGAGCGAAATCACCTCGCTCAAGGCGTGGGGGGGGTCCATGGATGAGACCACGGTCCGGGTCCAGTACGAGGTCACCCGCGGCGGCAAGAAGTTCAACCGTGACATCAGGCTCACTTTCAAGCCGGTTCAGAAGGGGACTATCCCGAGTCCCCAGTCGATCGAGATCACTCAGGTCGCCGTGAACGGCAAGCGGAGTTCGAAGGAGGAGTTCCTGAGCAGTAGCACAGGCAAGATCCTGCTCGAAGAGCTCCATCGGATGAGACGCTCACACTCCGAATGCTACGAACGCTATGGATGGTTCGTGAATAGTTACCTGATCGGTCGTTGGGCTCATTCTGTCGCGCTCCCGGTCAACCACCCCTTCATCTAATCGGAGGGGGGGCCGCGATCGGCACCTAGCGCCAGGAGTTGCGGCTGGTCGCGACTCCCCGGACCGAGGAAGTCCATGGGGCGAGGCAAGTCGTGGGAACGACCCCGCGGATCGCGGTGAAGGTGAGGGGGACACCTCAAGGAAGATTGAAGCGCCGTTCCACCCGCCGGAGCTTCCGATCCGAGCGATGCGCCTCATAGGGCGTGAAGGTGACTGACGGTGGCTGCGCGCCCAGGTCGTCGGCGAGCTGCGCCAAGCGCATGGCCACCCGCGCCTCGACCTCTTCCGCGTCACCGGGAAGCCTCAAGGAAACCTCCACGAACTCCGCGCTGTGCTGGCAGACCCGGTATTCGAGCGCCTCGGGAGCCGCTTCCATGACCGCCCGGCGGATGAAGTCCGGGAAAACCGGTATCAACGCCTCGGTCTCCTGCGGCGCGAAGTAGAAGAGATCATCCGAACGCCCCTCGATCCGCTCCAGGGCCGTCATGACCGAGCCGCACGGACAGGGCTCTTCGCGCTCGGTGAGGATGTCGTTGAGCCGGTAGCGGATGATCGGCTGCGTCGTCCGCGAGAAGTCGGTGAGAATCGGAATGAACTTCCGACTCTCCGCGTCCAGGACCTCGCGATCGAAGGCCACCATGTCCTCGTTGAGGTGCAACGTGCCATGCGCGCAGGTCACCGCGAGGAAGCCCTCCGTGCACTGGTAGACCTGATGGATGACCCCGCCGAAACGCTCCTGCAAGCAACGTTCGTCGAGCGGATCCAGGACCTCGGCGACCGAGACGACCTTGAGGGGGGCGATCGCCAATTCCGGATGCTCCGCCAGCAAACGCAGCAAGGACGGGGGCCCGATCAGGAGCGTCGGCTGAAACTGATTGAGCCGTGCGACATGCGCCTCGATCGGCGCCATGAGGTCGAAGAACTCGAAGGCGATCCGCGAGCTTCCCACCGTCTCGTAGAGGTTGCTATTGGCCCGCAAGAAGAACGCCACGCGGTGACGATCCCGGATCGAGCCCGGTAAGAGGCGAGCGAGCATGGCGCCGGCCCAGCGGAAACGCTCGGGGGGACTGACGAGGAAGAGCCCGCGGTTGCCTGACGTCCCCGAACTGAGCCCCACGGTGATCGCGCCGAGCATCGGGGCGAAGTCCCGCGAGCGCTCGGCCTCCAAGGCCACCCGGAAGGCGTCCTCGGCGCTGACCCCGACCGTGTTGAGGCGGTCGAAGTTCCGCATCATCTCAGCCTTGTCGATGGTCGGCCAGTCGCGCCAGGTCTCGAGTCCCAGCGCGCCAAAGCGCTCTTGGTAGTAGGGCGAGCGCGGCAGGGTCCCCTTGAGGAAGCGCTTCACCTGGCGATCTTGCCAGGCCAGCAACTCCTCGCGCGTCCGGAAGCGCCGCGAGCGGGTCTGAAGGTAATGCCAGAGAATCCGAGGAATCCCCCTCAGGCTCATGCCCGCGCCTCTCGCGAGAACGACTCCCAGAGATCCTGGCAGTGACTGGGCACGATCGTCACATCCGGTCGCTCCTGGTGAAGGGCGTGCAGGCCGCGCAGGGTTTCGGCGTAAGCCCGCTTATCCGAGAAGATCACTTGCGCGAGCGGACTCGGCAAGCGCAGCTCGGTGTACGAGCGGCTCGTCCAGCATGCGTCGCCCACCAGGAAGACCGGGCCTTTCTCGGTCTCGACCAGGAGGCCGAAATGCCCCACCGCATGGCCGGGCAAGGGCACGGCGACCAACGTCCCGTCCCCGAAGAGGTCGTAGCCGCGGGTGAAGGGATCCAGCCGTCCCGTGAGATCCACCTCGGGGCACGCCTCGAACGGCATGAGCCGCTGGGCGAAATCCGCGGGGACCAGGCCCGGCAAGAAGCCCTTGGTCAGCGCCGCGAAGCCCGATAGCGAGCGCAAGCTGTCGTAGCCATCCTGCGAACAGGCGAAGCGCGCCTGAGGAAAGTCGTCGAGCGCGGCGACATGGTCCCCGTGAAAATGCGAGACGAAGACGGTGCGGACGTCCTCGGCCTTGTAGCCCATGGCCTCGAGCTGGGTGACGGCGGCGTCCTCGGGACGGTAAAAGACCGGAGTGACGCGGGCGTAGAGCATGTTGGGGAAGCGCGAGGTCTCTTCGTGGAAGCGATGCGAGTACCCGGTATCGAAGAGCATCAGGCCTTCCTTCGGGTGCTCGATGACGCCGACCATGGCCGGGAAGCGGCAGGATTTCCAGGAGCCTCCTCCCAGCACGACGCGCTCGGGGTGCGTGCAGTAGCCGGCCTGGATCATGCGAAGTTTAACGGGCACGTTGCGCCTCCTTCCACCAAGCGACGAACTCCGCGAGCCCGTCGTCCAGCGAGTAGCGGGGGGAATAGCCCAAGTCCCGGCGGGCTGCCGAGATGTCGAGGGTCTGGCTCTTGGCCAGGACGTTGACGGAGTAGCGGGTGAGCAGGGGCTCGCGCCCGCCCATGAAGACCGGGGACGCGAGCTCCATGGCCCCCGCCAGGGCGTAGGCGACGGGGTATCTCATGGGCCGGAAGCGCGCCGGGACCTCCAGGGCCGCGAAGAGCTTCTCCAGCAAGTGGCGCATCCGCACGGTCTCGCCGTTGGTGATGTTGTACTTCTTGCCGAGGACATGATCGGGCGCTTTTTCGCAAAGGAGCAAGGCCTCGACCACGTTGTCCACGTAGGTGACGTCCACCAGCGGCCCCTCCGGGCCGAAGAGCGGCAGCGCGCCACGCTCGTTGGCGCGGATCAGGCGCGGCAGGATGGTGGTATCCCCCGGCCCGAAGAGGGCGCGGGGACGGATGGTCACGACCGGCAGGCCATGCGCGTGAGCCGCGTCCACCAGCAACTCGGCCGTGCGCTTGGTCGACGCGTAATGGTTCACGGGGACGGCGGCCAGCGGCTCGTCCTCCGAGACGTTGAGGCGCTCCTCGGTGTTGAAGTAGATCGACGGGGTCGAGACATGCACGAGCCGACGAATCCCATGCGTCCGGCAGCCCTCGATGACGTTTCGCGTGCCCTCGACGTTCGCGCGCTGGAAGTCGGTATACGCGCCCCAGGGCGACGAAAGCGCCCCCGAGTGGAAGACCACCTCCTGGCCGCGACAGGCCGCCACGATGGCCTCTCTTTCGGCCAGATCCGCCGCGACGAAGCGGACGCCGTTTTCTTCCAGCCAGCGGCCCTCGTCCAGGTTACGGCCGAGGCCGACGACCTCATGCCCCTCCTCGACGAGGCGCTTGGCGAGACGTTTCCCCAGGAAGCCGGTGGCTCCGGTCACGAGTGCTTTCATGTGTCTCCGTTCCATTCGATGTCCCAGGTGCTCGCCTCGATCAGCGAAACCCCCTCGCGCTGGGCGATACGCCCGAGGCTGGCGAGGAGCTTGGCTTGCTGCCAGAGGGGACCGGGGTCTTCAGGGCGGTAAAGCGCATCCTTGGCAGATCGAACATCCTTGACCCAGCGCGTGAAACCGCTGAGGGTACGAATCTTGGGCAGGGCGTAGACGCCCATGGCGAGGACGAGCATGCTTCGCGTCTCCGGGCGGGGACGCGCCGTATCGTCGCGCGTTCCCAGTAAGGCCTCGACCAGCCCATCGCCCGGGGTGAAGAGATGCACTCCGCTGGTGGCCCGAGGGTTGCATTCCAGCGGATAGAGCGTCCCCTCCGCGTCGATGAAGTCGAACGAGATCTGGCCCGTGAGCCCTTCGCGTGCGACGAGCTCGCGGACCCAGGCCTCGAGCCCCGGCCGCTCCAGAGGGGCGAAATAGATGCTGGCTCCGGGCCCCGCCGTGTAATCGCCTCGGTAGGCGGCGTACGCCAGGAGGCGGCCCTCACGCGCGAAAGCATAGGTGCAGACCATCGGGCCCGGCACGTACTCCTGGGCCACCCAGGGCTGAGACGGGGTGGCGCCCAGCTCCGGCAGGGGCGCGCCGGGACGGTGAATCCGGACATGGGTGCCGAAGCGCGAGAAAACAGGCTTGAAGACGATCGAGGCGTCGGCGGGGAAGGCGGCGATCGCCCCCTCCAGGCTCTCCGGGCCGTCCACGAGCATGGTCGCGGGAATCCGGATGCCCTCGCCCGGGACGTGCGCGGCCACTTCCCGGATGAACTCCCACTTGCTGTGAAGGCGGCGGAGCTGCTCACGCGGAGGCGCCAGGACCTCGCAGGGCAAGCGGCCACGACCCAGGGCGACGTGGAAGACCTCCTCGCAGGTCGGAATCAAGAGCGTGATGCCGTGCTCGCGGATGATGCCGTCGAGGGCGTCCAGGAAGCCCTCGCGATCGAAGCGCGGGGACGGCACGCGATGGTTGCGGTGAACTGCCTTCGAGGCGCGGCAGAGCTGGTCGGGGAGGCTCTCGGCGACGTGCACCTCGTGCCCCGCGGCGTGAAAGAGCCGCGCGAGTTCCAGGGTGACGGGAGCCCGTCCCCCCGTGAGGAGGACGCGACCAGGATTTCCCCCCCCTTGACGGGGGGGGGCAGGGGGGGGTGTTGCCGATCCCGGGTTCCTTAGTACTCAAAGAGCAGGGCTCCCATCGAGAAGCCGGCGGACGTGCCGAGCAGCATGCCGCGTTGCCCCCGCTTCAGCTTGCCGCGAGAGATGGCCTCGTGAAGCGCCATCGGAATGGACGCCGCGATGGTATTCCCGAACTCGGGAGCGATCACCATGAACTTCTCAGGCGGCACGCCCAGCCGGCGCTGGACCAGCCACATGGCGGTCGGACTGGCCTGGTGCGGCAGGACGAGATCCACCTCGGCCAAGGTCGAGCCGACCTGTTCGAAGAAGCGCTCCACGAAGCCCGGAAGCTGCTGGGCCGTGTACTTGAAGACCGACTTGCCATCCATCTCGAAGAGCGCGTACTCCGAGACGTAGGCCTCCAGATCCTCGGCCTGACGGGGATGATAGCGGGTGCCGCCGGCGCGCAGGCGGGTCAGCTCGGAGCCCTCGGAGTAGGTTTCCATGCGCGCCCCGAAGATCCGGGAGGTCTCGCCGTCGCGCGCGCGACCGATGACGGCGGCCGCGGCCCCGTCGCCCATGATGGTGGCGGATTCGCGATCGCCCCAGTTCAAGCCGACCGAGGCGATCTCGCTGGCGACCAGGAGGACGCGCTCGTAACGCCCCGCGGCGATCAGGTGGCTCACGACATCGAGTCCCGTCAGGAAGCTCAAGCAGGTCGAGTTCACGTCAAAAGCGGGAATGCCCGAGGTTTCAAGACCGAGGGCCTTCTGGATCAGCGAGGCCGTGCAAGGGATCGCCTGCTCTTGGCCACCGCAGACTCCCACGATCGCATCCACGTCCCCGGGCTCGAGGCCCGCCGCCGCGAGGGCCGCACGTGCGGCGTCGGCGCCCAGCGAGCTGGTGGTCTCGCCGTCGACGAAGTAGCGCGTGAGGACGCCGGATTGCTTGGCGACCGTGCCCGGTGCGAGGCCAAGGCGGCGATCCATGTCGTCGGCGGTGACGGCCTTGGCGGGCAGTGCCTTGCCGGTACCGAGAATGCGGACGGGAAGCGAGGACATCTGTAAACTCCTTGGAAGGGTCCGGCGGCTACGCCTCCCCCGATACTCCGAAAGGGCGGGCCTCGGAGGGATGAACCCCGGAGGGACGAACCTCGGAAAGGCGAGCCTCAGCGAGGCGGTCCTGGATGAAGACGATGAGGGACGCGAGCGTGAAGGCGGGGTCCGGGACGTCCTGCTGGTCGACCACCCAGTCGACCAGGCTGAAGCGATCCTCGAAGGCCTTCTCGACGCGCGTGGCGATCTCGACCAAGTGGAACGAGTCGATGCCCAGGTCCATGGTCAGGGAGGTTTCGGGCGAGAGCGTCTCGGGGGGGAGGTCGACGCCGGCATCCAGGAGGACCTCCTGCAAGAGGGCGAGGATCGTGGCGGTGGGAATGCTTGCGTCAGGCATCGGTTTTGTCCCTTCCGAGGTGAACGGCTCCCATTTGGGCGACGGCGCGCTGCGCCATGGCGCGTCCCACGATCCGGGTCTTGGCCAGCAGGCCGGGCTCCACGGGAGCCTTCAAGCCGCCCTTGAGCCAGTTCTGGCGGGCCTTGTCCCGCTGAATCTTGCCCGACGACGTCTTGGGCAGGACTCCGGGTTCGACCAGATGCACCTCGTCGGGCTGGACACCCAAGGCCTGGGAAATGCGCGAGGCGATCGCCCGGGCGATCGCAGCGTGCGCATCTTCACTTTCGCGGGTCTCCGCCAGGATGACGATCCGCTCGGTACCGGTCTCGGGATCCGAAGCGCCGAAGGCCGCGACACAGCCCTGACGCACGCCGTCCACCTCGGAGGCGAGCGCTTCGAAATCCTGGGGCGCGTAGTTGCGGCCTCCCTTGAGGATCAGATCCTTGATGCGGCCCACGATGTAGAGCTCACCCTCCACCATGTACCCCAGGTCTCCGGTCCTCAGCCAGCCATCGACGAAGGCGGCTTCCGTCGCCTCGGCATCCCCGAGGTAACCCGCCATGACCGAAGGACCCTGAATCTGGATCTCGCCGGTTTCGCGCTCCGGCAGGGCCTGCCCCTCGGGGGAGGCGATGCGCATGCGGTAGCCGGGAAGCGGGCTCCCCACCGAGACGACGTGGGCTTCGCGCCCCCTTGGCTCGACGGGGGCGGCTTTTCCCGAGGCTTCGAGCATGTCCCCGGAAATCGTATCGACGCGCATGCCCCGCCACATGGGGGGCGCGGACGCCGCCACCGCGACCTCGGCCATACCGTAGACGGGCGTGAGGGCGCGCGGATCGAAGCCATATGGCTCCAGGCGCTTGCCGAAGGCCTCCAGGGTGGCGGGCAGGATGGGCTCGGCACCACAAGCCGCGAGGCGCCAGCGCGAGAGGTCGAGGCCTTCGAGCTGCGCGTCGCTGACCCGGTTGAGGACGAGCTGGTAAGCGAAGTTTGGAGCGACCGTGATGGTGGCGCGGAAGCGATGCATGGCCCAGAGCCAGCGTTTCACGTCCAAGAGGAAGACCTGGGGCGACATCAGGAAGATGGGAATGCCGGCACTCAAGCACATGAGCACGGTGCCGATCAGGCCCATGTCGTGGTAGAGCGGCAGCCACGAGACCGTCCGATCCTCGGGGCCGATTTCAATGGCCTCCAGGAAGGCCGCCGTGTTGGCGAGCAGGGCCTGATGCGTGAGCATGACGCCGCGCGGCGCGCGGGTGCTCCCCGAGGTGAACTGGATCAACGCGAGCGCCTGGGGATCCTCGGCGGGCGCGACGTACACGCCACCCGGCTTCAAGGCGTCGGGGGTCAGGACCTGGGCCCGCGAGCCCGCCTTCATGGCCGCCGATTCCGTGACCAGGCGCGCGCGATCCATGGCGAAGACCAGCCGGGGCTCAGCCTTGCCAATCAAGGCCGCAAGGTGGTTTTCGTAGTCCTCGACGCCCTTGGTGCGGGCCGGAGGATAAAACGGCACCGGGACCGCCCCGGCCAGCGAGATGCCAAAGAACAACCGCAGGAAGTCGATGCCCGTGGGCAGGCCGAGCATGACGCGATCGCCCGATTTCAGGCCGTGAGCCTGAAGCGAGGCGGCGGTCTCCTGGGCCAGCTCCCAGACCGCACGAGAACTCAGCGGGATCTCTCCCCCGCGATCCTCGGCTAGCTGGATGAAGAGGGCATCTCCATGTGCTTCGGCCCGCTGCCGAAGCAGCGCCGGAAGGGTTTGTGGAAGCAAGAACGTTTGGCTGTCCGTCATGCAGGACATTATACCAGCGAAGCGCCCGAAACTATCTGCCCATGAGACCTTCGAGGGAATTACCAAGCAGGGGTAACGGAGTGACTCCACCTCTCATCACGGGTATGATCAAGCCGTTCGCTCGTCACAGGAGGCCTCATGCGGAAGCTGGCTAAGCAACTCGCCACCCTCGCAGACATCGTGCTTCTGCTTCTCCGGTTCAGCCGCCTGATCATCAACCCCAAGGACATCTCACCCATCTTCAAGGCGCGGACCTTCCGGAACCACAAGAGCATGCAACTGGCCCTCGCGAGCCTGCGCGAGACGCCTTCCGCCGCCGCCCTCATGCGCGAGCGCTACCTCAACCCGACGCCGATCGACCCCGAAACGCTCATGACCTACCCTCCCGGCACGCTCGGCCATGAGTTCGGGGCCTACATGACGCGCCACAAGCTCGACGTCGTCTTCTATCCCCCCCTCGAGGACAAGGACGACGACGAGATCTCCTACATGCGCCAGCGCGCCCGCCAAACCCACGATATCCATCACCTGGTGCTGGGCTTTCCCCCCGAAGGAGTCGGCGAGATGGCCATCTCCGCCTTCTACGTGGCCCAGAACCGCATCCCTCTCAACTCCCTGTTAATCGGAATCGGCTTCCTCTACACCACCATCCGCGAGCCCGAGCGGCTGGGCGACCTCATGGAATGCATCATCCGCGGCTGGACCGTGGGCAAGCAAGCCGAGTGCTTCCTCGGAGTGAAATGGGAAGAGCACTGGGCCACGCCGCTCGACGAGCTGCGCGCCATGCTTGGCGTCCCGCCTCAGCCGGAACCCCTTCCCCTGACCGTTCGCGAATATGCCATCTAGCCCGCCCCGCAAACCCGGTTTCGGCCTGGCCTCACGCCTCGCCTCCCGGCCCCGGCTCGTCTTGAGCCTCTGGCTCGTCACCATGCTGCTCTGCGCCTTGGTGCTGACGCTGCGGCCCGTGGACGTTCCCGACGTCGCCCTATCAGGCGCCCCCGGGACTCAAGCGCAAGGCGTCGAAGAGATCCTCGAGCGGGACTTCGGCCAGAAGCTCGGCAGCACCGCAGGCCTGGTCATCCAAGGCGATGTGGAGGCCGCGGAGCTCGACGCCGCCCTGCGCGACGCCGTCCCGGGCATCCATCGCCTTCGCGAAGTTCAGCCCGCGCACACATCGGACGTCCGACTCTTCCAGGTGACCTTCGACCCCCACCTGCCCTTGAGCGAGGCCCAGAACCTGACTCCCGAGATCCGCTCGGCCCTGGAGCGGATCTCCGAGGGCAGCTTCCAGTCATGGCTGACGGGCTCCACCGCCTTCCAGTACGACGCCAAGGCCCAGAGCCGACACGACTCCCGGCGCAGCGAAGGCCTCTCGCTCGTGGTTTCCCTGGTGGTACTGGTGCTCATCTTCGGAGCCCTGAGCGCCGCCCTCATCCCGCTCTTGGTGGGCGCCAGCACGCTCGTCCTCTTCAACGCCCTCATGGCGCTCTTGGGTCTCCCCATGTCCCCCGTCTCGCGCGTACTCTCGTCGCTGGTGGGCCTGGCGCTGGCCATCGACTACTCGATCTTCCTGGTGGGACGCTTCCGCGAGGAGCAGCGCCACGGGGCGAGCCCCACCGAGGCCTTGGCCGCCACGCTGGATTATCCGCGGCGCACCATCGTGACCGCCGCCCTCGTCATGGCCGCGAGCCTCTTGCCGCTGGCGATTCCGGACGTCTCGATCAGCCGGGTGACGGTCCTGAACCTCGTGCTGGTGATCGCCCTCTCGCTCGTCACCACGCTCGCGCTGGTGCCCGCCATGCTCACGCTGAAGCCGGCCCTCCTGGACTGGCCGCGCCCCCTGGCCCGCGCCATCGGAAGGCTGGACCCCGAGCGCTACTGGGCCCCCTTCGCGCGGCATGTCGTCCGGCATCCTTTGCGTTACCTCGTCGTTTCGCTTCTGCTCGTGGGCGCCCTCGCCGTGCCCGCGAGCCGCATGACGCTCTGGGAACCGGTCCAGGCGATCGCCCCCACCGACTCCGAGTCCTTCATCGGCTACCAGCGCCTCCAGGCCAACGGCTGGAGCGGCGAGCTCATGCCCGTGATCCTCGCCGTCAAAGCCCCTCCCGGCAAGACCGTGCTCGACCCCGAAACGGTTCGCGCCGTCGCCGCCCTCACCGAGACGCTCGCGGCGCATCCCCGGGTCGCCGAGGTCACGAGCCTCACCACCTGGAGGCCCGGCTTCAAAACCGAGGACTACGTCTCCGCGCTCGGCATGATCCAGCGCCTGGGGCCATGGGCGCCCACGGGCGACCTCGAGGCCCTGGTGAACGTCAAGCACGGAAGCACGGTGACCCTCCTGGCGATCGCCCCCCGCGACCTCATGGCCCTCGACGACACCCGCGCCATCCTGGAGGCGGTCCACGCCTACGCCGAAACCCATCCCGACGTGGAAATCCTCGCCGGGGGCGTCGTCGCCCGCGTGCAGGACTTCACCCATGAGCTCTACCGCCCGCTTCCCCTGATGATCGCAGGCGTCGTCCTGGGCGTCCTGCTCATCCTGACCGTCGCCCTGCGCAGCCTCGTCATCCCCCTGAAGGCCGCCGTCATCAACTTCGCCCCCATCATCGGAGCCCTGGGCGTCCTTACCCTGGTCTTCCAGGACGGCTGGCTCCACGGCCTCCTTGGCACCCCCATCAACGGAGCCGTGACCAACCTCGTGCCCATCTTGGTCTTCTGCCTCGTCTTCGGGCTGAGCATGGACTATGAAATCCTGATCATGAGCCGCATCCAGGAGGCCTACCAGCGGGGCAAAAGCCTCGAAGACGCCATCGTCGAGGGCATGAGCCGCTCCGGCTCGCTCATCACTGGGGCCGTGCTGATCCTGCTGGGAGTCTTCGCCACCGGCATCGTCTCGTCCTCGCCCCAGACCCAGGAGGTCTGCCTCGGGCTCTCGGCGGCGCTGGTGCTGGATGCGACGGTGGTACGGTTCTTGCTGGTCCCTGCCCTGATGCGGCTGATGGGGCGCTGGAACTGGTGGAACCCGCTCGCCGCCTCGTCATTCCCGCGCAGGCGGGAATCCACCGGACTTCCGCCTGCGCGGGAATGACCGGAGGGCGCCGATCTTGTCCCGAAGGGGGCGGCAGCGTATGATGAGGGCAGTAATCGCGCCGTTCAGGAGGGTTCAGGTTGTTCACGGGGCTCATCGAGGAAGTCGGAACGCTCATCGCCCGCCGAGGCCATGAGCTGGTCATCGGCGCTCCCATGATCGCCCCCACCCTCAAGCTCGGGGACTCGGTGGCCGTCAACGGCATCTGCCTCACGGCCACGTCTCTGGGCGGCGATCGCTTCACCGCGGATGTTTCCGCCACGACCTTCGACGCGACAACCGCCGGCACCTGGCAGAAGGGCCGCAAACTCAACCTCGAACGCGCCCTGGCCCTGGGCGATCGCCTCGGAGGCCACCTCGTGAGCGGCCACGTGGACGCCGTCGGCGCCATGCGCGACCGCCAAAAGCTCGGAGAAGCCTGGAAGCTCACCTTCGAAATGCCCGAGGACCTCTCTCCTTTTCTCGTCCCCAAGGGCTCCATCGCCATCGATGGCACCTCTCTCACCGTCAATGAAGTCGAACGCCGCAGCTTCACGGTGACCGTCATCCCCCACACGGCGGAGAAGACCCTGTTACTGGACCTGGCCCCGGGGGACCCGGTCAACCTGGAAGCGGATATGCTGGCCAAGTACGTCCAGCGCATGCTCTCGGCCTACGTACAGCCCGCCGCCCCCCAAGGCGGCCTCACCTGGGCCAAGCTCGCCGAGTGCGGATTCATGGATAGCTGATCAATGAGCGTTTTTGCCGATATTCCGGAGGTTCTGGAGGCCCTGAAGCAGGGCCGCATGGTGATCGTCGCCGACGACGAGGATCGCGAGAACGAAGGCGACCTGATCATGGCCGCCGAGTTCGCGACGCCCACGGCGATCAACTTCATGGCCACCCACGGCCGCGGCCTGATCTGCCTGGCCCTCACCCCCGAACGGGCCGACGAACTGCACCTGCAGCCGATGGTCCAGAGCAACACCGATCCGCACTCGACCGCCTTCACGGTCTCGATTGACGCCGCCTCGGGCTCGACCGGCATCTCGGCCGCAGACCGGGCGCATACCGTCCACGTGGCGATCGCCCCCGACACCCGCCCCGAAGATCTGCGCCGCCCCGGCCATATCTTCCCCCTCGTCTCCAAGCCCGGAGGCGTCCTCTCGCGCGCCGGCCACACCGAAGCCGCCGTCGACCTCACCCGCCTCGCCGGCCTCACGCCCGCCGGCGTGATCTGCGAGATCCTCAACCCCGACGGCACCATGGCGCGCATGCCCGACCTCGAGGAGTTCGCCCGCCAGCACGACCTCTTGGTCACCACCGTCGCCAAGCTGATCGCCTACCGCCTCGAGCAGGAGCGCTACATCGTCCGCCGCACCGAGTCGAAGCTTCCCACCAAGTTCGGAGACTTCACGATCGTCGGCTACGAGAACCTCCTCAACGGCTCGCACCACGTGGCCCTGGTCATGGGCGACCCGGCGCTTCCCGGCACCCTCGTCCGGATGCACTCCGAGTGCCTCACCGGAGACGCCTTCGGCTCGTTGCGCTGCGACTGCGGTGAGCAGCGGGACCGGGCCCTGGAGGCGATCGCCAAAGAAGGCCGCGGGGTCCTGGTCTACCTGCGCCAGGAAGGCCGCGGCATCGGCTTGCTCAACAAGATTCACGCCTACCAGCTCCAGGACACCGGCCTCGACACCGTCGAAGCCAACCTCAAGCTGGGCTTCCCCGCCGACCTTCGCGACTACGGCGTGGGCGCCCAAATCCTGGTGGACCTGGGCATCCGCTCGATGCGCCTCCTGACCAACAACCCCCGCAAGGTGGCCGGTCTCGACGGCTACGGCCTGGAGGTCGAGGACCGCGTGCCCATCCGCATCCCGTCCAATACCCATAACCAGAACTACCTCAAGACCAAGGCGGAAAAGCTCGGCCACATGCTGAGCTAACCCCCTCGCCCCGACCTCGCTCGCGGATCGGCCTCAACCGCCGCCCAAACGTAGAAAGGATCCTCAATGCCTCAGATGATCGGTGGAAAGCTCCTGGCCGAAGGCCGGAAGTTCGCGGTGGTCATCGGCCGCTTCAACGAGTTCATCGGCTCGCGCCTCCTCTCGGGCGCCCTCGACGCCTTCGAGCGTCACGGGGCCAAGGATGAGGACGTCACGGTGGTCTGGGCGCCCGGCGCCTTCGAGATCCCGGTCGTGGCGCAGAAGCTGGCCCAGTCCGGCAAGTACGACGCCGTCATCACGCTGGGCGCGGTGATTCGCGGCGCGACCCCGCACTTCGACTTCGTGGCGAGCGAGTCCGCCAAGGGCGTGGCGGCGATCGCCCTCAAGACCGGCGTGCCCGTGATCTTCGGCGTGCTCACCACCGACACCATCGAGCAGGCCATCGAGCGCGCTGGCACCAAGGCCGGCAACAAGGGCTGGGAAGCCGCCGTCACGGCCATCGAGATGGCCAACCTCATGCCCCAGCTTTAACTTAATCCTCAAAAAGGCAACGGCGTCCCCCAATCGGGAGGACGCCGTTGCCTTTCTCACTCCTGCGCTCCCGCAAGAGGCAGAATCGTTCGCTTAAGCGACTTGCCCAGAACCAGCTCCAAAATTTCCCTCAGGCGCACGTTGAAATGGGCCTGGTTCCAGGCCTGTGCATGCTGCCTCCCTCGCCTGGAGAGCTCACGGTTGAGCGATTCATCCGTCCATAGGCGGTCGATGACCTCGGCCATCGCCTCGACGGAATTCGGATCGAAAAGGAGCGCACAGTCTCCCACCTGCTCCGGCATCCCGTAGACGCCGGACAAGGCCACGGGGCAGCCCACGACAAAGGCCTCGAGCGGGGGGATGTTGGTGGGCCCGCAAAACGTCGGCATCACCATGGCGCGCGCACGCCGGTAGATCTGGGGCATGTCCGCGTCGGGAACGTAACCGAGGAAGATGACCCGATCCTCGAGCGCGAGCTCCCGAACCAGACGCGAGGTCGACTCGTAGCCATTCTTCTTGGAGCCCGCCAGGACGAGCTTCAGATCCGGCAAACGATCCTTCAAGCGATGCACGGCGCGGATCAAACCCTTGTGGTTCTTGTGCTCCCAGAACTGAGCCGGGTAAAAGATGAACCGCTCGGGAAGCCGATAGCGCGCATCGAAGTCCGACGGCGGCTCGGGAGCATGCATGTACTTCGGAGCGATGAACGGCAAGACATGAACGGCCTCGGGCGCGATCCGGTAGCTCTCGCAGAGCTGCTCCTTTCCGATCGGCGAGTCCACCAGCACTCCCTTGGCCCAGCGACAGGTCTGGGAGTAATGGTAGTCGCGCCGGCGAACCTCGAGTGGGCTGCCAATCTCCGGAAAGCGGTGCTCGTAGCGGTGCATGAGGTCGTGGACCACCCCGAGGGCCGAGACCGGGATCTGGTAGCTCCAGCGATCCTGGGAGGGAAAAATCCAGAGATCGCATGCTTCGCGGCATAAGGCCTTGGAGAGCGTGTGAAACCAAGGGTTGATCGCCCTCCACGCTCCCATGGGTAGCCCCGCGGCTCTCCACGCCTGCCCCGCGAGCACTTCCCCGTTCAGAATCTCGACGCGAAGCGGCGTAACGCCCAACGCGGACGCCTCCGCTACCCAGCGCTCCGAGGCGCAAGCGGCGACGACCGAGAAGCAGTCGCGCGGAAGGGCGGCCACGGCTTCGAGCATCGCCTGGTTGTACTGGTAGATGCCCCCGTCGTGGGGGGCCGCTCCCAAAAAGACCCCGATCTTCATCAGACCAGCTGCCTTCCCGCGCGCATGCATTTGCCCACGCCCTCGGCCACGCGCTGCATCTGCGCGTCCGTGAGCGCGAGACCGCTGGGGATGTAGAAGCCCCGGCGGGCAAGGCGCTCGGCGACCGGGTAACGCTCGCCATGGAAGAGCCCCATCTTTCGGAAGACCGGTTGCTCGTGCATGGGCCAGAAGAAGGGTCGCGAGCCGATGCCCAGGTCCGCGAGCCGGCGTATCATTGCCTCGGCGTCGAACGGCACCTCCTCCGTCAGGATGAGGCCAAAGACCCAGTAGATGTTCTCCGCGTAGGCGGTTTGAGGCAGCGCGAGTTCCAAGCCGGGCAACTTGGAAAGCAATTGCATGTAGCGGTGGCCCATGCGGCGCTTGCGGTCGACGAACTCATCCAGCCGCTCGAGTTGGGCGAGGCCCAAGGCCGCCTGGAGGTTGGTCATGCGAAGGTTCCACCCCAGCTCCTCATGGACGAAGCGCCGCGACGGTTGGAAACAGAGGTTTCGCAGGGAGCGGCAGCGTTCCGCCAGGTCGTCGTCGTCGGTGACGATCATGCCCCCCTCGCCGGTGGTCACGTGCTTGTTGGGATAGAAGCTGAAGGTGCTGAGGGCGCCGAAGCTGCCGCAGGGCGACTGGCCGTACGTCTGGCCGTGCATCTGGGCGGCGTCCTCGATCACCTGCAAGCCGTACGTCTTGGCCAAGTCCATGACCGGAGCCATATCGACCGGCAAGCCGTAGATATGGACGACCATGATGGCCTTGGTGCGCGGGGTGATTCGCTCTTCGATACGGGAGACGTCCATGTTCCAGGTCAACGGATCCGAGTCGACGAGGACCGGCTTGGCTCCCGCCCGGATGACGGCCGCCGCGCAAGAGATGATGGTGAAGGTGGGCATGATCACCTCATCCCCCTCTTGGATCCCCAAGGCGGCGATAGCAGCATCCAGGGCCATCGAGCCGTTGCAGACCGCGATGCCATGCTTGCGGTTGACGCGGGCCGCCATCCGCTCCTCGAACTGCCTGACAAAGGGACCGTCAGAGGAAATCCAGCCCGATTCGATGCAGTCTTGAAGGTAGCGCAGCTCGTTCCCGTCGAGCAAAGGCACATTCACGGGAATGGCGTCATTGGAGTTCATCATTGCATCCTCATGGTGATCTGCGCGTTGCTGATGCCGTCAAAACGAGTTTTGTCCGCCTCCCCCAGATAGGGACCTTGCTTGACCTCGATGACCTCGCTTTCTTCAAGGAACTCGAAGCCATGCCCTCCGCTGGCGAGCAGAATAACGTCTCCCGTTTCAAGGATTCGACTGTCCAGGTAGGTCTGAGAGCGGTCGTAGAGGTCCACCCGAATCCTCCCCCGGCGCACGAAGAGGGCTTCTTGGGTCTGGTGGACACTCCGATGCACCACGTTATGCGTGTGGGGCGCGATGACCTTCCCCACCGGATGGCTCATGTAGGCCAGCTGCTGCGAGAACTCGTTCGGCGTGACGAAGTGAACCCCGGGGGCCGAAAAACGGTGGGAAATGATCAGGGCGACGATCTCATCGCCATGCGCGATCGTTTCGATCATTGCTGTCTCCCTCCTCTGGTGGCGCGAGGGCGATCGCAGGAGCAGCGCCCTGCCCCATCGCCTGCTGTGAACGGTGCTGCATGTCGACGTTTCGCGAGCCCATCCGGGAGCAACGATCGATGCTTCAGGACAGCAAATCCCGGGTTTCGTCACGTCGGCCTCGAGCGGCCGCTAGGATGATCGCAAGCAAGCGTACCGAATAGCGCCACTTCCCTCCGAGGTCATGGATTGCGAAAGATCTTGTCCAAGCAAGACAAAAAGACCGAGTGAATGCAGTGGAGCGCCTCTCAGGCGGGCGGCAGGGCAATACCAAGCGACAGGCCCCTCTCGCGAGTGCGAGAGGGGCCTGTCGCTTACCGGCTCATCCTTGACAGGTTACGCGCGCGGCTCGGCCTCGAGTCGGTCCGCGTAGACGGCCATGGCGTCGCGCATGAACTCCGCGAGGCCGGGCTTCACCTTCTCGTAAGTCGCCGTGAAGCGCGGATCTGCGACGTACATCTGGCCCAGGCCCCGGAAGATCTCCGGGGTGCAGGTGTAGAAGCGCTGGTTGATCAGGTCGAACCAGGCGCCGACCTTCTCTTGCACCTCGCTCGAGGCCGGATCCTGGCCCATGACCGAGGCCATGCCCAGGGTTACCGCTTCCATCTGGGCCTTGATGGCAACCCAGTCCTGCTTGGAGTAGCCGCGGGTGCGGCGCTCGGACACGGCGTAAGCGTCGGAGCCTCCCCAGCGCTGGCGGGCTTCCTCCTGGTATTCCTTGAGCTTCGGATCGTTGAAGACCTCGAACATGGCATCCTTCTCCATCGTTTCACCCCTTTCCATGGCATCCAGGGTCTGATCCACCGAACGGATGATCGCCTGGAGGCGCGTCTGCTTCTCCATCAGGAGCTTCCTTTGGGTCAGGAGTGCCTCGCGTCGGTCGAAGTCCGGCCTCTCGAGGATCTGCTTGATCTCCTGCAAGCTGAACTCCAGCTCGCGGAAGAACAGGATCTGCTGCAGACGCTCGAGATCCGCGTCGGAATATTGGCGATACCCCGCAGGACTCACGGCGGCGGGCCGCAAGAGCCCAATCTCATCGTAGTGATGCAGGGTCCGGACCGAGATGCCGGCCAGCTTGGCGACGGACTTGACGGTGAACGACATGCGCACTCCTCCCTTGGCGGCTACAAGCCCCTCGGCTTGCGAACCACTCCCTAAGGCTAAGGGCTCACGTAACGTGAGGGTCAAGTCCTCTTCTCCGTTTTCTCCCCCCTCGATGGGGGGACCTCAGGGGGGTGTTTGCCGGCGAAGCCATGGCGTTCCCTATTTCTAAGGAACCTGGGAGCAGTAACACCCCCCTCGGCTTCGCCGGTCCCCCCGTCAAGGGGGGACAAGATAGGGAAGACTAGATGGAACCTGGGAGCAGTAACACCCCCCTCGGCTTCGCCGGTCCCCCCGCCAAGGGGGGACAAGATAGGGAAGACTAGATGGAACCTGGGAGCAGTAACACCCCCCTGGCCTCGCCAGTCCCCCCGTCGAGGGGGGACAACTAAAGGAAGAGTAGGGGGCCTACCGTTTAAAGAAGCGATCGCTGGCCTGGATGATTCCCACCATGAAGCGGGTAAGCCCTCGCGTGAAACCGATCAGCCCCCGCACGGGCAGGCTCGCGAGCCAGATGACGCCCTGCTCCATCCGGTCGAAGACGCTCAGGGCATTCTCCAGCTTGTCCCCGGCCTTCTTCAGGCCCTGGCTCGCCTGGGCCTTCGCCTTCGCCGAGTTCTGGTGGAGGGCCGAGGTCTGGTAGGTCGCGCGAATCTGATACATGGACCGCTCGAATTCCTGCCAGAAATCCACGGGCTTTGCCTTCTGGCCCTGAGCCTCGGCCTTGGGAATCGCCATCTGGAAGGTCATGAGGATCTGGTCGAGCACGGCCGGATCCGCCTTCTTGATGTTCGTTTGAAGGTAAAGGTAATGGCTGCGGGCCGCGGGGCCGTCACCGTAGTGCGCGATCACGCCGGCCGTGGCTCCCTCGTCGCGCGGAAAGTAAAAGATCGCGATCTGCGTGAGCTTACGGACGATGCCGTACATGCGATCGCCCGCGTCCAGGAGGGCAGGCGGGATGAGCTCGCGGAAGACCTGCTCGATGCCGGGGTCCACGAAGCGCAGGATGGCGCCACCGGGCTCGGCGACGGCCTGCGGCGGCAGGACCTTCCAGCGCGCGGCCTGGCCCAGCGGGGTCTGCTCGAGTTCCTTGGCGAAGCCGGCCTTCCAGACGATGCCTTGAACGGTGAAGTTGAGGGCTCGGCTGCGCTTGGCGGTCTTCGCGATCATCAGGGAGTCGGTGCCGTCGGTGTCGCGAAGGGCCGCCGAGCCGCCCGGGTTCTGGCGCTGGATACGGTTGAAGGCGGCCCGCACGTACGGGTCGCCGGGTCCGAGCTGCATGTCGTAAAGGTCGTCAGGGTTGATGGGCCCCGTGCGCGGCGCAGGAGGGGTCACGCGAGGCGGCAGGTCGCCGTCCTCGGGCCGCTGGGGGAACCGTGGGTTACGGGGAGGCTGCTGCATGGGTCCCCCTCTGCCTGCTCATGACTGCATCCACCAAGACGGGTTCTTGTCCCCCTTCCTCCGGCCGCCAAAGGCGGCTGAGGAAGCGCGTTACAGGAGTTGCTACGTGGTTTGCCGCCTCAGGTGCCGGCGTACCGAAACCCAGCTTGCCAGGGCCCCGATCCCCACCCCGATAGCCACCAGGTAGCCCAGCATCTGGACGACGACCATGGGGCTGGAATTGAGGATCACGAACGGGAAGAGTTCTTGTAACTTGGTGATGATGAACGTGCGCCAGCCCGCGAGGGCTCCGCCGGTCAAGAGCGCGCCCGCCACGCCGAAGAGCATGCCTTCCAGGAGGAAGGGAGAGTGGATGAAGGCCTCACCGGCGCCCACCAGCTGCATGATCTCGATTTCCTTGCGGCGGCTTTGGACCGCAAGGCGGATGGTGTTCCCGATGACGGCGAAGGTCGCGGCCATCAGGAGGCCCGTGATCAGGATGCCGATCAGCCGGATGAAGGTGGCGATTTGCTGGATCTTGGCGTGAAGGCTCTGCCCCCAGTTGAGGTCCTCGACGCCGGGCAGTTCGGCGATCGCCGACGCCACCGCCGGGGTGTCCTCGGAGTCGACGACCTTGACCCGGACGGTGTCGGGAAGGGGATTCTCGAGCAAGGCGTCGAAGCGGACCCGGCCCTTCATGTCCTTTTGGAGGGTGGCCCAGGCCTCGTCCTTGGGGATGATGCTGACCTCGTGGACTCCGTCCATCGCGCGGATATCGGAGGCCATCTTGTTCACGTTGGCGGAATCCTCGGTGAAGACCATGATCTCGACCTTGGAGCCCACCGAGCGGGCGAGGCCGTAGAGATCGTCAGACAAGAGCCAGAAGCCTCCCAGGATGGTGAGGCTGACCGCCATGGTCATGACGACCACCCAGCTCATCCAACCGGAGCGGGTGATAGAGGCGAGGGCTTCCTCGCCGATGAAACCGATCTGGCGCCAGTACCGCTTAATTGACTCCAACCGAATACACTCCTCTAGCCTGGTCGAGCACGAGGCGGCCGTGGTCGATGGTCACGACCCGGCGCCGCATGTTGTCCACCACCAGCTTGTTGTGGGTGGCCACCACGACGGTCGTCCCGTGCATGTTGATCTTGGTCAGGAGCCGCATGATCTCCCAAGAGGTCTCGGGGTCCAGGTTCCCCGTCGGCTCGTCCGCGATGAGCAGCGGAGGCGTGTTGACGATGGCGCGCGCCAGGCAGACGCGCTGCTGCTGGCCGCCCGAGAGCTGATGCGGAAGGCAGTCCGCGGAGTCGCGAAGTCCGACCAGGTCGAGGGCCGAACGAACCCGCTTCTGCATCTCGACCCGGCTGACGCCGAGCACCTTGAGCGCGAAGGCGACGTTCTCGAAGACCGTCCGCTGGGGCAGCAACTTGTAGTCCTGGAAGACCACGCCGATGCGCTGGCGCAGGCCGGGCATCTGGGCCTGCGAGAGGCGGGTGATGTCCACGCCGCCGACGAGCACCTGGCCGGAGGTCGGCTCTTCGGCGCGGTAAAGCAGCTTCATGAGGGTGGACTTGCCGGCGCCGGAAGGACCGACCAAGAAGACGAACTCCCCGGCCTGGACCTCCAGGTTGAGCCCCTGAAGCGCCTTGACACCCGTGGGGTAGATCTTGGAAACCTGCTTGAGTTTAATCACGCGGCGTTCCTCTCCTTCGCGCCACGCAGCACGAGCCACGCGAATCGGGGTAGGGTTCCGGCCATGCGCCTCCAGCGCCACGGCTCCTGGTAGAGCCGGAAGAGCCACTCGAGATGCAGGCGCTGCATCCAGGCGGGAGCCCGCTGAACCCGCTCGGCGAAGACGTCGAACGACCCACCCACTCCCATGGCCACCGGGATGCCGAGGGCCTCCTGGTGACGCGCGATCCACTTCTCCTGGCGGGGCACTCCGAGTGCCACCAGGATCACGTCGGGTCGCGTCTCGCGGATGCTGTCCAGCACCGCGGGCTCCTCCTCGGGCTTCCAGAACCCGTCACGCACACCGGCGACGACCAGGTTCGGGGACTGGCGCTTCAGGGCTTCCGCGGCGGCCTCGGCCACCCCGGGGGCTGCCCCCAAGAGGAAGAGACGGTGTCCGCCCTCGGCGCAAAATCGCGCCATGTGCCGGACAAAGTCCACTCCCGCCAGCTTTGCGACCCGTAGGCCGCGTCGCCGCAAGGCCCAGACCACCCCCGAGCCATCGGGGATCACCAGCCCCGCCCCCCGGATGATTCCGGCGAGTTCGGGATCGGCGTGAGCCTGCATGGCCATCTCGGCGTTGATGGTCACCACCCGCAACGGTTGGCGATCGCGAAGATGGTCGTCGACCCGGGCCAGAGCCCCGTCCAGGCTCAACGGATCCACCGGCAAACCCAGGACCTCGGAGCGTTTCACGGCAACGTCCCTCATGGCTATACCCTCTGCGGTTCGGGGCGTAACCCCAAGATCCGGTCGGCATGCTCGAAGTTGAGCTTGGCGCGGCCCACGATCTCGGTGGCGGCGTCCTGCATCCGCCCGCGGAAGGCGTGGCGATCGCGCCACAGGCCCATCAAGGTCGCTTCCAGGTGGGCGGCGTCCTCGAGGGCCTCGACCGAGTCGATCACCGGGAAGTTCCACTGCGCCGAGAAATGCTTCACCTTGGGATCGTAGGCGATGCCCACGGCGGGCACGCCAGACGCCGCCGCCATGATCACGGCGTGGAGGCGCATGGCCACGACCATGTCCAGCCGACCGATCAGCCCCAGCATCTCCTGGGCCGACAAGAGCTCATGCAGCATCGCCACCGCGGGCATCTGCTCATCCGGGCGGTACGAGAGGCAATCCCGAAGTTCCTCGGTGATGCGCTCGTCGCCGGGCTGCTGAAACGGCAGCAACAAGACCTGCGCGCCGCAGGCGCTGGCCACGTGGCTGATGACGGTGGAAAAAACCTTGAACTGGCGTTCGTACCAGGTATGCCAGGGGCGCACGGAGATCCCGATGGTGGGCACGTCCGGGCGCAGGCCGGTGCCGGCCCAGATCTGCGAGATCCGGCCGGGATCGGCGGGTTCGAGGCAGAGCACGGGGTCGGCGGTCAGGACGACGCGTTCGCGCGGGAGGCGCATGGCCTGAAGCAAGTCGACCGAGGCCTGGTCGCGAACGGTCATGACCCGCGTGCCGCCAAAAGCGGCCTTCACGAGCATGCGGTTGAACGGAGAGCCGAGAGGACCGACGCCCTGGCCGAAGACCATGGTGGGCACTTTCATCATCTGGGCGATCTTGAGGAGGCCGCCATAATAGGCCACGGAGAAGGGGCCGGTGACGTCTTGCATCAAGCCGCCACCGCCGCTCAGAAAGAGGCTCGCGCCGCGAAGCTCATGGAGGATGGCGGCCATGTCCATGCGCCCGATGGCGCGCACGCCGTGTTCGACGGCCGTCCGCGCCGGGTCCGCCGACAAGACGACCACATCAGACTGGGAGCCCAGTTGCTGCACGAGGGTGGCGAGAATGGCCTCATCTCCCAGGTTGCCGAAACCGTAGTAGCCCGAAACAACGATGCGCGACACGTTGATCCTTCCTCGATCATCAGAAAACCCCATGATTGTACCTTGATCGAGGCGGGCGTACCATCTCATCTTCCGCTATTTGTCCCCCCTGCAAAATCCTCTAATGGGCGTAGCCCTACCATTGGATTTTGCGTCGCCGCAGGCGATACCGGGGGGACCGGCGAAGCCGAGGGGGGTGTTACTGATCCTGGGTTCCTTAGAAATGAGGAACGCCATGGCTGCGCCGGCAAACACCCCCCTGCCGGCTACGCCGGCTGTCCCCCCGTCGCTCACGCGAAGCGTATCTGCGCCCGCAGGCGCAATGGGGGACAACTAAAGGAAGTTTAGACCGATAGCGAGAGTTGCTCCGCGAGGCCGCGGGCGATCTGCTCGTTGGTGCAAAGCCCCAACGCCAGCAAGGACGCTCCCAGCAGGGTGCCGGTGGCCGTTTGATGCGATAGCGCGAGGCTGAGCTGAGCCTCGGTGAGGACGCCCTGCTTGACCAGGATCTGGCCCAAGCGCAGTTCCTGGAGGTGGAAGCGCAGGGTGGTCTGGAGCTGTTCGGCGCTCAGATAGCCCAGTTCGACCATGATCTCGGATAGCAAGCGATCGGGCTGGGTCGCGAGCACCTCGAAGCCGTGCTCGATCTGCTCGGCGGTGGCGAGCTTGCGGGTCAGCAAGAGCTGACCCACCCGGCGTTCCTGGCTCTGCTGAGAAAGCGCCCAGTCGACCGCTTCCTGGGTGCACGCCCCCTGGGCTTGCAGGATCTCGCCGAGCAGCTGGCCGGAGCGCGTCTGCTCATCCAGGGCCGTTTGCAGGGCGCTCGGGTCCACGGCGCCGATCCTCAGGAGGATCTGACCGAGACGGGCGTTCTGGAGCTGCTCGCGAAGCGCCGCGCGCAGGTCCTCCTCGCGGATCGCTCCGGAGTGGCGGAGGATTTCGCCCAGCTTCTCGCCCGTCCGGGCCTGGGTCTCAAGGGCCGCTTGGAGCGTCTCCATGCTCAAAAGGCCGTGACGGAGCAGAATCTGCCCCAAGCGGGAGTCCTGGGTCCTTTGTTGCGATCGCGGCTCGGCCATACGCCCCCCTTTGTCGACGCCCCATCCTTTTGGGATCCTAGCAAGAAGCCCGTCAGGAGGCAATCGTTCTCGGGGGTTTCGCTACCAGCGATAGCCGACGATCAGACCGGAGTAGACGTTCGCTGCCGAGGCGAAGCCCGGGGACCCGCTCCCGAGGCCTTGAGGCAGCGCGAAGCTCTCGAAACCCAAGGAGATAACGGCCCGCGTCGGCAGTTCGTAGGTCACACCGAGGCCGTACGAGGGAAGGGCCGTCCCGGAAAGGTTGAACTGCCACTGGTAGTTCGCCATCACGAGCTGGTTGTAGAGGCCGAAGGCGTAGAGCCCAAAGGGCGCCAGAGGGCTGCCGTAACCCGCGAAGTTCTCGAAGGGCAGCGAAGCGCTGAGGCCGACCTCGACTCCGCCATTGGTATCCGGAGAACCGCCGCCGAAGAAGCCCCAGATCTGCCGGTAGCCGATCAAGCCGTGCACGGAGAGCGGATCATCGAGAAGCGGTGCCGGCAGGCGCAGGGCTCCCTGGAGGATCTGCATCCCTTGTAGGGAGGGGGCGTAGTCAAGCTGAAGGACCCCACCGGGAACGACGGCCTGGATATTGCCCGACGAGCCGGGGATGGGCTGGTAATAGAGCCCGCCCTCCGTGGCTGCCAGCGCCGGGGCGAGGGGCATCATCACCGCCGCCAGGACGGCGGCCGAAAGTGCAAAGCGCGTCATGGGGCCTCCTTTCGGGTTTCGGCGAGGCGACCTCGGGGAGGGCGCCAAGCCGGGGCATCGTCAAGGCCGATCTTAAACTCCCCAGCGAGCAAGCCAGCCTAGCGAGACGCCTCAATTTCTTCGTCGCTCCCGACGAAGGCAAACCATGGGGCGGGTGCCTCGCCTCCGATGGTACAATGGGGCGTCAACGCCACGGAGGGAAGTGCCCGGATGCCCGCCAAGAACCCCCATCCTCGCAAGCCTGTCGCCCGCGCGCTCACCGCCGCGGCCCTCGCGCTAATACTGGCCAGCCCAGCATTTGCGGATATCCCGGACGATAAGACGGGGCGCATTCAGGAGTTCCGCGAGCGCGAGATCACCCTGACCGAGCCGGCATCGGGCTCTTACCAGCTCTTCCAGGGCAGCCGGCGCATCGGGGACCTCACGCTCGCCGAAGCGGTGGGTGACGAGAGTCTTGCTTCCCAGCTCCGGGGCGACCTGCGGCGGCGCGCGCTCTGGCAGCTCGGCTGGACGGCGTTGATTCCCGTCGGCGGCTTCCTCTTCTACGAGAACTTCTACGGCTCCGAGCGCGGGGCCATGGCGAACCTGCCTCCCGCCCGGCTCGCCCCGTATCCCGCCACGGATTTCCGCTCTTTCTTGATCGCCATCACCGGCGGCGCGATCGCCACGTACGGCGCGGTGAACGCGGCCCAGTGGATCTCGGAGCGCATGGGCTTCTTCATTCCCCAGCTCCTCCCCCCCGAGGTCGCTCGCGAGAAGGTCCAAGAAGCCCGCACGGAATTGCTCGACGAGCTGAACCTGCTGGCCGCGGACGTCCCGATCGCCACGGGCGGCGCGACGGCCTCGGCGGTTTCGCCCCAGGATGCGACCCTCCTGCCGGCCGGGGTTCCCGCGGGCGCCGAGGGCTCGGCGGCCTTCTACGCCCGCGAGGCCACCAAGATCATCACCAACCAGAAGGGCCCCGGCTACCGCATGTACCTGGTGTACACCGCGGATCTCACCGACACCTCCGGCCGGGTGCAGCGCGGCGCGTGGAACTACCTCTTCACGCATCC